>JAAHTH010000428.1_pt1 | contig 40711 bp, 29 predicted proteins | sample 6116091 | NCBI WGS metagenome assembly JAAHTH01 (sample SAMN13939990, study PRJNA603662) | sponge metagenome | isolation source: marine sponge | host: Mycale hentscheli | place: New Zealand | collected 2006
TCGCATCAACTCCTTCTTCGAGTAGTCGCAGCGCAGTATCCTGACGGCCTGCCTCTAGCCCTGCCTCCAGGCCTTCCTCACGGCCTTTCTTAATGCCTGCCTCTAAGCCTGTCTTGTGACCTGCCTCTCGCTCCTTATCCAAAGAATATTGTAATGCTGGCATAATTCTGTACTCCTCTTCTACAACCTCTTTTTCAATTCTAACAATCCGAGCTGTAACTTTTGGGTCTGATGGGTTGGAAAAATTTAGAAGCTGCATTTTATGGTTGTTCTAACCTAACCACCTTTAAAGGCGGAGATGTTTCTCAAGTCACAGACATGAGGCATATGTTTTCTGGTGCTAGCTCGCTAGAGCAGCTCGATACGAGTAATTGGGATGTCAGCTCCGTAGAGAATATGGCCCTTATGTTTATTTTTGCTAGCAAGCTAGAGCAGCTCGATCTGAGTAATTGGGACTTCGGCAGCGTAGCTAGTATGAGGAATATGTTTGTGGACGCTAGTGGACTAACCACGGAGAGCTACTCAGATATGCTCATGCGAATTGTTGATACTTCTATTAAAGATTCTATCCCTCTCGGCGGGGGGCTAGCCAAGTATAACGACTGCGGCGCCAAAGCGAGGGCCATACTTATTACAGCCCCTAGAAACTGGGATATCACCGACGGAGGGGCGCAGGACGGCGGAGTCGATATAGATAGATGCACCAAGTGGAGTCCTAGTCCTCCTTGATGAGGTGGGTTTGTTGGCATAGCTGAAGAGCGGTTCCGTTTATGTCGGCGATTTATAGGCCAAGCCACCCCAGGTAAAGCCAGCACCAAAAGCCAAGAATAGTAACGTAGCCTTGGGTGGAACAAGCCCCATCTCCTTTGCCTCGTCTAGAGCTAAGGGGATTGAGGCTACCGTGGTATTGCCATACTTTCAATATTATTAAAAATTTTATTGTCAGGAATCTCTAACTGCTTTTGCACCATCTGGTTTATGCGCAAGTTAGCTTGGTGAGGAATGACTAAATCAATATCGTCGACTGTTAGTCTCGCCATCTCCATAATTTTTTGCAGCTTCCGGCATTCGTCGTATTGCGTGCTTAAAAATTGCCTTTCCCTCGTTATTTCGACCGTAAAGCTCGAACGCTAAAAATCCAAAAGGGCACTGAGGCGAAACGAAAATTTTTGGATGATAGTTTTTCGGAACTTGATTTTATTTATTCGGCTAAAACCACGAAAGTGAAGGAAAAGAAATTTCTGGAGCTTTTGGTTTTTACGGTTTGTGAGGGCACTAAAAAATGGCAGACGCAAATCAAATAGGTTGTCTTTGAGGGAGCGGACGACACTTTTCAAAAAAGAGTACACAAGTTTTAGGGATTGATCAAAAAATTTGTGAGTTTAATAAGGCCTGGGAAAATCCAGTTCCGGTCGATTATGCGTTGCCTAAAACTGAAATTTTGGTGACAGGTACAGGCAAGGTATTTTATACCTTTAGCCACCATGTGGAGAACTAAATGATGAGCCCAGTGCGTAGACATATAATCACCCTAGCAATACTCCTCCCGATTATTTTCATCATACGGGCATCGATAGTTGAGCCCTACCGCATTCCATCGGGTTCGATGATACCGACGCTGCTGATTGGGGACCATATATTCGTCAATAAAATGTCCTACGGATTGCGCGTGCCATTTACAGATATTTTTTTGACGGGGCAGAGTGTGCCTGACCGTGGAGATGTTCTCGTATTTCGATATCCGAAAGATGAGTCGATTAACTATATCAAGCGAGTTGTTGCGCTGCCTGGAGAGACAGTTGAGGTCCGCAATCGGGTCGTTTTAGTGGACGGAAAAGAGATCAGCCACATCCTTGTGGACGAGCCCGTTCATACGGAATCGATGGTAGCCCCAAAAGATCTGCGGAATATTAAGCCGTATAAAATCAAGATAGGCGAATACGATGCGGTTGTTTTGCATGATATTTATCAGGAATGGACAAGGAATTGGGGACCGAGAAAAGTTCCTGAAGGGCATGTGTTTGTCATGGGGGACAATCGAGATCGTAGTTCCGATTCGCGAATGTGGGGGCCAGTGCCTTTGCAGAACATAAAAGGCAGGGCCATGTTTATTTGGCTCAATATAATGTTAGGGCTCTCAGATGAGGAGCAATTTCAATTTCGTGCAAGTCGAATCTTCGAGTCTGTACACTAAGGTCAGTAAAGATGCAGCCTATTCCACCGTGATCATCTTCATCAGTTCGTCATAGCGAGTCGCGATGTCATTTTCCGTTACTTCTTTGAGTCGATTAATGCTGAAGTCCTGCACGGTATAGCTTGACATTACCGTTCCATAGAGCAAGGCTTTTTTCATCGTTGGGAAGTCAAGACCGGCATTATTTTTCGCCATATATCCTATAACGCCACCAGCAAATGTATCACCTGCACCCGTTGGGTCGACTAGCTTTCTCAATGGTAGTGCCGGAGTTGCAAAGAAATTACCCTCCATCATAATGAAAGAGCCGTATTCGCCTTGCTTAATCACTAGGGCTTTTGGACCCATTTGGGCGATCTTTTCGATAGCAGCGATTAAGTTCTTGTCGTCACCAAGTAGGCGTGCTTCCCCATCATTAATAATCAGAATATCAATTTTAGGAAGTGCCTGAAGTAACTTCTCTCGCGCTCCTGTGATCCAAAAGTTCATCGAGTCCAGAGCAATGATTTTTGGACTGCGAATTTGCTCTAGGACATGTATTTGCAGTTCTGGATCAATATTTCCTAGGAACAAGTATTCTGCGCCTAAGTAAGACTCGGGGAGCTTTGGGTCAAAATGCTCAAATACATTTAATTCTGTATTGTGGGTAATGGCTTGATTCATGTCATCTTTGTATTCACCCTGCCAGTGGAAAGTTTTGCCTTCGGCCCACTGCACGCCACTAGTGTCAATACCGCGAGATTTTAAATACTCAATATGGTCCTTCGGAAAATCTTGTCCAACCACGCCGACGACTTTGGTTGGGGCGAAGTTTGAGGCTGAAATAGAAAAGTAATTCGCAGACCCTCCTAAGGCCTGGTCTACCTTGCCTGCAGGAGTTTGGATGGAATCAAATGCTAGTGAGCCAACGGTGACGATAGCGCCCATAAAAATAGTTTCCTTCTATGTTACTACATTGCTCTTTCATTAGTAGCGTCGTTAGGGAAAGGTGTCAAACGTAGGCGTTCTGCATTAGGTTGTGGAATTGATCTTTACTCTCGGCCAAGACTAAGCGATAGTAAGTGCCAGGATATGTGCGGCATTATCGGCATCACGGGCGTAGAACAAGCGGCCAAAGAAGTATTCGTCGGGCTTTTTACTCTACAGCACCGAGGACAGGATGCGGCTGGGATTCTATCTTATGATGACGGGTCTGAAAATCCAGAACAGTTAGGTTTTCATATTTGGAAAGACACTGGTCTCGTCGACAACGTATTTAACGAGCATATTATTGAGCGTTTATCGGGGACGGTTGCAATTGGCCATACTCGCTATTCCACTGTCGGGTCGAGTGAAGATAAAAGTGATGTGCAGCCTTTCGCGCTGAACTACCCTTACGGCATAGGAATCGCTTTTAATGGTAATATTGTTAACTATGGAGAAATCTCTGAAAAGCTACGAAAAGAGCACCGAAGGCATTTTCTGAGCACTAGTGACCTGGAAGTGATCCAAAACCTTTTCGCGGACCGCTTGGCACAGGTAACAAATGGCAATGATGTGACGATGGATCACCTTTCGCAGGCTGTGCAAGCGGTCTATGATGAAGCAATTGGTGGCTATTCGGTAGTTACTTTAATTGCAGACCACGGGCTCGTTGCCTTCCGTGATCCGAAAGGCATTCGGCCGATGATCTTGGGGCGTAAACAACTCGCAAACGGAAAATATTCTTATTGTGTGGCTTCTGAGGCGATTGTCTTTTCATTCCTTGGCTATGAAGCAATGAGAGATGTGGAGGCGGGTGAACTAATTTTTATTGATCGAGACGGCAATCTCCACAGTCGTGTTCTTGAACAGACAAATCAACGAGCTCATTGCATGTTCGAGTGGGTCTATTTTTCCGGGGTAGAGTCCATTTTAGAGGGGTTGCCTGTGTATGAGGCACGACTTAAACTCGGTAAGGGCTTAGCGAAGATGATTCAAAAAGCGATAGATAGCAACGAGATGAGGCCTGATATTGTGGTGCCAGTGCCAGAGACTGCTCGAATTGCCTCTATTGCGCTCGCGGAGGAAATAAATGTTCCATACCGCGAAGTTTTGATTAAGAACCGCTACATCCATCGTAGTTTTATCCTCGGCACGCAAAATAAACGGGCTAAGGCCGTGGATTTGAAATTAAATCCGGTGCGCACGGAAATTAAAGGTAAAAATGTTCTCCTCGTCGATGATAGTATTGTCCGAGGAACGACCTCTTCACGATTAATTAATTTAGTTCGCAGTGCAGGTGCGAAGGAAGTCTATTTCGCTTCTACCTGCTCACCGATTCGTCAGCCTTGCTATTACGGAATTGATTTCCCGAATGAGAAAGAGCTACTAGCAACGGGACGGTCGGAGGCGGAAATTGCTGAAAAGCTCAATGCCGATAAGGTGGTCTATTTGGAGCAGAGTTCCTTGCGTAAAGCGATTGGCCACAATGAGCTGTGTATGGCTTGCTTAGATGGGAAGTACCCGACGGATGTGAGTTCGGGGAAAAAATTTTCACAACAGCGTCAGCGTCAACGTTCACGCGTCTGGCCCTAGTAGATGTCCCGTTGTTTGCGTAAAAGAAGGGATATAACCATATGGATGTATTAGTTCTGTTTGGTTCCAAATCAGACGCTTATATCTATGAGCCCCTAAAATCAGCTTTGATTGCAGAGGGGTATAACGTTAATTTTCGTATATTTTCCGTACACCGTAGGCCAGATGCTTTAAGCCAGGAGTTAGAGCAGGTAAGTGAGAATATTGTTGTGGCGGGTGCAGGCTTGGCGGCTCATTTGCCTGGGGTGGTGGCCTCAAAGGTTTTGATGCCAGTAATTGGTATTCCCTTCACTTCAGCCCTTGGCGGAATGGATGCTTTGCTGGCGATGATCCAAATGCCATTTGGTATTCCTGTTTTGTGTACGGCGCCGGATAATTTTAAGGCAGCAATTGGGTTTTTGGACAATGTGAATAAACTGAGCCTGTGCTACAGCGGTGCTCCGTTGTATGTAGTGATCGAGCGGAATAAGGAGTCTCTCCCATATGTCACGCATATTTTGAAGCGTCTAGAGCAATTGGCACAGAAAGCAGAAGCGGAGTGGAAGCTAGTCTATGAACCAGTTGTTGGGGCAGTAAATATTTGCCTCAACCCGGTGGATCTACGAGATGCGGCTGCACCACCTCCGTTTGTGGCTCCAATGGAACCTTCGATTTTAATCCATGTACCATTAGTAGAAGAGAATGCTTATTGTGATCCTCAAACAGGCTTAGCCTTATTGCAGAAATTACGGCACGGCGGGGTTTGGGTCGGATTGAATAATGTCGGCAATGGATTTCTGGCGGCCTTACAGATGGCAAACCAGAACGGGCGTTTCTCGCCAGTGCTGACGAATGTGAAGAAGGGCTATATTCATGGCTAACTCAGAAAAGCCTGGCTCTGATTGGCCTGACTTAGCCTATAGTGGATCGGTGAAAGATATTTATGGCCCAGACCAAGAGGGTTATCTCTATTTTCGTTTTTCTGACCGCTACTCCATTTTTGATTGGGGGGAAATGCCGGATCAGCTTCCGGATAAGGGAAACGCGCTGGCCGTAATGGGGGACCTATTCTTCCGAGTCTTGAAAGAGCAGGGGATTCATTCCCATTGTGAAGGACTCTTAAGTGACGATCGTAAGCGCCTAATGCCTGGATCGGTCACGAAAAATCTCATGGTGCGAGCTGTTCCGGTAACGAGGCCAGAAGAGCAGTCTGTTAAGGGAAAACTAAGTTATGACTATAGCTTCTATGAGAGTCGGCCGGAGGATGGCTTGGTGCCCTTAGAAGTAATTTTTCGATTTGGCGTGCCTCAAGGATCATCTTTATTGAAGCGACTCTCAGAGAGTTCGAGTTATGCTGCAACGGCGGACCTAAAAGCTGGCGATTGGTTACCAGAGCCGATTGTCGAGTTCTCCACTAAATTAGAGCCTTCGGACCGAATCCTTTCTGCGTCAGAAGCGATGGCGATGGCTGGGTTGAATGAGGTGGAGTTTGAAAGTTTGAAGACGCAAGCCCTAGATGGGGCAAAAGTACTGGCGCTGATCTTTCGTGAGATGAATTTGGAACTATGGGATGGCAAACTCGAGTTTGCTTTCCAGGCAGGACGAACAAAAGAAGCTCGCGACTTTCTCCTTGTGGATTCTATCGGTCCCGATGAACTGCGATTGCTCAACAACGGAATCCAGATATCGAAGGAATATCTACGGCAAGTCTATACAGGATCGCCTTGGGAACTAGCCCTACGCGAAGCAAAGAAACTAGCGGCAGAAAGGGGTGTAGCCGATTGGAAACAGATTTGTCAAGAGGAGTTGGGGCAAAGCCCAGAACCACTACCAAAGGAAGTTGTCGATGCCATGGCAGATATGTATCGGGCGATGGCCAATGAATTAGCCATTGTTGCGGACTCGGAACGGCCCTTTCCTAATACACAGAGTCTTGAATTCATGATAAAGGCACTCAAGCAACTAAAGGAGTCCAACCCATGAAAGTTCTAGTTGTCGGAAGTGGTGGCCGTGAACATGCTCTTGCTTGGAAACTCAGCCAATCGCTAAAAATTACTGAGTTAATTCTGGCCCCTGGAAACGATGGTGCGGCCTTGGAGCCGAATATTCGCCGCGAGAAGGTCTCCCTTGGCAATGACTACGCAGATCTATTGGAGTTTGCTAAAGCGGAAAAAGTTGATTTTGCCGTAATTGGACCGGACCAGGCCTTAGCGGATGGGCTTGTCGATAAATTTGCTGCGATTGATATTCCTAGCTTTGGCCCCTCTGCAGCCGCTGCCAGAATCGAAAGTTCAAAAGCCTTCTCCAAGTCCTTAATGGAGAAAGCAAATATCCCAACGGCTCGCTTTGTGGTTTTTGAAGATGTGAAAAAAGCGCGGGATTTCGTGGAAAATTGTGAGTGGTCGGATGGTATTGTGATCAAGGCCGATGGGCTTGCTCTGGGCAAGGGGGTTATCGTAGCTGAATCGAAAGCAGAAGCGCTAAAGGCGGTCGATAAATTTATGTTGGATGGCTCTATGGGCGATGCGGGCAAAAAAATTGTTGTTGAAGAGCGATTGCTCGGCCGTGAAGTGTCCGCTTTTTATATTTGCGATGGAGATTCTGGACGATTGCTTAGCCTCGCTTGCGACTATAAACAGATCTATGACGGGGGCAAGGGGCCAAACACCGGTGGAATGGGTGCTTTTGCACCGACAGGTTGGTTGCCAGAAGATTATGACTCGACTTTGCAGTCCAGAGTAGTTACTCCACTCTTACAAGCAATGGATGCGGAAGGTTGTCCTTTCAAGGGGGTTCTCTTTGTCGGAATTATGCACACCGGATCCGGACCGAAAATTTTGGAGTTCAATGCACGTTTTGGTGATCCCGAGACGCAAGCGATTATGCCGCTTATGGATTCCGATTTATTTCCAATTTTGTACGCATCTATGGAGGGTAGTTTAGCAAAATTGCCTCCGACAGCTATTCGTTTAAAACCGGGGGCAGCGGTTCATGTAGTGATGGCAGCGCATGGATATCCTGGGACTCAGGAGGGTGTTAGTGTTCGTAAGGAGGATGCGATCACAATCGAAGCTTCCCTTCTACCAAGCTCCGAATCGAGCTCTCAAGAGAAATTATTTCAAGAAAAGCTATTTCAAGAAAAACTATTTTTTGCTGGTGTTCAGTCTACAGAGGAAGGCGAATTAGAAACGAGCGGCGGTCGTGTATTAGGTTTGACAGTCCTTGCGGCAGATTTGGAAAGTGCGCGTAGTGGAGTGTACTCGAAAATTCGTGAAATTCATTTTGCAGGCGCGCAAATACGCACAGATATTGGGTTGTAATTTGTCAACAAAGGTAGCAATTTTAGCATCTGGCACTGGGACTAATGCAGAAGCGGTTCTTGAGTATGCAGAGGCTCATCCAGAGTTTTATCAGGTTGTTGGAGTGATTTCAAATAAGAGAGATGCTGCGGTTTTAGCCAAAGCGGAAAAATATTCCATGCCAGCTATACATATTCCCCACCGTGACCAGAGTGAACAGATTCAGCAACTAGAGGCCTGGAGTGCACAATGGGCTTGCTTGGCAGGCTATATGAGAATCGTTACTTCAGATTTTTTACGTTTCTTTTTTGATGAGGAGCGTGGCTATGCAAGAGTGATAAATATTCACCCTTCACTTTTACCTAGGTTTCCTGGCTTGGACGCTTACGGACAGGCATTTGCCTCTGGTGAATCGGAGTCTGGAATCACAGTGCATTTAGTGGATGAAAAAATGGATCATGGCCCGATTCTATTACAAAAATCTTTTCCTCGAAATGAGGATGATGATTTAGAGGCTTTTATGGCGCGTGGACGCGCGATTGAAAATTCTTTGTATGTGGAAGCCTTGGTTGGCTTATTAAAGGGTGAAATTCAACCTCGAGCGCAAGGAAAAACGGTTGCAAGGAAAAACTGATGACGATGTCAAACATTGCTAGAATTGAAGTTAGATCTTTGTCCGGTCAGCGTCGAGATCACCGCATTGCTCATCATGCACGGCAATTTTTGGATATCCCGGTAGCGGCTGCAGAATCCATAGCGGTTTATTGGATTCAATCTCGAAGTGGAAAGGCTTTGCATGAGGATGAATTAAACGATTGGGTGCATACGGTTCTTGTCGATCCAGTTATTCAGGCTCCGATTCACGAAGCAAGTGATTTGGACTTCTCTGGTGGCGAGCGCGAAGAACCAGCCTTTGGCATAGAGGTTCGATTTCGTCCCGGCGTTACAGACAATGCTGGACGAAGTGCTACGGAAGCAATTCACTTAGTTTCAGGCTTTGCTCGTGAAAACGACGTTCAAGTGTATAGCGGAAAAATGGAATTACTTTATGGCAAAGTAAGCCTTGCCCATGCAAATCGAGTGGGCTCTGAGCTCCTGGGTAATGAGCTAATTGAGGAAATTCGCTCTTACAACCTGAATGAGTTGAGAGATAACTCTCGCTTTATCGATGCGAATGTTCCAGAAGTTAAGTTAGGTGAAAGCCCGCAAGCAGAAGAGATTAATATTTTTGTTGCGGATGAACATCTAGAAAGAATGAGTCATAAAAATTGCTGGGCTCTCACGCTTGAGGAGTTACATGCGATCCAAAATTATTATAAACAACCAGGCATTTTAGAATTCCGAAAGAAAGAAGGGTTAAGCAAAGATCCAACTGATGTGGAAATGGAGGTGCTAGCTCAAACTTGGAGTGAGCACTGCAAACATAAAATTTTTGCAGCCAATATTGATTATGAAGAAGAGAGTGGTGACTACTCAGGTTTCTATCCGAAGCTAGGTAAAGTTCGTATTGAGTCTCTCTACAAGACAGACATTAAGGGCGTGACGAAAGCTGTGGAAGAAAAGCGGAATCTGAAATGGCTTATTTCCGTTTTCTCCGATAATGCTGGAATTGTCCGCTTTGATTCGAATATGGACCTTTGTATGAAGGTTGAAACACATAATAGCCCTTCTGCTTTGGACCCCTATGGTGGATCACTTACTGGAATCGTAGGGGTAAATCGAGACATTCTTGGCTGCGGATTAGGAGCCAGGCCCATTGCGAATACGGATGTATTTTGTTTTGCTCCTCCGAACTGGCCAGGCAAAGGCGAAGAAAAACAATTGCCGAAAGGTTTAAAACACCCACATCGCATCTTAGAAGGTGTGCATCGTGGTGTGGAGCATGGTGGAAATAAAAGCGGGATTCCGACGGTAAATGGTGCTTTTGTTTTTCATCATCGCTATGCCGGTAAGCCATTAGTCTATTGTGGAACGATTGGCATTATGCCTCAAAAAATTATGTCACAAAAGACGAAGAGTGGTACCGATACTTTTGTTAAAGGACAAGCGCCTGGACACCATATAATCATGGCCGGTGGTCGCATTGGTAAGGATGGCATTCATGGTGCAACTTTCTCCTCAATGGAGCTAGATGAGACTGCACCAGCAACCGCAGTGCAGATTGGCGATCCGATTACGCAAAAGCGTCTGGCAGATTTTTTGATTGAGGCTAGAGATAGAGAGTTATTTTCTTCTATAACGGATAATGGTGCCGGTGGGTTAAGTTCTTCCGTGGGTGAAATGGCAGAGCTTACAAATGGAGCGACTATTCATATCGATCGTGCTCCAGTAAAATACCCAGGGTTGTCGCCGTTTGAGTTAACGGTAAGTGAGAGTCAAGAGCGGATGACTTTTGCTGTGCCGGAGGAAAGATTAGACGAGTTTATGGAGCTTGCAAAGACTCGTGGCGTGGAAGCGACAGATCTAGGAGCCTTTACAAAGGATGGTTATTTTCGCGTTTGCTATGGAGAGAAGACGGTTGCCTTGCTTGATTTGGATTTTCTTCACAATGGCCACCCAAGGATGAGTTTGCGGGCAAAATGGCAGGGGCCGGAGCGAGAGAAAATCTGGTTTAAAACTCCAGGGCTTCCAAAGATTGATTCGAAATCGGTCGAAACTAGAGGTTTTTACGAACAGGCAATGTTTACACTATTGTCGCGATGGAATATTTGTTCCAAAGAGAATTTAGTCCGGCGTTATGACCACGAGGTTCAAGCAGCCACCGTTGTGAAACCGTTTGTTGGCCAAGCAAAAGATGGCCCAGGCGATTCGAGTGTTATTTGGTTAGCTCCTCATGGAGGAGAAGAATTTAACGGCGTGGCAGTCGGTTGTGGTATTCAGCCGCGAATGTCTCGGCTAGATACCTATTTAATGGCGCAAAGTTCATTGGATGAAGCAGTTCGTAATTGTGTGGCTGCGGGTGGAGACCCAGGTCAAGTCGCTCTTTGTGATAATTTTTGTTGGCCGGACCCATTGCCAAGCAAAAAAAATCCGGATGCTGAGCATAAACTGGCGCAGCTCGTTCGGGCTTGTCGTGGGCTTTATGACTTAGCTCGACTTTATGGCACGCCTTTCGTGTCTGGCAAAGACTCTATGAAGAACGATTTCATTGGCAAGTTATCCAATGGAAAGTCGGTCAAGATATCAGTTCCACCAACACTCTTAGTAACCGCAATGGCACGCGTTCCAGACGTTCGATTTGCTATGACGTCAGACTTCAAAGCAGGTGGTGATAAAATTTATCTAATTGGCCAGTCATCGCCTAACATGGGAGGTTCAGAGCTAGCCGAGTGCTTTGACCTGCCTGATTCAATGAATGCGCAATTGCCCCCAAAGTTTAACGCCCATGAAAATCTAGAAGTCTATCGAACTTTACATAAAGCAATCATGTCAGGGTTGATCCAATCCTGCCACGATATATCTGATGGTGGTCTGTTAGTGGCACTAGCTGAATCTGCGATTGGTGGCCGTAAAGGGGTTAGTATTGATCTGGATAATTGCCATAATGAAGTGGTAGCGATGCATGGCTCTCACTCCGCATTCTTATTCAATGAAACGTGTGGGCGATTTATTATTTCAGTGAAGCCAGAAGAAGAAGAGAATTTTAAAAATTTTTTCGAGAGCGTCTCATTTGCGTATCTTGGTGAGGTGAAAATAGATCCTATTTTACGTGTTCAAGATGTCGGTCTTGTGATCGTAGACGCCTCTCTCTCTGAGCTTAAAAAAGCATGGAAGGGAGAGGAGATCTAATGCAGCCAAAATTTTTGGTATTAACTGGGGACGGAATTAACTGTGAAAGAGAAACCGCACGGGCGTTTCAATTGGCAGGCGCTCAAGCGGATATTGTTCATATCAATGATTTGTTGGCAGGTGGATCTATCTTGGAAACCTATCAAGGCTTGGCGTTTCCCGGTGGATTTTCTTTCGGCGATGATTTGGGTTCCGGACAGGTCTTGGCTGTAAAGCTCCGTCATGGCTTGGGCGAAAAATTACAACGTTTTGTTGAAAGTGGTGCGCCGATCATAGGAATTTGCAACGGCTTCCAAACGCTGGTCAAACTGGGACTATTGCCATTACCGTTTAAAGATCGAGTTATGGCATTGGCAGAAAATCGCCAAACTCACTTTATTGATCAGTGGGTTGACCTAGAAGTATGTACTAATTCTCCCTGTGTATGGACAAAGGGTCTGATTGATCTTGAGGAAAAGATCCAGCTTCCGATCCGTCACGGGGAAGGTCGGGTTGTACTTCTGAACGAACAGGAAGAGTCTTTACATAGCCAGTTTGTCTCCGCAGGACAATTCCCTCTTCGTTATAAGCAGGACGTGAATGGCTCTTACGCAAGAATTGCTGGAGTCTGTGATCCGAAGGGCTTTATTTTTGGTTTAATGCCTCATCCCGAAGCAGCGGTTTCGAAATTGCTTTACCCGAATATTGATGAAATATCGAATCGAAGAGATCCAAGTGATAGAAGTGATATCGGTGTGGGGTTACGAATTTTTGAATCTTGTGTAAATTATTTGAAGGAAAAATAGAATGTACTCGGAGAAAATTAAAATTAGACGCGCACTCCTTTCCGTTTCAGATAAGACTGGGATCAAAGGCGTAGCAAAATTTTTACATGAACAGGGTGTGGAAATTATATCGACTGGTGGGACAGCGAAGGCAATCGGAAATTCCGGAATCCCTTATACGAATATCGAATCAGTTACTGGAAATCCGGAAGCATTCGGTGGTCGAATGAAGACGATTTCCTTTCCTGTGGCTAGCGCTTTGCTGTACCGGCGTGGTCATACGGAAGATGAATCCCAGGCTAAGGATTTGGGTATAGTAGCGATCGACTTGATTATTTGTAATTTATATCATTTTGCGGAGGCGATAGCAGCTGGTGCGGATGAATCCGATTTGATAGAGAAAATCGATATTGGCGGACCGACGATGGTTCGCGCTGCAGCTAAAAATTATTCTGGCGTAACGGTATTGACCAACCCGGAACAATACGTCGAATTTATGGAACTCTTGAAGACTAACTCTGGAGAGATTGATTTTGAAAGTCGTAGAAAATTTGCAGTTGCTGCCTTTCAACATACTGCTGAATATGAAACGATGATCGCTCAGGAGTTAACGGATCGGTTTTCAGAGAACTCCTTGCAGTGGCTACAGTTAAAAGATGGGCGAGAGTTGCGCTACGGAGAAAATCCACACCAATCCGCGAAATATTATCGATCTCCGAAGCAAATAAAGAGCGAGGTAGCGGCCATCGCAGGCGCGAACATTATTCAGGGCAAACCACTTTCTTATAACAATATTATGGATGCGGATGCAGCCCATCGCTCTGCTTCCGATGCATGGGTTGCAAACTCCACGGCTGGAGTTTCATGTGCTGTGATTAAGCATATGAACCCTTGTGGATTAGCCGTGGCGGATACAGCTCTCCGAGCATTAGAGCTTGCGTGGGAAGGTGATTCCGTTTCTGCATTCGGTGGAGTCCTTTGCTTTAGTGGTGAAGTTGGCGAAGAAGTAGCAGAATGGCTGCGAGACAAGTTTATTGAAGTGTTGATTGTTCCATATCTAAGGCCAGAGGCGATAAAAATTTTCGCAAAGAAAAAGAATCTACGTATTTTACTTTGCCCACCAAGAGACAAAATCATGAGTGAGCAGATGCTGAAGTCCGTGTCCGGTGGGATTTTGATCCAAGAGGAGGATGAAGGTCTGGATCCGGAACTTCAATCGGTTACAAAAGTAGAGTTTCCGGAAGAGAAGCGCCGCTTAGCTCATTTTGGTGTGATGGCTGCCAAGCATTTGAGGTCAAATGCAGTTGCGTTAGTAAAATTGAGAAAGAATGGTGAACTACAGTTGGTAGGTGCGGGTATGGGGCAACCGAACCGAGTTGATTCCATTCGAAGACTTGCTGGGCCCAGAGCAAAAGAAAAAATCGAAAAAGAAAAAAATGCAATGGATGATTTGATTCTGATTTCCGATGCTTTCTTTCCCTTTGCGGACAATATCGAAGAGGCATTTGATTTGGGCATTAAGTTTATTATTCAACCAGGTGGTAGTATTCGAGATGAGGAAGTAATCCGGGCTTGTGATGAGCTAGGAGTAGCCATGGCCTTTACCGGTCGTCGGCATTTCCGGCATTAATGGAGAGAAGATTATGGCAATATCTTATAAAGACGCAGGGGTTGATTGGCAAAAAGGTGATGCCTTTGTCCAAAAAATTAATGAATTGGTGCGAAGCACCTATACGGATGCGGTGGAGACGGGAGTTGGTTCCTACGCTGGTCTTTATAATATTGGAAATGAGCAATACTTAGCTTCCTCGACCGACGGTGTGGGAACAAAATTAAAATTAGCGCAATATATTGGTAAGCATGACACGATCGGGATCGATTTGGTGGCCATGTGTGCGAATGATCTAATTTGCGTTGGTGCCACGCCGCTATTTTTTTTGGACTATATTGTTTGTGAATCCTTGGATGTTGATGTCTCTGTAGCGATTATCGAAGGAATATCCCAGGGGTGCCGAAAAACAGGTATGGCTTTGATTGGTGGAGAAACAGCAGAGCACCCAGGTTGTTTTCCAGAAAATGAATACGACCTTTCAGGTTTTTGCGTTGGCTTGGTTCATAAGGGCGATATTTTGAAGTGTGAAAATATTCAGCCCGGAGACGACTTAGTTTGCTTGCCATCTAGCGGGGTGCATTCCAACGGGTTTTCTTTGCTTCGGAAGTTAATTTCAATGGAAGAGAAAGAGTTGATTGAACAATGCCTGACCCCGACTCGATTATATGTCGATCCTTTTCTAAAAGTGAGAAGGAAAGCAGAAATTAAGGGAATGGCCCACGTTACAGGCTCCGCATTTAATAAGATTATACGCCTAAATAAGAATCTTGGCTTTGAGTTTACAGAATTGCCAACAGAGCCTGTAATTTTTGATGAGTTAGCAAAGCGCTCTGGCCTTTCTGCTGCCGAACTATATTCGACGTTTAATATGGGAGTAGGGATGGTGATTGTGACCAGCGAGGGAGAGTCATTAGTAAACGCGTTTGCGGATATTGGGGAAAAGGCAGTGCTTGCAGGAAAAGTCACTGACCGTAAAGGTGTGGTTGAGATGAAGACTAGTCGTGGGGACTTTGAGTTAAAGCCCGAAGTCTAGATAAATCTAAAGAGGGTTCTATGGAAGTTCTACGGGAGGTCCTATGGGGATTTCATTGATTGCCGCAGTGGCAAAAAATCGAGTTATTGGTAAGGACAATAAGATGCCATGGCATATTCCGAGTGAACTAAAACGATTTAAGGCTACGACTTTAGGTGGAACACTCATTATGGGGCGCCGGACGTTTGAGTCTATTGGACAGCCATTGCCGGGACGAGATATGATTGTGATATCTCGGAATCCAGGCTACCAGCTAGGGAATTGTGGCTACAAACTAGAGAGTTGTTTGCTGGCGCAGTCATTGAAAGAGGCTTTGGGGAAAGCAGATCCGGAAAAAGAAATTTTTATAGCTGGTGGATCACAAATATACGAGCTTGCCTGGCCCCATGTCGATACGTTTTATTTGACGCAAATAGAATTGGACGTGGATGGGGACGCTTATCTGCCAGACTTTGACTTGAGTAAATTTCAAGAAGTCGCTACGGATCGAATCGAGGGCGACCCAACCTATACTTGCTATACCTATAAAAAATCTTAATTTAGTTGCAAAAAATGCATGATATTTGGTTGTAAAAGATGCTCGATTTCAATAGTAGAGCAGAGTCTGGTTTAACACTTTTTTCCGCTGGTAGAGCACGCCAAGTAGCATTTCGAGCAGCGGTAGAGTTTATTCGTAGTGCTGAGTTTTTGGCAAAAGAAATTCAGATTGATTCCTGTATTGTGTTAGGAGAGAAAATTTCTGCGTATGCACAGAATTGGTTAGAAAGATCAATGCTAGAAGAGGGGGAAGCATTTTCCGGTAAGAGAGTTTTTACTTGGAAAGAATGGATTGCATCTTGCGCGCGCAAACAGGCGATCCAAGAAGGACGAATTTTTCGAGAGGCGTCGGATCTGGAAGAAAGGGAATTTTTACGTCGACTGCTGAGTAGTTTAGAAGCGAAGGATATGCTTAGGGAGTATCGTGGGCTTTGGCAAGAGGAAAAATTTTTTGCCGAATTGCTACGATCGATTCGAGAGTTTCGCCGAAAAGGCTTTTCCACTCCTTCGGCGATTGAAAATTTACGAGAATCATTGATGGCCAGAGGAGAGGAAGGAGAGACATTAGTCAAACATGACCTCTGGACTATTCTCACGACATGGCAAATTACGCGTGAGCTAGAGTTGGATTCATTTTTGGACCAAGGTTCGCAAATAAATCGTCTTTTGAAGATTGAATATCTGGGCCCCCAATCCGTTTTCTTGCTAGGAGTGGAAGACTTAGGTGCAGCGGAGATTGATTGGTTGCACCATGTGTCTCATAAGGCGTCTTTATATTGGCCTGTGGCGATGGATTCAAGAGAGCTAGCAAGGATATTTGGTAGTCAAAGAACTGAAGTGAGTATTGAGCATGATGATTCCATGCCCAGCGCTGAACATAATGAGTCTGTTTCCGCCCAAACAATTAAGCTTTTACAAAGCACGTTTTCGCAGGCGAATGTGTTGGTTGCTAGTTTGTCTGCGACTGAGTCTTTGAAGGAGTCAAAAAATTCTACTCGCATTATCCCTTTGATTAAAGCCCATACTATAGTTGAAGAGACTAGGAGTGCTAGCGCACTTTTAGCTGAAATCCTCGATCAGGAGCCTAATACGCACGTACAGATCATTGCACCGAAATCAATTTTGCAAAAAGTAGTTGTGAGAGAGGCTTGGACAGAATTCTTGCCAGACATTACGACAGGGCTCTTTCCGGCTCGATCCGTAATGGACCAAGGCTATATTTCCCTCTTTTTAAACACACTGGATTTAATTCCGACCAATTCAAAGGCAGCCCCCGGTATTGATCTACTATTGGCTCTCTTTGAAGACCAAAAAAATGAGGTAGAAATTTTTGTTAAAGAGTTATGGGAAAGAGGTTGCACGAAGGGCTTAGGAGGATGGCGAGAGATTGCCGAAGCCAGTAAGACAAGTGTAGCTAAAGAATTTATGACGTTGATAGGCGAGTTACAATCTATTTTCCCAGCGAACGCGAACTGTGTTGAATTTGCTGAAGCGATGGAGACTGCGCTTATGCGCACAAAGCTCTTCGAGTTGGTTCGCCATGCTACAACGGCGAAAAATGATAGAGATGCACATGCAGCAATTTCTCTTTTACAAAAAGGAGGGGCTCGCTTAGCGGTTGATTATGTTGATAAGTATGAATTTACTGATTGGTTACAGGAGCTTTGGATTCTATTGTCGAGTACTCCGCTTGAAAGCGTTGTAATCCAGGATCGAAGGATTTCGGTTTATACCCCTGGAGAGTGGATCCCTCCAGCTCAAAATTCAAATTCACTTCTTCGAATTGTAATGTATCTCTCGAAAGCTTATGATTCGAGTTCGACCTCCCCTTATTTTACAAAGGAGACAGATCGGCAGCTGCTTTCGGACTGGGGTATTAAGACGAGCAGTCAGGTTGAAGGTTCACTATACAATTGGTATAAGGATTCAATATTGCAAACCGATCGTTTGCTTGTTTCAACTGCTAGGTTCGATGCGAAAGGGGCAGATCTCAGTGAATCCTTTTTGCACCATTGCGCCGATTATAAACAAAGTTTTTGGCCAGATATTTCGTCCAATTTGAAGGTTAAAGACTATATTTTGCCACAGCTGGAGTTATCTCATTCCACAGGAGCTTTCCCTCATTATTCGGCAAGTTCATTAGACCGTTATTATCGATGTCCGTTTTTATTTTTAGTGGAAAAAATATTTGAAGGAGAAGATGCTCAGGCAGAGCTTGCATTAGATTGGAGTCGCCTAGAAGAAGGCAATGTATCGCATAAGGTATTGGAACATTTTTTTAAAGCAAGAGATGTGTGGGCATCATTAGATCGATTGAAAGATCGATTGGAGATTAGAAAAATTTTTGACAACTGTTTTGCCCAAGTTTGTAAGGAAATGGACCATGCCTACTATTTAGGAGGCCCGGGGTTAGATCGATATGCAGAAGCTCGTTTATCACGGAAGCTTTGGGAATTTATTGAATCGGAGCTGGATTATCTTCAAGATTATCCCTTATTGTCTCATTCTAAAACTGAGGAAAGATTCGAGCTGACATTACCGTCAGGTAGGAATTTAAAGGGCTCTATTGACCGAATAGATTTCGATGAGAAGAATAAACGATTTTTAGTTTGGGATTATAAATCTACATCTACACCTTCGAATAAAGAGATTCACGATGGTGAGAGCTTGCAATTACCGTTATATATTTGGGCAAGTAATGAACTTGGCTTTGGTAAGCCTGCAGGTGGTGCATTTGTTTCAATGCAGATGAAACGTCGAAGTGAAGGTGTATTTATAAAAGAGTTTTGTCGCGCCAAAAAGAATGTGGATGAGGTTTATTATGAAAGTTCGTCTCGCAAGAAGCTCAGCTTAGAGGAAGTACCAGATTATTTGGAATCGATTTTACAAGAATCTGATCGTCGAATTAAAAGCATTGAGAATGGAGTTTTTTCCGTTCAACCAAAGAAATCGGAAGACTGTAAGCGATGTGGCGTCCGGCCTGCTTGTCGGATCCGAGAATCTAAATTTCGATGGAGTGCATTGCCAGCGCCGGCAAATTTTGTACAAATCCGAGAGTTGAGTAACTCTCCAGACTTTTCAAAGACATCGGGAGTAAAAGAAAAGGAAGCAAAAGAAAAGGAAACAAAAGAAAAGGAAATTATTTTTTCTCCAGAACAAGAAATAGCCTTAACGATTCGGGGAAAGCTTGTATTTCTAGAGGCTTCAGCAGGATCCGGTAAAACTACGATTTTGGTGGAAAAGTACCGTCGGGAGATTCAATTTTTAACTTCGACTAAGCCTAAGGGATTGGGGTTAAGTCCAGAACAAGCCGTGGATTCGGTCTTGGCAGTTAGCTTTACTGAAAAATCTGCCTCAGAGATTAAGGGAAGGCTGATGCACTTGCTCCTAAAGGACTATGGACCAGGAATAGCTTTGCGAGGGGTGAAGAATGTTTCGACAATTCATGGACTCAATCAACGCATGATTCGAGAGTACGCACACTTATTGGGTGTGGACCCGATGTTTGAGATTCTGGATGAGATACAGGGCAAAGAGTTTCACGAAGAGTGTCAGTATAGATTTTTCACAGAAGTACTAGATACGGCCGATGGAGATTTGGCGAAAGCCTTTGAAACGGTGTTTCAGCATTATTCCCGTGGAGATATGAGTGACATTCTTCAATTATTGAGTGAGAAACGAGGATTTTGGGGAGGTGATTCAGAACTTCAAGAGTATTTGCAAACGAGCCAAGGCGGAGGGAAGAAAAATGAAAATGAGGAGGAGCAAATTTACCCCGAGGCGGCGCAACGAGAATTGTTGTTGAGTATTAACTACCTCTTTCAGCGATTTCTCAAGCTTTATGATCTCGCAAAAAGAGCACGAGGAGTACTTGATTTTAATGATTTAGAGTTAATCGCACTTCAGGCAAAAGAGCACGATGAAATTCTTCAAGACATGCAAAAACGGTTTTCTTTGATTCTGGTAGATGAATTTCAAGATACGAATTCTTTGCAACGATCCATGATTGAGGCAATTTCTCGAAAAGATACACAAGACAGAGGAATGCAAAATGTATTCATTGTCGGGGACGCGAAGCAGTCAATCTATCGATTCCGATCTGCAGATGTATCGGTCTTTCAAAGACTTAAGCAAGAAGCTCAACAGTTTGGCCTAGTCCGTAGCTTGGATAAAAACTACCGTAGCCAAGGTGCAATTGTGAAGTTTGCAAATGCAGTTTCGGAGAAAATATTCCCAGGAAAGGAAGAGCGAACCAAAGACTTTGAGGCGGAGCTTGCCATCGCCGACGCACATCGGGAGCCAGAAGCGTTGCCAGAGCTTTGGCGGTTTACCTTGCCTGAGGGTGAAACCGGTATAGACGCTATTCGGAAATGGGAAGCAAAGAATGTAGTCGAAGCCATTCGTAAGCTAGTTGATGAAGGTGAAGAGTACCCAAATATAGCCCTCCTGTTTGCAAAATTGACGAACGTTGAGACCTATATTGCAGCCCTACAGGCTGCTGGTATTCCGTATGTTATAGAGTCTAAGCGTGGATTCTATACCCAGTCAGTGGTTTTGGACGGCGTCGCACTGTTGCGCTCCATTTATCTTAAAGAAAATCGACTAGCTCGATTAGCATTGCTGAGATCCTCTTGGTTCCGAATTGATATAAGCAATATACAAGAAAGATTGGACTCAGATTCTCTATTGCATGAGCATGCCTGGTTTAAGAGATTACAGTCATCTCGTGTAGAGCTTCGCCCTTCAATTGTTCTAGCTAAGGCCTATAAGGAGCACCCGTTGTATGCTCAAGCCTCTCAACGCGTGCAGATGGATAAGTTCATTTACTTAGTGGAAGAGCTAGAATCAGGACTTAAGTCTTGGGGCGAGTTAGTGGAACAAATCTCTGATTTAACTGGCTGGGCAGGGGAAAAGGGCGCCGCTAATTCCTCGATAGTGCCTGACCCAGACTCTGGTAATGCAGTTAAGTTAATGACTATCCATGCGTCTAAAGGACTCGAGTTTTCTTCGGTTCTCTTGCTTGATTTGGATGGTTCAGTTAGAAAAAATTCCGATATCATTCGTTATGATCAGAATATCGGTTGCACAATTAAGTGGCGGCAAAATAACGGTGACTTTACTTTTGGAGCATCCTATGAGTCCATGACGAGTTCGATTCGTGAAAGGGAAGAAGCAGAGTCGGCCCGCCTCTTTTATGTCGCGGTGACGCGAGCAAAGAATAATCTAGTATTATTCCAGCATGCAGCCTCGCCGAAGAAAAATGGTAAGGCATTCTCTTGGGGGAAAGTGTTGCATGAAAATGAGTGGGGAGAGTCATTACGGATTGTAGAAAGGCCCGCACAAGTTGTAGAAGAGCCTGCCTCTGAATTTGGCATTGAACATTCAATTACCAAGGAAGCTCATGAAAAGTCTATACGGACTCAAAAATTTGAGTTCATAGATTCAATTCAAAACAAAGATCTTGTGAATTTATCTGTCACTGAACTCTCCTCCTATGTTTACTGCCCGGAATTTCATCGATTGAAGTTTGTGCAACGCTGGGAAGATACGGTTGTTGATAATTGGGATGTCCAGTCTGTACGTCGTCCATTCACAAAGCAGTCGGAGGCCTCACGCCTATTGAAAAAGATGGGGCTGTCCAATAAAGAGCGCGGAATCACTGTACATCGAGTATTGGAAAATTTAGATGCCTCGACGGATAACCTCGAGCTTTGGCAGAAAATTTTGTACGAGTCCTATACAGCACAAGGCGCTCCCAAGGACTCTGGAGCTTTATCTAAGCTAATTAAATTAGACATTGATTTGGTTCGCACCTTTATCGCAAGTCCAGTGGGCCAGGAGTTGTTTTATTCCATTATGGAATCTCATGCAGAACTCCCGATTTCTTTGGCCGCCGGCGGGATTCGACTGTCGGGGGCTATCGACCGCGTAGTTCGTAAAGAAGATGGCCGTTGGCTTGTAGTGGATTACAAAACTGCGAGTATGGACGGCGCTATCGAGCGTTACACGGTACAGGTGCAGGTGTATATGAATGGGTTGAAAAGTATTTTGCTCTCGCGTGGGGAGACAGATATTCGTATTGAAGGTCGGATCATTGATTTATTCAGCGGTGAAGGGAGGTCGATAGACCCATTTGTCGATGGAGTGATTGATCAACTGGTTTTAAAATTGAAAGAAGCTTATCAAAACCGCGAGCAGCATTTTACGGAAGGTATTTCTGGGTGCCAAGGGTCGAAGGCTTGCTTGGTTTGCCCGTACACGTCTGTGTGTAGCATGGGTCGTGACTTTATTCTAAATCATACAAACTAGCCTCACACGCCAGCGTTAGTAATATCTATTTCTTTTTTATGCTCCAATCTCTCTCTTCGCTATGCTCCAAATAATGGTAGTAGTTATGGTAAACTTATTTCAAATCATTAGAGTTTCCACCGCGTATTGGGGTGTTGAATGTCGAAAAAAAATATTGTTTTGCCAGGCCGCGTACTCAGTGCATTATTGCATGTTGCTTCTGTACTCATGCTAGCATTAGCATTATCTACTACTTCGAAGGCTTATGCCCAGTTGAAGGATAACCCCAATGAGTATGAAGAGGATTACGATTTTTCTTGGTTAGATCCAGATAAAAAGATCTATGTGATTCAAAACCGGAAATATTCGAAAGAGCGTCGAATAGAATTAATGCTTTCCCTTGGCTTAAGTCTAAAAGGGCCATATTCAGATGGTTCGACGCTCATGGGACGAGGAGCATACTATTTCAATGATCAATGGGGCGCGTCCGTTGTTGGGATGGCTCAGAGTAATTCCAAAAGTGATACGCTGAGGGAGTTACAGTCTGTATCCACCGCATTCCCAGGAATCCGCAACGTAATCTCTTTTTTTGGTGGCTCAGTAATTTGGGTTCCGTCCTACGGAAAAATGAACTTATTCAATAACATTCTTTATATCGATTGGCCAATTGAACTAGGTATTGCTTCTGTATCGACAGAGACAGATCTAAATACAAGTGTTGGAAGACCCGCGAAAATTACAAATACAACACATACAGGTTTATATTTGAGCACTGGCCTTAAATTCTTTGTGAGCCGGCAATTTGCAGTTCGCTTAGATGCACTAGGTTTGTACTATAGTGCTCCTGAAATTTTTAAAGGTGATATTTCTGATGAAACCAAGGTCTACGATAATTATTGTTTATCTTTAGGCTTGAGCATGCATCTCTGAACTGATGAGCAACGACCACGGAGGGTCAGATGAAGTTGCGTTTATGGACTGTTGTATTGCTTGCTCTACTCGCAAGTGTAGAGGGACTAGCGCAGACAGAGTTCCGACAATCTTTGTATGGATATCGAGCTTATACGCGTGAAGGAGTCTATCTTTATAAGCGCGGGAGGTTCTATGAAGCCGCCCGTTATTTTTTTCAGGCAGCACTGCGGAGAGTGTCGGCAGAGCAAAAAGCAGTCGCTTACGCACGAACTGCGAATGCTTTAACTGCTCAAGGTATGTTTGAGTCAGCATCCTACTTTTATTTAAAAGCAATTGGTTCAGGATTTGAGCAAGCAACCTCAATTGCTTTGAAATCTACAGAAGCTCTGTTCAAGAACCTTGGCGGAGGACTATTTAAAAAGTACCTATTGAAGTATACACGTGTCGACCAGTATCCACGGGATCAAAAAAATTATTACCTATACTTTTCAGCACTTGATCATATATTGAATAATCGCGCGACTGGCGCATTAAAAGCCATTTCAAAGATCAGCGAGAACTTTGCGTATTACCCACAGGTTTTATTCCTCCAAGGAACTACTCGCTTACTATTGAACCAAGTGCAAGCTGGAGCAAAGGATTTTATTCGTTGTGCAGAAGAGATAAAGAATCGCAAGTATCGATACTATCATGGCCCAAAATCGACAGAATATGAAAAGACCGACTTAGAAAATCGCTGCCATGCGGGTGCTGCTCGTGCGTTCTATCAAGCAAGAAAGCATTCAGAAGCGGACAAATGGTATGCAAAAATCGATGTCCGTTCAGTGGTTTGGCCACAAGTCCTGTATGAACGCGGATGGAATTATGTTGCACAAGGGAAATACAACCGAGCTTTAGGTAAACTAATTACGTACAAAGCACCAGTATTGGATTGGTTCTATAATTCTGAAGTTGAGCTGCTTCGAGCGATCTCTTACTTACAACTATGCTTGTATAGTGATGTGAATAATGAAGTGAACTATTTCGTTAAGCGTTATGCTAAATTGGGCTTAGAGCTTAAGAAGCTATTGAAGAGCACAGAAGATGGTACGCAAGCGGATTTCAATAAACTCTTTGCAATTGGTATTAACTCTCTTCGACGAGGATCTTTCTCTAAGCATAGATTGACGCAGTTTATGAATCGCTTTATTCGATCTCCTTATTTTGCTAGAATCGCACAAGTGGACGTAAATGTTGAACGAGAGCTGGAGTATTTACGTGATCAAAAAAATTCGAACAAGCGCGGACTGGGCGGATTCTTAGTTGAAGTTTTGGCTTGGAAGAAGCTAGTGGCACGGAAATTAGGAGGCGCATTTATTCGTCAGCGTTTGGATACGGAGTATGCAGCATTACTGAAGAACGTAGAAACTATCGACATCGTTAAGCTCGAAATGCTTCGAAGAGCAAAACGTAAAATTGAAAATAATTTCATTAATGAATCCACCGATGAATTCGGCAATCCAAAGCGTGGTTCTTTGGGTATGCCAAGAGTTCGAAACGACCAATACTTCTGGTCATTTAGTGAGGAGTTTTGGATTGATGAACTGGGAGACTATGTATTCGCACTTCGTCCAGAGTGTAGCTAATCTACGCAAACGTAAGAGCATAACATACGCTTTGAGTATTGCCGGTTTGCTGTCAGTTGCATTGCAATCGACGGATCTGAACGCAAACTATTCCGATGAAGAGTTCAGTGTGGTGATCACGCCGGCTGAGAAGCAATTGGATGGTATTCGGAATCAAGAGATTAAGCAAATAAAGATGGTCCTGAGTCGAAACGATAATAAGGCGAAAAGAGTAGATCTTTTACTTCGTCTGGGGCAAGTTTATACAGAAAAATTCAAATTCTACTTTTTCAAAGAAAATGAAATTTGGAACAAAAAAATTGATGCCTATATAGCTTTGGACGATAAACAGCGGAAAGGCAAGCGGCGTCCTAGAATTGATGCGGGGGAATCAAAAAAATTCGTACAAATGGCGATCAATGAGCTGGAAAAGGCACTTAAGTCTGTACGTAACTACAATAAATTAGATGAACTTTATTATTATTTGGCATTTAATTATTGGGAGCTCGGTAAGAGGAGGCGAGCGGCTAGATATTTTACAATGATCGCTCGAAAATATCCAAAATCTCCGTATGCTTCGGAGTCTTACCGTCATCTTGCGGACGATGCATTTGAAAGACAAAAGTTTAAATCTGCACGAGTCTATTTCAAGAAAGCAGCCAAGGATACCAAGACTCCAACCTATCCTAGAGTATTGTATGGGTTGGCATGGTCAGAGTTTAAAAATGGTCGTAGTCGTACGGCATTAAATACAATGCTAACAGCAATCAAGAGATCCAAAGTAGGTAGTGAGTTAGAGGCCAGGAGGCATGGAATCGCCCTGCAGAATGATGCCTACGATGCAATTGTTCTTTTCTATTCAGAGGCGGGTAAACCAGAACGAGCGGGAGAGTTCTTTGAGAAGGAACTTGGTAAACAAGTTGTTCCAGAGTTATTAACGAAGCTTTTAAAGACCTATCAACGTCAAGGAAGATATGGTCTGGCGGTAAAGGTTTCAGAGCAAATGAGAAAAATGGATATTGTCTCGGAAGCAGAGAGCGACCATAATCGTTTTGAAATTTTGCTATCGGCTTTCAAGTTGGCTCAGCAAAAGCAGCAACGTTCAAAAGAAATGAAGTTCATTAAGCAATTGGTTTCTGAGTTTGGGCATTCGAAGAGTGATGAAGTGCGCATTAAAGTGAAGGATTTGGTAGCCAACTCCGCTCGCGTTTCCCATAAAATATCTATGAAATCTTACAAGAAACATCGCAAGCAGAAGCATGCCCTAGAACTTTACAATCTATATTTAGCTACTTGGGCGACCGATATGTCTACGAGTGCGTATTATCAGACTCGCTTTTACATGGCTGATTTGTATTTTGCTATAGGGAAGTATCGTCAGGCGGCGAACGAGTATAGACTCTTAGTTACAGCGGCGACTGAGGATCCTGATAATTCTACAATTAAAAAATTAAAGCATGGATCGATCAAAGGCTTAATTTACTCACTGGATTTTTATTTTAAGAAACGAAAGCGTAAGCGTAAAGCTGGGCGGTCAGAACTGGACGAATTGCTATCGGCTATTGATGCATTTGTGGCTGTTTATCCGAGTGATAAAGAAACCCCAAAATTTTTAGCTAGGGCCGCCGGTCTTCTTAAAGACAATAAGGAGCGCAAGCAAGAGTTTGAGGAGCGCTTACAATCCATGATTGTTCAATATCCACATACAAATCAAGCCTTAGAGTCTGCGGTCATTCTAGTGAAAGAGGCTGAGAAAGCGCAAGAGTGGGGAAAACTACAATCCCTAATTAGGGGCTTCTTAAAAAATAAGGCGTTATCAACGCAGGATCGCAAGGGCAAGTTTAAGAAAGAATTGATTGCAATTCGTGACGGCGCAAAATTCAAGGTCGTTCGCGGAATAGAAAAAGAAAAGAATTTTGAAGAAGCAGCGGAACGATATGAAAAGCTAGCTAAAGAAACACGCGACGGAGAAGTGCGATTTAAGTCTCTCAATAACGCTGCTGTTTCTTGGGCGAAAGCTGGAGAGTTCGAGGATGAATTACGAGTTTTAAAGAAGGTTGCTCGGCGCTATCCAGAGCGCTCGGATGCTTCTCAACGAATCCTAGATTTAGTCAATGAGAGCTTTTTCCAAGGTGAATATGAAACTGCAGCGAAGAAGTATGAAGAATTCTATACCTTGCATGAGAGTCGGATTCATACGAGGTCGAAGAGAATTCAAAACTTAGCTATTAATGCCCTTGAAACAGCGGCTTTTCTACGGAACGCTTTAGAGCAGGATAAAAAAGCTGCTGAAAATATTCGAAAAATCATCAATGCATCGAGCCGTAAAATTAGAATTGCGCGTACTGCGGCGGAAGAAATTGTTTATGATTTTGCTTCTCGTTATCGCCGTCAAGGCAGGAAAGGGCGTGCTATTAATGTATATAAGAGATATTTGCGCGCCTTTCCGCATGGTCGTTATGCAATAGAATCGGCACTATTTATTGGTGTTCTCTATATGGACCTGCGCGAAGCTGAAAAGGCGCAATCCTATTTTTCGGATGCTCAGAAAATCTATGGACGAAAAAAGGGACGAAGCATTGCGCGGTCGGAACTCTCTTATGCGGCGCAAGCTCGCTTGCTGCTTCTGAGTGGACTGGAAGAGACCTACTATGATGCGAAAGTCTCACTTCCGGAGAGTCAATTAAAGCGAGATGTGCAATCAAAACTTAAGCGAATGGAGCGATTGAACAAGGGATATCTACAAGTAATCGAATATGGAGATGGCAAATGGGCGCTAGAGGCGCTCTACAAAATGAGCCTTGCCTATCAAGAGTTTGCAAACGCATTAGGGCGGATTCCGGCACCAGACAGCTATTCAGATAAAGATAAGGCGAAATTTCGTGCCCAATTAAGACAGATTGCAAAACCGGTGCGGACTAAGGTGGTAGAGACTTTGAAGTCTGCACTAAAAAAAGGTGAGTTACTACGAATTGGTGGCAATGCCATGATGAAAATAGCAATTGCCTACGCGCTCTTTTTGCCTGAACAACAACGATTACCTTTAGCCTATAAAGTTGATTGGTCTCAACCTAAGAACTGGATTATGGGCAAAACTGAGGATGTTGATGAGGCCAGGTCTATGCTGCTGAAAAATCCCAAACATCTTCGGTCTTTAGTTCAGCTCGGTAATTATCACCTAATGCGCGAAGAGGCTCGCTTTGCACAAATGTTTTATACTCGAGCGTTTAAGATCGATAAGAATCATGTTCCAGCACTAAACAATCTAGCCTATCTCGAAGGTATGGGCGGTGACTTCCGTGCGGCTATGGCTGGCTTCCGAGATGCTCTTAAGGCTCGGGAGTTTGAACTTATCCCGAAGCGCAATTTATCGCGTCTCTATATGGGGTCCGGCCTTTGGGAGTATGCTGCTCAATCTTACCAACAATTAGAAGTTCGAATGCCACAGGATAAGGAAGTAGTTCAAGGGTTAGGGCTTTCTCACTTGGCATTAGGTGAGAAGAATCGAGCTCGTACAAAATTAAAAGGCAACTTGCCAGATGGTGAGAATGGAAAATTTGCTCGCGCTATGTTGGAACTTGCGGCTGGCGACCAAGAAGATGCTTTGGATGAGTTGCGAGATATCGATGGTGAGAATGAGTTTGCGCTAATGATTACAGACTTTTGGAGAAAGAAGTAAGTCTGCTACACTGATAGAGAGGAGAATCGAATGCGAAATTCAGTCCGCTTAGTCTTTTTTTTGCTGGCGTTATCGATAATGCTAATTGATAGCTCTCCGGTCTATGCACAGAACACGCGCAAGAAAATCATTTATCGTAAAAAGACTAAAGTGGATTTTAGTGATGCGGTTGTTGAGGGTAAGGGGAATAATCCTGAAGGCCTCTATGTTGTAATACCAAAAAAAAAGAAATTCAAAGGCTTACTGCGACTGCGTAGAAATTTCCATAAGGAACTGATTCGCGACACGCTCTTGTTGAAGTAGGGACGGAAAATGAACGACGATTCAAAGAATGGCTCGCAGCTACAAACTGGAATCACTAAAGCCGATCACGTCGCTGCTAATGCAGGCAAGAATGTCATTCGCTTGAATGTAGCGGCAGGGCAAGGCACTACGAGTGCTCAAAAGCGCTATCGTTTTCATAAGAAGCGCATCATAATTGGATCGGCGCATTCGTCAGACATTCGACTGCAGCAGCAAAATGTTTCCAATGTACATGCCATCATCGAGATGGATATAGAATCAAAAGCTTATATCTATGATATGGCGTCTGGTTCTGGTGTTTTCATTAATGGCGAGAAAACGACTTCTCAGAGGCTGAAGACCGGCGATATTATTAAGGTTGGTATTACTAATATCGAGTTTGATATTGAGCAGCTGCAGGAAGAGATAACGAAGTCCATTAAGCTTCCGCAGTCCATGCGTAATAGCGGGCCGCAGAGACTCTATTTTAATGACGAAGAAGATTTTTCGCCGCTGATCATTGAGGATGAGAGGGAAGTAATTAATATTATCGACTATCCAGAAGATGTCTATGCTCTGCAGGTAGCGGTCTATTGGGGTGAGACGATCCTTGATATTCAACACCATGTGGATAAAGAAGCAGTTTGGATGGGGCAGGATCCCGGCGTTGATTTGCTTGTACCTGAGATTTCTGCCGCATTTCCGTTTATCACTATGGAGAATAATGTCTATGTGCTGCACTTTACGGAGAATATGTCTGGAGTCATTCGTGCGGGCTCGGATGTTGAACACGTAGATGAAATTAAGGATCGTTTGCGATCTTCTCCAAGCGGAATGCATCGATCGATCAGAGGTAATGACCTCATTAAGCTTCAGATTGATGAGATCACTATTTTTATTAGCTACACACCGGCTCCGCCGCATGTTCGTCATCGTAAGTTTTTTGAAAAAGATGCGTTGTTCTTTAAATTTTTCCTACTCTCTTTAGTGCTATCTGTGAGTACAATCCTACTAGCATTATCTGTTGAGAAACCAGATAAGCTGGATGTGGATGAGTTGCCAGAGCGAGTGGTCGTCACGATCTTTAAACCTCCCCGTAAGGTAGAGCCGCCTAAAATTATTCAAAAGAAATTACAGCGAAAACTGCCAAGTATGGTGAAGCCGAAACCAATGCTAAGTCCGGCACCAAAGCCGATGATAAAGCCAACTATGCGAGTACGACCGAATGGAGGAGGAATGCCGAGTACTCCCAGGTCTATGAATCAGGCAAGGTCTATGAATCAGGCAAGGTCTATGAATCAGGCAAGATCTATGAGTCGGGCAAGGTCCATGAGTCGGGCAAGATCTATGAGTCGGGCAAGGTCCATGAGTCGTACGATGCCTCAAGGATCGAGGAGCCGCCGCGGCGGTGGTAATGCTCGCAATCGTGGCGCTGGTGAGACTGGGGCCATCGAAACGCTTACAAAAGATCTTGGTGGCGCGATTTCTGAAGCTCTATCCGGAAGTGCAAAGGGAGTCCACTCAGCCGGTAGTCGAATCAAAGGCTACGGTGGTTTTCAGGCGAAGGGAGCTAGTGGATTTGGTGAAGCCGGTACTGGTAAAAAGAATAGTGGTGGTACCTCCGTGGATATCGCTAGCCGTGGTGATCGCAGTAGAGGCCTGGGCAAATATGGTAAAGGTAAGGGTGCGATCGGTCGCGGTGGTAATTTGGCCGGCGGTAGGGCTCGTCCACAAATTGAGATGGATGGCTCGGTGGAAACAGTTATCCTTGGCGGTCTTGATAAGGACGTGATCGAGACCTACATTAAGCGCTACTTAAGACAGATCCGCGCTTGTTATGAGCGGGAGTTGACGCGTGGAAACTCCAAACTTCGCGGCCGAGTTATGACTCGATTCGTGATTTCTTCTTCCGGTCGAGTGTCTCGGGCGGCAGTCGCGGCAACAAGTCTGAATTCGGCACGGGTCGAGACTTGCCTGACAGGGGTCCTGAAACGGATCAAATTCCCGGAGCCTCTCGGCGGTGGTGTGGTAGAAGTATCCTATCCATTCATATTCTCGCCTTCAAAGTAGCTCTTTGGGGGTGACGTAAGGGAGAGTACTCATGCTGAAGTCACCTAACTTTATATATTTTCACCGTTTTTTGAGTCTTTTTTGCCTTCTGGCGCTACTCCTGCCATTTGCAGCCTGCACGAAAAAGGGGGAGAGTCGTAGTATTGAGCCCACGGAAGCCTTCGGAATGCTCCGTAATCGCTTCGCGATTTTACTCGATGTCCGTGAAAAAGAAGAACTAACGGATGGAATGGCCGAAGGTGCAGTTTGGATGCCGATGTCTATGATCAGAAAAGCAGGCAATGAGTGGTCAGAGTTTGTTCAAAACAAGCTCACCAAGGACAAAACAATAATTATTTATTGCGCTGTTGGTGGCAGAGCAGGGGAGGTCGCGGAGATCCTAAACGAAAAAGGCTTCAAGACTGGAAATATGGGCGGGTTCAAGGACTGGGTAGCAGCAAAATTGCCAACGCAACCATCGGTTGCCCAATAGCGGAAATGTAATTCTATCTCGACGGGGCAAGCGCTGTAAATTCGCGTTGCGACTTGCTGCGCTGTGGGCTATAACCTTACCATCTTCCCATATCCGCCAAGGAGCCATGTATGCCGAATGCCAGCCAAAATCGTAGCCAAGCCGTTCGCGATTCCATCAGTCATAAACCAAAGAAAATGCAAGTTCCGATGGATGATCTGGGACGAGTTCTGCCCGTCACAGATTATTTTGGAGTGAATCGTCTTTCTGCGGCTGATATTGCCAAAGAGCTGGAGCGAGAGGATGCGGACAAGCTTTTAGACTTAACTGCCCAAGGCAAGGGCTTAATGGACAAAGACTTTGCCGATAAAGTGGCCAAAGTTGTAAGGAGCTGGGCAATCGAGAGGGGGATTACCCATTACTCTCACTGGTTTCAGCCAATGACCGGTGCGACGGCGGAAAAGCACGACGCCTTCCTTTCTTTCAATGAAAAGGGTGAAACGGTAGAGACTTTCACTGGGTCTCAATTGCTTCAGTCAGAGCCGGACGCTTCTTCATTCCCGTCTGGCGGCATGCGAGCTACATTTGAAGCCCGTGGCTACACAGCTTGGGATCTATCCAGCCCAATTTTCATCATGGAGGGAACAAACGGAAAGACCCTCTGTGTCCCCTCCGTCTTTGTTTCTTATCATGGGAACTCGCAAGATGAGAAACTGCCGCTACTTCGATCTGTACGAATAATCAATGAAGCTGCTTTAAAGGCACTTCACCTATTAGGTGAGTCAAACGTTAAGTGCGTAAAGGTCACTTTGGGAGCTGAGCAAGAGTATTTCCTAGTCGATAGAAGCTATTTTTCCATTCGTCCTGATCTTATGATGACTGGTAGAACTCTGGTGGGCTCGCGTCCACCGAAAGGTCAGGAACTGGAAGATCATTATTTCGGCGCTATTCCTGCTCGTGTGACAGCTTTTATGCAGGAAGTGGAGTTAGAGCTCTATAAGCTGGGAATTCCAGCTAAGACTCGTCACAATGAAGTGGCACCAAACCAGTTCGAGATTGCAGCGATTTTTGAGGATGTGAACGTAGCTGTGGATCACAACCAGTTAATTATGGAAACGTTGAAGATAGTAGCGGACCGTCATAATTTTAAAGCGCTGCTGCATGAGAAACCATTCGCGGGTGTAAATGGTAGTGGGAAGCATAATAACTGGGCCATCGCAACAGACACGAGGGAAAATTTGCTTGAGCCGGGCGCTACTCCTCAGCAAAATTTACGCTTCCTTTATTTCCTTAGTGCTGTTCTTAAGGGTGTGCATCGCCATAATGGCTTAATGCGTGCCAGTATCGCGAATCTAGGGAACGACCATCGTCTTGGTGGGAATGAAGCTCCTCCAGCGGTTGTCTCCACATTTTTAGGTGCGGAACTGACAGAGGTTCTCGATAAGATCAAATCGGGCGAAAAGATGGAGAACGCAGAAAAGGCAATGATTGATTTTGGCATTTCACAAATTGCCCAAATTCGCCAAGACAAGACAGATAGAAATCGTACTTCTCCATTCGCATTCACCGGCAACAAGTTTGAATATCGTGCGGTTGGCTCTTCTGCTTCCTGTGCCTGGCCAATGACTTGCCTTAACGCGGCAGTGGCGGAAGCGCTAACGGAAATGAATACTGAATTAGAAAAGCGTTTTGCAGATACTAACGACAAAGAACAAGTGCTTCTCGAGTTGATTCGTGAGACAGTGGTCGAATCCGCCCCGGTTTGTTTTGAAGGAGATAACTACTCTGAAAAGTGGTTAGCAGAAGCTGAAAAGCGTGGCCTCGACCACCTCCGTGGCACGCCACAAGCTCTTGCGGCCTATCACTACAAAAATACCGTTGATTTATTTAAAGGACAGCGCATCCTCAACGAAGAAGAAATGGAAGCTCGATTCAATGTATTTTACGAGCGCTATATCAAAAAAATTGAAATTGAAGCTGAAGCAATGCTTATGCTGTTAGATGTCTACATCCAACCTTCCGTTTCTTCCTACATCGGTGCACTTGCCCAGCAAGCTGCTGCTAGCAAAGCAGTCACCGGCTCCGCAGATTTCCAAGAGAGCCAAGTCAAAAAACTTCAAACCCTTCTCGATCAGCTCCATAAAAAACGACTACAGTTAGAATCAGCTATTAAAGCGGCTTCCAAAGGCAATGAAAAAAATCGAGTTAAAATCCTAGGTGAAAAAGTGCTACCGGCGATCGAGTCAGCTCGCGAAATCAGCGATAAGTTGGAATGCATTGTTGGTGATTCGTATTGGCCGCTGCCGAAGTATCGTGAAATGCTCTTTATGAACTAACACTAGTCGGCTTCCTTTGTGATGCCATTCTGGCAACGTCGATAGGAATAGTCGTTCAATAATTCAAAATATTTTTCTTTGTGAGTCTTTGTTGGCTCTCGGCGCTTGTGGAATAAATGATATTGGATGGCATAGGACTTCATACCTTTTATTGTGGCGCCAGAGTTTCGAACACGTACAAATAAGTCCCCATCTTCGCCCCAATAGCTTTGATAATCCTCATCGTATCCATTCACTTCAAACATTAGATCAGTGCTAATCGAATAATTAGAGCCAAGTAGGTCCATAACTTTATGCCGCTTGAAGAGCTTTTGTATCAACGTATTCTGCATACGAAAGGCGCGGCTGAGGTTTTTTGTTTCCCCGCCCATAATGGATTGGAGTAATTTCCAGGTGGGTCTTTGATTAAAGCTTAAAACATTTTCTTCCGTTATGGTGCTGGTGATGTTAGGGCCTAAATCAATTCTGCGCCCCATAAAAAGCAGGCGGTTGTGCTTGGCGTGCATTCGTAAATGGTCTTCAACAAAGTTATGGTGTTGAAAGGTGTCGCCATCGACACAAATGATCACCGCGTATTTGTCTAAATCACGAAAAACATCGTTGTTGATTTTTGCTTTACGGTAGCCTTTATCTGGATGTGAGGCGTGGTGGAGGCGGCCAGGGAAAAAATCGAGAGATTGAGTGATCTTCTGCGCAATCTCAGGGTCTTCCCCATCTTCTGCTATAAATATATCAAAATCTTCACAAGTTTGGTTTGTAAAGGAGCGTAGGCAAATGCCTAGCTCTCGTGCGCTTTTATAGGTGGTGATTACGATCGCCGCTTGGGTCGACATTTAGAAGCTCTCCTGCAAAGAAAGTGCGTAGGCGTAGGCCCCGTCTTTGTGTAATAGCTCTTGGTGACTACCAACTTCCACAATCTCACCGTTGTCAATGACGACAATTCGATCCGCCTTACGGATAGTGCTTAAACGGTGAGCAACTACAATAGAAGTTCTACCCTTTAACAAGTTATCGAGAGCAAATTGAACTAAGCGTTCATTCTCTGCATCTAAAGCAGACGTCGCTTCGTCTAGCAAAAGAATCGGCGAATCTTTTAGTAAGGCACGGGCGATGGAAATTCGTTGCCGTTCGCCACCAGAAAGTTTCTGTCCACGATCTCCCACAACTGTATTGAGTTCATTCGGCATCTGTTCAATAAATTTCCAAGCCTGTGCTGCCTTAGCTGCATCAATGATCGCTTCTTCCGAAGGTTGAAAATTCCCTGCTCGAATGTTGGCGCGCAAAGAATCGTGGAAAAGAAAAACTTCTTGAGTCACTAATCCAATTTGTTCTCGCATAGAGCGAATGCGGAAATTACGAATATCCTCGCCATCGATTAATACGGAACCGGCATTTGGATCATAAAAACGGGAAAGGAGACCAAGGACTGTAGACTTTCCTGCACCACTTGGGCCGACCAAAGCGATCATTTCACCTTTGCGAATTTTTAAGGAAAAGTTTGTTAGCACTGGTCTTGTCGCATCTTCGTATTGGAAGGTTAAGTTCCGAAACTCAATGCGCTCTCGAAACCGTGGCATTTCTTTAGCGTCGGAGGCGTCCATAATGTCTGGAGTTTCATCCATCATTGAGAATATTCTTGTTGCGGCCGCCACACATTGATTATATTTGATATTCATGTCACCAAAGGTTCGAACTGTGTTCACCATCATAATTAGAGCAGTAAAGAAGGCCATCAATTGCCCTGGTGTCATCGAACCGGAGATGACTTCATGGCCTCCCATATAGATCACACCCGCAACAGCAATACCCGTAATCAGTTCCATGCTGGGGCGGACTAATTCTTCCACTCGCACTGACTTCAAAAGTGCTCTTGCCAAATCACGGTTGCGGACCATGTATTGGCCTTTCATAAAGTTTTCTAAATTAAATCCTTTAATGACTCGCATTCCGGTGAAGGTCTCTGATAACACTGCGGATACGTCTGCAGTTTTTTCCTGAATCCGATGGGTATAGCGCTTAGCATGTTTCCCCGTGTTAGCCAGTAAGAGCGCCACTAGCGGTGCTACCAAAATTGCCAGAGCTGCCAATTTCCAATTGAGCAGGAACATATAAACAAGGAGCCCAATGAAAAATATTGGCTCGCGTACAAATTGATTAATGCTCGCCACACCTATGATCATTTGGTTCGTATCGTGTACTACTCGCGAAACTAAGGAGCCGCCAGATTTTTTTGAATAGTAAGTAAGGGATAACTTTAGAAGGTGCTGGTATAAATCATTGCGGAGCTTTTGCACCACGCGAGTGGCGGTGGCGCGAATAATATAGAAATGAAAAAAGCGAACGCCAAAATTAACGATCAAAAGGGTTAGTAACGCAATTGGAAGCAGTGCTAAAGCATCCGCATCGCGGTTTACTAAAATTTCATCCGTTAAGTATTCCACACCTTTTGCTAAAATGCCTTTAATGCCTGCCATCGGAAAGGCGAGTAAGATCACCACAATAATGGCTGGAACATAAGGCTTTAGGTAAGGCGATATGCGCAGTAATTGATTCTTCTTTTGCTGTGAAGTGCTCAGTTCAGTTCTCCGACCAGGTTAAGGGCTTGTCCCCTTATAGTATTTCACCTGCTCAGCCATACTATGCTATTTTGTCGGGAAAATGCTATGGGATTGTCGGCCCCATTCCATTTTGTTTTCTAGTGCAATGTTCATTGGATAGTGTATTTGACGTCAGCTTAAACTGCCGGTCACCTGGACTGTCGAAGACATCGAAGCCGAAAATGCTTTGGCCGATTGCGCGAAACAGGGCCTTGGCCAGACGGGCAGTACTGGCGATCCTGAGAAAGTCCTTGTCGATCTTGATTCTCCTGTATCTAGTAGTGGTGCCGTCGTCAGCGGTAGTAGTCTCCCACTCCCTAATTACCATTACTTTCTGTCCGATAGAACTAGCTATTCCAGAAAGTTGTGAATGGACGAAAATGGCTATTTGATCGAAAGTTCCACCAAAATTTTATACTGATCGTTTCTTTCTTGTACGTAGAGCTCTTTCTTAGCTTCCAAAAAATAGCCCTTTTTACCGCCAGGCAAGGTTGACTCATAGGTCTGGTCAAAACGAATGACATCGTATTTTTCATGGAAGAAAAACTCTATGTTTTCTGCTTTGACTGAAATTGTTTCATAAATTTTATTTAGGTGGCCCTTATACTTTCCATAGGCAAGTCGATCCATTTTGTCGTACGTAAATTCATAGGCATAAGAATCAACATACTTATCAATATCCTTTGAAGACCAAGCGGTAAGCCATTCATCTAGAAATTTTTGCGCTTTTGCCCGCCGACTTGGGTTACGTTGAGCTTCAAAGTCTCGCGTAATGATCAATTTTGTCTCTTTTAGGCGCACATAAGGCCAAAGTTCTTCAATCTGTTCGTTTAAAACAATCACACACCCTAGGGAGTCATATTTCTTTTCCAAACGAGACGGATCGTTTGTTCCATGAATCAGAATATCAAAACCAGTCTTTCTGCCTTTGCGGTCCAACACATTTGGGTAGCTCACATACAGCGCCATGGAACCAAATTTTGGCTTTAACCCGTTGCTTGGTAGAGAGCGAAACTGAAACTGATAAATACCTTCCGGTGTTTTGCGATCACCTTCAATATTCTTATCCCCGATCACCTGTCCTAAAGTGGCATCAAATGTTTTAAATACTTCGAGGCCAGTTGCCTTATTTTTCGCAAGATAGAGCTTATTTACTTTCTTATCCACTACGATGACTACATCTTCTGAATGTGGCTTTGAAACTACTGCCTCCGCCCTCGCGTATACGCAGAAAGCTAAAAATAAAAAAACAGTGACCGATACTCGTGAACTTGGAAAAGCAGTGTTCATATTAAGCGCCCCTGTCATATAATAATTATATTAATGAAAACGGTGTGATTTTGTCAACCTAACGTGTAAGCGAAACTACAACTATGAACTCTTATGAAGAAAATCCTGATTTCTAAACTTCGGGGAATTGGCGATGCCATTCTTATGAGCCCTGCGCTAGAGGCGATTCACCAACATTACCCCAAAGCGGAAATTACGCTAATCGTGCCCAAAGCCTGCTCTCCGCTCTTTTTCTGTCACCCCGGTGTGACAGACGTTTGGGAAATAGAGGCAAAACACTCAATTTTTTGGCCCTTTCGGATAACGAGTGAGTTTTTCGACCTCTACTTAGACCTTAACTCCACTGGGCGTTCCCGGTGGATACAGAAGATTTCAATTGCAAAACAGCGAATAGCAGATGCCCATACACATCTCACCGCCTCGAAGTATACCCCGAGGCCCAATGGTGTTGAATGGGACCTCTACTGCGTTCGTGATAAACTACATTTTCCCGTTTCTGATATCGAACAAATGCGCCCTAAAATTTATTTATGGGAAGAGGAACTGGCACAAGCTAGGGAATATTGGAAGTCTCGTGGCATTAAGAATGAGCATGCGGTTATTCTGGGGACAGGTTCAACCCGCCCAACGAAGCGCTGGCCGGCGCAATATTATGCACAGCTTGCGGACCTAATTCGTACCCGACTGGGAATTTCGGTGGCGTTTTTCGCCGGAACATCCGATGCAGACAAGGCATTTATTCAGGAGATGCTGCTCCACCTTAAGAAGGAGGCACATCCAGAAAGTGATAATATCGGAAAGGTCATCGTCGATAAAGTTTCTAATATTCGCAATTATGCCGCGTTATTAGCAACTTCCTATGCCTACGTAGGAAACGATAGCGGACCAAAGCACCTCGCCATTGCCGTCGGAACACCGACGCTGACGTTTTTTGGGCCAGAAGATCCCCTCGAATGGCACCCCTATCCACTTGGGGAGCATCCCATAATGTATATTCCGGACCTGAAGTGCCGCACGCAGGACAATGGACGCTGGTGTAATCTCTCAGAATGCACGATTGAGCGGCATAAATGCATGCAAGACTTGCAACCGGAAGATGCATTTAAGACTTTTCTTGGCTTACGGCGTGCCCCTGGGGTACATGAGAAGAGTATTGCCCAGCAAGGCGGCGAAGCAACACGCGTCATTCGAGCGCCGGAGCTTCCAGCCTGGAAGTAAAAGCCAAACTCTAGTGAGGACTATCTCTTGGAAACAGAGGACTATCTCTTGGAAATGTCGGAAAGCTTGCCCCTTTCGGTTTTGTTAATTGCACGCAATGAAGCGAATTATATTGAGCGTGCCCTAAAAACAGTTCAGTTTGCCGATGAAGTTATCGTGGTCGACGGTGGGTCTTCGGACCAAACCAGAGAGATTGCTGCCGAGCTCGGAGCAACAGTGCTCGAACGGGAGTGGACTGGTTTCCGTGATCAACGTAATTTTGCGATGGAACAGGCCAAGCATGACTGGATATTTTTTGTCGACGCGGATGAAGCCGTTACTCCGGAGTTGGAATCTTGGCTCCGTAAATTTTTTCAAGGCGACTATACTCATGTAGTGACCAATGGCTTTAAAATACGGCGCGTGGAATATTTCTTGGGTAAAGAGATTAAAGGCGCTTGCTGGAATCCATCCTTCCAAGATCGTCTACTTCGAAGAGCAAAAGCAAAGTTTGTCGGGGAGATTCACGAATACCCGGAAGTAGCAGGCGGCCTTGTGCGGGCTCCGAGAATTGCTTCCTTACTGCATAACCCGAAGGTCACCGTCGAATCCTTCTTAGAAAAAATGAATCGCTATACAACCGTAGAGGCCTGGGACCGCTATAGCTTGGGAGAACGCACTAATCTAGTTCATCTATTTGTTACTTTTTTCTCCACCTGGGCGAAAAATTATTTCTACTATAAGGGTTATAAAGACGGGGCTCATGGATTTGTGATTGCTACTATGGAAGCAGTTTCTCGTACTGTTCGGCATATAAAGCTTTGGCAGATTCAACGCATGAAATCGGAAGAGCGGGAAGATTTACTCCTGTATCCCGAAGAAGCACTACGAGCGGGAGCTTTGATCCATCGTGGGTTAGAATCTAAGGGAACCAAGTAGATGGACCGAGATTCACTTCGCGATTCCAGACCAAAACAGGACATGAGCTTTACCGAATCAGTACAAAATGCCTTTGCTCGTGACTTTCGAATCTCTGGTTTTACTTTCATTCGTAATGGTGTGAAGTTTGGCTATCCGTTTAGAGAAAGCATTCTATCTGCGCTTCCCTCTGTCGATGAACTGATTGTTAATGTTGGCAAAGGGGATGACTCCACATTAGCGGAGGTACAGGCATTATCCGAAGAGCATTCGAAGATTAAAGTTATTGAATCTATTTGGGATGACTCGGTATGCGAGGGGGGAAGAGTGCTCGCCCAACAAACGGACATTGCAATCAAAGCCTGTACTGGTGACTGGGGACTCTACCTGCAAGCGGACGAAGTGCTCCATGAAGATGATTATATGTGGATACTAGACGCTTTCAAGGCTGCCCATCGGCAACCGGAAGTGGAAGGCATTCTTTTTGATTATCTCCATTTTTATGGAGATTTTCGTGTTATCAACTGGCATCCGTCGGCATATCGTCATGAAGTGCGGGGTATACGCTTGAATCGCGGCGTACGTTCTTACGGGGACGCCCAGGGATTTCGCATTGATTGCCGCAAGTTAAAAGTCATCCATTCCAATTCTAGAGTCTATCATTATGGTTGGGTGCGCCCTCCTGAAGTCATGCAAGCAAAGACTGTGGAAATGGATACTTTCTATCATCCGGATGGAGAAAATACCGGTGACAATTATAAGTATAAGCGCATAATTGGACTCGAAAAATTCACTGGTACGCATCCAATGGTAATGATAGGCAGAATCGCGGCGCAAGAAGATTGGTCTGATCGACTACTCAAAAATAAACTACATTTCGAAATGAAAGATTTGCTGCGGCTATTTTATCGTTGCTGTGAAAAAATCACTGGCTCTCGCCCATTTGAGTATCGAAACTACGAGCTTATCTCAACTACGAATTTGCCCCGACCAGGCCGATGACATGATCTGTGTCGTGATCATAGTTGAATTTGGAACTGCCACGACTCGCGATAATCTTCATGTCGCCATCACATAAACATTCGACTTGCAATTCGCTTTGGAAGAACATTTTGTTGTTCTTCCGCCAATTAGCGCGCTTACACCACGGCAGCCTCAATCCCTTTAGCTCTAGACGAGGCAAAGGAGACGGGGCTTGTTCCACCCAAGGCTACGTTACTATAGCTATGCCAACAAACCCACCTCAAGGACTCCATTCGCAGTTAGCTACATCGGCTCCGCCGTCCTGCGCCCCTCCGTCATTGATAGTCCAGTTTCTAGGAGC
>JAAHTH010000062.1_pt5 | contig 40618 bp, 34 predicted proteins | sample 6116091 | NCBI WGS metagenome assembly JAAHTH01 (sample SAMN13939990, study PRJNA603662) | sponge metagenome | isolation source: marine sponge | host: Mycale hentscheli | place: New Zealand | collected 2006
TTGACTAAGGTGCTTGGATCTCAGAAAAAGGAGAGACCGTGATGAATGCAGAAATTAATCCTTCGCAGTTCCTGTCGAGACGCGCGTTGTTGAAATCAGTTTCGTCTGGATTTGGGTTTCTCGCTTTTTCGTCGTTAGCGACTCTGGCTAAGGCGCGCGATGACCGAGGGGAGAACAAAAATCCGCTTGCCGCTAAAGATCCGCACTTTCCTACTAAAGCCAAGCGTGTGATTTTTCTCTGCATGCGGGGTGGCCCGTCTCACGTCGATACGTTTGACTACAAACCTGAATTGATCAAAAATCACGGAAAAACAGGCAAGTTTCGAGGTTCGATTCTTAAATCTCCTTGGGATTTTCCCGCCTGCGGAGAAAGTGGTCTGCGCATTTCAGAATTGTTTCCAGCCCTCGGTAAGCAGGCCGATAAGCTATGTCTACTGAAGGGAATGAATACTGATCTTCCGGTTCACCCACGAGCATTGACTCAAATGCATACAGGTAATGCACAATTTGTGCGACCTTCATTGGGTGCCTGGACTCTCTATGGTTTGGGCACGGAAAACGACAGCATGCCTGGATTTGTTTCAGTTAATCCGGGAGCTGGGAATGCACAAACGTATGGCAGTTCTTTTCTGCCTGCCATTTATCAAGGAACCAAGCTTGGCGGCTCTCGTGGTGGCGGAAGGATGCGAGGCCAGAGTACGGGGGGAGGCATTCCGGATATTGCCAATCCCCGTTTGAACACCCGGCAACAACGGCAGCAGCTTGAATTTATTCAGAAGCTAAATCAAGAAAAGCTTCGCCGTGAAAAAGAGCATCCCGGTGTTGAGGGAGTGATCGAATCGTATGAACTCGCATTTCGGATGCAAGCTGAGATGCCAGACTTGCTTGACTTATCCAAGGAAGATCAGAAGACGCTTGATTTGTACGGGATTGGTCAAGGTGAAACGGATAAATTTGGAAAGCAGTGTCTGCTTGCTCGACGTATGTCTGAGTCGGGAGTGCGATTTGTTGAAATCTCACACGACAATTGGGATACCCATTTTAATATGACGACTCGATTACCTCAGCTCTGCAATCAAATCGATAAACCTATCGCAGGGCTACTCGAAGATCTTCAACGGCGTGGATTACTTGACGAAACGCTGGTGATCTGGGCTGGCGAATTTGGACGGACTCCTTATGCGCAAGGAGGTGACGGCCGGGATCATAACAACAAGGGATACACTACGTGGATGGCTGGCGGAGGCGTGAAAGGCGGTTTTAGCTATGGAGGGACCGACGAATTAGGCGCGGTCGCGGTTGATGGAAAGTGCCACATTCACGATTGGCATGCCACCATTTTACATCTCTTGGGGCTCAATCATGCGGAGCTTACCTATCGTTATGCGGGCCGAGATTTTCGATTGACGGACGTCTACGGCAATGTGATCCAAGATATCATTGCTTAAAGGGAATCGAATTCGAATTGAATTCGAATTGAGCGTTGATTCTCTCGAGGAATGTACTGAGGTCGAGGATTTGCAAATCAAATTTACTGGTGCCAAGGGAGGTTTGAAAAACAACTCCATCGCTCGATCCCGGAAGGGCTGCGTTGGTATGCCAATAATTTTTCAAAAGGAGATTGCTGGGCAATTTCCTGGATAAAAGGAAATCGTCCTCTTTCAAGATCTGACGATTTTTGTCTTTCAGCGCGAGCCTGTAAAAAGAGAAACAAAAATATCACCACTGCGGCGGCTTCCAGTAGAAACGCTCCAAAGAAATTAGTTATTCGCCTTGGCTTGGATCGACGTGACATCAACATTCCTTTCCAATTGTGGTTAAAAATCAGTGCCTGATCAGGACTTGTCAGGTGGCAATGATTGATTAAGCAAAACCGGTGCCAACGGAGGCCTAGGTTTGAGATGGTGGTCGTCATTTGCCCCATGATCCAATAATACTCTTGAAAATATGGAGTCGAATCCGACAGCAGTTGCAAGTGCTGGCAAGGTCGTAACAATCAATTGTACTGGTTGCCGCAATCAATTTGATAACAGACTGAAGTCAGTGGAGCTCGCTATTTCAACGGATGATTTACAAGACCGGCGCGACGAAATTGCAGAATTGTATTTCGATCAATTGGTATTCGAGCCCTATCCGGTACAGGAGGAGGCCTTACTTTCTTGGTTCACGTCAGACCAAGGAGTTTTGGTTTGTGCCCCCACGGGCACTGGCAAAACATTGATAGCTGAGGCAGCTCTTTTCGAAGCACTCAAGCTTGGCAAAATGGCATACTATACAACGCCTTTGATTGCATTGACGGATCAGAAATTCCGCGATATTCAAAAAACGGTTGTGGAATGGGGGTTTTCGGCTGAAGACGTTGGCCTGGTGACCGGTAATCGCAAGGTGAATCCGAATGCGAGAATTCAGGTTGTTGTCGCGGAAATATTGCTTAACCGTTTGCTGCACCCAGAGGCTTTTGATTTTGCAAACGTGTGGGCCGTAGTGATGGACGAATTCCATAGTTTCAATGATCCGGAACGGGGAATTGTCTGGGAGTTTGGCTTGGGGTTGTTGCCGGCTCATATTAAGACGTTGTTACTTTCAGCGACTGTCGGAAACTCCCGAGAGTTTGCGATGTGGTTGAATCGAGTGCATAGCCGCAATTTGAAATTAGTTGAGAGTAGTGATCGAAAGGTTCCACTTTCCTACCACTGGATTGAAGACAAAATTCTCCCAGATCAAATTGAAGCGATGTTCCAGGGTCAGGAAGATGCGCGTTACACCCCGTTGTTACTATTTTGTTTCAATCGTGAACAATGCTGGACGGTCGCGGAAACGCTTAAGGGTAAGAAGTGCGTCGACCAAGAGCAACGAAAATTATTGAGTGATCGATTGAGTCAGTTCGATTGGTCTCAAGGGGTGGGGCCTAAGCTAAAGCAAATTTTGGTGCGGGGTATTGGCGTGCATCACGCGGGTGTCCTTCCAAGGTACCGAAGAATTGTTGAAGAATTATTTCAAGAGAAATTACTTAGTGTGTGTGTGTGTACTGAGACGCTCGCAGCGGGCATCAACTTACCGGCGCGAAGCGTTGTGTTACCAACTTTGATCAAGGGTCCTCGTGGGAAAATGAAGTTGATCGAACCAAGTTCGGTGCACCAGATGTTTGGCAGGGCAGGGCGACCGCAATTTGACGACCGCGGATATGTTTTTGCATTGCCTCATGAAGATGATGTGAAAATTCTCAAGTGGAAAGAAAAATACGATCAAATTCCGGACGATACCAAAGATGTTGGTTTGAGGAAGGCGAAGAAGGCACTGAAAAAGAAACAGCCTAAGCGTCGCGAGGGTCAACAATATTGGTCGGAGCAACAGTTTCAGCAATTGATCAATGCCCCTTCGGCTGATTTGGCGAGCCGTGGCCCGCTCCCCTGGAGATTGTTAGTCTACATGCTCGATGCTTCTTCGGACGTCGCTCGGATTCGCAAGTTAGTAGCGGGCCGCTTGCTTGCTCCGAAAGAGCAGATTACTGCACAAAAACGTCTGAATCAGCAGTTGGTTACTCTGTGGCGAGGCGGTTATTTGACGCTCGATCCCAAACCCCCGTTAGCTGAGTTAGATGAAGGGAAATCGGTCGAGTCAGATACTGCAAACGAAACTGAGGTGGAAGAGAAACCTGCAGCTTCAATGACTCTTGATTTGGGACAGCGACGATCAACGCCTGAAACCAAACCCATGGAACAAACTCGCAAGAAGCCCAAAGAGGTTCTTGAGGCTGGTTCGCGCGAAATAGAGTACAAACCGGAGACCGCGACACCTACTGAGAAGATGGCTGGCCTCTTAAAGTTACGAGGCGTACATCCACTTTACGCCTTATTTTTGATGAATCATTTAGGGATTGCGGATACGAATGAGCGCATTATGGCTTTCGAAAGTATTCTTCAGCTCTCTCGGTCACTGGGGAAAGCGATTCGGATTCCGCGGCTGGATGTACTGCCTGCGGGGCCCCTGGCAACGACGCGGCTCGATTCTCAACTTCTAAAACTGGGTTTAGCGACCGCGGAAGAACTAGGGAGTCGGGAGGAGGATGAAGACGAAGATAAAAAACGGGGTTGGTATGACGAGGACGACTACGTTCCGGTTCTAAGCTTACCGCATAAGCTCCAGCGTTTATTTCAGCATGATTTTCCCGGAGTCCACGACGTGAGGATCACACCGGTATGGGTAGTGGGTGAACTGCTGCAATACGGAACGGATTTTAATAAATACATCACTAGCCATAAGTTGCAAAAGCAAGAGGGCGTTATATTTCGGCATCTACTTCGATTTATTCTGCTGATTGATGAAATGGCAGAGTTGTGTCCCGCGGATGTTGAGCATGACGTTTGGCGGGAAGATCTATTTTCGGTCGCGGATCAGCTAGAGGAAATTTGCCGGCTTGCAGATCCCCAAAGTACCGACCAGTGGCTTGCAGAAACAAGAGAAGACTCCGAGAAATCGAAAGAACCAAATTCATGAAAAGCGTAATCCAACCCTCTTTATTCGTGATCGCGGTTGTTCTCAATTCCGTGTCCGTTTTGGCTGTCCAGAATGATCCGCCGGAACAGGTGTTGGAATTGCCCGAGTGCGATATATATTTATTCGACGTTGTGGAAGAGAAAAATTTAATTTCGATTGTCAACGGCCGGAATGTGACTCAACGCGTTGGCTACGATAATCAACCCTGGTTTACCCCCAACGGTAAGACGTTTTTGTTTACGGCCAATTACCAACCTGATCGAACTGATGTTTACGAGTTCGACTTGGCGACGGCAGAGATTCGACAACTTACCGACAGTTCGGATCAGGAGTATTCCCCGCAGGTTTCGAAAGACAATCAGACTTTGTCGTTTGTAACCGACGGTGAAACTGCCAATCAGAGTATTTGGTCAAGTGATCGCGAAGGCAAGAATTTAAAGTGGGTATTAAAGAATCTTGGAGAGCGGGAGCCAGTCGGCTATTACGCCTGGAATCGATCGACGGAACAAATTTTATTTTGGTCAAGGTACGGATTTAGTTTGCAGTTGGTGGATCTTCAAAACAATTCTGCTCGATATATTACGGGGGATGCGATCCCTGTTTCTCCTCAGATCATTCCAGGCACAGACAATTTTAGTTTTGTCCACAGGCAAGGTAACGGAGAAGTGTGGATCAAGGAATTGAATCCGACGACATTTTCGATTCGCCCATTGGTCATGATTGAAGGTGAAAATCACCACTATGCTTGGACGCCCAATGGCAGTATTTTGATGGCTCAGGGGGCGAAATTAAAGCAGTGGAGCCCCGGCAGTAAATGGGAAGCCGTTGCAGATTTCACGGAATTGGGAATGCAATCGCCAACGCGTGTAGCGATTAGCCCCGATGGAAAGAAACTGGCGGTCGTCGCGGTAGAGGGTAAGCCAGGCCGGTAGTTTCAAGATAGACAGTTGCTGGCCGGTTATTCAATTTTTGGTTTCAATTTCTTTTTCATTTGAGACCAAGTATTTTTTTTAAATTGCTGTAGTTTTTCAGGTTGATCTGCATCGACACTGTTCCAGAGTGAGATGCCGGATTCAACTAAAGCTGCTTCGTTTTTTGGGAAAAACTCAGTCAATTTCTGTTTAATAGCACCTGCTTCGGGAGATTCTGCGAGATTGTTCCATTCGTTGGGATCGCTTCTGTGGTCGTAGAGTTCTTCGGTTCCGTCAAAATAGCGTGTGTAACGCCATTGGTCATCTCGGAGAGAATAATTTCCTCGTCCCCATGTGGTGATTGCAGGGCTGGCTACTTTGGTGGCTGGGTTACGAATCTGTTTTACCAGGCTGGTTCCGTCGACATATTTTGGAACCTCGATTCCGGTAAGTTCTCCGAGTGTGCGGTAGATGTTGATGAGTGATACTGCTTCCTTGCAGACCCCGGACTTCATTTGTCCGGGGCGTGGATCAAGAATGATAAAGGGCACTCGAGTCGATTCTTCCCATAGAGAAAATTTTCGAAAACTGCGTTTTTCTCCTTGGTGGTAGCCATGATCTGACCAGAGCACAATGATCGTGTTGTCGGCATACTGGCTGGTTTGAAGTGCATCGACGACCCGTCCCACGTTGTAGTCCGCCCAGGAATTGCAAGCGAGATATGCACGGTGGACTTTTTCCCAGGATTTATCTTTGCGAAATTTGAAATCATCCCCAAGTTTGGCCATCGATCGTCCAACCCAGGGAACATCCTGTAAGTCATTTGCGAGAATGGAAGGCGGCTGAATTGTCTCGGCCTGCATATCGAAAAAGGGTTGTGGGCAGATGAATGGTAAGTGAGGTTTCACAATTCCAACCGCTAGGAAAAACGGTTGGTCATGCTGTTGTTCAATTACTTTGATTCCATAATCAGCAACCTGGTAATCCGGGTGATCGGAGAGTGGATTGGTGGTTGGACAAAACGACATTTTAGATGACTGGTTTTGCTGGTAACCTTTTTCAACAGCTCGATTAAGGCCACCAGGTATATGGGTTCGGTAGTGATCCCAGTCATTGGTGTTTTCTTTGACCCCGTGAAAAATTTTCCCTGCCCCAAAAGTCTGGTAGCCATTTTCACGAAACAGCCGAGGCAGGCTCGTGTATTTTGACAGAACCGACGCGGGGATTTTGGGCTGATCGTAAAATGGGTAAAGTCCGGAATGAAAGGGTTCAATTCCCAGCAGCAATCCGAGTCGACAGGGGGAGCACGCAGGGGCGATGCAATGCGCATTGGTGAAATTAACCCCGCGTTTCGCAAGTCGATCCATGTTAGGTGTTTTTGCTTGAGGGTGGCCATCAAGAAATCCAACCCAGTCATTCATGTCATCGATGGCAATGAATAAGACGTTGGGAGAATTTTCACTGGCGTCTTCGTTGCCAAAAACTGGATTAATTAACAAAGTGAAAAGAACGAGGCTGGATAGGATCGAGGATTTCATAGGGTGGTTGTTTGGGCGAAAGGCGTTATGGGTGAGTTCAACTGGAATTGACTACTGGGTCAATCAAAAAGAAGTCGGTAAAAATTAAGACCCCGATGATTATTCGTCGTTGGCAATTTTAATTGCCGGTTCAGCGCTGCTGGCCTGTTCGTTAATTTGCTGCTGGATTGGCTGGAATAAAATACGTGATGTGTGTATCTCAGACTCGTTTTTCCCACGCGTGCCCGTCAGAAAAACCTGCGTTTGATTGGGTTTGAGCTGGTTGACTGAAAACCCATTCATCGTCGCAAATCGAAATCCAAGCATGATTGGGATTTTTTCGTCATTCACGATCAAGTGGGGCTGATTGTTGTCGACGAATAATTCACCTGAGAGGAAGGGCTCGTCTGCTGTGGGTAAGTGATGCCCGGTGTCTTCGGGCGTTAACAAATAAAAATTGAGTCGTTTGATGTCTTCAGCCATCGTGGACTGCATGGTTTGGGTATTCCCGAGGCGAGATATCAAAAATAACTGCTTAGCTGGCAACGGGACTCCAACTCGTTTTAAATCTGCCGCATCGACATTTTCAGCGATTGCATCGACCACTACCTGTTGATTTTTCCAATCGTACCAGGGGCGATTCATTTTCAATGCAATGGCAACGCCGTCGGTCAGCTTGACATCGAATTCTTGCTCACCCTGTTTGACACGAATCGAGTACTTTTTCCTGCCGGTAACGATACCTTCAATTCGAACGGCTTCGGGCGAAGTTTCTTTAACCGTTGGTTGTGTTTGCGCTTTTAGTCGCGATTCCCCTGCTGTGGAGCAAGTCAGTAGAGCGAGGAAAAGGACTGTTGCGGTTTTCACGATTTGATTCCAAAGCAGGGAGTGGCTTCACGAAGACAGATTCATTGTAATCCAATTTTCTACGAATAGAAAAGAATTGCTGGTTGGAGCAGAACCCTCGGGATAGGCAATCAGTCTCAACAATCGAAAAGAAGGTTTTTTTTGAGGGACTCACCCAGCGTAAGCTTGCCGAAGTTCTACGGTGCTCACTGTTTAGCAGGGCTAACTACAATCTTTGCCTGGTACTCTCCGGTCCATCGGTAGCCATTGCCATTTCCGGCATAGCTGTCTCGCATGGCAATTCCTAAATACAAAATACCACTCGATTTGGCGACGAAGTTGCCATTGGTTCCAATTGCAACACATTGGGAATTGTCCTTGCCAACCCTGGCTGTCAGTTTACCTGAGTTGATGCCATTCCACTGACTTCGATTGGTCAGGCCTTCTGGAGAACTTGTATTGTTCCAGTTGGTCCATTGGACGGTTCCACTTCCCCGAATGGTAATCCGATCACCTTTGTTGACTCTTATTTTCGTTGACTTGGGAGTCCGCTGGAAAAAAGCCTCCGCAGGAACCGAGACGGTCTTTCTCACATCCGGGCCGGTAGTCTCGATACTTCGATCTGCAAATTTGATATCGCTTAGTTCAACTTTAAGGTCGCCAAATTTACTTTTTAAGGAAAATTGTTTCTGCTGAATTTCTCCGACAATGGAAAAGTCCGGAGTGACTATAGTGTCCTTGAGTGCCGAAGGCTGATCCATGGGAATCATCTCTTCCTCGTTGAGTTCTACTTCTTCTGCGAATGCCTTGCGGATTTCAGCAAGTAAATTTTTCTGATTTTCATTAGCTTGAGTTTCGAGTTCATCAAGTAGCAATTGATTTTTTATGCCAAGTGATAGTAATTCTTTTTGCGCGGCAATTCGTGTCTTTTCATCCGGGTCGCCCATTTTTTCGAAAAGCGACGAAATGGACTCCACATAATCGGGTCGGGTATTTAGGCCGGGCTGAAATTTGATAATTCTCGAAATCGGAATCTTGAGCATGCCGTAACTGGTTTTTACATCGATGTCGACGGCTAAAAAATCACCACCAATGATTGAGCCATCCGTTAAATGGAGCTGGGCGAATTGTTTTCCGATGGTTTTTTGTTCGCTTGGCAGCGGCGCAGTATTGATTTCGGGTTCATCCTTTTCCTGAACTGCAGTGTCAGGTTGTGCAACATTTGAATTGAGTTTCGGTGTCAAGACGGCAGCAGGTTCGTCCTGCACTTCATCAATCTGCCACGCGTGAGCTTCGGCACTGATCCCGAGGGCGATTGCCAACATAACAAAACTAAATTTGAATGAGGTTTTTCCTCGGGATTTAAGATTATCGCCGTCGAACTTCATAGGTGGACTCTCCGAAAAGGTAAAACTTCCACCTTTAGTCTAACGAGTTGTGCTTGTCGGTTCAAAACCTAATATCACGATCGTGCGGAGTGACGGCTGTCCGAAAAAGGTTGCCCTTCGGTTTTTTTCGAAAAATATTCAGCATTTCATCTCGGGGAGAGCGTTGCAGATGTGGCCAAGCCAACGATCATCGCTGAATTGTGTCTCAAATTAAAAGGGCAAGAACTTACGATTCCCTAAAATGCAGGCATTGATTGAGTTGTTTTGCAACGCTGAATTAGCCTGAGGATGTAAAAGGGTGCAAGGGGGAGATCAAAAAGCAGCGGTCACTCCAAAAAAAAACTCTGACTCAACTTTTCAGTCGAGTCAGAGTGATATTTATTCAGCCAGCAGAATAAAACTACTTAGGCATGATAACCGAGTCGATGACGTGAATGACGCCATTCTTGCAATCGATATCTGTCTTGACGACGGTAGCACCATCAACCATGACTTTTCCATCGACAACTTTGATCGCAACTTCCTGACCGTTTGCGGTCTTTGCAGACGACAGCTTCACAACGTCTGCGGCCATTACTTTGCCGGGAACGACGTGATAAGTGAGAATGGAAGCGAGTTTCGCCTTGTTCTCTGGCTTTAAAAGTTCCGCGATTGTGGCGGCAGGAATCTTCTTGAATGCGTCATCGGAAGGAGCGAACACAGTGAAGGGACCTTCGCTCTTGAGAGTCTCGACCAAACCGGCAGCTTTCACAGCGGCAACGAGTGTGTTGAATGCACCCGCACCAACCGCAGTGTCAACAATGTCAGCCTTTTTTGGTGGCAGAATTACTGAGTCGATGACGTGAATAACACCGTTGCTGCACTTGATGTCGGTGGTCACAACCTTAGCGCCGTTGATCATCACGCCACCGTCAGTGACTTTGATGGTTACAGGATCGCCTTGAACAGTCTTCGCCGAAGTAAGTTTGACAACATCTGCTGCCATTACGGAGCCAGGAATGACGTGGTAGGTCAGGATTCCCTGAAGTGCCTTTAAGTTTTCCGGCTTGAGCAGCGTTTCAACCGTTCCTTTGGGGAGTTTTTTGAACGCTTTGTCAGTTGGAGCAAGAACTGTGAAGGGGCCTTCACCTTTCAAAGTCTCAACTAGGCCAGCTGCCTTAACAGCGGCAACCAATGTATTGAAGGATCCGGCGCCAACGGCTGTGTCGACGATATCTTTTTCGGCGGGGGCTGCGATGGACACGTTCATCGTTTTACGTGCTGCGGCCATCTTAGCTTGTTGGATGGGGCACTGATTTTGTGCACTGCTAACCGACGGGCTTACGATTAGTAGGAGAGCGGGAGCAACGAGTAGTTTTCCTGCGAGTGTCAACGACTTCTTCAACATTTCCAAATTCCTCTTGTAGAGTCAAATTAATAACGCTTGTTGCGTCTGTTACGATTCGTATATCCGCAAAAACTTCGGCGATAGATTGGAAAAAAACCAGATTTTTAAAAATTGTTTTTGTCGGTTAAATGTCGTGACTTTCGTCGGTATGCGGCACATCATTGGAATTCGGAATTCTGAGCGACACCGGTAGATGGATTCGTAATGTGGACGACCGTAAGCAAATTTGGTGTCACCAAAGCGTTATACATCTTACGGTTCGCGCAGGCGGCCCCGGCATTCAAGAAGATTGCTGTCCAATAAGAGGCGAATTCTTTGGGACTTAAACGTCGATTTCGCTGGCTGTTTCGGCGCGTTCCATGATAAACCGGAAGCGGGCTGAGGCGTCGCGTCCCATTAAGTCGCTAATCACACGGTCAGTTTCAAGTTGATCATCGATTTCAACTTTTAAAAGGCGTCGCGTTGCCGGATTAAGCGTCGTGTTCCAGAGGACTTTGGGCATCATCTCGCCGAGACCTTTAAACCGAGTGATATCGGGTTTCGAGCGACCGTCGGCATGGTCTGCCAAGATTTTGGTTCTGTCTTCTTCGTCGGCCGCCCAATAAGTTTGTTTACCAATGTCGATGCGATACAGCGGCGGAAGTGCAATAAAAAGCCGACCGTCGGAAATCAATTGCGGCATATGGCGGTAGAAAAATGTGAGCAAGAGGGTGGTAATGTGGTGGCCATCGGAGTCGGCATCAGCAAGTAAGATAATCCGCTCGTATCTTAAACCGGAAAGTTCCAGTTTGGGGCCAATGCCGCAACCGATGGCCGTCACTAAATCCTGGATTTCTTTGTTTTCCATCATTTTTTTCAGGGTTGCGCTCTCGGTATTGAGGACTTTACCCCGGAGAGGCAGGATCGCTTGATTGTTACGGTTCCTTCCCTGTTTTGCAGAGCCACCAGCGGAGTCACCTTCGACGATGAAGAGCTCTGAATCGCCCCTACCGGAGTTGAGGCAATCGCTTAATTTTCCGGGAAGCATTGAGCGCTTACCGCCTGTTTTTCGCGAGACGGCTGCCGATGCGGCTCTCGAAGCGGCACGTGCGCGAGCCGCGGCAATAATTCTAGCGATGATGCCATCGGCAACACTTCGGTTATTGTTCATCCATTGCTCAAGTGCCGGGCGGATGACACTGTCCATCGTGCTTTGCACTTCCGGGTTGTTGAGTCGATCTTTGGTTTGCCCTTGAAACTGCGGTTCTGCAATGAAAAGTGAAATAATTCCAACTAGCCCCTCACGAATATCATCGGGAGTAATTTTCACACCGCGGGGGACAAGATTGTGCATGTCAAAGTAGTTGCGAACCGCTTTGTTGAGCCCAGAGCGAAAGCCATTCTCATGGGTTCCGCCGTTGCCGGTAGGAATTCCATTGACATAAGATCGAAGATGCTCATCCGTAGATTCAGTCCATTGCAGCGCTAATTCGATTCGGGCTGGATCATCCACGCGTATTGTGAAGGCTGATTCATGGATTGGTCGTGCGTTGCGTTCTTTGAGGACCTTGCCCAGGTAGTCCACGATGCCTTGTTCATGATGAAAAGTTTCTTTTGCCTTGTTGGCATCGTCGACAAAATGAACTTTGATGCCCCGATGAAGAAAGCTCGCGATTTCGAGTCGATGCCGAATAGTAGCGGGGTTAAAGTCCGTTCGCGGAAAAATAGTGGGGTCAGGTGAGAAGGTAATAGCGGTTCCCGTTCCGCGGACGGCGCCTTTGAGTTTTTGGAGTTTTGATTTCGGATGTCCTTTGGAGAACTCCATTTTGTACTGAGCACCTCCGCGTTTCACGATGGCAACTAGTTTTTTTGAAAGTGCATTGACGACAGATGCACCAACGCCATGTAGTCCACCTGCGGTCTTATAGTTGTTGCCGTCAAACTTGCCGCCGGCATGCAAGACCGTAAGAACGGTTTCCAGAGCACTTTTTTTTGTTTTGGAATGTTTGTCGACCGGGATGCCGCGCCCATTATCAGAGACGGTTACGGTTTCGCCATCTTTATGGAGTTGGAGCGTGATTTCTGTCGCGTGTCCATTCATTGCCTCGTCGACTGAGTTGTCGAGAATTTCCCAGATCAGGTGATGAAGGCCAGCAGTACCTACTCCACCGATGTACATTCCGGGGCGCTTTCGGACGGGTTCAAGACCCTCGAGAACAACAATGTTGTCGCCATCGTAGCGTTTTTTGTTGGTTGCGGTGCTCATGCTGATTTTGCGATAAGTAGGGAGTTTGGTTTCGTGAAAGGCGAATCTGAGTGGTGGAATCTGAGTGGTGGAATCTATTTCTTTTTCAGAGGCTTTAGCTCACCCGGCGATTCCACGGGAGACCAAACGACTTTTGAAATTTTACCATTTTTCTGAATTTCATTCCCTTTGCCACCTCTGGATGTGACCCGGTATTTCGCGGTGGAAATTGTCTTTTGTGCGCCGCGATTGGTTTCTACGAGTAGTAAATCGCGGTCGCCTTTGGAAGGTTTGAAGCCGAGCAGGCGGTCCGTTTTGGCGAGCTTGATAAGCATCACACCTTTTCCTACACCAGAAAGGTAATTGATGTCTTCGGCTGGACAAACCATCGCTCGGCAATCTGCAGAAATGGCGAGAATGGTCTCGGTGCCCTCAACCGAATAAACTCCAATTAACTCTGCGCCTGCTGAGGTTCTCGCGTATTTTCGTCCACTTCGAGTCGAGGGTTCGACATGCGCTTCGAGACCAAATCGCAATGCATAGCCATTATTGGAGGCCGCAAGTCCATGTACTTCAGGACAGTAATCAGGCTGTTTGGGATCAGCAAAGATATTGCCGACCACACGGGGGTCGAACGATATCGCGCTGACTATTTTTTCCCCATCTTTCAGTTTAAACAGCTTTTGAATTGGCTCGCCAAATCCTGTTGAAGCCGGGATGTCAATCATTCGTGAGGTATAGCAGACCCCGGTCGACGAAAAGAATCCAACGGTGTTACGTGTTGAGCCGGCCACACAGGCGAGTACCGCATCCCCTTGCCGCAGTCGGCTTTTGGCAGGATGTGCAATGTTGCGTTGTCGTTTTACCCAACCGTCTCTTGTAATCAGAACATGACAATCTTCGGCAACGATAAAATCTTCTGCATTAATCTCGACTTCACGTCCGGCTGCCTGAATGATTGTCCTGCGTTTGGATTCTGGCTGACTGCAAAAACCTTTCACGATGTCTTCAATTTCGGTTCTGACAATTCTCCAACAACCAGAAGCATTGGTGTCGGCCGTATCTTCTTTTAACAGTCGGCGAATTTCCCGAGCTCGTTTTTCTTTTTTCTTGAGCTCATCCGTCACCAGGTTGATTTCCAAACGTGCCAATCGATAGAGCTTTAACTCAAGAATTGCATCTGTTTGCTCGGCATCGAGTCCCTGTTGTTTCCCTCGGCCTTCCTTGACTGGAAATCGTTTCATGATCTTTGCAGCAGCATCTGCTTTTCCATCACTTTTTCGGATGATTCGAATGATCTCATCAAGTGCATCGAAAATGGTTACAAAGCCACGTAGGATATGGATTCGCTTATTTAACGTTTCCAGTTCGTTTTCCAAGCGTTTGGTGACGACCTCGAGGCGGAATTGTAAGAAATACCAAAGCGCTTCTTTGAGACCGAGCCGCTCTGGACGCCCAACGTCGGGGTTTTCTGTAGGAACTAAACAGGTAAGGTTGACGTTAAAATTGGTTTGAAACTGAGTGTTTTTGTATAGAAACGCTAACACCTTTTTTTCGTCGGCGTCTTTTTTCAGGTGTAGGTCGATTCGAATGTCATCGGTAGAGACATCGCGGATTTCGACGACAAGTGGAAGTTTGCCCGTGTAGACCAGCTCCGAGATCCTCTCGACAAGAACTGCTTTATTGACCGCATAGGGGATCGAATTAATTTGAAGAATGCGGCCTGTTTTCTTATTTCCACCAATCAGCTTGCTGGTTCCCCGGATTTTGATCGCGCCTTGGCCCGTTCGATAGATGTCCCTGAGTTCTTCCTTTGTGTTAATGACTTGGCCCCCGGTTGGAAAGTCTGGGCCGTGAACCGCATCGTTGGCAACCAACTGGTACGGCTTGGTTTCCGGGTCTTTTAATAACTTCAAAAGTGCGCGGCAAAGTTCCTTGAGGTTGTGAGGTGGAATATTGGTCGCCATACCAACCGCAATGCCCGTTGCCCCATTGAGTAATAGGTTGGGGATTTTGCTGGGAAGCACTACCGGCTCTTCGCGACTGCCATCATAGTTGGGGCGAAACGCGACCGTTCGCGTTGCGAGGTCGGACAGTAATTCGCCAGCGATCGGGGTGCGGCGGCATTCGGTATATCGCATGGCCGCAGCATTGTCGCCGTCGATAGAACCAAAATTCCCCGAGCCGTCAATCAGCGGCATCCGCAATGAAAAAGGCTGAGACATCCGGACGAGTGCGTCATAGATTGAGCTATCGCCGTGCGGATGGTAATTGGCCATCGCGTCGCCAACGACTTTGGCACTCTTGCGGTGCTTAGAATTGTGATCGAGCCCGAGCTGACGCGTTGTATATAGAATTCGACGCTGAACGGGTTTAAGCCCGTCACGGACGTCCGGAAGTGCTCGGGAGGTGATTACAGAGAGCGAATAATTTAGATAGCGTGTTTGTGCTGCCAGTCGTAAGGGAACAGGCTCATAGCCTGCTAACTCCTTCTCCTCAAAAAGTGAGTTATCGACACCGCGGTTTGCTTTTTTCGATTTTGCTTTTTTAGTCGAAGTCTTTTTTGAGACTTTGCTCGTTTTCTTTTTCGCAGGCCGGCGTTTTGCCACGTCAATCCATCCTTTGTTGACTTATTAATTCGTTCAACTAGCAGCTTGATAAGCCGGCAAGTAGAAATTGGAAACCCGTTGCGCACCCTCATTTTAATGGGTTTGAGTCGGATTTTTTTGGTTTGTATCGTTTTTTCACTCTGAATGAACAGCGAGGCTCAATGAAAAAACGGGTGGTTTAGGAAGAGTATACCAATCAGGTCAAATCGGTTACAGACGGTTTTTAGGGTTGTATTATGGGCGATTCAGGAATGCACGAACACAGGGCCATTTTTGCTATCACTCAACATGCCAGCACGCCGAATAGCAAACGGGAGTGGTTTTGCCACATTTTTGCCAGCTAAATTGCCCGCGATTTGCGTTTGCAGGGCCAACTCAGGAGTCGACCCGATGATTCGTAACATGATTTCAACCGCCGTTGCAGCGGTTATGTGCCTTGCTGCAGCAACTGCTTCGGCGCAAAACACAGAAACCCATTTGCCTAATGACATGTTCTCGCAATATGCGACAGCAAGTGGTGCAAGTGCCATCAACGCGGGAATTTACCCAGCGCCTCATTATTCTCCCGCACTTGGTGCACAGAGTTACTACACCTATCAGCCGTTGATGCCACACGAGATGATGTACGCCCACTCTCGGAACTATTTCAACTTCTATAATACCAATCAATGCGGTCATCCGGATTCATTAAACAAGACTTCGGTTCGCTGGCAGAGTGGTACAAATCATATTGCTCCGATTCGACAGAGCCATTGCTTATCAAATCTGACTTATCGTCTACAAGCTCACAAATACGGTCTGAACTGTGATAACTGCGGTGACAACGATTGCGGCGGGCAGTGCGGTCGATCCCGAAAGTTTTTCAATCATGGCAAAATGGGATTTCGGAGCAATGAGTGTGGTCAAAGTTCTTGCGATAGTGGTTGTTCAGCGAATCTGAGCGATCTTACGCTTAATCGGTAGGACGGTTTTCAGTTTACGCAAAACCGTTTGATAGACGGTTATCCTCAATCAAGACGGTTACCTGGGGTCAATCCAATGAAAAAAATTAGTTTTATTATCGGCGTCGTAATGGTTGCGATGCTTGTCTCAATGGCGGCAGAAGCGAATGCTCAATCACGTTTTCACTCACGCATGTCAAAAGGTGCGTCAGGAAATCGAGTGCCTGTTTATACGACTCCCGATGCAAATGGGATGACGATGAACGGATACCAAGGCCGGGTTAATATGGCGCGTTCCCTCAAGATGGCGTCCCACAATTCGTATTCACCGGCTCCGTTTTACACCTACAGTAATCGAGGTCTTAACGCTGGTCGTTTGCACCATCAAAACCAGACGGAAGCTACCCAGTCTCCATGGCATGGTGAGTACATGGGTTGGCAGTGGCGGCAACCCACGGCTTTGATTGTGCCACCGACCGCGAGTTATCAGACCAGTTATGGCTGGGGAGTTGGTCAGGTAATGAGTAAGCCGATTGTTCATCAGTTTGGTCGTCAGAGCGAGCCAACTAGCGGTGCTGCTGCGTCTTACAAAAAGACGCCTTACTGGCCCAATAGCACAGAGCAATTTGGAATCTACCCAGTCCGTGCTCCCTGGTAGTCGAAATGAGACGCATGACATCGATTTGATGACGTCAGTTATCATGCCCGAAGCAACGGTTAATCCCGTTTCTTCGGGCTTTTTTAATGTTTTGCCGAATAATTGCGAATGGCCTGAAATCTGCAAATAGGTACCCTTGTCAGCTTAAATCCAAGGGAGTCCAAAGCATGTTTCTTTTTCCAATCTTGTTAGCCATCGGAAGCTTCATCACGATTCCATTCGCCGTTACGGTTTGCTGCCCTGTCAAGGAAAGCCGCTGTATCTAAGGCCGTCGGTCAACCGATTTTAATGATTCAATCCACGCGAATACCGTGGAGCATTCGGATCGGATTGATAGCGAGTCAAGTGTCAGCTAGAAGCGACGTTTGAGATTGTGTTATTGCTGCGTGCTTTTTCGCAAGAGGGATTCAAATTGCAGTTTTAGCTTTGATTGGTCCCAACCTGGTGGGATAGCCTTCATGTATTTTAACAATTTGGCTGCGCTTGCTCGATCGCCCGATTTAAAGAGCAGTCGGGCCACCTGGTACTTGGCTTCGTACCAATTCGGTGTGTTTTTTTTCAAGCGAGTTGCGATCTGCCGCCATTTTTTAAGAGGGATTTCGGGACTTGATTCTTCAAACTCTCCTGTCAGCGCCCGCGCCAATTGCATTTGAATTTCCGCATTTCTAGGATACTTTTTTTCCAGCTCTGCCAAAGTTTGAGACGCTTGCTGGTTTTGTTTTAATGCAATCAACGCAGTGGCCTGCTTCAGTCTCCAATTGGCTTTCAGTTTTGCTTTGTCGGCCTGCTGTAATTCCGGCAATCCGAGCACCTTGCTAATTAATGCGAGTTTTACGGTTTGAAGATTTTGGTTTGCCGTTGTGTTGGCGGGAGCGAATTCTAAAAGCTCTTCCGCCTGTTGAAGTGTTTCCAGATTATCGCCGATCGTAGCAACGTATTGGATTGCTGCTTCCGGTTCAGATTCCGAATTGAGGGCAACGAGTAAAGCAGTTGCCAGCGCGAGGTTATCCGGGTTGGTTCCCGCTGCGATTTCCCCAACTTTCGCTCGATTGTTTTTCAGGAGCTGTTGTGAGCCAAATTGCCAATCAATTTCGCATAGTGCCAGTTCAAGTCTGTTCCGCAGGGTCGTATTGGGAGGTAGTTCATTGGCCCGCAGGGAGAGTTGAGAGATTATGTTCTTGCACTTTTGCGGTGTCGTGTTCCCCGAGAGCTTTAAAGTCTGGCGAGCACAAGTAATGGCTTGATCGATGGCCGAATTTAACTGAGGGTAAGTATTGGTGACTGCTAGGTAAAGCTCGAGCCCACGTTCCCAGTCGCCAAGATTAATTCGTTCTCGTGCCAACCAGATTCTGGCTTGGTTGGAACTTGTTGCCGCAGGCCACTGCTCGAGGTGTTGGATGAGCAGCGTTTGAAATGCCGGGCGCGAATTGGGATCCTTGGCTGAAATGGATTTGGCGTAATTCCAGCAACCGATTAAATGCGCCGCCGAGGCGACGGGTTCAGCAGCATATTCGATGGCGTTGGTCGTCAGGTGATCTGCTGCCAGTCTGTGCTTCCCTTGCTCTTCAAGAATTTTGGCGAGACGGATTTGCAGGTTCAAAACTGTTTTTGAATCAGCCTGCGATTTTGCTAAATCCGAGGCGCGTTGGAGCGCTTTTAAAGCATTGTCCCATTCCTTTTTACGTTCTGCCTCTGCTGCCAAACGCATCAATAAGTTGAGTTCAATGCTGTTGGGTTGATTCGAGACAGTAGGAGGCGTTTGAGATGTTCCCGTCGAGTCGTTTCCGGTCGCAGATGCTGAAACTCCCACTGTGTTAATGAGTATCAACTCTGCACGCCGCCCCCAATAGGGTCCGTGTTCGCGTTTGATTGATTGAGATCGATTAAAAGCAAGCGAGATCCAGTTTTGTTTTTTTTGCTTGTCGGTTGTGCCGGCGGATAAGGCGATTGCCAGTTCGAGTAAAGCAAGTTCTAGATCTGGAGTTAGCGGGCGAAATTTCTCAAGATTTTCGAAAGTTGATTGTGAATAAGTTCTATCGCCAATGGCGATGGCATTCAGAATCGTCTGTTCGGCGAGTCTTTGTTTGATCGATAACGGAGCTTTAAATTTTTCAAGCGACTGAGCAAGGGTGCGCGCGCGATCGGGAGTATTGAGAAGGCGATAGCACTCAATTTGGCTTAGTTTTGTGTTCCACCAAAGAACTTGCCCTTCGGAAGTCAAGCGTTGAACTTCTGATAGTTTTTCAGTTACTCCATTGAGTGCGTCGATGCGGTTGAGGCGATCATCGGGAAGATACAGTCGAGCTCGAATTAAATTGCATTGCGCCAATTGGTACTGAATATTATTTTTTAGATTTAGTAATTGGTCGATCGCTAGTTCATTTGAATCGAGAGTGCGACCTTGTTGTTCCGGTATTTTGTTTGAAATCTCTCGCTGTAAATTGTCCAGGCTGGTTCTGGCTATCTTGATTTCGAGTAACGCTTGAGTACGTGCGGATTCGCCGGCCATTTGTGATTCGATTTCTCGACTTAACATTTGACCGTGGGCCAGATGGCTCAACGCTTGCTGAACTTGAACCAGAATCCTTCTAGGGTGGGCAATTTCTATGTTTAAGAAATCTGCCGATGTTGATTGAACTTCGTTCCAGGCCTGAGCTCGTTGAGGCAGAGGTGCAAGGAGCGCTTTCATGGTTTGCGTTTTCATTAATTCAATAATCAATCCGACTTGGCTGGTTGGATCGAGGTCTGGCTTGTTTAGTTGTTCCCGACAGTAGAATTCTGCGATCGCAAATAATCGACGTTGTCGAAGGCCCTCGACAATCGCGGAAGTATCCTGGCGTTCAACGGCAGGTTCGTCAGCTTGGCTGAAGCTAAGCGCAGGAAAGAGCAGAGTCAAAATCACGCCCAGTGACCCTAGCCCGATTCGTAATTTGGCGATCGCGGTGTTCATTGCTGTCTCTGAGGGTTAACTGCAAATGAAACCTTGGGGAATCCCGACAGTTTGGCAGTGTCGTACGCACCAATAACAATTCCCAGGGGGACAATCGGATCAGGGTGCAGAACAACAACCGCTTCGGTTTGCAAGTCGGCGATGGTGCTCAGCTGCGTTTTCACTTCTTCGACAGAACCAAATAGCTGGTCGTTTATTTTCCAGATAGGTGCTTGGCCATCCCAGGCAATGCGAACAACAATGTCATCAAAATCTTTCGGTTCGGGCGGTTCTAGTTGGTTGACTGGATCTGATCCGGAGAGTTCCGACATGTTGCTGGGAAGAATTTGTTCAATTATTTGAAAGCTGGCGGTCCAGACAAAAAACACCAGAAGCAAAAATACTACGTCGATCATGGGAGTCATGGCGTCATCAATGTCGATGTCACCTCCCCGCCGAATGTACGGGCTGGAGCGTTTCATTGGCTCTCCTCCCGGTAGACCGCGTAGGTGACTTTCCAGATTTTGGCTGCAGTGCAGGCAAGCATAATGGGCTCGACGGTGGAATAGGGGGCTTCTCGACTTCCACGAATCCGCACCTCAATGTTTTCGCCTTCTTTGTCTCGAGCCTCTGTGAAACGCGTCTTGAGTTGTTGCTGTGATATGGGTCTCCCGGCTAACCATAGTGAGCCATCTGATTTTACATTGACGGTGAGTCGCGGTGTTTCCAGGTCAATGTCATCCTGTCCTGAGCTTGCTTGGGGCAGCGTAATTTCCATTTGAGATTCTTGTCTCGCCAAATGGCTGCTGACGAGAAAGAAGATAATCAACAGGAAGACAACATCAATCATCGGAGTGATGTTGAAGCCATACTTGCGATTCGACTTGTGTTGTGGAATTTGCATAAATAAGCGAGAGGGTGATTGCGGCGGGTTTAAGCGGGCAATTGTGAGAGGCTATTTTTTACTGGCTCGCCTTCGAAGTGGAGTGAACACATGTTGAGCGATGTAAGCTGCTTCGGCGACAAATTGATCAATTCGGTTTCGAAAAATTGCAAATGCACCAATCGAAGGAATCGCGACAATCAATCCGCCGACGGTGGTTACTAATGCTTGGTAAATGCCTTCCGCTAATTGTGGTGCGCTGGCTGTTCCCTGGGTGGTCGCAACATTTTGAAAGGCGATGATCATTCCGATCACAGTTCCAAGCAGCCCGACCATCGGCGCAATGTTTCCAATCACGGAGAGATATTCGATTTTTCGGAAAAGCCTTGCTGATTGTTCAGCAAGTGCATCTTCAATTGATTTTTCAACGGCATTCCAGCCGAAATCGAGTTCCGAGATGCCGTGCATCAGCACAAACGAGAGGAAACTGGGGCGTCCATTACAAGCCGCCTGTGCGCCCGACACATCCCCTGAGAGTAGACATTGGCGGACTTGCTCACTCAATCCTTCCGGGATGAGGTCTTTTCGGCGGATCGTCATCAGGTGATCAAAAATCAAATAGGCGGCCGTCATCGAAAGTGCGAGTAGCAGCAGGATCATGATCGCGCCGACGATTCCACCGGAGAATAGGATTGCGAGAAATCCGGAGGGCGCTTCGGCCGCAATACCTTCCCCGCTGGCATTTTGGGCGAGTAGTATTTGGGTTGGCATCAAAATAAATAATTGACTTAGGCCCACGGATAACCAATGCCTCGAACTCAGTAACATGCTTCTTTCCTGTTCTGTGGTGAGTGTCTCACTCCGGCTGTCGTTAAAGTGAATTAAAATTGAATTGGCAAAATGCAATTACTGGTTAATTTGTTTGGCCCACACCGTTTGTGGGTAAAGGGTGACCAACTCGTTAAAGATGGACTGGGCGAGATCCGACTTACCTTGATTGTCCAGTAAATTACCCGTTCGATACAATGCCGCTGCGACCAGTGATTTTTGTTCGGGAAATAAAATGGGGATTCTCATTAAGTTGACAATCGCAGATTGCGTCTGGCCAACTCGAGATTGTGCTTCGGCTAGAACAAGGTAGGGGCCCGCGCGGAAAACGCGAGGTAGACCATGGATGGTCTTTTCCCACGGTTTTATTTGTTTATCGGTGACATTGAGTCGCGTTCGCCAGAGTTGGACGATCGCAATGTTTTTGATGCGGGGGTCGATATCTCCAGAAAGTGTTTGCAAAATTTCAATGCCGGCATTTCGTTGAGGACTAGCAAGCATCCAGCTGGCGCCGATTAATTGAAGGAAGGAATCTCGAGATTTCCCCAGTCGACTTGTCGTGTCTGCCATCACAGTTCCGGTACCGGTCCAGCAGATTGGGGCTAAGGGGAGAAATCGAGTTTGTGGATCTTCGCGAAGAATTGTCTCAAAATGGCGAATCGCATCGGAATATTTTTCGATGGACTGATAAGCCTCGATAAGTTGCGCGCGGATGATGAGTTTTGCCCAAGAACGAGTTTCGCTGGTTAGCGCCTCTTCAAACTGAACGATGGCAAAACTGGGGTTGCCTGAATTTAATTCCTGCACGCCTTGTTGGTAATTGTCTCCCCACTCCGTTTCAATTTTTATAATGGTGTCGTTGTCAATTTTTCGTTCAACTCCTTTGGAGTTGATGGTGAGCGAGTCGCCAATCCATTGCGTAATGGTTCCCTTTCGGTTGACGGTGGGCGCACCATCCTTACGTTGCGTCACCACGGTATCGGTTTGTCCGATAGCCAATGCTGGCAAATTTAAGCCAAGGAAAAAAATGACAATTATCAGTCGCATACGTCGTCCGGTGATGGGGGCGTTGGTTTCACAACCCAGCCTTTTTTAATGACTTGAGTTCGAAGCGTCTACGCTAACTAGTTTTTATTCCACGCGTAGTGTGTTGATGTTTTTAAAAATGTATTTTCCTCCACTGTTTCTCGCGATTGCCTCGAGTGAGCGATCGTTAGACCGCCGTTCTCCAAATTCAATCGTGTTAATAATTGCCCGAGAATAATTTCGCCGGCTAATTTCAAAAATTTCATCTGCGGTAAACCCACCTTCGGCATCCGTAAGAAAGAAAATGACGTCGGGGCCAAGCTTGAAAGCTGTTTTTAAGGCAGCGAGATGGTCAGTCCCTCCCTCGGGGCGAATGCTTTCAATGAATTGTTTCGCCGCATCTTTGTTGGTTTCGTTGGCTGAGTGAAGGCTTAGTTTTCGACGAAATATATCGACTTCGTTGTTATAAAAAAGAATTTGAAACTGATTTGATTCGTTGAGGGAGTTGATGCTCTTCCAGAGTTCCTGTCTGGCAGCGAGCATGGGTCGAAAGTTGTAGCCCTCCATGCTTTTCGAGCGATCGATGAGGTAGACAAACCGCGATCCTGTTCCCGGGATCCCAAAGACTTCCGTGGTCATTTTTCCGCCAATCTTTCCGGTGCCTACAGATCCGGTAATTAATGAGTCGGCGCTCGGAAGTTGGTTGGCAAGTAGATCCTCCGTTCCGGACGATTCGCCGGTCGTGGCTTCTAACCCGGGTAATTCAGGACGGCTATCGAGCTCGGCCGCGGGGGTTGTATTTTCGGGGGCGGTCGCAGGAGAGCTACTTTGAGCAATGTCACCTTCACTTAGATATTCCGTTGATTCGGTCTGGATGTCGACAAGAACGATACCACCGGTCCGGTTATTTACTTCGCCAGCGCCGTTGGGTATCTGAGTCAGGGAAAAAATTAATCCTGCAATTAGGCTAAAATGCAACAGTAGCGAGAGCAGCCAAGCAGGCAGCGATTTTTTTGACTGTTCTGGAGAACGCAGGCCACTCTCAAAAGGCTTTGGCCTAGGTGGGAGAGCGGCAGCGGGGCTTGGTTGGGGAGGGGTCATTCGATTCCATTGATGCCGATTCACCTGAATGTCTCATCTTAAAGATGCTGCGAAATTGAGTCAATGTTAAGCCTCTCTGTAGATTGTTCGATTTGACCGTCAAGTCATTCGTGAATTTCATTAAACCCGGTGTTGGATTTGTTGGCGCGTGACACGTTAGGTCCGTGTAATGAGGGGACGAATTGGGAAGTGACGGAATTGCTGTGGGCAGACCGTTATCTCAGTAGTTTGATTTTTTTAAAAGAATTATTTCAGGCACGACCAGAGGTGTCACTCGGTAACCCAATAGTTGTATTCAGACAAAGCGTTTTGTGATTTCAAACAATGTTCGTTTGAAAAAAGATGCGATTTGAAACATCCTCAAGCGGGAGCTGAATATGATCAAGCCACTGAATACGCCCCAACTTTCTGCTGCTAAGAACCGAACTGGTTTGCAGAGTATTTCTGACTTGCTACCAAGATTGATCCGACAATACGAAATTCAGGCAGAGATGTTGCGGTGCCGGGAAGAGGTGACGCGACCGCGCTCAGCGGTGGCGATTGAGGGAAGTGTCGCCATTGAACAAGGTAAGTTCACCTGGTACGAGTGAGTTTTATTTAGCCACGACATTTAGCGTTGGCAGAACTGACTTGAGTTTAGAAATCCTAGAACTTGATCGTTAAATGATTCAGGTTGCTCGAGTGGAGTGAGATGCCCCGCTTTTTTGATTTCGATGAATTGGGCATTGGGAAGTAATGCGGCGTTGCTACTCATTTCTTGCGTTGTTGTAATTTCATCGTACTCGCCGCCGACAAACAAGGCGGGGCAATCAATCATGGGCAACCACGATGTTGCATCGGTTCGAGCGGACATTGCAATTTGTCCAGCGGCGATCGAATCTGGTGATGTCTGCTCAATCATCTTTTCGACAGTGGGTTGGAGGGAGCTTGTCTGTTCCTGCGAGCCACTGCTTAGCAGGCGAGGTGCCATTTGCCGAGCTAGGAGTTGTGTTCCGGTTTTGAAAATTGATTTTGCCGCAATCTTTCTGCCACGAGCGACTTCTGGGGTGTCGTTGGCGGCACGCGTGTTGCAGGCAACCACTCCGCTTATTTTTTCTGGGTACTGTTTCCAGAATTCCCAACCGATGTAGCCCCCCATCGAGAGTCCGCAGAAAATTACGCTCTCCAGGACATTCAATACGTCCAACATTTCAGATAGATCACGCGCATGGTCGCGGAGGTGAAGGCGAGGCTGGCTGCACTGACTTAGTCCAAAGCCGGCGAGGTCAGGGCAAATGACACGGTGAGATTTCGAAAATTCCAAAATTTGGGAATTCCACATTGTTTGATTCAGTGGAAAGCCATGGATCAGCAACACCGGAGGGCCTTGGCCCATGTCGACGACGTTAATCTGAGAATCTCGGACGGCAAGTTTTTTTTTAAGCATCTTCTCGAGGTAGTAATTATTGAAAGCGAGTCAGCGTGCAAATCCAATTGGCTAAGAGGATTACCGCAACCGCCATGGGTATCCAGTAGATGAAGGGCCAGTAGAGAGCAGATTTTTCTTGTGTGATTCTCCAAATCTGCAGGGTATGCCAGGGTATTTGAATTGCCACAAATAAGTAGATTACAAAGCTGGCGTGGTTAAATTTCCAGGCCTCATTTAATTGTCCATGGCTGATGCAGATAAACGCTCGCGTGAGTCCGCACCCGGGGCAATCCACTCCAAGCAATCGTCTGCTTGAGCAGGAGTCGGGAAGTGGGCTACTAAATCCCGGAAGGAAAACAGCTTGTTTGCCATCGGTGCTCATGAGGAATGAAAGCAGAATGATTAGGGAAGCGAAAGACAAAAAAATCAAATGTCCGATTTTGTCAACTTGCTGGTAACTTCCAAAGTTTGCAGGTGCCGAGGGTTCCGCCTCATTTTCCATAGCTGCGTCGGCGGTTTTGTTAGGATTGTTCACGCGTTAATCAAGAGACCTTGCACTTCTTGTTGCGAATAATAATTCGCCCATTGTATGGAAAAAACTAAATGTGATCGTAAACTGAAAATCGTTTAGGTACAATATTGTTGGAAATAATCCGTTGTTTCAAGATTCATTATTCAATAAAGAACTAAAATGGTTTTTCCTGTTTGTTTTTTGTCTCCCCGCCCGGTAGTTGGGCTGATGAGTTTTATTCTTGTGGCTGGAGCTTTGAATGTTCCAGGATTTGCGAAGCAGGAATCTGAATCGGAATTTTTTGAATCTCGAATTCGCCCCGTATTGGTTGAGCACTGTTACGAGTGCCACAACAGTTCAAGCCAAGCAGAAGCGGAACTGGCGGTAGATTGGCGGCAGGGCATCCGAGCCGAAACGGAGCACGGTACGGGTGTTGTGCCAGGGAATTCTGACGAAAGCCTTTTGTTGAAGGTAATCAAACATCAAGTCGAGGGGCTTGAGATGCCCGAAGGGGGCGTCAAGCTGGAACCGGGGGTGATTGCTGATTTCGAAAAGTGGATTAACCAGGGGGCGTATGATCCGCGGGAAAAACCACCTTCTTCGGAAGAGTTGGAAGAGGCGACCTCCTGGGAGGCGACTCTGCAAGCCCGGAAAAAGTGGTGGAGCTTTCAGCCAATTTTGAAACCGGTTCTACCAGAATCGAATGACTGGTCCGATCATCCAGTGGATCGTTTTGTTTATGCCCGCGCGAAAGCCAATCAGCTTGAGGTTGCTCGCAGAGCCGAGGATGCCGTTTTAGCAAGGAGAATTACGTTTGCTTTGAACGGGCTGCCACCTGCGCCCGAACAGTTGTCGGCACTGGCGTCCGGTAAACTATCTATCGAAGCATTGGTCGATGAGTGTCTTGAGTCCGAGCATTACGGCGAACGGTTCGCACGACATTGGATGGATCTTGTCCGATACGCGGATTCGCACGGTTCAGAGGGTGACCCTTCGATCCCGAACGCTTTTCAGTATCGGGATTATTTAATTCGAGCGTTCAACCAAGACGTGCCTTATCGCAAGCTCGTACGAGAGCATATCGCGGGTGATTTGTTGCCGAAGCCTCGTATCAATAGTGAACTTGGAATCAATGAATCAGCGATTGGGCCAGCGCATTGGCGTTTGTGTTTTCATGGTTTTGCTCCCACCGATGCACTTGATGAAAAAGTACGGTTTACCGATGACCAAATCAACGTTTTTGGAAAAGCATTTTTAGGGCTGACAATATCTTGCGCACGTTGCCACGATCATAAATTTGATGCCATCAGTCAGGCTGATTATTACGCTCTGTTTGGTGTCATAGGTTCGACAAGGCCTGCCATGCGAGATGTAACGATTGACTCTCGGCGGTTAAACGCCAAATCAAAGCTCGTTGCGACCAAGGAAAAAATTAAGGCGAATCTTGCGACCGCTTGGTTGGAGCGAGTGAAGCAGTTGCGGGGGGAGTTTCTTTCTCAAGATGAATCGCTGAAAAATGATTCCAAGAAAGCGTCAGCACCAACTCATGGGCTGTTTCTTTGGAATCAAATGGAGCCTCATGAGGGTGATCCAGAAGCCTGGCAGACGCATTGGGGAAATTTGAAACGACAGTGGTCAGAACAAAAATCAAAGATGAGCGAAGAGCGTCGGACTGCCTCGAGTCACTGGGACTTATCCAAATCAGATGATTTTCAAACATGGTTTGGCGAAGGTTTTGATTTTTTTCAGTCGCATTCGCCGGGTCAAATGAAAATCGCTCCAGCCGGCCCTGAGGTTTTGTCGGCAATTTATCCAGGCGGTGTTTACTCTGGCCTGTTGTCGGACCGCTTGCCAGGCGTATTGGGTTCGCCACGATTTAAGGTAGATCAAAAATTGACAGCCTGGGTTCGTTGCGTTGGAGGCGGGCAGGCGACTGCGAGATACGTTGTACAAAACTATCCCCGTAACGGGACTGTTTATCCGATCAACGAGCTCAAAAACAATAATTGGCATTGGCAGCGTTTTCATCTCGATTATTGGCAAGGTGATCAAGTGCATCTTGAATTGGCAACTGCCAAAGACGCTCCGCTTCAAGTGCGTAATTCGGATCGTTCCTGGTTGGGTGTGCGAGATGTCGTGGTTCGAAAAACAGACGCTGGGTCTCCGACAAATTATTCAATGGAACAGTGGGAGGCGATTCTGGGGGTGGACCAAAAATCCGTACCAAAATCTCTAGCCCAGTTGGGGAGTCGTTTGTGCGATGAATACGAATCGGCGATCCGGGCGTGGGCGAATGATAAATTGAATGACCCGCAAGCTTTGCTGCTCAACGCGCTGTTGAGAGATGGGATGGTGCCTAATACATCTCGCGAGCTACCATCGGTCCAGGGGTTAGTCCTTCAGTATCGAGAAATCGAGAAAGAGCTGGCGCCGCCCTTTCGAGTGCCGGGGGTTCAAGAGGCGGACTCCTTTGACCAGCGATTGATGGAGCGTGGAGATCATCGACGGCTCAAGCAGCCAGTTCCGCGTCGTTTCCTTGAAGCGATTGACTCAACTCCTTACCAAACGCAGTCCAGCGGACGGATGGAGTTGGCAGACGACTTATTTCGAACCGACAACCCGTTAACTTCGCGGGTGATTGTCAACCGAATATGGCTTTATCTGTTTGGGACGGGGTTAGTGGTCACGCCAGATAATTTTGGTCGACTCGGTGCTAAGCCAACCCATCCCGAGCTGCTCGATTTTCTAGCGACTCGAATGATTGAAGAAGAATGGTCGATCAAGAGAATGATTCGCTTCCTTGTCCTGTCAAAAACTTGGCAACAAACGTCTGAAGTGTCACCCGAATCCGCGCGTATCGATCCAGAGAACCGCTGGATTACTCACTATAATGCGAGACGATTGGATGCTGAGTCCATTCGAGATGCCATGATCGCGGCAATTGGGCAATTAGATCCAAAAATGTATGGCCCTAGTTTTTCACCCAATTCGGGTTCCAAGCGAAGAGCGGTCTATGTTAGATCCCAACGAAACAACTTAGACAAGTTTTTGGCGGTGTTTGATTCCCCGGTCCCTTTTGCGACGACGGGTAAACGGAGTACGACAAATGTACCGGCTCAGTCACTAGCCATGATGAATTCACCGTTTGTAACGGGGCTCTCTAAAAGCTGGGCCAATTCAATGAAAATAGAATTTCCTCAGGCGTCGGATCAGCAAAAAATAGAGGCGATGTTCAGGAGAGGTTTGGGGAGGCCTGTCGAGGCACAGGAGTTGGAAGTTTTGATGAATTATCTCGAATCAACGCGGAAGCTTGCGGTAAGCAAACAGCAGCAATTTGTTGAATTGTCAAAACGTCGAGAGCAACTCAATGCTCAGTTAAATTCGATTTTAGAACCTGTTCGCAAACAACTACTCGCAGCAACAGGCACGCAGAGCGTAGCCTCTGATTCTGCCAGCGTCCTCTATCGGTGGGATTTTTCGAAAGGCCTAAAGGACAGTCAGAAAGGCTCAAAATTAGCATTAAAGTCGGGAGCTAAAATCGAGGACGGAGCCTTAGTGTTGGACGGTCAGGGGTTTGCAGTAAGCGCACCAATTCCGGAAAAAATCCAAGAAAAAACGCTTGAGGCGTGGGTTCAGTTGGACGGTCTGGGACAGAGTGGAGGGGGGGTTATTACATTGCAAGATCTCGATGGTAGTCAATTTGATTCGATTGTTTTTGCTGAACTGAGCGAGCGACAATGGCTCGCTGGATCTGATAATCATCGGCGAACTTTACCCTTCGACGGAGCGCAGGAACAGTCTGGCGGCGCTGGACCAATTCATCTTGCGATTACATTTGCGGCAGACGGTACGATTATTGGATACCGGAATGGAGTCCCCTATGGGCATTCAATCAAAAAAACAGGGACGGTGGTTTTCGATGCGAATCGTGCCCGAATTGCGATTGGGATTCGACATGGGAATCAGACGTCCAGGGGACGCATGTTGCGGGGAAGAGTGTTTGATGTTCGCTTGCATAATCGAGCACTTAGCAAGGATGAAATCGCAGCCTCATTCGCGGGGCAACCGGTTGTTTCTCAAGCCGATACCATTGCCCAGTTGTCTGACCGAGATAAAGACCGGTTCTTTTCATTAAAGAATTCGATTGAAAAAACAAGTGTCGAGATTCAAGGCCTCGAAAAAACAACGCCAACTCTGGAGCCAATGGCCCGGGTTGCCCATGCCATTTTTAACTTAAAAGAGTTTATTTATGTTCGATAAAGCCCAAGCGAAGCGCGTACTTTCGCGCCGGCAAATGTTGCGACAGACATCGACTGGATTTGGTCTGCTCGCGTTACAGGCGATGATGTCGGATAGCGGATACGCGATGCCATTTAAATCATTAAATGCGTCCGGAGTGGCCAATGACAAGGTCCCAGTTTCCCATCACGCGGCTAAGGCAAAGCATGTGATTTTTTGTTACATGTCGGGTGGAGTGTCCCACGTGGATTCTTTTGATCCCAAGCCACGACTGCAACAGGAAAATGGTAAGCCAATGCCGATGAAGGTGGAGCGCACGCAGTTCAATCAAAACGGCAATGTGATGGCGTCTCCGTTTAAATTTAAGAACTGGGGGGAGTCCGGTCTGTCAATCAGTTCGATGTTCCCGAAGATTGGAGAGCTTGCCGATGAGCTTGCGGTCGTTCGATCCATGACGACAGCGGTCAACGAGCATGCTCAAGGAAATTACGCGATGCACACGGGTTTTCCATTCATTGGGCATCCAAGTGCGGGCGCATGGTGCAACTATGGACTCGGTACTGAGAACGAGAATTTACCTGGGTTCGTGGTGCTGCAAAGTGGAGGCGCGGTGGTGCCCCATGGCGGTGTAGGGTTGTTTAGCAATGGGTTTCTTCCCGCGCAGAATCAGGGTTCGATCATTCAAGCAGATCGTAGTCCTGCGGTAGGCAACATTCGACCGAGTCTAGGTTTGCGGGATCAGCGCAATCATCTGGATCTAATTCAGCAGTTAGACAAGTCGTATCAGGCAAATGCAAATCACGCGGGAGTCGAGGCAGCAATACGAAATTATGAAACTGCGTTTGAGATGCAGACAGCAGTGCCAGAGATATGTGATCTATCGAGAGAAACCGAAACAACTCGGGAGATGTATGGATTAAATTCCCCAGAGACTGATAAGGCAGCCTACGGGCGCCAATGTCTGTTAGCGCGTCGGCTGGTTGAGTCGGGGGTACGGTTCATCGAATTGAGTTGCATTACCAAAGGAATTGGTGCGGGCGGAGCGGCCAACCCATGGGACCAGCACGGCGCGCTGGAAAAAGGTCACGGGGCGATGGCGAATCAGGTGGATCAACCAATTGCAGCGCTGATTGCAGATCTTAAACAGCGGGGCCTGTTAAAAGATACACTGATTATTTGGGCGGGAGAATTTGGCCGTACACCTTTTTCGCAGGGATCCAACGGGCGGGATCACAATCCTTTTGGGTTTAGTATTTGGATGGCGGGAGGTGGTGTAAAGGGTGGAACTGCTTACGGTGCGACCGATGAATTTGGTTATCACGCGATTGAAAATCCTTGCAATGTTTACGATCTGTGGGCGACTGTGCTGTATCAGCTCGGCATTGACCACGAGCGATTGACGTACCGATACGCGGGAAGAGATGTCCGTTTGACGGATGTTCATGGCAATGTGCTGCATGACATCCTCGCGTGATTTAAGAAAATCTGATTACAGCAGAACGTTGCTCTCGGTTTACAACCCGTTGGTTGGGCATTGATCGATTGAGTTTATTGATCGTGCCAAAATCTTGGAGCAAAGAGGACAAGGATTGGAAACACCTCTAGTCTGCCGAGCATCATTAGCCAGATGAACAATGATTTGGAAGGCACGCTGAAATTTGCGTAGTTCTCAGTGGACCCAATCACGCCGAGGCCAGGCCCGATGTTGTTAAGCGTTGAAGCGACGGCACTTGCTGAATCAATCAGTTTGTTTTGTTGGTTCGTCCCCCAGGTAAGGTCTGATTCAAACGCGATGACAAACAAAAAACCAAAGGCAAAGAGGGCAATGATGAGTCCAAAATAGACAAGAATCGAATGACGCAGCGATTGGTCTTCGGTCGCCTTGCCGCCCAGTTTCAGCAGACGCACTTCTTTGGGTTGAAAGGAACCTTCAACCTCCATTCTTAAGATTTTGAAAAATAAGATATGGCGAATCACTTTCATGCCTCCACCGGTGCTGCCAGCGCATCCACCGACGAACATCAGTAACAGCAGTAGTCCTCGACCAAACTGATTCCATTGATCAAAATCTGCCGTTCCATAGCCTGTCGTGGTGATGATGGAAACGACTTGAAACAGGCTATTTCGAAACGCGGTTTCAAACGGCTGGAAGTCAACGTTTCCGGCACGCATGCCAAAAACGACAATCGAAATAGTCGCACAGGCGATGATGGCAAGATAGGTGCGGAACTCGAGATCAAAAAATAGATTTTTTAGTTTTCCTCGGAGGACGAGGAACAGCAGTAAGAAATTTGCGCCTGCCAAGGTCATGAAGAGGATGACCACATATTCAATCGCTCGTCCATTAAGACCCTGGTGGAAGAAATGACCAAGGCTGTCGTTGTAGGTGCTAAACCCCCCGGTGGCCATTGTCGCGAAGGCATGGCAAATGGAATCAAAGGGCGACATCCCAAGGAAAAATAGAATGACCGCAAGGATGATATTGAGAAAGAGGTACATGCCCGCAAACCGCCAGGCGGTATGTTGCATTCTTGCCCGGGAGCTTTCTTGAGTAGGCCCGGGCATTTCGGTTCTCATTAAAGCTTTGCCCGCAGATCCCTGGCCTAGCAATACCACGAATAAGACGATGATTCCTAAACCACCGAGGAAGTGAGTGCTGGCTCTCCAGAACAGAATACAGTGGGGCACGAGATGGGGATCTTCTAGATCACAAATAACGGTCGCTCCGGTAGTGCTAAAACCTGATTGGGATTCGAACAGAGAGTCAATTAGTCCCATTTTCACCCACTTCAATCGATAATGGGTCGCACGATCTGCGGGAGCAGACGACTCTTCACCGGGTCCGATTAGCCATTTATTCCATACTGATTTTTGCTTGAGCCGGGAGAATACGGCGGGCGCATCGGAAAGTCCCGTCGCTTCGATGAATTCCCGAGTCGACAGTCCCCGAGCTGTCGCGGTGGCGAGTGTTTCAAGGACGACTAAATTCTCAGCGTCTGCCTGACTAGCTGAATCTAGAACTCCCTTGTTTTTCCATTGGTCGGTTTCTCGCCAGGTCTCCCAGGCTCTCCAGTGCGATGAGGCGACGACAACTGTATCGGGGTTATGGAAGACTCTAATGGATGGCCCTCGGCTCGTGCCGCTAAAAATATAGGGCATGGCGCCTAGCACGCTCGCCAGCACCCAGCTGAGGCCGACGATCGCCATCGCTTCTTTGCGGTATATTTTTGCATTTCCAGCCGAGCGGCCGTATTGAAACATCAACCCACCCAGAATCCAGCAAATGACTGCACTGTAAATCAGTCCCCAAATGCCGTTGCTCTCAAGCTGAGTTGCTTTCACCGTTGCATCGGTATGGGTTCCAATATTTGGATCGGCCCAAATCAAACTGAACAACATAAAAGTGCCGATCAGAATCGTGAGCACGCCCAGCAATTTGGAAAGGATTCGAAAATTCATGTGATCCGTCGGATGGTCGGAGGCTTTCTCTGAATCTTGCAAGAGCTATCAAACGTTGGCAGCTCAACAAGTTTAATGTTCAGGAGTTGTATCGATCAATCGATTGGCTGAAATTTTAGCGCCAATCAACAGGCTTGCTGGAAAGCAAAGCAAATATACGAGTGTCATTGTTTTCTTTGCGGGAGCGTCCTGGATGATTGTTTGCAAATGCATGACAAACATCAAAACAGCAACAAAGACTGCATGCGGGAAAAAAGCGAATGGTGCGGTGCGTACAACCAGCCATCCGATCATGGCACATAACACGCAATTTAAAACGACAGCGAGGCAGAACATTGGAATCGGAATGGCAAACCAAGGATCGGATGCCATAATCTTTTCTTGTTCTTCCGGTGCGAGACTTAAGAAATTTACAAAACTGGGAAACAGCAAATAACCTAATAATAAAAACGTTGAGAAAAGCGACAGCACTGTCATTACATAACCGGAAGCAACCGTGAGGAAACTTCGCAGTAACATGGCGGGTGGCAAGGATGGTTGAGACATGCGAGTTTCTGATGCTTGTGAAAATCGCATTGTAAGCCAGTTGCCGCGAGGCTTGAACCCGAGTAATCCTAGCCGGTGGCGGCAATGGGCCTATCGTTTTTCAGTTTCCAAATTCTTGTCCGCAATGTTTTGGCCCGTTAATTGCTGTTTTTCAAACACGATCATTGCATCGCAGTCTTGAAGGTCCTGGCCAAGGGTCACGGCAGTGACGAATCGATTCCCCTCGGCAAAAAATTTCAGAAAAGATTCAGTCTTGGCAATTGTACCGTTGGGCAGCGTTTCCGATGTCTCTACGAGCAAGCCATCGACACGTGTTTCAAGAACTCGCCAGTTTCCTTGAGAACCATCCCGCATCACCTGGCCATCCATCGAGACCATTTCTAAATCGTTTTCGAGTGTGCCGTCTGACCTATACTCAACCGCCATGATGGTCGAAAGAAAGCTGGTGGCTTTGGCAAGGACAAGTTCCTGTTGCGCTGGAGTCAGTGAGGAGATTTTTTGTGTCAGTTTGGCTTGATCAAGAACGGCATTGCCGAGCCAGATTCCTGGCAACTCATTCAAATTAGGTTGGGTCTCGCCTGCGATTGCCGCTGAGTTGGGTGCAGGAGCGACTTGGGATTTGAGCTCTGCAGTCGGGTTCTGTTCCAATGTCGGTTCAGAGCAACCCGGCGTACCAGCCAGTGAGCCCGCGAGTAATAAACTGAATAAAATGATCGTTCTTGAGGATCTATTTTTCAACATGGTAAACTCCCTTTCACCACGAAATAAGCAATCGCTTTATGGCTGTTTTGTAAATTTAATTTTTGTTCGGGTGCCAGCCATGTTGGGCGGCACGAGTTTAATGGTCGTTGGGTTGATGAAATTAATTTCGTGTTCGGATTGCTGGCTTTGAATGTCACACGACACGACCATTTTATCGGACGATTCATCGTAGGAAATGAATTTCCACGTCCCAATTTTACCCTGATCAATCTCGCCCATTTTTGTTGACGTTTCTAATTGCCCATTCCAACTGAATCGAATCAACATTTTTGGTGGTCCGGGATTGACTGAAAAATCAGAAGGGTCGAGTGCTGCATCGAGGTCGTCTTCATTGATCCGCTCCATCACCGTATCGGCTTGTTGGATCCCCCAAGTCCCTATGATTTTTGAACGATTGGCATCTGTGCAGCCAATCGAAGTGCATGCAAGCACGCTGGCAAAAATTACTTTTAGAAGAACCTGCATTCGAGTTGCTTTGAAAAAAGAGAGAGGGCGAAATGAAAGTTGCGAAAGTTTACCAATTGTATGGTTTTTTTTGATTGGTAAACAAATAACGGTCGATAAATCCGAAGCATGCACTTTGCATGTTAATTTCATTGGGGGATGAACGAATGATTCGATTTTGCTTGATCTTAACAGGTTTGACTATTTCAGCGATGTCAATTGGCTGTTGTGGCCCGATTGGGTGTGGTGTGGATATTTCCATGGGGCACAACAACTGTGGTGGTGTCGAATGTATGGAGCCTGTTTATCGTCCCCTCGACAGTGTCCGGCAGCTGCGCGGACGCTGGGCATGTGGCAGCGGATGTGCTGAAACGTATTATGGAGAATGGAGAAGCACTCCTCCTGACGCGCAAGACCCTTGTTGCGAGCACGGATGCGTAGAAACTCGTGGGTTTTGTTGGAGCGGTTGCTGGCAACCAGGTTCCTTGCTTCGCGGACTCTATGGAGTGCGTTACTGCGATGATTGCGGTTCTGACGACGGCTGTGATTGCGGCCATGGCTCGACCATGGAGTACATGGAGGAAAAGCCAATGCCAGAAACAGCAGAGCCAACGGTTGCCATGATGACAAGTGGATGCGACTGTCCCAATTGCCGCACGAGCAAGACAGTGAATACGGCTGGTTATCCTCAGGAAGTTCAGCGATCTGCAGCGAGTTACGCACCGTCTTCGAGGACAGTCTCTTACCGAAATGCAGCCCGTTCGAGCCAGAGAATGCGTTAGTCGATTTGCGAGGACTGCAAACGCTCCCTCAGAATAACATCGCTTAGTCGTGGATGGGTAACGAACCTGGTATGCCAGACTTTGTGCCCTGCGAATGGTTGCTTTTCAAATTCGATTATCCAGGCGGCCAGGAGAGTGGTCGACGGGCGAGAATGTGCAGGTGGAGATGGTCGACGGATTGTCCTCCGTCTTTTCCGCAGTTGGCAACAACACGATAGCCGGAACCTTCAATTCCCAGCAGTCGTGCCACTTTGGGAACCGTTAGTAACAGGTGCCCTGCGAGCTCCTGATGGGCTTCGTCGAGTGAATCGACATTTACAATTTCCTGCTTGGGAATTAGCAGCACGTGAACCGGCGCTTGCGGAGAAGCATCGTGAAACGCGAGACATAAGTCGTCTTGGTAGATAATATCTGCGGAGATCTCGCCATCAATTATCTTTTTGAAAATCGTTTTATTTTCGCTCGTCATTTTACGGTTCCACAAATGGAAGTTTAAGACTTCAGGCTTACTTTAGTTGGCCTCGGTCAAATCGATGGCCTGGTCTTCGATCAAGATAACGATGCCACCTCGAATGGGAAGAAGCAACGTTTGACTTTCATTAATGTAGCCGCCTTCGAGTGGGACCGCGATGGTTTGTCCGACGCGATTGACAAGTTTTTTTTCGAGAATCTGCTGGTTAAGTGACGTGATCAAAGCAGGATCGGCAGTTTCAAGTGACGATTTTGTAACGGGACAACGAATGATTTTTGAAAATTCGGTGTCGGGATGCGAGGACATGGGTGGTTCACTTTCTTGCCCTTTAGAGGGGGCTTGCAGCAATTAAGTGTCTAAGTGTCGAGGAAATTTGGGCTGCCCGATTGCAGTGGGGGAGAGGACTGCCGTTAAATTGATTGTGCGGGCAGTAAAAGTCATCTGTTTGAGTTTTCAGAATGACATTGTTTTTGCGACCAATCGAATTGGAATTATACAAATGCCAGTAATTCTTAGGCCTCAGTTGCATTTAGTGTTTGCTGGGCCACCATCATCCAGTCGATTTGTTCATCAAACTCATCCCCTTCGTACCGCAGCCTCGTCAGAACCGGGGAGACTGAGCGACTCGAGATTTGTTCCCGATTTGTTTCCATGCTGACATCCCCATCAAACATTCTGGCATCATTGAGAATGACGCCTGCGATGGGAATTCCATCTCGGAAGCAGGCTGCAGTAATTAAAGCAGAGAGCGATTGGTTAATTACGCCGATTGAATTCGGTGCGACGACGATCGTCGGATACCCGAGGTCATAGGCCACATCGGCAAAATACTCATCATCGCTGATGGGTGACATTAGCCCACCTGCGCCTTCGACAATCACGATATCGCATTCATCGGCCCAGGCGGAAATCCCGGATCTCATTAATTCCGTATCGAGTTCGCGTCCTTCGTTTCTGGCGGCCAGATGAGGCGCGAGCGGTGCTTGGAAGCGTTGCGGGCAAACCGCTTCGAGCGTTAGCGGGTGTCCAGCGGCCTCCCATAAAGCAACGGCGTCTTCCGAGACAAGTTGTCGTCCATCGGAAACGCATTCACTGGCAACGGGTTTGTAGACGCCCACGCGATGACCGGCCGCCACTAAATCCTTGGCGATATGGGTTGCAACGTAGGTTTTGCCGACTTCGGTATCCGTGCCGGTGATGAACAATCCAAAGGGTGGTTTCTTTAACATGCCTTAAGACTACCATTGAGGGAATTAACGTCCAGATAGGAAGTCGAAATATCGCGTCTTCTCCCTTTGAGATCAACATTAAAATCAGCTTGGGGAAGGGATCGGAGCAAAGAAAATTGGACGTTCCGCGTTTATGGTTTCTAATCCTCGAGATAAAAACATGAATTCCACTCTCGATATCGCCGTAATCCAGACCACATGTACTTCGAACGGGGAAGCGAATCTCTCGGCAACGATTGGCCAGATTGTGGACGCCGCTGGGGCTGGAGCGAAGCTGATTTGCCTTCAGGAGTTATTTGCGTCGACTTATTTTTGTCAGTCGGAGGATCATGAGCATTTTAAGTTGGCTCAGTCGATTCCCGGGGCGATCACCAATCAGTTGTCGGAGCTTGCCCGGGAGTTGCAGGTCGTCATCATCGCTCCGGTATTCGAGAGACGCGCTGCCGGGTTGTTTCATAATTCTGCGGTGATCATTGAATCCGATGGATCGCTTTTGGGAACCTATCGAAAGATGCACATTCCTGACGACCCTTATTTTTATGAAAAGTTTTACTTCACCCCCGGGGACCTTGGTTTTCAGTGTTTTGAGACTTCCGTTGGGAAGATTGGCGTTTGTATTTGCTGGGATCAGTGGTTTCCAGAGGCAGCTCGATTGACGGCACTTCGGGGTGCTGAAGTTCTCGTCTATCCCACGGCGATTGGATGGCAGGCGGGTGAAAAAGCGGAATTCGGCCAGAGCCAACTGGACGCGTGGCAGACGATGATGAGATCTCACGCGATTGCTAACGGTGTGTTTGTTGTTGCGCCTAATCGAGTCGGCATCGAAGAGAGTATTGAATTTTGGGGATCTTCGTTTGTGGCTGATCCGTACGGTTCGGTACTCCAAACCGCTTCGGTTGAGAATCCGGAGACGATGGTCGTTTCTTGCGATTTATCCTTAGTCGAAACTGCCCGAACTCATTGGCCATTTTTTCGAGATCGCCGAATTGACGTTTATGATGATCTTTCTAAACGCTGGCTCAAATGACATGATTTCCGGATCTGACCTTAAAATTGTCTCGGTGATTTAATGACCCATCCTGTTCCACTGACGATGCCTGCTGAGTGGGAGCAACAGTCTGCAATTTGGTTGAGTTGGCCTCACAACCGAGAGACATGGCCCGAAAACCTGAGAGCAGCACAGCGAGAGTTTTTTAATTTGGTCGAAGCAATCGCGGCGACCGAGCGCGTGATGGTAATGGTGGACTTCGCGCAGAGTGGACCGGCGGTTAAGACGATGCGCGGTTGGAAAAATGTAACTTGCGTCGATATTCCTACCAATGATGCGTGGGCGCGGGATTATGCTCCCACTTTTGCGATTGACGCTCGAGGAGAATTGGTTGCGGTGGATTGGAGGTACAATGCTTGGGGAGGAAAATACCCTCCCTACGATCTTGATCAGCAAGTTGCCAAAAGGGTTGCTGATTATCTCGGGATTTCTCATGCATCGCCCCAATTTTGCTTCGAAGGCGGGGCTATCGAAGTTAACGATCGGGGTGTGTTACTCTGCACACGCTCGTGTGCCTTAAATCCCAATCGGAATCCCGGGCTGAAGCTCAGCCAGGTCGAATCAATTTTGAAGCAGTATCTTGGCGTTAAGATTTGTATCTGGCTGACTGGGAATCCAATCGAGGGAGATGATACCGATGGGCATATCGATCAAATTGCTCGATTTGTAAATCCAACTACAATCGTGGTGGCGACCGAGGGCGAGAACAAGAGGTCTCGGAGCGAGGGGATCAAACAGAATCGCAAAGAATTAAGGGACCAACTGGATTTTCATGGATTGGAGGATTACCAATTGGTGGCGTTGCCTTTGCCGGGTCCCTTCACATTCTGTGGCCGAGCGATACCGGCGAGTTATTGTAATTTTTTAATTACGAACGAATTGGTGCTCGTCCCTCAATTTGGGGTGGATGAAGATGGGCAAGCTTTGCAGATTTTAAGCCCTTTGTTTCCTGGTAGGAAAATTGTGGGGCTGCCGTCGAAAAATCTTGCGGTTGGTCTAGGCTCGTTTCATTGCCTTTCGCAACAACAACCAAAGAATCAAAAAACATTTTAAAATAGTGTCGCGAGTTGGGTGATCTTGCGTGTACGTTGGTTTGGGGGTCAGGTAGCTTTCCAATGTTGGAACGTCTTTATACCCTCTGATAGCCGAATCAATTCTAATAAACACCGATTGGTGTTTTCACACCATATTAAGAACTTTGTCGGAGAAATTTATGAGATTTTCATTCAAATTATGTTTGCCCTGTACTGTTGTAGCCCTTGCTTTTTTACTGGGTGCGACCGATCTGATGGCTCAGCCTGGCGGCGGACGAGGCGGACGAGGCGGACGAGGTGGTGGAGGTGAAGAGAGTTCATCGAGACTGTTGCGAAATGAGGCAGTTCAGAAGGACTTGGAATTATCAGGGGAACAAATTGAACTCATCGAAGGCCTTTCGCAGGGGCGTGGTGGAGACCGCGAGTCAATTATGGCCGAGCTCGATGGTCTTTCGGGTGATGAGCGGATGGAGAAGATGCGAGAGATGCGCGATCGACGCACAGAAGAAATGAAAAAAGAAATAAATGATATCCTTCTACCGCATCAAGTGGAGCGTCTGGAGCAGATCGCGAATCAAGCCTCTGCGCAAGGGGGAGCAAGATCTTTGATGGGTGGAAGTCTTGCGGAAAAACTGGGGATTACTGAAGAACAGAAAGAGCGACTTCGTTCAAAAGCAGAGGAGCTCCAACAAGAAATGAACGAAAAAATTGCGAAACTGAGAGCAGAAATGCAGGATGAGCTTTTGTCGGAATTGACGTCCGATCAACGGGCTCAATACCAAGAAATGATGGGCGACGCATTTAAGTTTGAGCGATCAACACGCGGGGGAGCGAACGGTGATCGCGGCGGACCAGGTGGTGATCGGGGTGGAAATCGTGGTGGCGATCGCGGAGGTAACCGCGGTGGTGATCGTGGCAGCGATTTTTAGTTGAACCCGG
>JAAHTH010000430.1_pt1 | contig 40596 bp, 38 predicted proteins | sample 6116091 | NCBI WGS metagenome assembly JAAHTH01 (sample SAMN13939990, study PRJNA603662) | sponge metagenome | isolation source: marine sponge | host: Mycale hentscheli | place: New Zealand | collected 2006
CATGCGTCGGTGACTCGCTGTGGCAAAGTTGTGAGATGCCCTAAGTGCCGAACGATGATTCGCATCCCGGAAATTTCAGATGCTGAAAAAAAGAGTGGGCGAGCCGTTGAATGTCGTGCTGAGATTTATGAGGCCCCCAATGATCAGGGAGTCAATTCCGCAAGCTCAATTTCAGGTGACTCAATGTCAAAAGACGCTCATGAGCGGCGTCTTCCTGTTGTAAAACCAAGGCAGCACAGTTCATCCGAATCGAAACAAAGCTTGCCCTCAGTGTCAGTTGAAATTGTAGGCAAGCCGTTGCCAATAAATCCCCCCAGTTCACAATCGGCAATAGTATCAAGTGGAGAGGGCGGGGAAACTTGGACAAAAGATAGTCAAGCCAATGATGTCGCGCCGGCCTATGAATCGGTTGTTCGTGCAAATTCCGACATGCCTTTTGCCGGATCAATTTTTGCCGGATCAATTAAAGGGAATTCTTCGAGGGGAAATGAAGAGAAGACCTGGGAGGAGCGGCTGACGCGGGCAAATGCTGATCGGTTTTTTTTAGCGAAGTTGTTTGCTGGCGGATTGTTTTTTGTTGCCGGGCTAAACCTGATCCCTGTATTAACTCAATTGATAACCTGGGGTGATTCGACTCCGGTAAATGAACTTCCGAATTGGTTTTTCTGGCAGCTGGCGATTTGTCTTTTGAACGGCTTCTTTGCCATTTTTCTGTTTCAAATTAACGATTGGTCGGCAATGCGATCTGTCTCCGTGCTACTGTTAGTCCATGCGTTTATTTACGGGGTTTGTTGTACAGGATTGTTGTTAGGTGGGAATGGAGGAAGCTTAATGATGTGGCTTGAGATTTCATCGGCCAGGTTCAAGCAGGCGACGAGTGGTTACGCGGTGTTGTTATGTCTCGCGACTTTAATGAGTTATTGGGCTGCGAAAGAGGCCTCCAATTGGCAAAGAGCTGAGCAGGTACTAAAACAGATTCTCTTCAAACGAAAGAGTTGATTTGCAGAGACGGACTTAGCAGAGTTTGCCAAGATGAATCGAAGTCAGTAGTGATTATCTTTTAAAAACAGTAGATCTCAATCTCCTGCGAAGAGTAATTTGAATGAGCTCATCCCCTAAAAAAACTAAGTGGCTGATTTTGGTTCCAACTCCAATGGAATACGAATTCGTAGCGGAGCGGTTTTCTAAATTCGAAGCCACAGTGGAAATTTGCGGGTTTGGGCCAATCGTTTCTGCAGCCAAGGCGATGGAATTAATTACCCATTATCAGCCGAGTCATGTGGCATTGGTGGGAATTGCCGGCGCGTATGCTTCAGAACTTTCGATCGGAACGGCGGTGGTTGGTAGTGAAGCTGCATGCTTTGGGATTGGATCGGGAAGCGGGCAGGACTACCAAACGGCAAGTGAGATTGGGTGGGTGCAATGGAGCGGTAGAGGGGAGGAGGATATCATCGGGGATGTTTTACCTCTTACGAATTTCGATAACCCGCGTTGTCAAATTCTTACGGTTTGTGCAGCAGCCAGTACGAGCAGTGATGTAGCTGCGAGGCTGCGTCATTATCCGGACGCTGCCGTTGAGGAAATGGAAGGGTTTTCAGTTGCTGCAGCAGCAAAAATGTGCGGTGTGCCATTTTGTTTGGTGCGGGGAATCTCCAACCGGGCGGGCGATCGTGATAAGAATAATTGGAAAATCCGTGAAGCGCTGGAGGCCGCCACCCGCCTTCTGATCAACTGCCTTGAACGCTAATAGATTGCTCGGGTTGTGGGTGATTCCATGATTATTTTAAACGCCTGTAAAATTTTATTAATACGAATAGAGACGGTTCTTGAACGGTAAATTTGATGCAAACTTCGAATAAAATCCGAATGGCGATTTCGACTTGCCCCAATGATACTTTTGCGTTTCATGGAATACTTGACCGCAAAGTTGATTTTCTTGGGTTGGATTTTGAGATTGAGTTGCTTGACATCCAACAGCTTAATGAAGGGCTTTTTCAAGATCGGTTTGAAGTCGCGAAAGCCAGTTTTCATGCTGCCGCGGTTCTTTCTGAACGGACATTAGTCTTGCCATCGGGATCGGCATTAGGTTTTGGAGTAGGTCCCTTGCTTTTATCCGCGAAAGAAGGGGCTTCTCCGGATAATGCCCTCACTTCACCAGAGGGTACCCGTACGTTATGTCCGGGGGAATTCACAACCGCTGCGATGTTGTTCCAGCTTTTTTACGGTGAGGCAATTGGCTTGAAGAAAACGCGAGTCGCACACCAGTTGTTTTCTGAAATCATGCCGTCACTTAAAGAAAGATCCGCCGATTTTGGCGTTTGTATTCACGAAGGACGATTTACCTGGGCAGAGGAAGGGCTCTTTTTAGTAGAGGATCTTGGCACGCGTTGGGAGCGAGAGACAGGAGTCCCGCTTCCCCTCGGAGGCATTTTAGCTCGTCGAGATTTAAAGCAAGAAACGTTAGCTCGAATTCAGCGAGTTATACGTTCATCGATCGTTTACGGGCTAGAGCACCGTGAAGAGACGCTACCAACGATGCGAAAATATGCTCAGGAATTTAATGATAAAGTCTTAATGGCTCACGTAGACCTCTATGTGAACGATTGGACCGTTGAGCTGGGAGAAGAAGGCCGAAAGGCGTTGTCGGTCTTATCGCAAAAAGCGATCGAGCAGCGGATCATGTCCCCGTCTCAGGCGGCTATTGAAGTTTACCAGCCGTGACTCAATTGGAATCGCCTGTTTGGCTTTTTGCCTGTTCGGCTTTGATAGCTTCTGTCAAGCAATAGCGGCGTCTGGAATCAGCGAGAGCGCCGAGAGCGCTACTTTTTAATTGAGTCTGATTTTCTCATTTCAAATAGGTTTGCGAAAATAAACCGACTCAAATTGCCAAACCAACCGGGGATTCGACGCCGAAAAAGATATAGAAAAATACACAGCCCCATTAAGAATAATAGCAGCGATGAGTTGGATGGGATGAAATTTTCCAAGACGAGGTAAATGAACATCAGGCCGGTAATCCCCGCTTGGCAGACGGCAAGCACGACGAGGATTCGGAGCTTCTGATCTATTTTTTCAAGTCTCGAATCGTCGCGTTCATTAGCCATAGTTGGGATGGGGCGCTGTTATTAAGTGAAAAATCGCGTGTGGGGGTATTAATTATCTCGCAGCAGCGAGTCATTCCTGAATTTATTTACGGCGCTCATCATGGCGGTCATGGATTGATATCGATCATTGGGATTTTTCTCCAAAGCTTTCAGGCAAATGGCTTCGAGGGTTTGCGGGATGACTCGGTGAGGGGCAGCGGCTCTTGGGGGCGTGGGGGCTTTGTTCACGATGTTGTCAAAGGTCTGTCCAATGTCTGCTCCTCGAAACGGTTCTCTTTGGGCCATCATTTCATACATGACAATTCCTAAACTAAAAATGTCCGTACGCTCGTCGACCATCCGATTGCCCGTGACTTGTTCCGGTGACATGTATAGCGGAGTGCCACCTCGCTGGCCTTTTGTACCTTCGCCACCGTCATTTGGCATCCCCCAAACTTTGGCCGCTCCCCAATCAATGAGTGTGACTTCTCCGAACATCCCGACAATAATATTTTCCGGTTTGATGTCACGATGGATTACGCCTCTGGTGTGAGCATAAGCGAGGGCATCACCAACATTCGTCAAAATTCCAAGCAGGTGATTTAGATCATAACTGGATTCGTATTGCGCTTCGCGCCGAGCGAGCCCTACGATAATTTCAAAGAGCGTTTTCCCTTCGATTTTTTTCATTGCAAAAAACCAATTGCCGCTATCGTCCTGTCCCAGTTCATACATCGGGACCGTTGCCGGATGCTGAAGTTGAGCCGTGATTCGGGCTTCGCGAATCAAGCGGCGAAGTTCAACATCATCCTCAAAAAACTCTTCTCGAAGCATCTTGAGGACAACCCGTCTTCCAAGGTTGGTATCTTTACAGGAGACGAGTCGGGCTTTTCCCCCTGTGCTCAATTCACGAAAGTGGGCGTACTTTTTAAAGGTGTTTGAGATCAGCTTGGGGGGTTCAACTTCAATATCTGAAACGAAAACCATGGAGATCCGGTTGTCACCGTATTCACTTGGCCGATCGCCATATTCACCTGTGTTGTTCGGGGGATTCATAGGTTGGGAGATCCTTTCCCGGATTTAGAGGTATTTGGGTTCAACTCTAATCCTACACCTGACAAGTTCTTTTGCGAGCCGTCGGTTCCCAGAATGGCCGGGAATATTTTTTCGGGTCTTTTCCATTTGCTCCAATCAGCGCGAAGCACTCTCATCTCTGAAGTTACGCGTCCGTCACGGATCCAGTTTTTCAGTGTCTCGAAGTGAACCGGTCCAAATTCTTTCTTCTCAGCTGACCGCACGACCCACCAATCATGCGGAGCTGCTGCATTCCACTGTTGGGCATCATCAGTTAGCTGACACCGTGGCCCGGTGATCGAAGGGCGTGTCGGGCGGAGGAAGGGTTTGGGGTCATCGAGAAAACTTGGTCTTTTGTGTTGGCGGTCTGCCAGCCACGCGAGTGCGTTTTGAATTTCCTTGTCATTTGGACGGAGTTTTGAAAGTTTGCGAAAATCTCTTTGGGCTTTGTCCCACTTTTCATTGTGTACATTCGCGATCGCACGCGCGTAACGTGTTGCCACTAGGTGATTGGGGTCAGCTCGCATCAATTCCAATACAAAGCTGAAATCTGAGATAGCTGGTGAATTGCGGCCCATTTGGTAAAAGACTTTTCCGCGGGCAAAAACAACCTCCGCAATATCCCGTGGACGCTTGAATCGGTGAATCGCCTTCGTCAGACTGATCAATGCTTTTTCTAACTTGCCTTGCATCGCCAATGCCGAAGCGCGTCCGGAATAGGCTTTTGAGAGTTGGTCATTGTGATGCAAAGCGAGTTCGAAATCGTCGAGGGCAAAGTGGGGCTGGTTGATCTTTAGATAGGCCTGCCCTCTTTGAATGACCGGCTCGACACGGTGTGGCGCTAAATCAATTGCACGGGAAAAATTACCAATCGCTGCGTGGTGGTTCTGAAGGTAAGTATTACAAATGCCACTTTTTCGGTGGACATTGGGGTTTTGGGAATCAAGTGCAATCGACTTTTCAAATGCGCGGAGCGATTTATCGAATTCCCCAGTTTGCTGGTGAAGTTCTCCGAGGAAGACATAATTCCGCGAAGCGAGTGGGTTAAGACGGATTGCTTTTAGCAAGTCAGACTTTGCTTCTTCTTTGTTCCCAAGCAGGTTGTGGGAGACCGCGCGGTCGAATCGGAGTTGGGATTGAATTTCTGTTGCAAGGCTTTTGAGTTTTAGGACTGACGTCAAATCATCAATCGCGGCTTCGTAATTTTTCAGTTGATTTAGCACTTGCGCCCGGCAATGTTTTGCCGAGATGTTATTCGGGTCAGCTTCGAGAACGAGATTGCAGTCGGCAAGGGCTTTTTCGGGCAAGTCTCGCAATTGGTAGGACAATCCGCGTTGCAAACATAATTCAGGATTAAATTGCGGTTCATTGAGGATTTTGTTTTCAAAAAATTGAGAGCTGTTGGCGGCGATTTGCAAGGCAGTTTGTGCCACCCTACCTGGAGGAGGCGTTTGGACTGTTAGAGCATGACGCACTGCTTGATTGACTGAGTTCCAATCATTGCGAGCTTGATGAAATTCCGCGATTTGCAACCACGAAATTGGGTTGGAGGGATTTAGCGATACCGAATTTTCTAATCCCTCTAACGCGGTTTGTGAATTTTGTAATGAGCGGAAAAGTTGAGCTCGTTGCCGTAGAAGATCAGATTTTTTAAATTCGTCGTTCTCGAGGTTGATTGCTTTGGTGAGGGCAGAGATCGCGTTTTCGGGACTGGATTGAGCCTGGTGGATGTTGGCCAGAAACGCAAACACCTCAGGGTTCGTTGCGTTGCTACGGATCGATGCCTCGCAATCTAGAAGTGCTTTTGAAGGATCATCTGCACAGAGAAATGCGCGACTTCGAATCAGATAAATTTCGTCATCTCGCCCAAGGTTTAGTCTCAAAGCGCGTTTGAGGCGTCGTTGGGCAAGCTCCACTCGACCTTCTTGTATGGCGAGTTCGGCAGATTTCAGAAGTACCGGTAAATCCGCACGACACTGTTGAAGGTGCTTTTTGAAGTCTTTTAAAGCGAGCGCGTTGCAACCGATGGCGGCCAAGCATTCCCCGCGCTCACGAAAGAGGTTGCTGCCTTTGGGTTTGTTCTGAATCAAGGTTGTGAGTATTTTGATTGCCAATTCGAATTCGCCAATCGAACGGAGCAATCGGCACACGGTGAGATTCGTTTTCGGATCCTCGCCAGCTAACGACATGAGATCGCGAATATCATTTCTTGCCGCCCCGATTTTATTTTCGCGGAAATTCAGCATGGCGCGAATTTTCAACCCGTAGGCTTGGCATTCTTGATCTCCTAGGATTGCCGCGTCGCATAATTCCCGAACATCGTATTCTGCGAGAAAGATGTACTTAAGTTCAGCCAATCCCATGGAAGCTTTAAAGTGCCCCGGTTTCTTTTTAATTGCTAGTTGAAAATCTCGTTTTGCTTTTTCGAATTGTTGGGCTTTGAAATAAACCCAGCCCCGATCAAAAAAGAGATCTGCTGAATCGTCTCCCGCTTGAATTTTGGTTCGATAGTAAGCGCTTGCATTTTTTGAGTAAGCGGTAATTAAGGCTCGGTACTGGTCATCGTCATTGGCCGCAATTTGGTCGGCATGATTGAGATCATCAAAGGCCGCCGGCCAATTGTTTTGTTCACCACGAGCTGCCGCCCGCCAGGCGTAAGTTTGCGGTTCCTCCCAGCCTAGATCAATGGCGCGTGTGCAATCTGTTTCAGCGTTTAGAAAATCCAGGTTTTTGAGGTTAGCGTAACCACGGAGTGAATAGCATTCGCCGTTATTCTCAGTCGGTAAGTCGATGATTGCACGGTTTAGATAGGTTAACGAAGCTTCGAGGTCACCGAGTTCGATAAATTCGAGCGCTCGCTGGGTTGCTTCGTTAATTTGTGAATCATTCTCATCTTGAGCTGCGGAGTAATTATTAATTAAGTCGGGAGGGGACTGATTGGACGGGGAAGACTGTTGGTTTGTAGCGGCTATTTTTCGTCTAGATTTTTTTACAATCTGAATCGTCTCTTCGATGGCTTCCTCAGACTCGAAGTCCCCCAATCTCTCATTTTCAATGGTTTTGATTCGAAAATCTGAGGGCTCATGGTTTGGGACCAAGTTCCAATCACAATGGTCGCAATTGACCGCAAAATCGGCGATTTTACCGCTACATTGCGGGCATTGGTTGATCATTGGTTGCTATTAGGGGGTGTTGAGGTATTTTTTGGGGGAACCCAATTTATCGAGAAAGTCGTGCGGTTCTTCCCTCGGGTCACTGGCGCTATTTCATCTGACGAGTGCGCCGAGAGAGTTAATATTATCGGCGGGTAATGCTAAAGCGTCAAATTGGTGTCGGTTTGGCACGGTTAATTTAATGTTTTAGCTGTTTTTGAGTATTGGGAGTCTATTCGATAGGGGTACCAATCCTCAATAACGTTGGAATGCTTGCAAAGTCGAGGAAATCAGTCTTAAAACCTTAAGCAGATGCGGCTTAGGGCCATTTCACCGAGTAGAGTCAAATATCATCGATTTGCAGTAACTTTTTAGTTTATTCGGTGTTAAAAGGTTAGCGAATTCGGTCAAATGTTCGATGACTGCGACTCCAGAGAAGTGGAGCTCCAGTAATCGAAAGACTAGCTTTTTTGGATGTTACCCAGTTGGAGTCAGATAAGTGATTTTTCAAGATTTTAAGATAGTTCGTGGGATCGTTCGATTAAACCTTGCTCTGGTTGCCCTGTTCGTATTGTCCACGATCGTTTCGGCGCAAGATTTCAAATTGGCTGAGTATCTAAAACGGAAAGACGTTAACTCGAACGGTAAGCTTGAACCCAGCGAGATGTCGAGCAATACGAGAAGTTATCTTTCGAAAAACGGATTCAACCCTGAAAAATCGGTTTCCATCAGTAAGATTTTGTCAAAGCTAGATAAAGACAAAGCCAATAAGGAAAAGACTGATAGAAAAATGAACCGGGAGCGGAAGGTGCCTGGATTTGGTGTCGAAAGAGAAGAGTCCGGTTCGGGTGTAGCACGCTTTGGTTCAACAGCTAATGAGTCCAAGGGTAGCACCGCTAAAAAAGTAACCTACAGCGAGAGTGTGAATCGACAGGTAGAGTCGACGCTTGGTCGGTACGATCGCAATAAGGATGGTAGTCTCGACAAAGAAGAGATGAGCAAAGCGCGTTGGGGCAGTCCGACTCCCCAGGAAAGTGACACTAACAAAGATGGTCGTCTTTCCCGCAGCGAGCTTTCGAACCGTTACGCGTCCCGCGAGTCTGCTTATCGAGGGTCTTCGAGAGGGTCCAGTTCATCGAGTTCCCGGGATTCTTCTAGAAGTAGTTCAAGTTCTAAGAAAAGTTCGTCGTCGTGGCGGCCTACTTCGACACGTAGTTCGAGTAGCTCCTCAAGGGAGTCTAGCACTTCGAGAAAGCCATCCTCATCCTCCTCCTCGAGTAGTTCAAGCTCCCGGGCAAAGTACGAAAAGTATGCGGCAAGCTTAATCGGCCAGTACGATGAAAACAAAGATGGCAAACTGGGCAGTGACGAAATCAAAAAAATGCGTCGCCCCCCAGTTGGTGCTGATCAAAATAAGGATGGTTTCGTCACGAAATCCGAGTTGTTCGATAGTCTAAGCGGTGCCAACAAGCCTGCCGCAAAGTCCTCGTCCGCGGACGCTCGCAAAAGCACAGGTACCAGTAGTTCACGGTCTTCAAGATGGGGTAGTTCGTCGAGTCGATCTTCTTCCTCACGGAGCAGTTCTGGTTCTTCTCGTGATTTCGAGAAATTTGATAAAAATGAAGATCGTCAGGTTCAGATGCACGAGTATTCGTCTAAGTGGGATGATAAGACTGTCGAAGAATTCTACGAGAAAGACAAGAATGGCGATGGCGTGATTACTCTCAAAGAGTGGTCTTCGAAGTAGTGAAACGTTGGTTGCCGATCAATTTGGTCAACCTCTTCACGAGGCTTATTATCGAGTGACCCATGGGAAACGACAAGCAATTCACGGAGGCCAGTGAGCCGGAGCGTGAGATTCTATTGAACCGTTTGCGTCTTGTTTTGTGGCGCGAACACCAGAGAGTGTTAGCGACTTTGTTGCTGATGGCTCTTTTGTCAGCATCCACATATTTTGCGGTTCAGTGGAATGCCAGCAAGGGGCTTGTCGACATTGACGACGTAGCGGACTTGCAGTTCTCATTTCAGGTTGATTTAAACGCTGCGAGTGTTGGTGAACTGACCTTGCTGCCGGGAGTCGGGCCGAAGTTGGGGCAGTCGATACTTGCCCAGCGTGCTGAACTTGGGCGTTTTAAAAGCCATGCTGAATTGCTAACGGTTCCGGGGATCGGGGAGAAAAAGTACCGGGCGATTCGCCCTTATCTGTCTCCCTTGATTGAGCCTTGATTGTCGATGCCACTCAGTTAGAGCGGGGAGGAGTTTATTTTTAGCTCCTTGGTGGTAATTAGTAATTGTGGTCGTTTCTCGAGGAAGCCTAGTCGTGTCGAGATTTGGCAATAAAATGTAAGTTTAGGCCTTGAGGGAATTCTGCTTTAATTATGTTTAAACTAACTTCGCCATTTGAACCTGGTGGTGATCAACCGCAAGCAATTGAGACGCTGGTTGAGCAAATCAAAGCCAAAAAGAAGCACCAGATGTTGATGGGTGTTACAGGGTCGGGCAAGACGTTCACGATGGCGAACGTCATTCAGCAAATTCAAAAGCCAACCCTTGTGATTTCTCACAATAAAACATTGGCTGCCCAGCTCTACTCAGAATTCAAGGATTTCTTTCCGCACAATGCAGTTCATTATTTTGTGAGTTACTACGACTATTACCAGCCTGAAGCCTATATCCCCCAGCGTGATATTTACATCGAGAAAGATGCCTCGATCAACGAAGATATTGACCGGTTAAGGCTGGCCACAACAAGTTCGCTCGTTAGTCGAAAAGACGTCATCATCATCGCCAGTGTTTCAAGTATTTATGGTCTTGGGTCCCCTGAGGATTATCGAACCATGATGGTTGCGCTCAAAGTCGGCGACGCGATTGATAGAGACAAGATGCTCGCCAAATTTGTAGATATTCAATATAAGCGAAATGATATTTCGTTTGAACGTTCCACGTTTCGAGTTCGTGGCGACAGTGTTGAAATATGGCCGTCCTACGAAGAGTTTGCTTATCGGATTGAATTTTGGGGGGATGACATTGAGCAAATTTCCATTATCAATCCACTCACGGGCGAGTCGATAACGCCTGAGTCTGAGATCTATATTTATCCGGCGAAGCATTTTGTAACATCTGAATCAAGAATTGCCGACGCGGTGAAACTGATTCGAATGGAGCTTAAAGAGCAGCTTGATTTATTTCAGAAAGAGGGAAAGCTTCTGGAGGCTCAGCGATTGAACGCGCGGACTCGATTTGATATCGAGATGATGGAGCACGTTGGCCATTGTCCAGGGATTGAGAACTACAGTCGCCATTTAGCGGGGCGTGAGGCGGGAGAAGAGCCGGAAACGCTGTACAATTTTTTCCCCGACGATTTTTTATTGTTTGTCGATGAATCTCATGTAACCTGCTCGCAAGTCAGGGCAATGTATGCCGGCGACCGCAGTCGCAAGGAGACTCTCGTCGCCCATGGTTTCCGGTTGCCCAGCGCCATGGATAACCGGCCTCTTAAATTTGAGGAATGGGAAAAGCGTTTGAATCAAGTTGTGTATGTCTCAGCAACACCGTCGGATTACGAACTTGAAAAAACGGGTGGGGAAGTAGTCGAGCAGATCATTAGGCCAACGGGTTTGTTAGATCCAGTCGTTGAGGTCGTACCCGCAAGTGGTCAAGTGGCTCACTTGTTGGAGCAAGTGAAAGAGCGGCGCGATTTGGGAGACCGAGTTTTGGTCACCGCGCTCACCAAACGCCTGGCGGAAGACCTGTCTTCGTATTTCTGTGAAAATGGGATTTCAAGCAAATGGCTTCATAGTGAATTGGATGCCTTCGAGCGGGTCGAATTGTTGCGAGATTTGAGGCTTGGGCGGTTTCAGTGTCTGGTTGGCGTGAACTTGTTAAGAGAGGGGCTCGATTTGCCCGAGGTGAGTTTGGTGGCGATTCTGGATGCGGATAAGCAAGGTTTCTTGAGAAGCGAAACTTCGCTTGTCCAGACGATTGGCCGTTCCGCTCGAAATGCGAATGCCAAGGTCATCCTGTACGGCGACAAGGTCACCGAGGCGATGAAGAATGCAATTCATGAAACGGCGAGAAGACGGGCGATACAAGAGGCTTATAACGAAGAGCATGGCATTACGCCGAAAACGATTTTTAAAGAGATTTCGTCAGGGATCGGAGCTGATCTTAAGAATCGGCGGGAAGCCAATGACGCAGCGAGGAAGACCGAAGATACCGTTTATATCACTGAAGAATACATCAACGATTTACAAACTGAGATGCTGCAGGCCGCTGAGGACCTCGAATTTGAGCGGGCTGGAATTCTGAGGGATCGGATTAGTCAGCTTCAGGAAGCGGTAGGTCAGCCTTTGTCCTCAGTTGATGAGGGCAAGGCAAAGGGCCGTAAAGGGCGAAGGCGGAAAAGCTCAAAGGTTCCGAGACCTCGGAAGAAGCCGTCTTGATAGATAACTGACCGGTTTGCAGATTTCTAAGATGCGATTTCATTCAGAACATTGAGTAGATCGAGCGAGACCGGGCGATGCGATGCGTAGGTTTCTGCAAATGGAATTGAAACACAGCGGTCGTCGCGGGTGCCGATCATTACACCCGTCTCCCCGGCGAGAATCGCCTTCACTGCTCCATTGCCCATTTGGGTCGCTCGTCTGCGATCTTCTGGTGTTGGGCTGCCGCCCCGCTGAAGGTGTCCAAGCACTATCGTGCGGGTTTGAAAAGGGCAGTCATGCTGTTTAAGTTGCGCGTTGATAAGTTCCGCTCCCCCTTTTTCATCACCCTCGGCGATGACCATGATCGCCATCGTTCGTCCCTGCTCTTTTAGTCGGTTAAGGTGCGAGATGATTTCCGTAAAATTGGTATCAGTTTCAGGAATCGCAACGACATCTGCTCCTGCTGCGATGGCGGTGTAGAGTGCAATGTAGCCGCTGTGCCGTCCCATTACTTCGACGAGAAACATGCGATCGTGGCTGGATGCAGTGTCGCGTATTTTGTCGACTGCCTCGACAGCGGTTTGCACCGCCGTGGAAAATCCAATGGTATAGTCGGTTCCCATGAGGTCGTTATCGATCGTGCCGGGGCAGCCGACGATTTGACCATCCCAGTGCTTACTCAAAGCGGTAGCGCCATTGAACGTGCCGTCGCCGCCGATCGGAATGAGTGCATCAATGTGGTGTTTTCTAAGGATGTCTGCGGCGGTTCGCTGCCCTTGTTCGGTCCGAAATTCTTCGCTGCGACTGCTGCGGAGATGGGCTCCACCGTGAGCCGCCCAGGTAGTCACACGATAAGGGGTCAGGTGGTGTTGGCCATCGGAATCCATAAAAAACTCTTCGTGGATCATTCCGTGGTAGCCACGCATGATTCCTACGACTTCGTGCCCATGAGCTGCTGCGGTTCGTACGACGGATCGGACGCAAGCATTCATCCCCGGCGCATCACCACCACTGCAAAATACTCCAATTTTCATTTTTTCGTCCATATAACGCGGATCAGTCTGCTATTAAGTTATCTCAATGGAGGCAGATTCGACAGATCAAGCCTCGAAAGACCCGTCAAATAAGGGGTGATTGGCGGATGCGGCATTATTGGGGCAAGAATTAGCATTGTCGAACCGATAATCGTCTACAGTGAGGCATTTAAACACGCAAATTACCGAGTTATTAGCCCTTGAAGCTTCGTTGCTCGTCAAGTATAATTCGCAGCCACGCTCAGCTTAAGTTTTTCAATCAAAAAGCCCTGTCCGGCAGAGTGCCGGCTCAATTGTTCATAGAAGTATTACTGATGACCATCGACAAAAGTTTGAAGATTAAGGCCGGTTCGGCAAAAACTCGCAACGTTCTTACCCGCCCTGAGCGGCTCCGGAAGTTGATCGCTGACGATCGCTGGAATGAAGGCGACAAGGTTTATGGCATGCCTAAAGTTCGCGTGGCCAAACTCTCGATGAAGAAGAAGAAGAAGGTCAAGAGCGAAGACGAAGAAGAATCTTAATCTTAAAATATCGGCAAACGGCGTCCGCACCTGAGCAGACGCCTTTTTTTTTGCACTGATGGCGAATCGCGTGCTAAGCTGCCCGGCGTGACTGGTCGGGAGCTAAATCGATTCGATCAATCTCGTGAGTTCCTTTGAACACGCAAATCTGAGACTCGGTAATATCCCAATCAGCTTGAAACGAGCCCAGCGCGAAACGAACACCGAAAAATTTTTCACCGCGAAACAGGTAGACTTCCTGACAGTTCTCGGGTGCTTGACGGGCAAAGCGAGCCAATCTTGGATGAGTCATTTCTCTTGCCCGCAGGATCAATTGGGGCAGCGATTCGTTGGATTCCTGAGTCACGTTTCAACCAGGGGATAGAGACTACAACCGATAACGGCGCCCATTGACGTCCAGTTCCTTTATCGTCGTAAATCCTGACGTTCGTCCGAAGTTGCGAACGCAATCGTTAAACTCTGCCCAGAGTCGCCCGTCTTCCGGGCGAAACGCTGTCTCCTGAGGCCGGGTCTGTTGGGTTGATTAAGGAAGGCGGCTTGCCGTGACCTTCTCAGCGGCAAGTTCAATGCCAGTTGCAGGCAACCTGGCGGAACGAATTAAGCTCGTTTTCGCCGAAGGAAACCGGTAGCTCCGATAAGAACTAGAATCGCGAATTGCCCCGGTTCCGGGACTGAAGCAAAACTGACGTTGTCGATGTAGACCGCTCCACCGGCGTCGCCCCGTTGCTGAAATACAATCGCCAGTCTTGCCTCGACTGCACCGGCGGGTGCGGTCGAGAATAGTTCTTGCTGGAGCCAGGCGTCATTGATTGAATTACCGTCGATCAGTGTAATCACATCGGAACTGATGTATTGAGCAGTTCCAAATTCGCCATAGAGTTCGCTGTAGTAATCAATTTTTAATTCGACCAAATTTTCCGTCCCTGAGATGGAGTCTCCCACGGCGGTCAAGGCACTTACCGAAGCCATCAGTCGATCGCCTTCGGTTACCGAAATTCCCTGCTCAATACCCGAGTAATTGGTCTCGCCGTTGAACTGACCGAAGAGTTTGAGCGATTCAGTACCCGTTTCAATATGTTCATTCCCGGAACTAACATTGTTCATACTGTCGCCAAATTTTCTCCATTCAGCGAGAGAGCCATCTTGTGCTTCAAAATCACCATTATCGAAAGTCAGGATAGGAGGAGATGACGACTTGGTGAAAGCGTGGACGTAATCGATTTCAAATTTTTGTGGCCAGACAGTTGATCCATCAGGGTCGTCCAGAAACGTCCCTCCAATTGCTGTGTTGATAATCAAACGCATGTCACCAACCTTGTTAGTCAAAAATCCGTCGACCTCGGAATCGCGGACTGTCCAGTGTTGTACGTTGTCGACGTAAAACCGAATTTGGGTCGGATCCCACTCGACCGAGTAAGTGTGGAAGCCGGAGTGGTAATTTACATTGTTACTGTTGTGGACGGACGTTTGATCCTGAGTCAGAAAACTATGAGAAAAAGGTGGATTCGTTCCGTAATGAAAAGCACTGCTGGTGAGCTCCGGTTGGTCGCCACGATTTTCCATAATATCGATTTCACCTTGGCTGGGCCAAGGGGCATCGGCGAGAAGCCAGATTGCCGGCCACATGCCCTTGGATGTTGGTAACTTTGCGCGAATATCCCAGCGGCCATGTTTTTGCAACGTGTTGCTTTGTACAAGTCCACTACGGTACTGCAGCCCGCGGGAGGCTAGGTTCTCGGATGTAATCACAAGGTTCCCGCCATTCACAGTCACTTGTTCCGGGAGATAATCCTGAAGTGAGTTGTTGGTGGGTACATTTGTATTGGCCGCCGTCCAGAGCGAGGTGTCGAGTTCGCTGCCGTTGAATTCATCAGCCCAGGCGAATTCATAGCCGCTTCGGGGTGCCGGTTGGCCTTCGACACGGTCAGGCAAAAAAACTGATAAAAATATGACAGTTGAGAATGATCCAAAACTGAGAAGTTTTTGCATGATGTTGCCGCAGGCGAGGTTGGGGAGGGCAGCTATTTCAAACAGTGATGGGGTAGCCACTGTGCCTGCATTCTAGCTATCCAAGAGACCGGATCAAGCTATCAAATGTCCTGCGACCGTTGAGATCAAGGTCTGGATTCGAGCGTTTTTATTCTCGTCTAATTAAAATCATTGTTTTTTAATAAACCGGATTGTCTTAATTTCGCTTCAAACTTTTAATAAGTTTCGTAATTGTTGTTAGACAATCTGAACCAAGTTGCCAGTCCATTGCACCGGCTGTCTCCTTGATTTGCCACGGCCTTTTTCCACCGCAAAGCGAAGAGGTGATTCCGGGTTGGTTGATAGTCCAATTGACTACGATCTGAGCGACCGAGTGTCCGGTTTTTTCTGCGATCTCATCGAGGCCATCGAGCAGTTGTTGAGCCGACTCAAATGCCTGCCCTTGAAAAATAGAATAAGTTAGGCGTTTATCTTCTGCGGCGAATGGATGCCCCCGTCGAATTTTTCCAGCGAGTAAGCCTTTCATCAGCGGCCAGTAATTGATTACAGAAACTTTGTTGGCAAGACACCATGGAATAATCTCTGAGCAAATCTCCTGCTGCAGCATATTAAAAGGAGGCTGGATGGCCGAAATTGGGCAAACAGCATTGAATGCTTTTATTTCGGTAAGACTGAGGTTTGAAACTCCAGCTGTACGGATCTTTCCAGATTCGATGAGTGTATTAAAAGCCGTGGCAGAGTCACTCACTGAAACATTGGGATCGGGTGCATGAAGGTAATAAAGATCAATCGTATCAAGCTTCATCCGATCGAGGCTTTGCTCGCACTGAGCGATCAATGTTTCCGGTCGACCATCGTAATGCCTGACAACGTTTTGATCCCAGTGGATTCCTCCTTTGGAGGCAATCACCAGTTGTTCGCGATCTTCAGCGATCGCTCGCCCAATCAATTTTTCACTCTCGCCGTGGGCACCGTAGCAGTGTGCTGTGTCAATGAAATTAATGCCTGATTCAACCGCTGCCTTGATGGTCGCGAGTGAATCGGCGTCGTTGACACCAAGGCTGGTCATCCCGGCGATAGGCCATGAACCAAACGCGACTGGCGAAACATGAATACCAGAGGTACCAATTTGTCGGTGACCAACTTGAGGGGGTGAAACTGGCATGCGTGTTCAGGTTAAGGATGCGGGTTATCCAATGAAAAAACCCAAGATTGTGATTTCGCACAACCTTGGGTTCTTAGTTCACTCAAAGTGACCCCTACGGGACTCGAACCCGTGTTGCCGGCGTGAAAGGCCGGAGTCCTAGACCACTAGACGAAGGGGCCGTTATCGTGATGCCACCATTATCGGCAGAACCGCGAAGGAACTAAAGTAATCTGTGGGTTTACTTTTCGTCAAGGGCAAGCAGCCAAGTTGCCTAGCATTTCCTGATCTTTGTGAAGAGGACGTGTTTTTCTGGGGTTTTCCCCAAGAATTCAGACGCATTTGCTTCAAAATCGTCACAAAAAACGAAGCAATTTTTACCGAGATACGGGAGAAAATAATATTAAGCTTGCGACCGCATCGTAAAGGCGGACGAAACTGGTGAGGATGGCGTGTTACTCGATCTCGGCAGCGGGTTCACCGCATTCGATGTTCTCTTTTTCAGCCCGTTTAATCGCATCATAGACTTCTCTACGATGGACTGGGATCTCTTTGGGAGCTTCGACGCCGAGACGCACTTTGTCACCACGAATTTCAACGATGACAATGGTGATGTCGTCGTTGATGACGATGCTTTCGTTTTTCTTCCTAGAGAGAACTAACATTCCCGCATTCCTTTGGTTTTGAGATTGATCCCATCCAAATCAGGGGACCAAACTACGCGTTTTTTTTGACTCCGGCGGTGAGATCGAACATGAAAATACGGACTAACCTCACTTTTTACTCTACGCGGTGTCTAAGGATAGTCAACAAAAACTAAAGTCCTTTTTGGGGGTTTTGAGTCAAAACCATCCCAGAATGCTGCTTTGCCTCCGTTTACTGTCGATTTTTAGGAATTTGCACGCAATGAAGTTTATTGATCGTCACCGTTCGACACCTTATTCGGTATTGTCCTGGTGCTGTTTTTATTAGTTGATCGGGTTAACCGCATTAGTAATTGTGTGTTATCAGACACAATTGGGCATCTCTCCGACTTCCCAACGTTCCGGTAGGGGAAATTACTTCTCGGTGCGGCGAACGAATTTAACGGTTCGCAGTTGATAATTTGCGGCGTCCAATATCCAGAACTAATCGTCGAGCTATAATACGAAGGAGGATACGCCCGCTGGGCAAAATTTCCTCGCCATTTGTAACAGCAATTTAGGCTCGATTCGGATGAAGACTGCATCCTCAAAAAATAAAAATTTCACCATTCGTACAGCGAATCAGACCCTGCCTTTGGTCAAGATGATCGTTCAAGATATCGTTGTACTTTCCAAAGAGGTTAACGAAACGAGGGAGCGACTGGACTACCTTGTTGGAGGCCGTGGAAAGGGTGCTCAGAATGACGACTATGCAAGAGAGTTGGAGTCGATTGAGCAGGCAAACGAACTCAAATCTGACACGCTTGATAAGTTTGTCAACGAACTTTCTCAACTCGGACTTGGCGCCGCCCAGGTCAGCGAAGGTTTTGTTGACTTTCCGGCAATACGGGAAGGTGAGGATGTTAGCCTGTGTTGGCATTTAGGTGATAAGGAAGTCATGTATTGGCACGCTGCTGATGAGGATTGCCCGATGCGTCGCCCCGTGGATCTACCTTTGATCCGTCAATCTGGCGATCGAAGTTTTTCCAATTCGTAGTCTCTGTCAAATTTAAACGGCTGCGGTGCAAACGCTTGCAGGTTCGATCATGTTGTTTGATACTCACGCCCATCTAGAAGATGAGCAGTTGCTCCCTATCCTGGGGCAAGTGCTTGAGAATGCAGCTTCTGCTGGCTTGGTGGGAATCACTGCCATTGGTACGACTGCCATGACGAGTAAAAGTTGCGTGCAGCTTGCCAGAGAGTATCCTCAGATTTACTCAGCGGTCGGTATTCACCCTAATCATTGCCAGGATGCAACACAGCTTGATTGGCAAGAAATTCTCAAATTGTCGACTCAGCCAGAGGTGGTTGCGATTGGGGAGACCGGTCTAGATCGTTATTGGGACTACTGTCCGATTGAACAGCAGAGAACCTGGTTTGCAAAACATATTGAGTTATCTTTTGAGACTAAAAAACCGCTTGTGATTCACATGCGTGATTGTGAATCAGATATTCTTGCCATGCTAAACGAGCACCAGCGGAATGGTAGCGTGATCGGGATTATGCATTCCTTTGCCGGTTCCTGGGAAACCGCTCAGCGATGTCTTGAATTAGGGATGTACATTAGTTTTGCTGGGATGGTGACCTTCAAAAAATCAAACGAACTGAGAGAGATTGCTGCTCGCATCCCCGGCGATCGGATTTTGGTCGAAACCGATGCTCCGTACTTAACGCCTCATCCTCATCGAAGTCAGCGGCCGAATCAGCCTGCGATGGTTTGCCATACAGCCTCTTGTCTGGCCAATGTGCGAGGCGTCGATCTCGAGTTGTTTTCATCCATGACCACGGCCAATGCAAAACGCGTCTTTAATCTGAACGGTTAGCAACTTAGTGGTCGCGTGTGGATGGGTGGATTCTAGTTTCCGACGAGGACAAAAAAACCTGTTTGAATGCGAGTGCTTTTACTTTGTTTTTGACGGAAGCTTGAAGTTGATTTCCTGCTGTACCTTGGCCGATTCATTTCCATCGCGATCCACCGCCCAAGCGGTTGCGCTGAGTCGAGTTGCATAAAGTTGGTCGATCGGGAAATGCCAGGTAACGAGCTGCTGATCGTTCGATGAGACGTTGGCTCTTAGGTCCGTCGGGACTTTACTCCACTGGCTACCCGTCCAAAATTCCTTAGTCTTCGGATCTTGGAGGTGAAGTAATATTTCTGCAATAGAGTGATCGTCTTCTGCCCTGCCCTGCACCCAGTCAGCACGGTCATCTAGTTCTACGGGTTCGGGGATGATGGTCACAATTGGGTTCATCGAGACGTGCCGGCTACTCAAAAGATCTCTTTTAAGAAGTTGTTGTTCTGGCGAACTTAAATCATCGAAGGCATTGTTTAGCTCGTAAGGATCCTTTGAAAAATCATAAAACTCTTTATCACCATTGATCCACTCGACGTAAATTTTGTTGTGATATCGAAGTCCACTGTAGGCTCCGAGAAAATTCTTCCCCCGGTTTCTTTTGGCTTGCCAATTTTCAATGACCACTGGTTCTCGCCAAGTCGTTTCGTTGATTGCCTTTGGGTTTTTCAAAAGAGGGATGAATGACTTTCCGTCTAAAAACTCGGGTAGCTTCGCTCCTGCGAGTTCAAGAATCGTAGGGCACAGGTCAATGTGGCCAAGCAAATGGCCAGCAGTTGTGCCGCCGGTGATGCCCGGACCCGAAACATAGAGCGGGACGTTGGTGCAAATTCGATAAGGGTAAAGCTTTCCGTGAAGACGATGTTGCCCAAGTTGATAGCCGTTGTCTGATGTAAAGAAAATATAGGTTGATTCTCGAATGCCGCAAGATTTGAGAGTCTCCAGGATTTCGCCCAAAAGATCATCGACAGATTTAACCGCTCTCGCACGGCTAAGATATTCGAGATGGAGTAGATCAAGTTCGGCCTCCGTATAAGGAGGCGTTTGGCGATGAGGCGGTTTGTCCGATAAAGGGGCTGTATCGAAATCCGGCGTCCTGGGAATTCTCAATTCCGGATGCCAATCGTCATAGCGCGCTTTGTGAACCATATTGGTAAAGTCATTACCAACCGGACGGTGGGGAGCCAGTGGAGCAAGGTAAAGAAAGAACGGTTGGCTGCCATTCGATGTCGCAGAGGATTTGGTTTTCAGTTCTGGATTGCGACGACTTGAAACCGAATCTGCCGTTGGTTGCCGGTTTTGTTTTTCAGTGTGTAACTTAATGAGTCGTGTCGCGTCAATCATCTCTTGATCAGTCCGATAGACGTCGTCTGGATTTTGAGAGTGGCCTCCGTTTCGGTTGTCACGATTGGTGAAACGATAGGTTCCCATATAGCGTCCACCGTTTGACATGTAGAAGTCATCCCAGCCCGGAGGGATTTTGAAATCGAAACCATTGTGGTGATATTTACCAATCATCATGGTGTGATAACCGGCTCGACGCATCCAGACTCCTAGTTCTTCCTGTTCGTGTTCCTGTCGTAAGAACTCGCTGTAGCCACCGCGAAAGGAAAGCGATAACGGATAATCTGGAATGTTGACACGCACGCCGGTGCGATGTGCATATTGGCCACGAAAGAGCGCTGCTCTGGACGGGGCGCAAAATGGAGTCGTCACATGGAGGTTGGTAAACGAAAGGCTCTGATCGACCAGGCCTTTGATGTGGGGGTATAGCTTCAACATCTCCGGGCTGAACATCTGGTAATCAGCGTCATCAAGGTTAATCAAGATGATGTTGGGTGTATTTGCCGTCGAAGATGTATTTTGGGCTGCGGTGGAAGATAACCAAACGTGAATCAGCAACAACGCACCGCAGAGATGGAAGATGCTTTTTCTCAAACTAAACTCCTAAACGCAAATCAAGACGTTTTGAATTTGACAAAGTCGCCCCGCGGTCGGCGCTTAAGCAGTGCCACGAAAGCAACTCATGCTTAGTGTACACCAACGATCGTCCAGACGGGGGCGATTTCCAAAAGTGTTGGAGTCGAGCAGTTGGTAGTATTAATGCAGAAAGGTCTTCGGCAATTCAGGCCGGAGTGTCATCGAAACGAACGGTTGATCCCTTCTTACTTGATGACCAAGAAAGCAGGGGTCCAAGTTAGCTTGGAAGTATCAGGGCCGTTAAAACCCACATTTGACCTGCACCGGTCGCCGCCATGATCATCCCCAAGATAATTAGATAGGGAACAAGGTCGCTGTCGATTTTTGGAATTTTCACTGTCTACTACCGAGTAATCTAAGACGTGTAAGTGGTTATTCAAGCAAGCCGGCGTGGTTTCTCATTACGAGATGGCTGTCGATTTTTTGAACGAGGTCAAACGCAACGCTGACCGCGATCAAGAGGCCTGTTCCCCCGTAGAAACTGGCGACCATATAATCCACGCCAAGTAACTCTGAGATGATGGTCGGAACAACAGCGATCAAAGCCAGAAACCCTGCACCGACGTAAGTGATCCGTTCAATCACTTTCTCAAGATAATCTTCTGTTCTGCGACCTGGGCGGTAGCCAGGGATGAATGTTCCGTTGTCCTTCATGTTGTCCGAAATTTCCTTCGGATTGAACGTGATCGCTGTCCAGAAGTAGCAGAAGAAGTAGATCATCGCGATGTAGACTAAGTTGTAGACCATCGAGGTTGGGTCTCCGAGCAGTGCTCCGAGACCACCCATGATGCCGCTAAAGAATCCCTCTCCTCCTCCAAAGTAACTAAAGATGAAGGGTGGAATCATCAGGAGGCTTTGGGCAAAGATAATCGGCATCACACCCGCCTGGTTAACACGCAACGGCATGTACTGTCTTGTGCCGCCGTAAACACGTCTTCCTCGTACGTGCTTCGCACTCTGAGTTGGAATGCGTCGTTGACCGAGGGTTACGAAGACGACTCCGACGACTACGCCGACGAACATCATCACCAGCATAATAATCTTTTCCAGGCCGATACCTGAATTAAAACCATTCAACTCAAAGGTCGCATTGTTCAACAGGCTCATCAAGGCACTCGGCATCATTGCGACAATACCGGCCATGATCAGGAGACTGATGCCGTTTCCAATGCCGTATTCGTCGATTTGCTCACCGAGCCACATCAGGAATACACTGCCACTGGTCATGATCAAGATCGCTGTAAACTGCCAGCCGATTGTCAACCTACCCGTGTTGGCGACTTCAAAGGCTTCGTTGGTCATGTTTTGGGCACCGGTTCCCGTAGGGTCGGCCATGATCACAAACCAGAGGTAACCTGCACTTTGAATGAGGCAAAGGACAACGGTTAAATAGCGGGTGTATTCATTAATCTTTTTGCGTCCAGCTTCCCCCTCTTTTTTAAGTTCTTCAAGGGGTTTGTAGACGGTCCCCATCAACTGCAAGATAATCGATGCAGAGATGTAAGGCATAATTCCAAGGCCGAAGATGGTGGCCTGGTTTAATTGACTTCCGCTGAAGACTGAGACCTTCGCTAAAAATTTAGTCAGGTCTCCACTCATGTTTTTGGCGAATTCAGAAACGGCTTCCTGATCGATCATGGGCAGGGGGATCTGCCATCCGATTCGATAAACCGCGAGCAAAGCCAAGGTAAACAGGACCTTGTTCCGGAGTTCCGGAATCGTAAAAATGAGACGGAGCTTCTCTAACATAGTTTCGTGTTCCTGACGATCCTTCTACAGTTTGCCCGACGGCGAATTTGCCAAAGCAACCAACGATCGGATTGCTCCGAATCACTTATTCGTGGCAGATCTCATCTTATTCTTAACGACAGCCTTCTTTTTTGGAAGCTCAACCACGGTTCCACCCGCTTTTTCGATCTTTTCCTTGGCCGAAGCACTAAATCGATGGGCATGGACGGTCAATTTCTTGGTGATCTCACCCTTGCCTAAAACTTTTAGCTCATCGTAGCGATAATTGGCAAGGTCTTTCTCGCGTAGGCTATCTGGTGTGACTTCTTCACCGGCAGAGAAATTTGCTTCCAATTCTCCGATGTTGACTTCACCAACCTCTACGGCCCACTTGTTATTGAATCCACGCTTTGGAATTCGGCGAATCATCGGCATCGCACCACCCTGAAAGGTTGGGTGCTGCGAGTGTCCAGCGCGAGATCGTTGACCTTTGTGGCCACGTCCAGAAGTCTTGCCGAGACCTGAGCCGGTTCCACGGCCGAGTCTTTTCCGCTTTTTGAACTTCTGAATGCCTTCGTGTACGTCGTTTAAATTCACAGTTGGACTCCTCGCAGACGCTCTACGTCGTCCTTTGTTCGTGCATGTTGAAGAGCTTCAATCGTGGCTTTGACAAGCGTCACTGGATTGTTGCTCCCGAAGCTCTTGGTCAGAATGTTTTTAACACCGGCAGCTTCGCAAACGGCGCGAACTGCAGAGCCGGCAATAATACCGGTACCGGGACCGGCTGGCAGGAGCACAACGCGAGCGGCTCCAAAACGTCCGTCAATCCGATGCGGAATGGATCCGTCAATCATGTTGACGTTCACAAGTGATCTCGATGCCTGCTTGTTTGCTTTCTCAACGCTTGGCTGAACCTCGTTAGCTTTGCCGTAGCCCCAGCCAACTTTGCCTTTGCCATCGCCACAGACAACCATGGCCGCAAAACTGAATCGGCGACCACCTTTGACTACGGCAGCACAGCGTTTGATTTTTACCGTTCTCTCGATCAAACCGGAGCTAGGCTTGTCCTGATCTTTCCGGTTGTCTTTTCGGTTGCCTTTAGCCACTTTCTACCTCGATGTTTTCATAATGAGTCTGCCTGGGCGAAACTCATTCTAACAGTTCGTATTTGATTTCTTGTTTAAATTCTACCCGCAAGGTGCTGTTCAAAACCAGCGGGAGCAGGCCGGATAGCCGGTGGTTGCTCCGTATTTAATTCACTAAAACTTCAGTCCGCCTTCGCGTGCTGCGTTTGCCAGTTCTGCAACGCGGCCGTGAAACTTGTAAGGTCCGCGGTCGAAGCAAGCTTCCGTCACTCCAGCAGCGATCGCTCGCTCGGCGATTGCTGCACCGATGATTTTCGCTGCTTCACAGTTGCCACCGTAACCGATTTGGTCAGCGAGCGTTTTGTCGCGAGTGCTTGCTGAGGCGAGCGTCTTCCCGGCATCGTCGTCAATCAGTTGACAATACAGGTGTTTGTTACTGCGGCGGACACTCAACCGTGGGCAAGTGGCATCACCACGCAGTTTCTTGCGCACACGATTTGTGCGACGCCAACGCTGCTTGTTAACTAGTTTTTGTTTTCTCACCGAACTATCTCGCTTTAATTTTATTTCCAACCGAAAAACCGCCCGAACCCATTCAGTAATCCATTTACTGAAACCCTCGGTTACTGGGCTGATTTACCCGCTTTAAGTTTCACGTGTTCGCCAACGTATCGAATTCCTTTTCCTTTGTACGGTTCAGGTTTCCGCAATGAGCGAACCTCTGCGGCGAATTGGCCGACTTTTTGTTTATCACAACCCTTTACATCCACGTGTGTCTGATCGGGACACGTGACGTCGAGGCCATCGGGAATGTCTTTCACGAGTTCATTGGCCAGGCCAACGCGAAGTTTGAGTTGTTTGCCTGCGACCTGACAGACGTAACCAACGCCCTGCAGCTCAAGTTTTTTCTCGTAGCCGTCTTTGACGCCGAGAATCATGTTTTGCACCAAGGCCCGGGTGAGTCCGTGGAACGCTCGTGAGTTTTTATCGTTCCGCCCACGCGAAACCTTCACGACGCCATCTTCCACGGCAACTGAAACTTCCGGTCGATGCCGGTAGCTCAATTTACCTTTAGGGCCTTCAATATCAATGTTTCCATCGGTCACGCTGACGGTTACACCATCGACGATTGAGACAGGTTTATTGCCAATTCTTGACATGGATCTTTTCCAACAATTTGTTTTTCGTATCAGAACCACCGAGTCAACGGTGAGTTCCGGGCCAGATTCGGACGGGTTTCCCCGTTTGAATTCGGCTGACTCATTTCTGGCCAGGCGAACCTCTTACCAGACTTCACACAACACTTCGCCACCGACTTTTTGCTGGCGGGCTTCCCGGTCACTCATCACACCTTTACTGGTGCTGAGGATCGAGATTCCCAAGCCATTCAAGACCGGTCGCAAATCGCGTGCACTGGAGTAGACCCGGCATCCGGGCTTACTGACACGTTTTACGTGGCGAATTACTTTTTCACCGCTCGGTCCGTATTTTAAATCAATTTGTAGTTGGCCAACTGGTTCGCCATCTTCGGCTTTCCAATCCCATATGAAGCCCTCTCGTTTGAGCACTTCTGCCACACCACTTTTGACCTTGGAAATTGGCATTTCCACGTTGGGCCGTTCCACGCTCACCGCGTTGCGGATGCGAGTAAGCATGTCGGCAATTGGGTCAGTCATCATAGTCGCTTGTTTCCCTTAACTTGCCTTTACCAACTTGCCTTGCGAAGACCCGGGATAACTCCCTGGTCAGCAAGGTTGCGAAAGCAGATTCGACACACGCCAAATTTGCGATAAACCGCACGGGGGCGGCCACACAATTTACACCGTCGCTCACGGCGAACCGGGTATTTCGGTCGAGACGCTTTAGCGATCTTCGATTTTCTTGCCACAACAAAAGCCTGTAAAAAATTCTGTTTAAGTACGTCTGATTGAGTCCTGTGACTCAGTCACCTATTCTTATCGAACCCAACAGGGGTTCTAAATCTATCGTCGTATCTAGTCTTTTTTGTTGGAATCCTTAAAAGGCATACCAAACATCCGAAGCAACTCTCGTCCCTCTTCGTCGCTTTGGGTCGACGTCACAAACACGATGTTCATTCCCTGTTTCCGGGTAAATTTATCCGGGTTCAGTTCTGGAAAAACTCCGTACTCGTTCAAGCCCAGGCTGTAATTGCCTCGACCATCAAACGCCTTCTCGCTGATTCCGCGAAAGTCACGAACTCGAGGTAACGCCAATGAAAATAGGCGATCCATGAATTCAAACATTCGGTCTCCACGCAACGTGACTTTGCAGCCGATCGCTTGACCTTCGCGGAGGCGAAAATTAGCGATTGACTTTCGAGCCTTGGTAATCACCGGTTTTTGTCCGGCAATTAACGTCATGGCCGCGTTTGCATCGGCAAGTTCTTTCTTGTCCTGTGTCGCTGAACCGACACCCATGTTGATCACGATTTTTTCCATTCGTGGCAACGAAAGTATATTCTCTCTTCCGAATTTTGTTTTCAATTCCGGAAGAATCGTTTCTTTGTATTGTTCTCTGAGTCGAGCCATGGTTTTACTTTTTCTTGTGAGCCGTTGATGATTCCAACCGCTGTTCGTTTGTTTGTCTCTATTTTTTTCGTTGGCCTGCTTAGATAACTTCATTCGCCAGGCTGACGATTTTCATGTAATTCTTATCTCGTAGTTCACGGGCAACCGCACCGAAAATACGTGTTCCTCTCGGGTTCTTATCCTTGTCGATAATCACTGCGGCGTTACTGTCAAATTTAATGTAGCTGCCGTCTTCCCGCCGTGTTCCTTTTTTGCAACGAACGATGACCGCACGGACAATCGCTTTCTTCTTGATGTCGCTACCAGGGATAACGCTTTTGACACTGCAAACGATTACGTCACCGAGTCCGGCGGTTCGGCGACGCGAACCTCCGAGAACTTTGATGCACATGATTTCTCGGGCACCTGTGTTATCAGCGACTGCAAGTCTAGTTTCTGCTTGAATCATGATTCGTCAATGTATTAAAGTGATTTGTATCTATCGTTTAAAGCGTCGGCTTGGTATTTACTCGGACGCTGTTTCTTCGGTTGCTGCTTCCGCCTTGGTTTCGGTAGCAACCACTTCGTTTTCTTCTGCTGATTCTCTCAGCTTACGGGCAGCTTTCATGGCGGTAACGTCAACTTCATTGCTCTTCTCAACAACGCTAACCAAAGCCCAGCGTTTCTTTTTGGAAAGTGGTGCGGCTTCGATAATTTGAACCGTATCCCCTTCCTTCGACTCATTATTCTCATCGTGAACATAACAAGTGGTACGATCGCGATAGATCTTGCCGTACTTGGGGTGCCGAACCAGGCGTGCAATCTGAACGACTCGCGTCTTGTCCATTTTGTCACTCTTGACGCGACCGGTTAAAATTCGTTTCGGCATTTGTTATTCCAGTTTCTTCTTACTCTTAATGATTTCGTTTTTGCACTCAGCTCGCAGGCGGATCACGCTTCGCTGCCGGAAGCAGCCTTGGCCACTTCGATTTCCCGTTGTCGCTGGATCGTTTTGATCTGAGCAACCAACTTGCGGTTTCGTTTCAGTTCCGATGGAACATCCAAGCGATCGGTTTGTGCCTTGATTCGCAACTGAAACAAATCTTTGCACGCCTCTCGGAGGACGGCTGCCATTTGCTCGTTACTCATTTCCCGTAGTTCTGATAGGGTCGCCATGATCAGTTCGCTTTTCAGTTCGCTTTACGTAGTTGTTGTGCTTTTCTTTTTCCGTCGTTCCGGGGGTGCACCTGAGCGCCCCCCGCGTCGACCGATACTAGATCGGTCGGCGTTTTACCATTCGCACGCGGAATGGCATTTTGTGAGCCAAACGAGCGAAGCAAATTTTTGCCTGCTGCTCGGTCACACCACTTAATTCGTACAAGACGGTTCCGGGCTTAATCGTGGCGACCCAATATTCAGGTTCACCCTTACCCTTACCCATCCTGGTTTCCAACGGAGTCGACGTGATCGACCGGTGTGGGAACACCCGAATGTATAGTTTTCCAATTCCGCGAATATATTGTTGGGCCGCGATACGGCCTGCTTCGATAGTCTGTGCCTTCAGCCAGCCTGGATCAAGCGACTGGAGACCGTAGTCACCAAAGATAACGGTATTACCTCGAGTAGCGTTACCTTTTATATGACCTCTTTGGACCTTTCGATGCTTGACCCGTTTTGGCATCTGAGCCATCGACTTCGTCTCCGTAATTACCTTGGTTAATCCAAACTTGAACTCCGATGTGCCCTTGAGCAGTCAACGCTTCGCTGAAACCATAACTGATTTTAGCGCGAATTGTACTCAACGGAATCGAACCGCTAATGTGTTTCTCTCGGCGGGCCATTTCTGCACCACCCAAACGTCCAGCCAGTTGAACTTTGATGCCTTTGGCACCGGCGTCCATTGACTCTTCTGCCGCCCGCTTCATGGTTCGGCGGAAACTAGCTCGACGTTGTAATTGTTCTGAAATCTTTTCGGCTACAAGCTGAGCTTGCAAATCAGGGCGACCAATTTCTTCGACTTTCAGGTTAATGCGTCGCCCGATTAGGTTTTGCATTTCATTCTGAAGCCGCTCAACTTCCTGCCCCTTCTTACCGATGATCAAGCCCGGCCGAGCGACGAACAAAGTGACCTTCACTTCATCGCGTGTCCGCTCAATCTCAACCCGATCGATTCCGGCTGCTTTGTAATTCTGCGTCGGGTGCTTTTGCACAAAATCGCGAATCTTTTTGTCTTCTACCAAGAGCGTCGCAAATTCAGCTTTGGGAGCGTACCACCGGCTTTTCCAGCCTTCCATGACCCCGGTTCGAAACGCGATTGGATTTACTTTTTGACCCATCTGTGACTCACTAAACGACAGTTGTTATTGTTTTGTTTTTATACTTCGTCGATGCCAACACGAATGTGTGACATGCGTTTTTTAATCATGAACGACATGCCTCGAGCACGCGGTCGCACTCGCTTGAACATCGGCCCTCCGTCGATACAGACTTCGGAGATAAACAGATTGTGCTCTTCGACGATCTGCCCAGGGTTTTGACTAGGGTCCTGAGCATTGGCCAAAGCACTTTTGATAACCTTTTCAAGCATCCGAGCTCCACGCTGAGGCTGGTACTTAAGAATATCCAAAGCTTCGTCCACGAATTTCCCACGAACCAAATCGGCCAGAGGTCGAACTTTTCGTGCGCTAATTCGTGCGTAACGATGTTGTGATTGAAATGCCATTTTTATGTCTGCGTCTAAATCGTGCTTGTTTTAATTTAAAGCCGGCTGCTGCCAACGAGTCGCTTAAGGCGGCTAACGCTTCTTGCCGCCACCGTGCCCCTTAAATGTTCGCGAAGGAGCGAACTCACCGAATTTGTGTCCAACCATGTCTTCGGTCATTAAAACCTTGACATGCTTTCGACCATCGTGGATCAGAAAAGTGTATCCGATAAATTCCGGAATTACAGTGCAAGCCCGAGCCCATGTCTTAATGGGTTCTTTGGAGCCAGCGGCTTCCGCTTTTTGAACTTTTCGGTAAACCTTTTCGTCGACGAAAGGGCCTTTTTTCTGTGATCTACTCATAATGTTTTGTGTTCTTGTGGTTAGCGGCCGAATTCATTTGATTCGTTTGGCCGGTGTGCCTAAACGCGATTTCTATTTAACTTTCAACTGACCGTAACGCTTTGATTTACGCCGCCGGACAATAGAAGCATTGGATGCTTTTGCCTTTTGACGTGTTCGTCCACCTTTGGCTGGTACGCCCGACGGACTGACTGGGTGACGACCACCCTTTGTGCGTCCTTCACCACCACCGTGCGGGTGATCAACCGGGTTCATTGCGGTACCGCGAACGTGAGGTCGACGTCCAAGCCAGCGTGAACGACCAGCTTTTCCGAGAACGACTGCGCCGTGTTCAGAGTGTCCGACCTTGCCGATCGTCGCTCGGCATGTGGCCGGAACTCGACGAATTTCACCGCTTGGCAATGAGATCTGAGCCCATTTGGCTTCACGAGCCATCAAGGTTGCTCCCACGCCAGCACTTCTGCACAGGATGCCGCCCTGGCCGGGTCGCATTTCGACATTGTGAATCGACGTTGCCAGTGGAATATTTTTAAGCGGCAGGCAATTACCAACGGTTGGCGGTGCTTCGGCACCGCTGAGGATGACGTTACCAACCTCAAGACCCTCAGGGGCAATGATGTATCGCTTTTCGCCGTCGACGTAGTAAATCAACGCAATGTAAGCACTGCGATTGGGATCGTACTGAATCGAATTCACGACTCCTTTCACCCCATCCTTATCCCGTTTGAAGTCGATGATTCGGTATCGCCGCTTGTGACCCCCGCCTCGATGCCGAGCCGTAATGATTCCCTGGTTGTTTCGACCGGCAGTCTTGACGACCGGGCGTAGCAGGCTTTTCTCTGGCTTGGCGCCTTTGGTTAGCTCTTTGAAGTCACTAACGCTTGCGTCGCGTCGTCCAGCGGAGGTTGGTTTGTATTTTCTGATTGCCATTGCAATATTCCGTTTAGTTTGTGTTTGCGTTGCTTATCCGAATCGCCATTCGATATTTAGAAATCCGAGGATTCCTGACCAATTCCAGATTGGTCTAAAAGAAGTCAATCTTATCCTCTGGATGCAGAGTAACGATTGCCTTCTTCCAGTCTTTTGTGCGGCCGAACCTGAACTTGTACCGACGCGGCTTTCCTTTTCGGATTTGCGTCGAAATTCCGGTTACCCTCACTTCAAAAAGCTTTTGAACAGCGTTTTTGATGTCTGTTTTCGTAGCCAGCGGATTGACTTTGAAAGTGTATTGATTCAATTCCGTCGACTGATACATCGCCTTTTCGGTGACGGTCGGCTTCAGGATGACCTGATGCGGTTCCAAAACCAACTTCTTGGGAAGCGCCGGTTTTCGATTTCGCTTGGTAATTACTTTGCCCATCGTTGATTAGCCCTTCGCCTCAGCCGTTGCCGAACTTGTTTTTTCTTTTAGTTGATCCATGGCTTCCTTGGTGACCAGCACTCGGTGCGGCTTCAGGATTGCCAATGCGTTGAGGTCACTTACCGGAAGAACCTCAACACGCTGCACGTTGCGAGCGCTCTTGTAAACCATCGGAGCGTGCTCCGCAGTCGTAATCAATGTGCTCTTACCTTCGAGCCCCATTGTTTTTAGCATCCCGGCGATCGCACTGGTTTTCGGTGCGTCCATCGAAAGGCCGTCGAGAACAACAACTTGCTCATCTTGAATTTTTCCAGCCATCGCCATACGAGTTGCAAGCCGAACTGCTTTTCGCGGAAGCCGATATGAGTAATCTCGGTTGCGAATTGCAAATGCATGGCCACCGCCACGTCGAATGTTCGAACGGCGACTTCCCGCACGGGCATTACCCGTTCCTTTTTGGCGATACATCTTCTTTTTGTTACCAGCCACTTCAGCGCGACTTTTGGTTTTATGAGAACCCTGTCGTGCACTGGCTTGATACATCACGACCACGTCGTGCAACAATTGCTTGTTGATCGAGGATGCAATTTCGGTCGGATCGATCTCGTATTTACCGATTTCTTTTCCGCTACTGTCGTATACAGGCAAACTAGCCATGATTGATATCAGCCTACTTCTTGTTTGTCTCTTGAATTACCAGATAGCCACCGTTTGGCCCGGGGACTGCACCTTTGATAAGTAGCAGATTGTTTTCGGCATCGATTTTGTGAAGTCCGAGATTGCGAACGGTAACCCGTGCAGCACCGTAGTGTCCGGCCATCCGCTTCCCTTTGAAGGTGCGACTCGGCCAAGCGCTCATCCCGGTACCACCAGCATGACGATGACACTTCTTTACACCGTGCGTTGCTCGCTGGCCGCTGAAGTTGTGACGCTTCATAACACCAGCGAATCCGCGACCCTTGCTGACACCAATGACGTCAACACGAGCAACTTCTTCGAGCACACTGACGCCGATATCCTGGCCGACTTCGACGCCTTCGGTTTCGCCGCGCAACTCGCGGATGAACTTCTTCGGTTCGCAACCAGCTTTCGCAGGCGACTCAACGCCCTTCGCAGCGAGAGTGCTGCTCCGCTTTGATTTGATATCTGCCACATGGCCGCGCTCAGAACGAGCTGCCTGGCTTTGACGGGACCGGCGATCCTTGGAAGGACGCTTTTTGTCTTCGAAGCCCAACTGAACGGCTGAATAACCATCTCTCTCATCTGTGCGCAGCTGGAGCACCTTGCAGGGCCCCGCTTCGACAACTGTGACTGGCGTCGCAACCCCTGTTTCGGGATCGAACACCTGCGTCATCCCGACCTTACGGCCGAGTATGCCTTTCGTCATGACTATTCGCCTTATTGATTCAATTGGACTTGCCGCCGAAGAAGCCTAACCAGCAAACGCGGTTAGCTTATCCCCGCGGCTTCCGTACCATATGTTCTTTACTTGATTATAAAATAGATCCCGCGACCTACTTCGTCGACGCTTTGATTTTGATCTCAACGCCCGCGGGCAAACTCAATTTGTTCAATGCTTCAATTGTCTTGGCTGTTGCCTGAACAATGTCGATCAAACGCTTATGCGTTCGGATCTCGTACTGCTGGCGAGCCTTCTTGTTTACAAAAGGACCCGACAACACGGTGTAACGTTCAATTCTTGTCGGAAGTGGAATCGGCCCGTGAACTTCTGAATGAGTCCGCTTGGCAGTTTCGACGATCTCCGCAGCACTCTGATCTAGAATCGAGTGATCGTATGCTTCCATACGAATTCGAATTACTTCATGAATACCAGCCACTCAGTTCGTCTCCCAACAATTGTTAATCCTTCACAACACTAAACCACCGCGGTCATATATGCGTACCGAAGGCGACCCCGGCTTCATTTGCCGGATGCGAATTCGGTGTGAAGATTGGTTTTCCTGCAGAACTTGCGGGAAAACCGAAGAATTTATGCTCTCGCGGTGCTATCGTCAACCGCAAATAAACAAAATACCTCGAAGAATTATATCCTCGCTCAACCTCAAGAAAAACTAGCCAATGGAAGTCGGCTTAATCTCTAAAAATCGAGGAATTGCAATGTGTCATCGTACTCGAAACGGTCTGAAATGTAGGGGATAATCTTGGATTTTGAAAAAAGTCTGATTTCGTCACTAATTTTAGCCGTATCGCCCCAGTTTCTAGCTTGAAGACGTCGGTTCTGCGGATCTGCTTGAAATTTTGCCAGATTGTTGGCCTGTCCATTGGGGTCGAGCGAGGGCGGATTGATTTCCAGCGATTGGGCTGGTTGGCTTGGAGGAATGCGCAGACTTGAGGGTTTGCGTGCCTTGGGTGCCTGCTGGTTGGTTTAGTGCACGGCTTTGTTCAAGTTGATCGTTCTGGTGTTTCTCCCTTACAATACTGGGATCGTTGGCTCGCTTAAAATCGGGACGCTGCGCGGCCTCGCGCGTTTGTTGCTGCATTTGTGGTGTTTTATCTGGATTGTTTGAAAAGCCCTGGGGCCAGCAGCGTTAGGGTTGCCCGTAATTAGAGAAGGGGGATGGTTTGGTAGTTTGCGTCCGAGTTTTTCTATTAATTCTGGTGCCCTGGGTATTAACGGGCTCGGGTTTTGCGCAAACGCTTGGTGGTCGAAACGTGTACCGCCCTGTCCAGTTACCGGTTGTCTCGTTCTTTAATATAAGGACGGCGGTGAGTGTTCCCGATGGCGGTACGATGTCGTTGGGCGGTGTTTCTCGTTATTCGGAATCGAGCATCAGTCGAGGCATTCCGGGTTTGCGAGGGCCTGTGTTTCAGAGTCGGGCGACGGGTTACAACGTGCAAAGTAGTCGAGCCTCGGTTAAGGCGACCATTTTATCGACTCGTGAGATCAACGAGGCCTTAGCGATCGAGGGTGCTCGTCGTGCGTTAATTTACCAGCGCAGTGACCCCAACGGCAGTTTTGAGGTTCAAAAGAAAGCGGACTTCATTACACGGAATATCGGGCGCGTTCGCAAATAATGATTCAAATTGAGAACCTTAAATTTCAGTACCCTCGCGCCGAGTTCATGTTGCGTTTGCCGCGTTTAGTGGTGGAGGCGGGGCAGCGCGTGGCGATCGTGGGGCCGAGTGGTTGCGGCAAGACGACTTTGCTTAATCTAATCTCCGGCATTACTCTGCCGCTGGCAGGTACCGTGCAGGTATGTGGTGAAGAGGTTTCGGCGATGTCCGATGCGTCGCGTCGGAATTTTCGAATTGCAAAAATTGGAATGGTGTTTCAGCAGTTTGAATTGGTGGAGTACCTTGACGTTTTGAACAATATTCTCCTGCCGTTTTCAATTAATTCAACGTTACCGGGGTCTTCAGGGATGCGTTGCCGGGCAATTGAGTTTGCCGAGGCGATGGGGCTTAAGGAGAAATTGACCCGCAGACCTGCCCAGCTTTCTCAAGGCGAGCAGCAGCGGGTTGCGATTTGTCGCGCACTGATTACCGAACCGGGGGTTGTTTTGGCAGACGAGCCGACTGGCAATCTCGACCCGGAGAACAAGCGCCGCATTTTAGATTTGATATTTCAGCTCGCTGAAAAACAGAATCAAACGTTGGTCGTTGTAACTCATGATATGGGGATTCTGTCTGGGTTTGATCGGGTTGTCGATTTTGAAAAAATGCGATTCTCGAAAGCAGGTGAAAAAAGTTCAGGCTCTGTTGACAGCGCAGTCGGAGACCAGGCATGAAAGGTCCCTTGGGGTTGGCCTGGCGATACGTGCTTTTTCATAAAGCCAAATCGCTGATTTTGGTTGCCTGTATTGTACTTACTACAATTTTGCCGGTTGCTGTAAAGCTGTTGGTGTGGCAATTCGATCAGAAAATCGTCGCGCGAGCTGCGAGTACGCCAAGCGTGGTTGGGGCGAAGGGAAGTTCGCTCGATTTGGTGCTGAGTGCTTTGTATTTTAAGCAAGGAGCTGTTGAGCCCGTCTCTTATGCTGAAGTCGAGCAAGCCCGTGGTGATGGATTGGCGACTGCTATTCCTCTTCATTGCATGTTCACCGCCATGGATTACCCGGTTGTGGGAACTTCGCTCGAGTATTTTGATTATCGAGATCTCGGGGTTGGAGACGGCACCCTGTTTGTGTCGCTTGGCGATTGCGTGGTTGGGCACAAGGTTGCCGAAATGTTATCGGTGAATGTCGGTGATCAGTTGATTTCGGATCGAGCAAACGTTTTAGATTTAGCTGGGCAATCCCCTTTGAAGTTAAAGGTTGTGGGAGTTCTGGGGGCGTCCCGTACGCCTGACGATTGGGCTGTGTTTGTCGACTTGAAAACCGCTTGGATTATTCAGGGGTTGGGGCACGGGCATCAGGATTTAAATAAAGAATCGCCCGACAGTCCCGTCTTGATCGCAAGTGATTCTGGCAGGATCATTGCCAACCGAGGTGTCGTGTCTTATATCGAAATCACCGATGAAAATGTTGATTCATTTCATTTTCACGGGGACACTGATGAGTTTCCTGTGACCGCGGTTTTGGTCTCTGCGAATGGCTTTAAAGAGGAGACCATTTTACAAGGTCGTTATGAGTCGGGCGACAGTGAAGTGCAGTTTGTACGCCCGGAAATCGTGGTCCGCGACCTGATGACAATCGTCTTTCAGGTGAATCGGTTTTTCAACGCGAATGCAATTTTGATTGGTGGCTCAACGGCGATGTTACTGATTCTCGTTGTGCTGTTGTCGCTGCGGTTGAGGAAGCGTGAAATGGAGACGATGTTTCGTTTGGGGTGCTCGAGAGGTACGATTGTGTGGCTTCAAGTTGGAGAGATGGGGATCATCTTTGGGGTGGCGATGGTCCTGGTGCTGCTTGGGTCCACCTGGGTTTGGAGCGTATCGGGTGACATTGTGGAGAGTTTGTTAGTAAACAGTCGGTAGGGCATCGAGCATGTTTTTTTGATTTCGCTCCATCCCCTTGGGATTTGGCGGGTTACGTGAAGGGTTGCCTTTCGGCGGGGTTGGTGTGTCGTTTGTGCGGGCAAGTGGCGACGTCGGGTTTTGGGCAAAACTTATCCGCGGATTTAGTTGCGGATTATTTTTGTTGATTTTGACAAAAAACAGGAGCCTTCTACAATACCGAACTACCTTTTCAGGGGCCTTATGGTTAGGGTTCCAGCGGGTGTTTTCAGCGATTTGTTGTCGAATTTTAAATGGCAGACTTTGATCCCTATCTTAAGTGGCTTGGAATTCGAGAGAGTTCCCGGCCAATCAATCACTACCGTTTGCTCGGACTGGATTTGTACGAGGATGATGCGGATGTGATTTCGATGGCGGCGGATCGCCAAATGTCGCACATTCGAACCTATCAAGGTGGCCCCAATGGAGATCTGTCGCAGCAGCTGTTAAACGAGTTGGCTCGCGCTCGCAGATGCTTGTTGATGGCAGAAAAAAAGCGGGAGTACGATGAGGAGCTTCGGATTTCCCAATCCACTGCAGTGCCCTTAGCGGCAGTTGCGGTGCCTCCTGCAATCCCCCCCGCGTTGGGGCGCACTGCTGACCCTGCTGTCCATGGATCATCGGAACCGGCGATCGCTGTGTCTGTCATTCCCGATTCTTCTGGTTTGAGATCGGCGGTGCCTCTTTCCGGCGAGGACGTGGCTGATTTTGGTATCCAGTCCGGAACTCACTCTCTGGCAGATGCAAAAAAGAAAGAATTCAAAAAGTTGCTTTTGATGGGGTTCGCCTGGCTTTCAGGTGGCGTCGCTGCGGTTGGTGTTGCGGCAGCGTTAATCAGTTCTGGAATTTTGGGTACGCAGCAGCCAGTGGAGCCTGCCGAGGGTGAGGGGGAGCTTGAGCTTCCCATCGTAGTTGCGCAGCCGACAACGATTCCAGCGTTGCCCGTTGAAGAGGTTGACCCTCCTGCCGGAGGTTCCCCGAAGGGTGCCCTAGGTTCTCCAGGCTCTGTCGCAGGCAGTAACAGCGATGTCGTAAAACCAACGAGTGAACCCGAGCAACCGGCGCCTGAAATGAAGCCAGTCGAGCCAGAGTTGCCCCAGTACACGCTGAAGAATCTGGCGGGGTATCCGAAGCAGGTTCCCAGTTTGATGGGGGTGTTTGGCGAGGCAAAGCGATGTATCGTCGAGAAGAAGATTTCATTGCTGGGAGCCACCCCGCTCAATTCAGAAGAGGTGATCGAAGTCATTCCCGATGGAGGGGCCATTGTGATTGGCTTGTCTTTAACAACTGATGATCAAGGCGGCGTATTGTCAATTTGCCCTGTCTATCATACCGGGTTTCGGGCGTTCTCAGGGGATGCCTTCGGTCGTGGCGGTAACGAGACTTCGGTTGCTGGCGAGGCGGACTCGGTGCTCTTTCTGGCTAAGCCTGGGTACGCTTTAAGCGGATTTGAGTTTTCAAAGGCGGAACCGTCGGTGGGCTGTCGGGTAAGCTTCATGAAGATTTCCGGTGACACATTAGATCCCGATGACATGTATTCGAGCGAGTGGTTTGCCGGTGTAGCAGAGTTTAGGCAAATGGTAGAGAACCCCGAGGGCTTGCCTGTTGTCGGGTTGTCAGTCAGTTTTGATCCGGCGGGGGCACTTTCAAGATTGAGTCTTTTTGCGATGGATGCTAATGCGAAGCCCTCGCCAGGGAATACGGATTCGTCGCTTGCGGACAATAGTCTTCCGGGGTTTTTCGAGGGAGAGCCAGAGATGCCGGCACTGGACACCTCAACTGCAGCGTCTAGTGGTGAGGAGGTGGTTGAGGCGATCGTTAAATTGCCACGCCCAGACAGTCGAACGAGAGCGAAAGCGAAACGGAAGATTGCAGGGTTATTGCAATCGATTGAAAATGGGGCGAGGTCGGCATCGGATCGCCGGTCTGCGGCCAGGGAATTAATAAATGACGCCCTTACCGAAGAAGATTTTGTGGTTCGGTATATTTTGTGGATGCGGGCAGCGGAGTTGGGGGAAGAGTCCGGCGACGCGACTACGATTGTTGATGCGATGCGTTTGCTCGATCAATATTACGAGATCGATTTCTGGGGAGATACACTTGATTCGATCGAAGCAGCAGCCCGGAATTCTTCCAGTCAAACTGCGCGGGATTTTAAGAGAACGACTGATGATTTAATTCAGGAAGCTGAGGATCAAGGTCGTTACGAGGTTGCTGTAAGGTATCTTTCTTTTGCGATTCGCCAATCTAAAAAAGTGAAAGATTCCGAGTCTTTGGACGAATATCAGTCAATTGAAAAACGGGTGAAGAAGTTAAGGGATTTGGCGGCGGGTAACCAAAAGGCGCTTGAGATTCTTGTTGGAAATCCTGAGGATCCTCAGGCGAATCTCAATCGCGGTGATTTCTTGTTTGTTATCGAAGATGATTTTGAAAATGCAGTTTCGTGCTGGTTGAATTCGGAAGACACAAAGTTAATTTCGATGTTGGAGCTCCATGCAGAGTTGGGTAATAAAAATCGAGAAGAAATAATACCTTTAGCGGATGCTCTTGCAAAACTAGGAGAGCCGGCAAGAAGTCCTCGCGATCGAAAGTTCCTTGCCCGAGCCTTGGCAATTTATAAAAAATCAGTGCGTAGCTTGTCGGGGCTTGAAAAACAAAGTGTCAATCAGAAGATTGATGCGATAAAGCAGAAGCTCGAAACTAAATAGTCCTCGCTTACTCGAATGGCGCTCGTGTCTCATGTTGGAAAAAAACAAGTATAAGAATGCCGTCTGGCCAAGGCGAGTTTTTCAAATTGTGTTGATGCTCGGCAGTGTAGCTTTCGTGGGTTGCTTTCAGAAAAATGAGGTGACGCCAGGGGAAATTGGAGCGAGCGAGGATAGTGATTTTCGTGTTGTTGCCATTAGCTATCCCTTGCAGTATCTGGCTGGCCGTATTGCAGGAGACCTGATCGCTGTCGACTGTCCGGTGCCGCCAGATATAGAAAATCCTTCGCGGTGGAAGCCCTCACGAGAAGCGGTTTTGGCGATGCAGTCGGCAGACTTGGTGATTGCTAATGGCGTCGGGGCGGATTACGCAAAATGGTTGCCCAAAGTTAGCCTCCCCGAAACGAAGCTTTGTAGGACGGCAAGCAAAGGTTTGTCGCTCTCGGATTATATCGCGGTCGAAGATGTGACGATGGTGCATTCTCATGGCCCTGAAGGAGAGCACTCCCACCCCACCATGGTTTCGCGTACCTGGTTGGATCCGGCGGTTGCAAAGAAGCAAGCGGTCTATGTTGCTGAGCAACTTACAAAAAAATACCCTCAGTTTGCTGCTGAGTTTTCAGCAAATCTAGCGGCCTTGATAAAGGACTTGGATCGGCTGACGAATTTGCTTCAGCCAATTCCCGGGCAACCTTCAGTTTCTCTAGTGACTGCTACTCCGAATCAAAAGTTTCTGGCGCGCGCTGCCGGATCGGGTGATCTGCATCTGACTTGGTTTTCCATTCCAGATGTCGAACAGGCTAGTTTGGATTTAAAGTCACTTTTAGAAGGTGCAGACGTGTCGGAGGGAGTTGTCTTGTTTGATCGAGAATTGCCTTCAGCCGAGATACTTGCTGTGATCGAAGGCCAGGGTTGTCGTTCGCTAGCGCTTGATTTGATCGATCAACCGCCTGAAACAGGTGATTTTTTATCATCTCTCGAATCTAATATTACGGCCCTCAAAAAAACGCTGGGCAACTAAAGGCAAACTTCAGCGTGTTCTGCCCAGTTCATCGAATTCTAAGTTGCAAGTGATTATTTGCCGGTTTAGGCGGTTAAAGTAACGGCTGAGAATAGCTCGTGCAGTAGCTCGTTAGACTGTCGCGTAAATTTTCAATATTAGTCCACGGTGTCCATTGTGAAGTTGAGATTTAATTTGCGGGCCTTGATTCTCGTTGTTTCACTATTGTCTCTTGCGCTGGCGATTGTGTCTCAAGTGGGACTTCGTGTCGCTAATTTTGAATTGCTTGAAAACAATCTCGCGCTTAACACGGAGGGGGTTGTTCAGGGGAAAATGTCGTTCCAGTGCACTACCAATGAGTACCCCGACTCGAACTGGATGTTTGAGTGTAATGTTGTGAATTTGCAGCAGCCAGAGATTCTTGGTTTAAAGCCGGGGGTGTCGAAAAAGCTCAGGTACCGCGCTGTTGCACTGGGGCCGTGGAGAAAGGAGGATCCTTACTCATTATTTGTGACACGTGGGCTTAAGATTCAAAAATCGAGTATCGTCGGCTTTGTGACTTATGAGACAGGCGCGGAGGTGATGATCAATGGTCAGCAATAATTCTTGCTGTTCAGGAATTGCATCTTTTTGATTCCCCCATGTCGAGCGGCGGGGTGATGGGAAGCAAGCGATTGCAGTGTTTGCCCGTAAGATTAGTGCGTGCTGTTGAGTCGGATTTTGACTCCGTTTGCAAAAATGGCATAGTCAACATCGATAAAGTGGATTTCAAACGAGCCAGTTTGTTCGTCGTCAATTCGAATTTTGTTCGATGAGATGGAGGCGCAGTTGATGTCGTAGCAAGCGAGGTCAATGCGATCAAATCCATCTTCGCCGTTAACCTCGATGACGTCGCCGGTTCGCGCAAGAAAGACTTCGTCTTTATCAAAAATGTCCTCTGCCTTGCTGGTTTGGGTATTGGAATCGACCACCGATTGGGGCGCTGGCGGGGGAGTTTGGATCGTCTGTGATTCGGAGTCGGCTTGGTAGGCACCTCTGATCAGCTCTATTTTTCTACTGGCTGAGTCACTGAAGTTTCTAATGTCGAAAAGAGGTTCACTGGGTTCAGGTTTTAAATTGGTGGCAACCGGTTGGGGTTGCGGTGGAGCGGGGTTACGGGGCGTAATGATGGATAGGGGGTCAGAAAACCATGTCGCGGGTGGGAGCTCTTCGTGGATTTGCATGTTTTTATGATCTTC
>JAAHTH010000432.1_pt1 | contig 40497 bp, 30 predicted proteins | sample 6116091 | NCBI WGS metagenome assembly JAAHTH01 (sample SAMN13939990, study PRJNA603662) | sponge metagenome | isolation source: marine sponge | host: Mycale hentscheli | place: New Zealand | collected 2006
GAAAGGCTGTCAGGAAATATTTGATTGACAGCCCCTTGCTGAGTCAGACCTCTGCCTCATTTCTAAACACATCTTCGTTTAGTTCGCCTTCCCATTTAGCAACGGTGCAGGCGACAGCGATGTCCCCGGAAACGTTTGTGAGTGTTCGCATCATGTCGAGCAGGCGATCGAACGGGAATATAAAGGCGATGATCAAGAGGGATTGTTCGGCGGAGATTCCGATGACACTCAACACGGTTGCCGCCAATAGCAAGCCTGCTGACGGAATTCCAGCGGCGCCGATAGAAACCAGTGTCGCGGTCATGGCGACCATCACGTACTGCGACATCTCCAATTGGAGTCCATCAGCTTGAGCTGCAAAGAGCGCGACGAGTCCAAGGTAAATCGCGGTGCCGTCCATGTTGATCGTAGCGCCAAGCGGAAGCACCGAACCGGCAACCGATTTATCGACTCCCAGATTCGTCTCTGCACATGAGATTGTAACAGGGAGCGTCGCGCTGGAAGAAGCGGTTGAAAATGCGACTCCCTGAGCGTCGGCAATGCCTCGAAAGAATTGCTTAAGCGGCAGGCCGAGAAACAGCCGGATGATCATGAATCCGTAAACGAATATGATCTGGAAAATACAGGCAGCGTACAAGGCAATCGCCAGCCACAGCAAGTTGCTCAAAACTTCAATACCTTTGGTAGCCATCACCCAGGCCATTAGCGCACAGACGCCGTAGGGAGCCAATTCCATCACCATCATTGTGATTCGCATCACAACTTCCGCTGCCGCATCAAAAAAATGACGAACAGGATCAGCTGCTTTTCCAACAAATAAAATCCCAATTCCGATCATCAACGAGAAGAAAATGGTGGGCAGCACCTGGCCATCCGAAAGTGCCGCGACTGGATTGCTGGGAATGATGTTGAGCAACCGGTCGACGAACCCCCCCGCCTCCTCTGCGGCAGCCATCTTTCCGGTGACTGAGGCAAGGTCTTCCGCAGAGGCGGTATTGTATTCAACGCCGACTCCCGGTTTGATGAGCGTTCCCATCGCCAAACCCAGACTGACCGCAAACAGGGTCGTCAACATGTAAAGGCCGATGGTACGGGCGCCTAGCGAACCCAGCTTTTTTGGATCTCCCATGGCTGTCACTCCGGAGACCAAAGTGGTAACGATCAACGGAATGATCAGCATTTTGATCAATCGGACGAAAGCATCACCGAAGGGTTTGAACCAAGTGTCGCCAATGGCAGCGGCTCGTTCGAACCCAGAAAGAGTGGTCTCTGCGTTGACGGATTCCGGGGTGCCGTAACGGACGGCGAGCCCGAGGCCCAGGCCAAGGACCAGACCGACTAATACCCGTTTCCAAAGCGTTAACGCCTGCCATGATTTAAACATGTTTTCTCGGGGAAGGAGTGTTCCAACTGTTGTTTAATTTGGTCGATTCGCCAAATCCAAAACACAGTTTAAACCAAGTTGAGGCAGGAGTCATCTACGGGGAGTCATTGGCCAAAATTATAAAATTCACTCACTGTTACTGTTGGAACGGTGTCCCCCGCTGAGAGTTTTAGATTGATCGTCTTGGGAGTTTCCGCGGTTTTAATGAAGAATAGGCATTTTGATTCTGGCCTTATTGGTTCATCCGTTTGAACAAATGGGGCGCGGATGTAGGTGGAGGTGCCCTCGAGCCGCACGAGAATCTCATCACTCCCAATTTGGATTTGGATAAATTCACCGTAGATCGGGAGATGTTGATTTGGTTTCTTCAATGCGGATTCAGCGAACGACTTATTCATTTGTTTCAATGCAGACTGGTCGTCGCCGGAAAATAGAAGCGCGCGTTGATTAAGAGAGGTTTCAAGTTGGGTCAGTTGGCTTATTACCTGTCTGCCCGTTTCGGTTGTGGGTTCCTTTTTCGCTTGTTTTTTGAGCTCGGTATAAGCAGCTATCAACGACTGTAACGTTTCAAATTCAGTTTCTTTTTTCGGAATCCAGTCGAATTCTTTGCACGCATCGGTGAGCTGGTTTAGCTTCACAACCGCTTCACGCAGCGGGTTGTCATCGCTGATAGAGATAAAATCTGACGTTTCTGAGAGAGGAGAGAGTTCTTTCAGCGGTTTGATTTCTCCATTCGCGTTTTTCTTCAACGCATTGGCTGAATTGGCGGGTACGAAAAAATTATTTTCATCGATCCGAAAAGAAAGCAAGGCAGCGAGACCACCATCAATTTTGAATAAGGGAGTGCCTGGCAGGCCAAGCGTTGAGGTTTGGGCGGAGAACCAAACCAAGTCAGTGTTTTTCAATTTCATCCTGTCGGCCATTGCTTGCGCTACAGGGCTGAGGGAGTTGAGCGTTCCCCTCGATTGGATTCTTGTTTCGAGGCCTCCGTAAAGGTTGTCCAGAGACGGTGGCGCACACTGCAGCAAGAATTCACTTTTTACAACGTTGTTCCGGGGGATCGGATCGACTGTTTTGAACGCGACAACGAAACGCCGGTTGACTGACAAAATGATAAGGTCTTCTTCTTTATTGACCGCGATATATCCCCGTACCAGGTCATTCAATAATTCAGTTTCGCCAAGATACTGGATTGTTTTTAAACTGGATGAAACTTCAATTTTTGAAGCTCCCTTGACGGCGCTGTAGTTCGTCAACACCCAGCCGCGTGAATCGATAATGGTGCCAACCGCATTGTGCGTGCCTTTGCCGTCATAAACTTTAAGACTGAGTAGATTGGGCTGAACTGCCTCCCAGCAATTTTGGGCGGACTTGGGGTTGAGTTGTACGAACTGTTGGTCGGGGATGTTATTGGGGACTTGCTGTTTCAATGGCTGCGGGGGTGGTTTGGGTTCGCTGGGTAAGGCTTCTTTTCCCGGTTCAATCAAAGAGGTGGAGGTGGGTTCGGCATCCAATACGGAGGGTTCGCCATTTTTTGCAACCTTGTCCTGCCTCATTTGCTTGACCAACAAGCCAGTCAGAATTCCGATGGCGATTGTCAAAACCGCCGTGGTAATCAAGGTCGAGATAAACCTCCGCTTTCTTCTTTTTCGTAATTGGAGTGCAAGTTTGTATTTGGTAGTTGATTGCGAAGTTTGGTTGGCTTGAGTTTCGGTTTTTCCAAGTGGATTTTCAACCGCATCAGAAATAGCTTGAGAAGAAGGCTTGCCGATAGCATTGGGAACCGAGAGACGATCTGGGTCTGCGGTTTGTTTTTTTTCGGTTGACAGCGGTGGAGAAACTTTGGCGGCGGTTGAAAATCGAAACTTGCGGGAACAACTTGGGCAGATGACCTTTTTGTCAGGAGGCAGTTCCGGCGTGGTGATGTGCTGCTCGCATATGGGACATTCAATATGAAGTTGCATCAGATTCGAGCTTTCGAGTTCAGTCTTTGAAAGGTTGTTTAGAATCGAAAATGAAAAGTAATTATTAACACGGCTGGCTTTTCGCAGCTTGAATCAGATTCCCCTGTCAAGCTTTGCGAGTGACTTTGGGAGATCGCCGACGCGGATAACAGGTCTGGCAAATTTCACATTTCGTGCCGTCGCACCCGCGGGCTGAACAAAACTCCCGTCCGTAGAAGATGATCTGTAAGTGTAGGTCATTCCATCTTGATTCGGGAAATAACTTTTTTAAATCAAGCTCAGTTTGTTTAACATTCTTACCGTTGGTGAGTCCCCACCTTTGAGCGAGTCGGTGGATGTGAGTGTCCACAGGAAATGCTGGTACGTCAAACGCTTGAGCCATCACGACGCTTGCTGTCTTGTGTCCGACTCCCGGTAAATCTTCAAGTGCCTCGAAGTCGGCAGGAACTTCGGAATCGTATTTATTAATCAGGATTTTGGAAAGTTCCGAGATCGCTTTTGATTTTTTAGGTGAGAGTCCGCAGGGGCGAATAATATTGAGGATTTTTTCAACGGGTAGTTTTGCCATCTTGACGGGCGTATCAGCAAGTTGAAAGAGCGCAGGAGTAACTTGGTTGACCCTTTCGTCGGTACATTGGGCACTCAGTAATACGGCGATCAAGAGCGTAAAGGGATCGTGGTGGTCTAAAGGGACTGGAGGGTTCGGGTAGAGTTCTTCAAGTCTTTGCTGGATAAACTTGACCCGTTCGCTTTTTATCATATTGGATTTCTCGATCAGACTTCCGTCGACCCGCCTTGCGATAGACTTTCTAAAACCAAAAAAGGTCTACGCCAAGGCGGTCGAATAATATGCTGCTATTTTCCGTCCGCACTCGATTCCGTTTTTATTTTGTTGGGTTTGTAGTCGTGCTCCCGTTTTCGGATAACTTCCGCGCTAATAATTTTATCCTTTTCGACACCTTCAATCGGCTGTTCGGCCATCGGGGTTGAAATGTGAGTTTTTTTGATTGCGGCTAAGACATCCATTCCTTTGATAATGCGTCCGAAGCAAGTGTGCCGTCCGTCAAGCATGTCCGTTCGGGAAAATGTGAGAAAGAATTGTGCTCCTCCCGTGTTGGTTCCGGCGTGCGCCATGCTAATGCAATTAGTAAAGTGCAGTCTTTTTTCAGGTGAATTACATTCGCATGGAATCGCATAGCCCGGCCCGTTGCCATCGACTTCTACTCCCCCCTGAAGTTTGAATCCACCGCCTTGAGCCATGAAGCCATCGATTACTCGGTGAAATAGTCTGTCTTTGTAATAACCAGCTTCGACGAGGCTAATGAAATTGCCAACGGTGTCCGGCGCCTCGTTCTCGTAGAGTTCAATGATGATGTCTCCTTGCGTGGTGGCGAGGCGAACTTGAGGGAGGTCGTTTTGTTTTGCTTCGGCGTGTCTAAGTAGGAGTTCATCGAATAGCTCACGTGCGGGGATGGAAAGCCGTTCCGAGCGAGATGCCATGACGAAATACTCAGGGTTGATATTTTGGTTGATCAGGGTGTCGCCGAGTTGGAGTACTCTGGCGTCCCGGCCGAATTGAGCGTCATTCAGCATGATGCCCAATAAGGTTCTGGTTGCTTCGGAGTCGTTCGGGTTCGCCACCATTTGAGCTTTAGCCTGAGTCTCAAGTTTGATGATCAGCGCTTCTGCCTGTGCCAATAATTCGGTGTACTCTGCAATCAACTTTTCGCGGTCTTGAGGCTCTGACGGAGGTGTGTCAGTTGGCTCTGCCGCGTTGGGTGCGGTCGATTTCAGTTCCGCTTCTTTTACAGAAATGTTCCCATCGAGCGTCTGCCACTGTTGGAGAAGTTCCTTCAGTGTGGTTGCATCCTCCTGGCTTTGCAGGAGGGCGAAACTTGGCATTGGCAGGGAACCAATGACGAAAAAGAGGACGGTCAAAGAAATTGAAAAAGATCTTGAAGGGTTCACCAGAGACTCCAATAGATTTTGAAGGTCACTGAATGAGCAGATATCAATTCTGCTTTCAGTTACTGTTCAGCGGTTGTTTCTAATCGATCATTGTAGCGAGTTATCACTAAACAGTTGAAGATTACTTCGATTCTGAATTACCGGTTACTGAGTTTTTTTCTCTGTTATTTTTGTTGGCAGATAATCATGGTCCCGCTTTCGGGTGACCGTTGCCGTTAAGATTTTTGAGTAATTACTTTGTTTACCCGGATTCATTGTTAATGACGCGGTGCCAGTGACCCGGTTGAGTCGCCGGACAGCGTCCATCCCGGAAATTACACGGCCGAATACCGTTTTTTTGCCGTCAAAGTTCTTATTTCGTTGATAAGAAATGAAAAATTGAGAACCACCAGTGTCGGCTCCTGAGTTTGCCATGCTCAGCGTCCCTGAGAAATGGTGTCGGACATTATCTCCTGCAGTTTCACACGGAATTTTGTAACCAGGGTCGCCCGTTCCGCGGTCATTTTTACATCCAGTTTGCGCGAGCCGTCCCGGAAGAACGAGAAAGAAGTTCATTTGGTCATAGAACTTGTTTTCGACTAAGTGAATAAAGTTTCCCACGGTTTTTGGAGCTTCATTTTCGAACAGTTCGACAACAATTACACCTTCGCTGGTTTCCAATGTAACGCGTGGCAAATCGTTAGAAACCGCTTCCCGCTGGCGTATCTCTTGTTCACGATTCCACTTGGAGACGGAATCATTGAAATCATTTCGGATGGATGATCGCAGGGCCACCTTTTTATCCTCAATTCGTTTAAGCATCGCTTCGGCATCGGGATAATTCTCGGTCGCATTTGCCGCCAAAAAACCTTGATAAGCGATGTCTTCCTGGCGGAGTGTAACTGAAAGCTCACTCCCCTGATCAATTTTAGTTAGCATCAGCTTGGCAACTTCTAAAGCTTTTTCAGGGTCAAAATTGGATCCGCCTCGCGAAAGGTCTATTTTTTTCGAGATAATATTGAAAACGGTCCGACAGACGCGTGGGCTAGGATTGACTGACTGTTGAAAAGAAAGCAACGCCGCTTCGTCGAGTTGGTTTTTAAGTTGCCGGTTCTTCTCTTTTAACCGGTCGATTTTTGCCATGTGTTCAATCTGCCGTTTTGGGAATCCAATCGGGCTGGAACTGAAAAGGCGGGTAATCACAATTTCGTTTTCGTTATATTGCTCGAGCACCTGTTCGAACGTCAGCGCGTCGTCTACGGGCTGGGAGTCCAACAAAGGCGTTTCATTAACTGCGGAACCGGGATTGGACGTCGGTGTTGGAGCGGGGATTTCCTGCGCAACCACTGGCAGGCAAGAAACCATTGCGATTGTAATCGCAGGCAGTAGAACATTTCGGTAAAGCGTAAGCATCATATCACCAAATCTTACGAATGATCGTAACCCTGACTATTTCTTTTTGACTCGATTGGGTTCGTACTCGTGGTCTCTTAAATTAGTGATTGTGATTGACTCAATGACGTCTGGAACAGCGTCCTTAATAAACTCTTCTTTGTCCTCTTCTTCGTTTACTTGAAACGTCTCCTGAATATTGTCGAGGATGCTCATGTCAGAGATCACCCGCCCAAAGACGGTGCTCTTACCGTCGAGATTGGGGCCGGGAACGAGCATGATGCGAAATTCAGCAGCCGCTGAATTAGGTTCGTTGTTTTTGGCAACCATGGCGACAGATCCCCGAAAGTGATGCCGAGAATCGGGTCTTTGGTGTTCGTCGTAGATTGTATATCCAACCGGTTGAGGGCGACTCATAGTCATAAGTCCCGTGTCAGCAATAAGGTTTCTTAGAACGTGGTGAAAAATCATGCCATCATAAATTCCAGTTTGGACGAGGCTGACAAAGTTCCCAACTGTTTCCGGCGCTTGATTTTCAAACAGCTCAATCACGATTTCACCGCGATTGGTTTTTATGATCGCTTTTGGCAATGGATCTCCTTTGGCATCCGAGTCACGCAGGGCTAGTTCTCGTTTATAACCAGTCACAAGTTTGTCCATTGAGTTGCCATACAACGCACCTTCGGGAACACCGAGCTGTTCGGCTTGTTCTTTGTTGGTCTCGTAGTACTGTTGAGCAAAAGTGAAATCGTTATTCAGGATTGAAACACGCCCCATGAGATTGTAGAGGTCTTTGTTATCGGGATAGATTTTGAGAAGTTTTTTGGTTGTTAGATAACATTTTGCGAGTTGTCCCTGGGCGATGAGATCTTGATTCATCATCGAAACAATTTCATTCACCTGGTTGCCGGGGTTATCGGTTTCAAAAAACAGGGCAAATGAGGCTTCCCGGACTCGTTTGTAAGCATCTTGAGCGACGACTGCCTCCGCTTTCCATTTGCTGCGATATTCATGAGCAACGGTGCTCTTATTTTCGTAGAACTCGTGTCCGGTTTTCTTAATCGCTTTGATAGCTTCCTTTAATTCGAGAATGGCGGCGTCGAATTCGGATTGCATTTCTTGAACACGCTGCGGAGAATTATTTTCCAATTCCTGGCCGGTGGATACGGTCGTTAGCACCGTTGCCGCGATGATCAAGCAGGTCTTAGTAAGCCAAATGGAACTCAGATTAGGAAGTCGAAGCATAATTGTAGTTGCTCTAATTATGTGGGATTAGCAAATATCGCGGTGGTCAATCGGACGTGGACGGTGAACGGGTTACAGAATTGGTAAACCCGCGGATCAAACTCCGGTTTTCGACTGGTATTTCAGGTATATCAATCATAGTATAGCGGTTCGAGATGTTTTAGACCGTATTCCAGACTTTCCCTTAAAAGAAAACTTCGATGCCAAGGTTCAAGCGTGGAAAAAATCTGGCGAAATGGAATTCCAATCGCGCTGAAGCCGGACAGGGGAAGTTAAGAATTGTCGGTGGTTCCTTTCGGGGGAGATTAATCGATTATTCCGGTGATCCGGTGACGCGTCCAATGAAAGACCACACGCGCGAGGCCGTTTTTAACCTCGTTGGCGGTTGGGTGAAAGACAAAACCGTTTTTGACCTATTCGCGGGCACTGGAGCGATGGGATTGGAAGCGCTCAGCCGCGGTGCAACGAAATGTATCTTTGTGGAACGTCACTTCCCTACCGTACGGATTATTCGAGAAAATGTTCTTAGCCTCGATCCAGATCTCCCCGTGGACGTGAATTCATCGGATACATTTTTCTGGGTGAGGCAGTTTTTGAAGAACCCTGACTTATGGCCGTCCGAGCCATGGGTGGTATTTTGCTGCCCTCCCTACGCACTCTACGTTGAAAAGCCGACTGAAATTGTTGGAATGGTTGAAAGCCTGATGAAGATCGCGCCTCCGGAGAGTGTGTTTGTGGTTGAATCTGACAGCCGATTTGATCCTGAACTGCTGCCAGAGCCTCAGTCATGGTTTGTTCGCAAGTACGCCCCGGCGCTCGTTGCTGTCCGGCGAGAGCGTGAATCAGGCGGTCACCAGGCGATGGATGAAACGAGCTAGAGGCGACTAAATCAGACTCTGTGGAGGACCACAGCGCATTTTCGCCTGAACTTCCCAAATAATCGACAAAGTTTTAATTTTTCGATTCGGTTCAAGAGAATTCCCTATTTTCTTTAGGAATTACAGTTTGACTTTGCCGGACTGAGCCTCCGATGAGCTAAATAGCCCATTTTAAACCGTCCAGTACGGTCTAGCCGCCGGTTTCTCGGAGATCATTGTTCGATGCTCACACGATTCGCAAGGAATGCGTTTCTCGGTCTTCTGCTTGCCACCGCTTCGATGTACAGCAATGGATTGGCAAAGCAGACTGCTCAGCATGCCCATTTCAATGATGGCACAGCATCGTTGTCGAACCAGCATGGACCGGTTTGGGTGACGTTTCAAAGTGATCTAAAGGATTACCGTCCCTCCGCAGATGCGTTAATTCAGCAAATTGAATCACTGGATTCAATTCCCGAATTAGATTCGTGGTCGACGGAGACGCTCGCCATTCTTGGGCAGTTGTCGAAGGAGGAGTTGAGTTGCGATCAGACTCGTGTTCTTTATGAACAATTGGAATCGCAAGCGAATGTCGCGAGTGAACTTTCAGAGATTGTTCGGGAACGTTGCGAAAATTCTCCAGAGACGCAATACGATTATTGTGATGTCGCTCGACTTTCCTATCGAATCAAACGACGGCTTGCGATTTGGAATTCGATTTTAGATTCTAAAGCCGGACATGAGACCGCTCAACAAGCGGTAACCCACTCATTTGGAACGGGGACTGATTTACAGCAGAGATTGCTGGATGACCTTGCTGCCAGCAAAATTGATCCAGTCTGGCGTGATTATTTGATGCTGGAGTCACTGGAGTCGGTGATTGCGACTGCATCGCCCGGGTCTTCTAAAATTAGGACTGCCGCTCGCGAGGTTTTAGCGCGGATTTATTCCCCCGTTCTGGATAAAGAGCAGGCGAATTATGTGAAAAGCGTGATTAACCCTTACTCGCTTCAGTTGCTAAAGGATACGGCCAGGTTGCCATTTGATGAAATGGAACTGCTTCGTCGAATCGAAAACTATGAAACAAAACCGTCTTCTTTGACGGGTTATTATTTGAATGACCAATATCAGAATTTATTATGGTCTGAAAATCCGGACGAGGTCGCAATGGCGAGAGCGATCGAGACACACTACCGAAACGCGAATATTCGTTTGGCTTTTTCTGAGCGTCTCATCAATCGATTGCTTCCTCAGCTCCCTGAAATCGAGCAACCGGTAGATCAAAAGATCAAGGGTGCTCGTGTCCTGGGAAAGAGTCGGGTGTCGAATCAGCTCCGTGTGAATTTGATTCCTGATGATTCGCAAATTCAATTGAATGTAGAAACTCGAGGCGATGTTCAATCGGACACCGTGGCAAAAACAAAAGTCTTTCGGGTAACCAATCTTGGCAGGGCTAATTTCGAGGTCTTCCAAAATATAATGATCAACGAGGAAGGCATCGAAGCGGTCGGAGATCCCTATGCTCGCTCGAAAGCAAACCAGTTAGTGGTCGGAGTGGAGTCTGGATTGGATAACCATCCAATTCTTGGCGGGCTGGCTCGGAAGATTGCAAAAAATAATTTGAAGCGGGATGCATCCGAAACCGACCGGATGTACAAGCGGACAGTGGAATCGTCTGCAGAGGAGCAAATGCGAACCCAGGTCAGCGAGCAGTTACAGATGGTTCGCGAATTGGCTTACACAAAATTGTTCCAACCATTGTTTGGAATGGATCTCGAGCCGGAGCCTAAACAGTTGGCGACAACTGAGGACCAAATGGTGGTGCGTTACCGGATCGGGGGACGCGATCAAATGGCCGCCAATACAGCGAGGCCACTGGACAGTGCGAGCAGCTTAATGAGTTTCCAGTTGCACCAATCCGCCGTCAATAATGCGATTTCTCGCATTGGCCTCAATGGCAACCAATTTACAGTTGATGAACTTGTTGAGCACCTAAGGGGTTTCGTTGGTGCCGAGGATACAGCGGAGCCGCCAGCGAAAAGTGACCAGCACGCCGAAATCGGATTTGCTTATTTTGATCCGATCCTGGTTGAGTTTCAAGAAGACCAGTTACGGGTAACTCTCAATCTGAGATCATTGAAGATTGGCGAGAGGGGAAAAGTTTGGAAAAACATCTCGCTCACCGCGGCCTATCGGTTTGTCAGAGATGGCATGAAGATTCAATTGCAGCAAAACGACGACGGTACTCGTATTCGTGGGAAACGCCTTAGGTTTGGTGATAAAGCAGCGATCAGTACCGTCATGAAAGTGTTGTTTAAGAAAGAATACTCTGTCGCATCGCTTCCCGAGAAGATAGCTCAGCGGATTGATACAAGCCAACTGGAGATTTCCCAACTCTCTGTCTCAGATGGTTGGCTTGCCGTTTCAGTTGACGACCGAGAATTCAACACCGCTCAAGAGACGGTTCTGGATATGTTGCGAACCAGTACTAATCGAAAATTGATCAACCGCCGCTAGGTGCTGGTTGAGTTTGCCCAGACAGTCCGTTAATTGCGAACGGGACTCCAAGTCGGCTTGGCAGGAATCACTGGTGGTGGGTTCTTAGTTTTCGGTGTCGGTTTCTTGATCTTGGCAGGCTGTTGTTTGCTGCTAGTCCAGGCCTTGTTAGCAATTGGCTTTGATTCTTCCAGGGCCTCTTCGACTACATCGGATTCACCGGAGGCAGGAAGCCAGCGTGGATCTTCACGCGTCCAGCGACGAATTGCTGAATGATCCACAGAATATTCAGCGGCAGGTGGAGTAATCGTAAGTTGATGCTTGGTTTTCAAACTGCGGCCGTCGGGTGTCACGAGTCGTACATGTAAATCCAGAGAGCTGTTGATAGGAATAGACTGTTCCCAGGGAAGGTGCAAAAGGATTCCTCTTTCACCGGATGGATTCTTCGCAAAGAATAACTTTGTTTCCTCAGGAACAAACTTCCATAGCCCGATTCTTTGTCGTTCGGGGGAGGCGGTTGGGTCGATCAAGCTGACCGTAAGTTCGCCATCGGAGTGGACTGTTTCTCCCGATTCGTCTTGAGGGGTGATGAAGATTTCAACACCCTCATCGCCGTCGATTTTGTCGAGATTGATTCCAATGGTCGGTGGCGAGTATACGGAAATAGATTCGGCCCTTTTTATCCTGAGTGCAGGCTCAGGTGGTGCCAATGTGGGGATTTCGGCGTTGTACGCGACTTGCCCGATGGTAGCGCTGTCCCGACGGGGCTGGGTGGAATCGCTTTGATCCGTTTTGCCACCATCCTGCATTTCCTCGGACGGCGGTGAATCGGTTTCAGGTTTCTGGTTATCTAACTGGTCTTGGAGTTCCGAGTTTTCCTGCCTCAAGCGCTGTAAGTCTGCTTCATTGATAAAGGAGTATTCTTCCCAATCAAGGATTTCCTGTCGCAGCTCAACAATTTCCTTTTGGTTGGACGGGTTGGACCGACAGCCAATTGCTAAAAGTGAACAGGTTATTGCCAAGAAAAACAGGCGCATCACTAAAATGCCTCATGAGAGAGAAATCGAAAGACTGTCTTTAGATGATTTCTTCGAGTGGCATCAATCCCAATTCGTGCCCACACCGGTATTGGCAGGGCCTGATTCGAGACTGCTTGTCCGGTAACCGCTAGCACAAAGCTTAACCTAGACCAGATTCAATAATGGCAGACTCTGCTTTGCTGCGGTTGATTAACCGACTGAGACTTGAATTTCGAGTGTGGCCGCAAAATTCAATGAGTTAGTAATAAAGCAGGCATGTTCAGCCTTTTCTAATAGGCGTTCGGCTCGGCTGACGTCTGCATCGGCGGGGATTGTCAGATTTGCAAGAATTTTCATCTCGGTAAATTGCATCCCCCGGTCGACCTTATCCAGCGTGCCGGTGACGTCGCACTGCAGTGCCGTCCACGAAAATCGTGAAGCGGTAGCGATCGCTTTAAAGGACAACGTGAAGCAGTCAGCAACTGCAGCGACAAGCAGGTCTTCGGGGGACCACTCGTTGCCGGAGCCACCGAATTCGGTAGGTGGTCCGGATACCAACGTGGGAAGTCCGTTGGCGGTTAAGTCGACGAGTTGTTCCGGTTTCGAAGTTGCGCTGACTGAATACGGGTGTGCCATGAGAGTCTTTGTCTTATTGGGTTTCGCCGAGGCTTGTTACGACTTGATCGATCAAGTTGAACTCTTGTGCTTCTTCGGCCGTCATGAAGTTATCACGATCTGTGTTAGCTTCTATTTCTTCGAGTGTTTTACCTGTGTGTTTTACTTGAAGAAGATTCAGCCGCTCTTTAACGCGACGCAGTTCTTTGCGGTGGATCATGATTTCTTCGGCGGTGCCCTGCATTCCGGCAAGCGGTTGGTGGATCATGATACTTGCGTTAGGCAGTGCGTAACGTTTGCCGGCAGTGCCGGCGGTCAACAGCATTGCACCCATCGATGCGGCTTGGCCGAGGCAATAGGTTGCGACGTCACACGAGATGAATTGCATCGTATCGTAGATTGCCAGTCCCGCTGTGACACTTCCACCCGGCGAGTTGATGTAGAGGTGGATATCTTTTTTGGGGTCTTCCGATTGCAGGAACAGCATTTGTGCAACCAACGAGTTCGCCAGGTCGGCGGTTACCTGTTGGCCGAGAAAAATGATGCGGTCCCTCAAAAGTCGACTGTAAATGTCGTAAACCCGTTCTTCGCGACCTGAATTATCGACCACGTAGGGAACGTATGACATAATCTTCTACTCCGATTGACCGTTTGAATATAAATGAAAATAAAAATTTGCTGTGTGTGCCGACGTTAAATCGTCACGGTCGTCCAAGGTATTGAAAACTCATTGGCCGATTGGTTTGAATCATTTTGAAATTAATCTTCGTCTTCGTCTTCGGTGGCTTTGCGAATCGTAATTTCGTCAACCACTCCGTAGGCTTTGGCCTCTTCGGCGGTGAGGAAAAAGTCGCGATCGGTATCCTCGGCAATTTTCTCAACCGTTTGCCCGGTGTGTTTGGCCAAAATTTCGTTGAGCACAGTTCGATTGCGAAGGATTTCGTCGGCCTGAATTTCAATGTCGCTTACCTGGCCTCCAACACCTCCGTGAGGCTGGTGAATCATAACTCTCGAGTTGGGCAAGCAGAATCGCTGGCCCTTTGTTCCGCCGGCGAGCAAGACTGCGGCGCCGCTGGCCGCCTGGCCAACGCAAAACGTTGCTACCGGGCAAGACATGATCTGCATCACGTCGTAGATTGCCATGGTGGCAATGACGTCGCCTCCGGGAGAGTTAAGATAAAAGTTAATTGGCTTTTTCTTATTTTCGCTTTGCAAGTAAAGCAATTTCATGACTAATTCATTGGCATTCCCCGTGTGGATCTCGCCCTGCAGAAATACAATTCTGTTTTCCAGCAGCAGATCGCCCAGCGTCATTTGGCGTTGGCGTTGGTACGAGGCTGTGGAGTATGAATTTTGTATTTCGGAAAGTGGATCCCGCATAACTGATCCTGTGGTTGAACCGAAGTTACTCATGACTGATCCGTTTTTAGTTTGTGAAATGCCGTTCAAGACAAAGTCCTTTACAAGCGTAATGATTGGATTGCGTGGTTCCGGCTAAAGACCCTAATGAATCAGTTCCATAAATCAGTTCTAGTTCTGAATCAGTTCTGGTTCTTAGATCTGGTTTTTTCTCTTAACCGAACATTTTTTTCTCTTAACCGAACATTTAAGCTATCGAGAATCTAAAACGGAGACAAGGTGAGATACGGTTTCGGTGGACACACTCTTGGCATTTACCGGATATTTTAGGGACACTCTCACGGCGTGACCGAATTGAGAATTCGAACCCCAAAGAATACGGGACACAGAAAGGTTTGGTTCATCGTTGTGGCCGCTGATTTTGGCTTAATAACGAGCCAATGGATGCCGCTTGGCATCCATTGGGAGTCGTTTAATCAATCGGTCATTCGAGCGGGGAGCCCTGCCACAGCACTGCGTAAGCAGCGGACTGGCGTTAGTCTTTTTTCATGCCCGGAATAGGCTCAGCGTCTCCGCCTTCGTATTTAGCTTCTGGGATGCTTCCTTTGCGGCCCGCAGCAAAATAGGTCAGCGCTGAAGAGTCAGCTTTTTCATCGGTTTCGTAATCCGTGCCTTTAAAGTTGGCACTCTCTGTGATGAGATCAATTACTTTTCGCTCGATGATCATATTCCGCAGCGAGTCCATCTGGCCGGCTCTTTCAAGTCGGGCACGAACTCTTCGCGGTGAATCGTTTTGCTGCATCGCGATTCGAGCGATTTCAATTTCGTAATCTTGCGGTTCGTCTTCGACAGATTCCTGCTCAGCGATTCGCTCAAGAATAAAGTGTTCTTTCAGCAGCGTTTCGGTTTTCTCAAGAATATTTTTCCGAAGCGTGTTTTCACGAGCAACGAGTTCCTGTTCGGAGAATCCGCTGGACCGCATTTCCATCACGGCCCGGTCGAGCTCACGGCCTGATTGGCGGCGTAGGAGATCCGGTGGCAATTCCCAGTCAGCTGATTCGGTAAGAACTTTGCTAATTTGATCTCGAATGGTCTCGCGTTGAGCATACTGCAGCCGTTCTTCCATCGATGAGCGGACGAGTTCTTTCAGTTTGTCAACCGATTCAAGACCGAGTTGGGTAGCGATTTCTTCGGGGTTTTTGCTTTCAACTCGTTTAACATCGAGTACTTCGAATTCAACTTCGACTGTTTTTCCACGAAGGTCTTCATTTTCAGCGTGTTCGCTGATTTCGACATTGGCGGTTTTCTTGTCTTCAGCTTTGGTGCCAATCATCAACTTGTCAAAGTCTCCGATGGTAGCGTCAGATAGGCTGAGCGTTGGTCGAACCTGAATCAACTGCTCTTCATTGGTGTTGATTTCTTCGCCTTCGAATCGACTTACAATGTTGCAAACGATGTGGTCGCCGGCCTGAACGGCTTCGTCGACAGGAGCTAAATCTGAGAATTGCTGCGATAGATTACCGATGTGAGTATCGATATCTTCATCTGTGAATTCACGTTCTGGTCTCTCGAGGGAGAGGCCTTTCCATTCAGGAAGATCGAATTCAGGCCGTACCTCGATGTTGAATTCATAGGTCAGGTCACCCTCTTCCGGGATGACGACCTGCTCGAAATCAAGATCTGGTTCACTGATCGCAGAGAAATCCTGTGAGTCGCTTACCTGAGACAGGCTATCCATCAGGATCGAGCCCTTGACTTGTCCAGTGAGCTGTTTGCGAAACTTTTTCTCGACCAATTGACGAGGTGCTTTGCCGACGCGGAATCCGGGGACTTCCGCACGGGGCACAAGTTCGTCGAACTGCTTATCGAAATACTTTTCGATGTCCGAGCGTGGAACCGTGACGGTGACGTGACGTTCGCAAGCACTTGTTTCTTTGACCTCAACGGCAAGATCCAGTTTCTCTTTTTCTTCAGTTTCGATGGTCTCAGTATTCACAAATCTTTTCCTTGGCAGGAGACTTGGCTGTCGTTCCGCTTGTGGGAACGGTCAGCGATTCAAAATTTATAGTTTGCAAAGCAGTTTAGGAATTTCAACTTCGAAATTCAGTTGGTGCCGAGCAGTTATGTGTGTTCGTTCGAACCTGAAGCATTCAACAATGAATGTGAATTCAACGAGTCCAACAGAGTTGGAGAAAGCCTAAGTGGATTTCTATCGGGTTCGACATTGTAGCCAATCCGATTGGTTTTTATAGGCCTTTTGGTCATGAAATTAACCACAAAACCATTTTTAGAGCAGTTCAGTCGATCGACAGTCTCGGGGAGTGCCACCGCGGTGAGGGAAAAGAGAGCGGGTGAAGGGATTCGAACCCTCGACATTCACGTTGGCAACGTGATGCTCTAGCCACTGAGCTACACCCGCATTAATCCATTCCAGTTGATTTTAGATCCTTGCGGGATCCAAATTCTGCAAGCTCGGATTATACGTGGGAAAATGAGTGCTGCAAGTGCTACCGCGTCCCACGCCATCAAATGGCTCGAAGGCCATTTATTTCATGACTTTCGGCTTTTATTTTGGCGATCGTCCAGCCTTAGGTACCAATAAACTCGGATTTTTCCAAGTTTGTTGTTTTCTTCCCGCCGGAGCACCCTTGCGCACTTTAGGTTAATTTTCATCGACGTTTTGGACTTCCTGGTAATGAAGTGCAAGCCGCAGGCGAAGATTCCGGAAATTCGTCATTTGATCCTCGCCTCGAATCCCTTATGATGGCGATCGCTCCGATATTCGGTTTTAACGGAGTACTGAATGCCTGTGTGGTTTTTCAGTAGATCAGCCTTGGAAAGTATTCTAAGTTTTAGGAATTCTAGGGTATGATTTTGCGGCGGCGTCTGAACATCAACTGTTGGATATTTAGGAATATATATGCTCGAAGCCAAGCTCGTAGTGGTCGGTGGTGATGCGAAGAAAACAGAGGTGAGTCTGGACCTTCCGGTCGTGATTGGTCGGGGAAAAGAGGCGGGCCTCACCGTTCCTCATGCGTTAGTCAGTCGGAAGCACACGGAAATTTACGAGCATGGTGGGCGGCTTTTCGTACGAGATCTCGGGTCCCTCAACGGAACCTACCTTAACAATACTCGAATTGAGTGTGACCAACCTTTGGATCCCAATCAATTGCTGACGCTCGGAAATATTACGTTTCGTGCTGTTTATGAGTTAAGCCCTGCCGCAGTGACCAGCCCTGCCGGGGACGAAACACTCGCCGACTTAGGAAGTCAATCAGAGACCTCGGCTATTCCCGTCGTAAAAGAGGTTGTTTTCAATGATGCCGCCGAGGTTGGCCTGCCTCAGTCGGTCGAGCCAATTCCACTTGCCTCCGCACACCCGCTTGGCGATGGTTCGTTTAGCGAGTTGCCAGTAGCGACCTCATTGCCAGTGACCGAAGTTCCCGAACCTGCTGAAATCGTTTCAAGTCAACCGACCGACCCGGTTTTGTTTGAGGATCCGAGTGGCAGCGCTCCACCGTCGGACACCGCGGCTAGTTTTGTTGGGCGAGATACTCTCACCGATAGTTCGGTGTTTCAATTTAGTTCGGATGGTCAAACAGCCCCCCCAAAATCGACTGAAGTTCCAGAAGGCCCGCGAGAAGAACAAGCGGACGACCAAAGCGACTCAACGCTAAAGAATTTTCTCAAAAATTTTCCTAAATAGCGTTGTTGAATTTTACGCATTTTCTAGAAGCTCTGTCGTGCGGAAATGTAGACGCTGCGAACGCTATCTTACCTGAGTGTGGTATTCGCCTGCGAATTGTGTTGTTTCCGTTCCGCTGTGGTAGTGGAGGCGGTAAATCTCAGATAAATACAAGTCATTTTTTCACTTTGCCTTGCATTTTCATGGAGTGTGGGACACGATCGGGGAATCCAATTTTCAACAAAACAGGCTTATGAAACGTTCCAACGAAATCGACCGAATTTTAATTGCCAGGATTCGTTCTGGTGATTCGGATGCTTGGACCGATCTAATTGCCCGGTATGAAGGGCGACTGCAGTCTTTTGTTGACAGCCGTTTGTCGAACCGATCGGCAAGTGAGGACATTGTTCAGGAAGCGTTTGTCGGGTTTTTGAACAGCCTTCCAAATTATGATGGTCGTCGAGCTTTAGAGTCTTATTTGTTTTCAATCTGCGCTTACAAGTTGACGGATCATTTGCGAAGAGAGGGGCGAAGGCCGGCGATTCCATTATCTTCTGGCTCGGACTCCAGCGGCCAATGGCAGCTTCCAGGCCCCGCGCGTCCAGCAAGCAGTATTGCTCGAAGCGTCGAGCGTAAGCGAATCGAAGAGGATGCCATTACCGAAGCAATCGCAGCTCAAGTTGATAAGTGGCAGGCGAAAGGCGATTGGGAAAAACTAAAGTGCATCGAGTTGTTGGTTGTACGTGGCTACCCCAACAAAGAAGCAGCAGAAATATTGAACATGACTGAACAGCAAGTTGCGAACTTCAAGTTTGATTTTCTCTCGAGATTGAGAACATTGATCAAGCGACAGGGATTGTCTCAAGAAGTTTTTCCTGAGCTTTACCAAGATTAGGTTTTGTTTCCGGCGTCATGCCGTGGCAATCGATTCTTCCAGGCGAACACTACGTTGTCGCAATGGAAGATGGTGATAGGTCAGGAAAACGATCCAAAACCCGGCGGCACAATAGTAGAACGAATATCCCGCGTGCCCGGCCACAAGCGATTCAAAGCAGAAGTCCAGCGTCAGTAGTGTGTGAATACTGAATTCAAAACGATTTCTGAAACAGTTTTGAAAAACAAAACAGCTTGAGAGCCAAATCCCTGAGAACGCCGCGCCGAGTCTCTGGACTTGTTCCGCGTCTGCAGCGTTGAGCAGGTAAAAAAAGGTCAGGTAAATCGCAAGCAGGTAAACGCTGAGCAGATACCAGGCGGTTCGTTTTAAAACGTTGGTCATTGCGGTTCGCCTTTCCATGGTTGCGGACATCGTCGTGGCACCTGTACCGCAGCGAGTTCGGCTGCTTAACTCGGGCGAAAAGGTTCAGATCAAGTTTAGGTTTTTTCCGAAGATATTAATTCGGGGTAAAAGCGGGTTTGATTTTTTGCTTGCTGCTGAATCACTGCGTTTGGAGCAATGCGGGGTTCAACCTTGCTAATGTTCTCGAGTGTTTGCAGAACTGTCTCGATCCCGACCTGATCAGCCCAGAATAAAATGCCCCCGTGGTGTGCCGGAAATCCAAAACCCTCGATGATGCAAAGATCAATGTCTCGGAAGTCTTCGACGATTTCCTCTTCGATTATTCGAGTTGCCTCGAGCACGATGGCTGAGAGGATTTGAGTGACAATTTGTTTTTCGTTCGGCTTGGAGGATTCGCCTTTGTCGTTGCGATAGATTTCAATTATCGAAAGCAGATTGTCGTCCCATTGCCGTTCTCCCTGCATGTCTGGGTAGGCGTAGAATCCCTTCCCTTGTTTGCGACCCAGAAAACCGGTTTTTACTAATCGGGGCAGAATGGGTGAAAGGGTTACGCACTGCGAGCCAGATTCCCACATGGTACGACCGGCGTAGAGGCAGGTGTCAATTCCAATGACGTCGATGATCTCGAATGGCCCGCCAGGGAATCCAAAGTCTCTCATCGCCAGATCGATGGTTTCGATCGAAGTTCCATTGGTGAAAATTCGAAGGGACTGGTCGATCATGGCAGCGAGCAACCGGTTCACTACAAAGCCCGCTCCGTCGTTCATGGCAACCGGCATTTTGCGGAGGTTTTTCACGAATTTGACGGCGGTCGCAATGGTCTGTTCGGAGGATTGAGGGCCACATACGACTTCGACCAGGGACATCAATTCTGGATGGCAGAAGTGAATGCCACAGAAGTTTTCTGGCCGTTGAAGATGGTTGGCGAGCGTCTCAATTGGGATTGCCGAGGTGTTGGAAGCGATCACGGTTGAGTCGTCGATAGCAGACTCAATTTTTTGAAGGACTTGAGATTTGACAGCAACTGTTTCAACAACTGATTCAATTACCAGTTCACAGCTGGCAAAGGAGTCGTAGTTTTCGCAAGACTGGATCGAGCGATCGGGGTAATCGCATTTCAATTGGCTGGTGACTGCTTGTTGGGCTTGAGTGTTCGCATCGAGAAGCATGACATCGAGGCCTCGGTTCAAGCAGTTGTTGGCGATGGCCTTTCCCATCAATCCTGCCCCAACAATACCAACGGTGTTAATTTTGGCCGGTGACAAGTTCATGTCGACTAAGCCAGGTTGTTTTTTGTTGTGGTCGATGAGGAAAAAATGATTGATTAATCCGCGACTGGCGGGACTGCCGTAAACTTGTGACATTGCGACAGATTCCGAATTCCAGGCTGCTTTGATTGGCAGACTGGCTGAGCGAGTCATGTGTTCTAGAGCAACGGTTGGTGCGAATGGAAAGATTTTTTTGTTTTCAATGATTCGCTTGCCATGCTTTTGGACGATCGCTTCCATGTCGCCAATATTTTCGACGGGCCCCATGATTTTTTTTCGATCGAAGATGAACGACTCAGAGGTAGAGACGCGGTGGATCATTTTGATCGCTTCTTCGATTAATAATTCCTGAGGTACGATCGCATCGATCAAGTCGATTGAGTTCGCTTCCGCGGCGGGGATCAGTCTTCCGCTGGTAACTAAGTCTACGGCGACGTCCAGGTTTGTGATGCGGGGGAGTCGAGCAGTGCCGGCCCAACCTGGCACCAGCCCTAGCTTGACTTCGGGCAGTCCCAGGATTGTGCGGCGGTCATCCGAGGCAATGCGGCAGTCGCACCACATTGGGAGTTCGAGTCCGCCTCCGACACAGGCACCATGAATGGCAGCGATGGAGACAAAAGGACAGCGGCTAAACCGGGCCATGACCGCCCTGCCCCGTTGGCAGAATTCAACAATTTTTTTCTCCGGCCAATCGAGTGTCGCGGCAATGCTCTTTAGGTCTGCACCTGCGACAAAAATCGTCGGTTTGGCGGAAATGAGAATGACACCTTTTAAGTCCGTCTGTTCTGCTAGTTCGGCCATCGTGCGATCGAGTTCTGAAAACAATTGCTCGTCCAGAATATTAGCCGCTGATTCCGGTGCATCCATGGTGATCATGGCGATACCCTCTTGCGGGTAGGTGACCTTGGTAATCGTGTTGGTTAGGTTTGACATGTTTTGGCTTTAAGGAATTTCATCTTCGAATGGCAATCTCCGAACGCCGTTATCCTAGTTCGATCCTTCTGCCGTTTAAAGAACGCCGTCCTTGGAAAAGTTGAATCGAATATCAGCAAGGTTTGTTTGTGCTATAGTGCGTTTTGAGAATTGACCTAAAAAGGTCTTCATGACGCATGGCGGCATGGATTGCCTGCGAGAAGTATTCAACGTGGTGAAAAGGCGAGCAAGCTGATGAAACAGAGGATAACGGTGGCAAAGTTGTTGGTATTTGTAGCTCTTTTGGCATTGTCGGGCTGTACCGATTCAGCGGGAGTTGGAACGAACCAGCAAAACCCGAACCCTGAGTTGGCAATCGGTACCGTGCAGGTGGAAATCATGTTTGGCTCTGACCGGGAAAGTATTGAGAGCGAGGTCGACTGCCTGAACGATTCAACTGTATTTTCGGTGCTTCAGGCTGCTTCGGACCAGGCCGAGTTTGTTTTCGAGTCGACCGGTGTGTTAAAGGGTGATAAATTCATCACCTCGATCGGAGGAGTCGAAAATCTCGCCGGAGATGGTAAAAATTGGATATATCGGGTCAATGGAGAGCTCGGTGATAAAGGAGCCGGGGTGTTTGCCGTGAAACCGCAGGACCGGGTTGTCTGGTCGTTTGGCAAATACGAACCCGAGTAATCCGATTCTGTGTTGGGATTCTGTGTTGGGATTCCCCCAAACTCGCATAGCGAAGCACTGGCGGGTTGTTATACTACCAGACCTGTTGTAAACCTCCGTTTTAACGCTAACCGCCTCGCGCATGAAGCGAGATTTTGAACCATGAAACAGCCTCGATCAGAAAAGTCAGCTTTCTTTCAAGCTTGGGATCAAGAGAGATGGATTCAAATTGCTTTTTTTGCGGTTGTGGTTTCCATCGGGGTGGCTAGTCGGTTTTGGTTAGTTGACTGGCCAAACGTTAAGCCCGTCGCCGCATTGGTTTTGTTCAGTGCTTTCTTTTTTCGCCGCGTTAGCTTTGCTTTACTGGCCTTAGTGCTGATTATGGTAATTAGCGACTTGGGTATTGGAGCTTACGACTGGCGCTTGATGGCGAGTGTTTACCTTAGCCTCGCGATTGCTGCCGGTTTGGGCTGTTGGGTGAAAGCGTCTGTAAGTCCGACTGCACCTACGCGGCTGGGCATCGGTCAGATCGGGCGATTTACGATCGCATCGTTGATCATGTCGACGGTTTTCTTTGTTTTGACAAACGGTGTCGTGTGGTGGTTTGGGCAGTGGTACCCGGCCAGCTGGTCAGGGTTGGCGAGTTGCTATGCCGCTGGATTACCGTTTTATCGAGCAACGATGATTGGCGACTTGTTTTTCACCGGTGCCTTAGTGGGTGGTTATATGGCAATCGATGCCATTTGTGCCCGAGCTTCGCTTTGGCGAGGTAGGGTCGCAATCGCTGTTTCTGATTCTTGAACGCTGGCGAGTTCCTTGGCAGGTAAAATTGCCAACGCAGGCTTGCTGATCATGTTTCAGTGTTCTGCCTTTGCTGGGTGGTCCTCTGAGTTGCCGGTCAGGCTTCAACGGTGCATGGTGTCGCCGTGCGATCTTTATCTCGCGAGAAACCCGTTACTGTACCGGATCTTCGTGGCAGGTTGGGAAGTCCAAACTCGCTGGCCAGTTGAGCACTGGAGTTGTGAGTCTATCGCGCAATAAAAAACCTCCGATGGAATCGGAGGTTATGAAAGTGTTCTTCTGGTTCCAGCTTCTCAGCGATGGACGGTCGAGAATTAGTTTGCTGCGCCACCGAGGGGATCTGCTTCCGCAGGAGCCTTTTCGGCAGGAGCCTCTTTACCGAGCACCTTGTCAATTTTCTTGCTTGATTCGTCGCATAGTTCGGCAAGCTGGTTGGCAACGCTTTTAGGTTCGACGTCTTCGTCCTCATCATCCGTCTTGCGGGCGTCGAGGTCGACAATCCCAACATTGGACTCTTGAAGGAGTGAAGACAGTTCGCCGTTCAGCTTCTTGATAAGATCCTTGCCTGACTCGTCGACAAGCTTGGACATACCGCCGGTGCCATCTGCACCGCCGAGGATTTGTGATGTGGTGAACGCGATTGTCTTAATGCGTCGCCGAAAAACGTTTAATTGATAAACGGGTAGTTCGAGAATTTCACCCGTAGGTGCCTCGTCGCCTCCCCCGAAGCCACCGGCACCTGCACCCATGCCGGCACCCATGCCCATGCCCATGCCAGAGCCGCCAGTGAATTCGCCGGAATTGCCACCGCCACCAGAGCGACCGCCGTCAGTGCCGCCGCCACCGCTGGAGTTAGCGACTGAGTTGCCACTCGAGTAATCGGTTGGCGTTGCTATTAGATCGAGATCTTGAAAAAGGATTTGGTCGTAAACAAGTTGCTTGATCGCCCCTTTAATGGCTTCGGATTCTTGCAGAAGAGACGAAGAGGCGAACTCGGCAATGGCTTTCGTTGCTTCGAGATTTTCAGCGGCGTTACTGCCGGCTAAATTGAGTTTCCCAATGGCTTCCATGGCATCAAATTTAACCCAAAACCCTGCGTCCTCGGACTGCATGACCGAGACAGCTTTTTTGAGCGTTGTGGCGGATCCCAGTTCGCCGAGCAGTTGCATTCCTCGTCGTTTCAGCCAATAGCTGAGTTCGTCGTTGGTGGGTGCATCCAGGTACTCGTTTCCCTTGTCATTGAGGAAAGTCTTGTCGGCATCGGATAGCTGGCCGTTGTTGGTGATGTTATCAATTTCGACGTGTCGTTGGATTCCAGCAAGGGCTGCGACTTTCAAAAACGGAGGTAAGTCGGCTGATTTGAGGATGTCACCCAGTGAAGTGAAAGCGGATTTGGAAGGTACTGGAAATTGAGGCGGTAAACGGACGCCGGGCGTTTGGTCAAGCATTCCAATTAAATACACCATGTTCAGCCGTGCGGCCGGGTGGAGTTTGTTGTTCCGGTAAGCTTCGCGAGCCTGTTGAATCGTCAAGTCAATCAGAGCGCTGCGGGTAGCTGGGCTGATTTTTGGGCCAAAGAAATCTTTCAGGAATTTTGCACGCATGTTGCCGAGTTGCGAGAGTACGCGATTGTCGACCACGGTCATCGAGGGAAACACGAAACCCTTGAAATATTGTTCCACAAGTGGATTGTCCGCTGGATTTCCGCCGGTGCTTAAGAAGGCCCGAACCTTCGAGAGGTCATCTCGCTGGTTCTTTTCGACGGCTCGATTTGCCTTTTTGATTTCATCCATCTCGTCCTGTTCGGCATCAAATGGAATCAACTCGGCTGCGTAGCGAGGGTTCATTGGAATGGATTCGAACTGGCCCAGCGCAGATTGGTTGCAGGCTGCAATCGCAAACACTGCAATTCCGGCGACGATCACCTTGGTCATCATCTTGGTCAGGCAGGATTGGAAACCGGAAGTTAAAGCGGGTTTTACGGAGTTCGAAGAACTGGAAATGGCCATGAATGCCTCAAGTGGGGAAATCGTCTCAATACAAAACACGATGGACGGGGAATTTCTCCTCGTACACTACACAGATGTCTATTTCTAAGATACTCGTTGAACGAGCAAAATGTCAATTTTTTGTGGCTTTTCTGTCCGATGTGCGGCGAATGAAGTCCGAATAATTCGTTCGCATTGATTTGGCTTTGATCATTGAAAATGCTGGCGTACTAAAAACTCGAACAATGGTCGGTTCAAATTGAGGTTTCGGAAAAAAACGGTCATTCCTTATATTCGTTATGTCGGGAAAGCGAAATTTAGGTGCTTCGCTCTGGCCGGCGCACATTAACGGCGAAACGAAAGTGAAAGAGGCACGGCTTATGCTACTGGAATCCAAAAAGTTGCGAGTCATTTTTGGTTGGAATGTATTCGTTTTTGCAGCCTTTTGCGGGACTTTAGAGGCTCAGTCGAATTCACCACAGTCTCGAGAGCAGGCGGCCAGGATTGCCGAAATTGAAGAGTTGCGGAAAAAAATTGGGGGTGGTGTGGCGGAATCACTTGGTGAGTTGCTTGACCCCAAGGCCGCCCAACAGGAATTTGCTCTCGAATTGGAAAGGCTTTCCGGTGAGAGTGCCCCACCGCTAGTCAAATCAAAAGACGATTTAACAACAGGGGTAATTCCCTTGGGTCCGACTCCGGTGGTTGGGAAACCCAGGTTGCTTTCCCCGCGTCCAAAGCTCAGTGGTCGTTCGCTCTGTCAATCCATTGCGAGGAAACTCGATGGGATCACCGCAGATTTGGAAGAAGCCAGTTATTACGAGGACGCAGATTCGATGCGAAAATTGGCGGAGAGCTACTGGCGAAAAGCACGTAAAATGCAACCTGTGCCCGGGAAGTCAGCGTTGCGCGTGCTCCCGTTGGGCGCTCTCGAGGAAAAAAAATAAGCTTCCCTTTTGCCGGGATGGTTTTCGTAATTTGGCGAATTAATAAGAAAAGCCGTTTCAGAGCGTTTTTGGGTCGAAGAAACCGGATTTGATTGAGCTTATTCCTCGATTAATTGAAGCTAACCGTTCGTGAGACCGTTATAATTGATCCATGCGGTCTAAATTTCCACGGTCCAATTGGCGTTTTAGGGGACTGTATCAAAAGTTTTGATCAATCCGAGAACTTAATCGGATGGGGATTTGATTGACAAGGATGACGAAAATGGATCAATATACAGTTGATTTTAGATATCAAATAAGGCGTCGCGGCTGTTTCGTTTGAAAATGAAACAGGCTGCGAATCGAAAGCTCAGCGAGATATGGCAACAAACAAAATTCAGGGGTTTGTAAAACTCCTTTTAGATTCCGGATCGATCACCCAAGACCAAGTCGTCGACGCCGAGAATCTGGCAAAGCAAACGGATAAGGCGATTGCGCAGACATTGGTTCAGCTCGGTTATTCTACCGAAGAAGAAGTGATGCGCGCTCAGGCAGAGCATAATCGCATGGAGTACGTCGACCTTAGTGAGGTCGAGATTCCAGAGATGGTAATCGAGTTAATGCCCGAAGCGGTCGCCCGTGAGAACACCGTTTTGCCGATGAGCGAAGTCGACGGCGGCTTGAAGGTCTTGATGAGCGAGCCAGGTGACGTTGATACGATTGAGAAGTTGAGGTTCATTCTCAATCGCGATGTGACCGTTGCGTTGGCGACAAGGTCCAGTATCACCCTCGCGATCAACCGAATGTATGGTCAGGTCGAAGGTGAATCGGCTGACTCAATTTTGCAAGAATTTACCGACACGGCGATCGACTTTACCGAAACAGTTGATGACGACGGCGGCAGTGACGGGAAGGGAGATGAAGAGTCGAGCGCCCCTATCGTGCGGCTTGTTCAGCTCATGATCACCGAAGCGGTTCAGTTGAGGGCTTCGGATATCCATGTCGAACCATTTGAGGATCGTGTCCGGATTCGCTATCGAATTGACGGTGTGCTTCACGAGCGTGATCGCCTGCCGAAGCGTCAGTTGGGTGCCATCATTTCCCGCATCAAAATTTTGTCATCGATCGATATTGCCGAGAAACGGCGACCGCAGGATGGGCGGATCAAGGTAAACGTTGGTGAAAAAGAGCTGGATCTCCGAGTCAGTATCATTCCCACCAGCATGGGGCAGTCGGCGGTGTTGCGATTGCTCGATAAAGACAATATTCGAATCGGTGTTCGACAACTCGGGTTCTCCGAGGAGATGTATAAGAAATTTAACAATCTGATTCGCCGTCCGAACGGAATTATTCTGGTTACCGGGCCGACGGGTTCTGGAAAAACGACGACCCTCTACGCGGCCCTCAATGGTCTCAATCGGCCTGATCGAAAGATCATCACCGCGGAAGACCCGGTCGAATACTATCTGCCGGGAATCAATCAGGTGGAGGTTAAGCACCGCATCGGGTTGGACTTTGCCCGGATCATTCGCTCGATGTTGCGGCAGGCCCCCAACGTCATTCTAGTCGGTGAAATGCGAGACGCTGAGACGGTTTCCATGGGAATCCAAGCCAGTCTCACTGGACACTTGGTTTTCAGTACACTGCATACGAACGATGCGCCCACTGCTGTAACGCGGATGATTGACATGGGCGTGCCGGGATATTTGGTGGCCAGTAGTGTGGTCGCGATCTTGGCTCAGCGTTTAGTTCGAACGATTTGCCCCAAGTGTCGGGCGAGGCATATACCTGGAGAGGCTGCGATTAAAGAGGCGGGTTTGACGCCAGAGCAGATTGAGGGTGCGACGTTTATGCGGGGTAAAGGCTGTAATAGCTGTCAAAAATCAGGGTTTCGCGGCCGAGTCGGCATTTACGAGATGTTGATCGTGGATTCCAAGGTTCGCGAGATGATTTTCGCTAATTCCCCGGCACAGGAGATTCGGACCTACGCGATGTCGGCGGGAATGACCACGCTGTATCAGGATGGTATCGACAAAGTATTGAAGGGTTTTACGACATTCGACGAAGTCTACCGGGTAGCGAAGCGAACAGAGCAAGACGTGTAAGTGGTCCTTATGGGTGGTTATTTCCTGTTTTGAGGCGCTTGAGTGGCAAAATGGGAAGATTTTTGGACGTCGAGAGGTTAGATGCGAACAATAAGGGCGATCTTCGGATTTATATTCATTCAATTAACAAGAAGATCACCAATCCCTCCTCGTCTCCCGAAAAGCCACGAACAACTCACTTATCCTTTCTTGGTCCTAACTCAACGCTTCCCTTGTTTGGATTTAAGCACGTCCTTGGAACTGGACGCTCGCTTTGAACTGGACGCTAGACAACTGGAAACAACACGAGCCGGCCTCCATCACTGGGATGAGGCTGGAGTTTGAGTGACGCGATCTCCAATTGGAAATCGGTTAAACAGGAAACGTTAAAGAAAAAGACTTATGGCAACCGTACTTATCGACAAACTGCTTGAGGCCTGCGTGAAGCAGGGTGCGAGCGATATTCACATTACGACTGGCCAACCGCCGGTTTTCCGTCTGCATGGTCGATTGCGAAAACTGGAAACCAAGGTTCTCGATTCTGAAGACACCGTTGCGTTGATGAAGAGTATCGCGCCGGAGCGATGTCAGCGTGAATTGCAGGAAATCGGAAGCTCGGACTTTGGATTTGCCTACGCCGACAAGGCGCGATTTCGCGTGTCCATTTTCAAGCAGCGCGGCGACATTGCGATGGTGCTGCGTCAGATTCCGAATGAGATGCTCCCTCCTGAGGTGCTCGGCGTTCCCGACATCTTCACAAAACTGTGTATGCGTCCACGTGGATTGATTCTGGTAACCGGACCGACGGGATCGGGAAAGAGTACAACGCTGGCCAGTATGGTCAATTTTATTAACGAGCGGGTGGATCACCATATCATTACGATTGAAGACCCGATTGAGTTTTATCACTATCACAAGAAGTCAACGGTCAACCAGCGAGAAGTCGGTGTTGACGTTCCCTCGTTTTCTGAAGCGATCAAGCGAGCGTTGCGTCAGGATCCGGACGTGATCCTGGTGGGTGAGCTTCGCGATTTGGACACCATCGAAGCTGCGATTTCGGCCGCGGAAACAGGTCACATCGTGTTTGGTACTCTGCACACCAATAGTGCTCAGGGTACGGTGAACCGAATCATTGACGCCTTCCCCGGTCAGCTTCAGGAGCAAATTAGAACACAACTTTCGACGTCCTTAATCGGCGTGCTCGCCCAGACTTTGTTGCCGCGGATTGGCGGCGGTCGAATTGCTGGATTCGAATCGTTGGTAGTAACGCCGGGTGTGGCTAACCTGATTCGCGAAAACAAGACCTTTCGAATTAACTCAGCGATTCAGACGGGTGCCAAGTTTGGCATGATGCTAATGGACGATTGCCTGTTTGAGCATTGGGTCAATGAGAAAATTGAGATGGAAGATGCCCTTGGTAAGGCGCAGGATCCGGACGCACTTGCCAAACGGATTGCAACCGCTCGTCGGCAGATGGAAGAAGGCATGCCGTTGGGTGAGGGTGATTTGGAAATGGACGACGAGGAAGATTACTAGAGAAAATTTAGCTCCCTGTTTTGCAACACTGAAATTCACAAAACTGAAATTCACGAATCAATAACTAAATATTAAAGAATTAGGTGTCCTATGGCCGTCCGAAGACTCGGTCAAATTTTTGTCGACTTAGGTTTTATCACCGACGATCAGCTGGAAATGCTCGTCGAAGAGCAAGCTCAAAATCCAGGTCAATTGATTGGCCGGGTGGCTGAGGATATGGGACTGGTTTCTGATGACGAATTGATCCAGGCGCTTGGCGAGCAATTTGGGCTCAATCACGTCGATATCGAGGGTGTGGTGCCGCCCGACGCTGCTCGGGAATCGGTTTCCGATGCGATGGCACAGCTGTATCGCGTCATTCCGCTGCAACTCAATGAGAACGTCTTGACCCTTGCGACTTGCGACCCGCAGAATCTTTCGATGCAGGATGAGTTGCGACGCTTTTTGGGTTACGACATTCGGTTGTTAGTAGCCACAGAATCTCAGATTCTAAAATCGATTGACAAGTTCTTTAATGAAGAGTCAGAGAGTATCGAGAAGATCATTAGCGATCTCGAAAACGATGACGATCTCAAGCGCGCGACCGAAGCTCTTTCTGCCGACGGCCCGATTAACCTTTCGGATGTGAATGAATTGGTTGAGAGTGCACCGGTTCGGAAACTACTCAATATGGTGTTGTTGTTGGCGATTAAAGATCACGCCAGTGACATTCACTTTGAGCCGTTTGAAGACGAATTCCGGATTCGAATTAAAGCCGACGGTGTATTGTTCGAGATGGTTCCGCCGCCACGTCACCTCGCGTTTGCGATCACAACGCGGATTAAAGTGATGGCGAATCTAAATATTTCCGAGCGACGCCTGCCGCAGGACGGTCGAATCGAACTGATGGTGGGTGGTCACCCGGTTGACCTGCGTGTCAGTGTCTTGCCGACCATGTTTGGTGAGAGTGTTGTTTGTCGAGTGCTTGATCGTTCCGTGGTCTCACTCGATCTCCACAACGTCGGGATGGACGCACATATTATGGAAGAGTTCCGTGAGGTCATTGCGAAGCCGAACGGAATTATTTTAGTTACCGGGCCAACGGGTTCCGGCAAAACCACGACGCTCTACTCGGCCCTGTCTGAATTGAATGTGATCGAAGACAAACTCATCACAACGGAGGATCCGGTTGAGTATGACATTGACGGCATTATTCAAATTCCAATCAATCATGATATTGACGTGACGTTTGCCAAGGCGTTGCGAGCTATTTTGCGGCAGGATCCGGATAAAATTCTGGTCGGCGAGATTCGAGATCTCGAGACTGCGGAGATTGCCGTTCAGGCATCTCTAACTGGCCACACTGTTTTCAGTACTTTGCACACCAACGATGCTCCCAGTACGGTGACGCGAATGAAGGATATGGGCGTTCCGACATTCTTGATTACCGCGACCGTCGAGGCAATTTTGGCTCAACGGCTAGTACGGCGGATTTGCGCTGAGTGCCGCGAGGAAGTGGCTGTCAGCGAAGAGATGATGCTCGAACTTGATTTGAGTTCCGAGCAATGCGAAGGCAAGAGTTTTTACCGCGGAGCTGGCTGTGCCAGTTGCAGCAACACGGGCTACAAGGGGCGTGTCGGACTGTTTGAGTTGATGATCATGGACGACGAATTGCGCGACATGATTAATGAGAATTGCAACACCGACGATTTGCGTACCAAGGCTCAGTCCAAGGGGATGCGTTTGTTGCGTGACATGGGTGTCGGACTTGCATTTGAAGGTACGACGACGGCAGAAGAAGTGGTTCGCGAGACGGTGCTGGACGCGTAACAAATCAAAAAGCAAATTACCAAACGAATTTTTAATATTTAATTTTACGAACGACCTGAAAAATGACTCGGCGAATTGAGCGAGTCGACCTAAGTCGAAAAGGAAACTGAAAATGCCAACTTATCAGTTTGAAGCGATGGACCCACAGGGTCAGGAAATCAAGGATATCATCGAAGCGGCCACGCAGGATGATGCCCAGGCCACGATTCGATCGATGGGCTATTTCGTGACCAAAATTGCGGTTCAAAAACAGGCCAAAGGTGCTGCGGCCTCGTCTGGAAAAAATCGTAAATCCTTCGCGGTCGGTGGTGCCGGTGGTAAAAAGATCGTGACGTTCACGCGTCAGCTATCGATTTTGCAGGACGCTGGACTTCCGATTCTTCGAAGTTTGAAAATTCTTGAAGAGCAAGCCAAGCCGGGTGCGTTGAAGAACGGCCTGATTGACGTTTGCGATGAAATTGAAGGTGGAGCTTCATTGTCCGAAGCGCTGGCAAAATCACCTAAGGTTTTTGACCGGCTGTACGTCAACATGATCAAGGCGGGTGAAGCGGGTGGATCGCTGGAAGTGATTCTTCGTCGTTTAGCCGAATTTAAAGAGCGGACTCAGTCGCTGAAGAACAAAGTCATCGGTGCGATGATGTATCCGATCATGGTCGTCTTGTTCACGATCGGTATTTTGACATTCATCATGCTCAAAATTATTCCTGAATTCCAGAAGATGTTCACCGAGTTTGGAATTGAGCTGCCAGCGATGACTCAGTTGTTGATGGCGATTTCAGATCGTGTTGTGAACCTCTGGTTCCTGTTTCCATTGATGCCGATTGCGGTCATTCTGTTTATCTCATTGGTTTGTAAGTTTCGAGCTGGACGCATGGGTTGGCACCTGTTCCTGCTCAAATTGCCAGTGATGGGTAAGTTGGTTGAAAAATCAAATCTCGCGAGAACGACCCGAACCCTTGGAGCCTTGATCGCTTCGGGTGTTCCCATTATCGAAGGATTGACCATTACCCGAGAAACATCCGGTAATGCGATGTATGAAAAAGTTTACAGTAAAGTGACCGATTCGATTCGCGAAGGTGATACGATCGCCAACCCGATGAAGGCGAACTCATTTCCTGCGTTCCATCCGGTAACGGCATTCTTCTTTTTGATCAGTGTTTCTTTGCCGCCATTGTCGATCTTGTTTGTCAAACCGGATCTCTGGTTCTTTGTGATGTACGGCTGTGCATTCATGTCGCTGATTGGCGGTGCGTGGTACTTCCTGAACTACAAAAAGCCTGTGGTGGAAGATCTGGTCGTCAACATGGTGGCGGTGGGTGAAGAGACTGGTGAGCTCGATACGATGCTCTACAAAGTCGCCGACTACTACGAAGAAGAAGTCGAGCAGTTGACCGAAGGAATGATGAAGATGATCGAACCGTTGATGATTATTTTCCTTGGACTGGTGGTGTTGTTCATTGTGGCATCCCTGTTCATGCCGCTGATCGCGATCATTTCCGGTTTGACCAGTAACAAGTAATGAAATCTCGGAGCGATTGCCCGAATGAACAGCAATCGCTCCCTGTTCCGTATAGTAAGAATTTAACGCAAGAATCCAGCCCGCTTTTCCAACCTATTGAAGAAACTCTTCCGGAGAAATGAAATGACTAATCAACGCCGCTTTCGATCGAGATCCGGTTTCACGTTAACCGAAATAATGGTCGCCATCACGGTCATGGCTATTTTAGCGGGCATGTTGATGGCTGCGGTCATTCCGGCGATGTCATCCGCCCGGCGGACTGCCATCTTGATGGAGATGAAACAGATCGAACAGTCGCTTGAGAATTTCAAAACGCATCACGGTTTTTATCCTCCAAGTTGGGTCAGGATTAGTAACTCTGCCAACCCTCCCACAACGCTGTTGAAATACATCAATCGGCTTGCCCCGAACAACCGCGAGGGTGAAGTGGTCAGTGGTTCCAACCGCCGGATCGATTTGTGGTGGCAGAACGTCGGTCAAAATATCAATCATGCTTCGGGGCAGGATTTGGTTTTTTGGCTGTCTGGTTTACTTAAAAACAAGCAATACCCACTTACCAACGGGGTGGGTCCCGGTTCGTATCCCACGACTTATGACGACGCGACCTTGGAGCGGGATGTGTTTTACGAATTCAAAGGAGATCAGTTGATCGAGAATGGCCTGGTTGCCTCTTACGTCCAACAAGCCAACACAGAAGCCCCGTTCCTTTACATTGATGCTGGGAGTTACAACAACGGGACTTCGTACGATGGTTACTACGTTCAAAATAATATTGGTACACCGTTCCGGTCTTATGAAAATCCAAAATCATTCCAACTGATAACCTGGGGTTTGGATAAGTTGGCTGTCGATCCAGACAATCCTCCGGCAAACCCAACCCAGTGGGGAGTTCAGACTGCTTCAGGGCTCGTCAATCCGGTTCTCGCCAGTGACAAGTACGCGTCGGACAACCTTTGCAATTTCTGCGATGGAATGTTGGATCGCTATCTTTCCGGCACCTTCGATAGTTCGGCGGTGAAATAACCGCGGGTCCGCTCTTCTCATTCCCTCCTTACGGCTCTTCGAACATGAAACATAAACCCAGAAAACGAATCATCCCTCGCGATTCCGGTCGATGTGGTTTCACATTGATTGAGTTGTTGTTGGTGATTGCGATTGTGACCGTGCTCTCAACGATGGCGTTGGGTGTCATGCGTCAGGCTCAGACCGATGCCAAGATTTCGGCAACCGAAGCGCGGATTACGCAAATCAATGCGATCATGGAAGTCGTGATGGAAGATTATTCGGTTCGGCGAATGCCAATCGATTTGAATACTATTCCCGCGGGTCCCGATATTCCTCCGCGAACATGGCTTCGCCAACTGCGCTATCAAATCCTGTCAGAATTGCTCGATGTCGAATTGCCACGTCCGTTGTTTGATAATGCTCAGGGGAGCTACATCCCCAATTCAAACCGGGGGATAAGTCCCTTTTTTGATGGCCCGGGGTATGTTGGCCTGGGAGTGTCTTCGGGGGCTTGGGATCCGATTGGTAACTATCGTGCTGATTCGGTTTTAGGTGACGCGAATGCCCCAAGATCCGCGATCATGAGGCGCTGGGAACTACTCGCCCAGCAATATCAAAACGACTTGGATTTGCCCGGCGAATATCTTTATCAGTTTCTTTATAGCTATGATTTTGACGGGGCGCCTGCGGTTGAGGCGCTCGGTGCTCAGGCGATTGCCGACACCGATGGGGATCAGTTGATGGAGGTTGTGGACGCGTTTGGCGAACCGCTTCTTTACGAGATTCAGCAGCGTGCTCCCGAGAATCAAAACACTGATGGGGATACCACATTGTACCCCGATGGAGACACGACTCCCGACGTTGATGACACGGATGACGACGCCGACGGCATTAGCGATCTTGAGGACCTCGATGATGACGGCGATGGGATGCCTGACTTCCGTGATGAGAACGGAACCTACGACTACCTTTTTCACGAACAAAGGTTTCAGGTCATTAACAATATTCGAATCATTGTCTTTTCCAGTCGTGACACCCAGGATTTTAATTGATCCGCTAACGAGAGAAATATGATGAAAAAATCTTTCAAAAGAAATAGCGGGATCACCTTGGTTGAACTCTTGGTTGTGATTTCAATCCTTGCTGTAATTACGGCGGTGATGCTGCCACGGTTGCGAACGATTAACAAAGATCGGAACATTCGTGAATCGGCGCGTGTGCTCGGCAGTCTATTGGCCAAAGCAAGTCAAAATGCGGTCAATGATGGAACCGCCGGTGTGATTATCGAACGGAACGAAAACTTCGTCGATGATGAAGGCGTGATTTACGGTGCTTCTACCATGTACTTGATGCGCAAAGTGCCGGCCTTCACTGGCGACTTTGCGACAGGTGATCCTAAAGGTCAGGCGACGCCATTGGCGGATTATGCCTTGGAGATCTATCCTCCGTTTGAGCCAGATGCAATTCTGGTTAACGATTACATCAGTTTGAATTTTAATTCGGTAAAATACCGGATCATCGGGATTGAGGATTCGGAAACGACATTTACTGATCCCCCGGAATCAGTGCCCTATAAAGTCCTGACTCTCAGTTCTGGTATGGGGGGAGCAGTCTTGCCTGCGTTACCGCCTGTTGGAGCTTCGGTTCCTTTCATTGTTCACCGGCAACCACGTAAGCTGGCGTCCAGTCGTGTCGATCTTCCCAATGGATTCTTAGTTGACCTGCGTTATTCGGGGCCGATTAATGAGAATGCCAACACAGCCGGACCGCTAGTAGAACCATCGCGAAGTTGGTTCGATGAAATAATCTTGCCACCCAATCCAAACCTTAACTCTGTTGCTAAGTTGAATACGAGTTACGCGTCACGGACGGTGCAGATCATTTTCAATTCGAACGGCGGCGTGGATCGAGTTTACTACTACAATCCTTATCTCGATGTGAACTACGTCGACGAATTTGAGAACCCCGCTGATTTTCCCGACGTAAATAAATTCGGCTTTGGTTTTATTGACTCACGCATTCCTAATGGTCCCCTTTTCTTTTACGTCTCCGAGTATGAAATTGAATCATTGCCGAATAATGGCGTGCTTGATTCGCCGGCGAATTTATGGGTCACCCTCAACAACAGTACAGGCGCGACCAACGTAGCCTCTAGCACAGTCCCAACTGATCCCACTGCTACCCTTGGTGCTCGCATTGAGTATGCCCGCGGAATTGCCAAAGAATTTCAGAGTGCTGCTCAGTAACGCTTCTCCTCATCCGGATTCCTTCCATGAAAAAAATAATAACCAACCAACCTAGAAACGGTCTTTCGATTATCGAGGTTCTGACTTCGATCGTGGTCGCCATGATTGGCGTTTTCGGAGTCATGGTCCTGATCCCTTTTGCAGTCAAGCAAGCCAAGGTGGGGATGGATAGTGATGCCGCAGTCCAATTGGCGCGGAATGCGTACTCGCAGTTTGAAATTAGTGGTTACCGCAATCCTGAAAACTGGTGGATCCCGGCACAGAACCGAGCTTATGATCCAGCGACTGATGGTCCCCAAGTATTCTCGCTTGATCCGTTAGGCGTGATTGAGAATGGGTCGGGAAGCTTTCCCTTGAATCCAGCGATCAATGGAGGAACGCTACCGGCTGAGTTGCAGTTTCCCGTACTTAATCTCGCGATCCCTGCCGGTCTACAAGACAATAATGGCCAATGGGTGTTTGGCAAGACGGGAATGACAAAAGGTATTGCCCAGAGGTTTTTTAGAGGTGGCAATGATCTTTCATTCGGAGGTGGGGTAGACGATCTTTCCCCGCCACTGCAGATTTTCGACCGTGATGATAACGGGGCCGCCATCATACGCCAGTCAAAAGGTCGGATCTCCTGGAGTGCAATCGTTGTTCCTTATATCAATCAGGCCGTGACAACGGACAGTGACGAGTGGTCTTATAAACTCTATATCCTGGCCTACAAGATTCGTAAGACACGGGCGGACGATGAAGACGGGCAAATGGCGGTCACACAACTCTCCGAAGCGAACGCTGGTCCTCAAGCTCCACTTACCAATGTCGTTATTGACCAAAGTGTTTCGGTGGCTGATGGCAGTCTTAAGCGAGATGACTGGGTCATGCTGATCAATCAAGATCCCAATGCAGACGCGAGCACACCAGACGCGTTCAAAAAACAAATTGCGTTTTGTCGCATCGTAAATCTGATGGCAAATTCAGAGGAATTACCCGCTCCGGTCGATACGCTGCTTACCTTAGACGGACCCGATTTTAATTTCTTCGATCCGACTGGACCGCAAGGCACTCCAACGTACATCGTTCATCTCAAGGATGTGATCGGCGTGTTTGAGCATACGTTTACTCCTGAAACCGAATCCAATTGGACGGTTAATTTTTAACGCTCCCCCCTACTTCTCTCCTCACTTAGACTTCTCTCAATTCCAACCGAAACCTGTCCATTGGAGGCAGCCATGAAAATCAGAAATCCGAAAAATCGCCAGGGAATCACGCTGCTGTTTGTTGTCAGCATGATTGTTCTGTTCTTGTTGATGGGTACGACGTTTGTTGTGATCTCGAATGACTATTTCAAGGCCGCCAGAAAGCGTGGACAGTCGAAACTCCATGTCGTCGATCACGAAGCGACGATTCGTCGAGCTTTTTACGACGTCGTTCGTGGCCCCAGTTTACTCAACCAGTCATCTCCCTTGAGGGCGCATGATTTATTGTCGGATCAGTATGGTTATGGATTCAAAGCATTTGTTACCGACGCTTATGATTTCGCTGATTCAAATCTAGATGGCAATATCGACAATAATGATAATGGTGTAGAGCCAGAGCAATTCTTGCGGCTTGTTTTGGGTTCAAATACCGGGATTAAAAATCAGGTTCAGGATTTGCGTAAATCGGATGACGCCTACGCAGACTTTCTTAGTCAAGCGGAGTCCGCTAGCCCTAATACTTTTGACGTGCCAGTCGCCGGTTTATACAACGGTCTAGTTTTCTCGTTCGTTACAAAATCAGCGACCGGTTACTCAACAAGAATTGTCGAGCATTCATTCAACGAAGATACGGGAAACCATGAGTTTATCATTCCCTTTCCGCGCGTTGGGCAATTTGGCGGTGTAGGTGGTTCGATAGCGGACTTGGTTGAATCACAGGTGATCGTGAATGGTCGTGATTTTTCAGGCACCGGTGCGGGTGGCCAAAAAGCTGATCCGGTACGAGAATTGGGTGATTCGGCACTACAGCCTAATCGCGTTGGTGAAGCTGGTGCCGATTTTCTAAGTAATTACTTGGATGGAGGAGATCACAGCCCCAACGAGTCTTATGACGCTGCTGATTTTCAGAACATGTTTTTGAGTGGCCGCGATCGGAACGGATCTGTAATTCCGAGTTTTCATCGAGAGTCATTGGGTGATTTTAATGGAGGTGGCGTTGTTGTCGTGCCTGATCCGGGCGGAGAAAATGATTTTCGGGTATTTCAAAATAATACTTTAGACGTCGATTCTGATAACGACGGTGAAAAAGATGCGGTGTTTATCGACAATGGTTACGAAGTCCTCACGGATGCCGATGGTAGACGTTTTAAACCATTGGTCGCCTACAAGGTGGTCGACCTTGATGGTCGGCTGAACCTGAATGCTCACGGCAGTCTGGTGCAAGCCAAGGATGATTACTTCATCTCGCAGCAAATTCATAATTCCGATCTGCCACGTGGTCAGGGATATGGTCCCCCCGAAATTTCTTTCGCGGGAATTGTGTTCAATGATGATCTCAATCGCGATGCCAGTCTTCCCTCCCTCGACGCCAATCTGATATTAGAAAAATATCAATACTTGATGGAAGGTCGGTACGGCCAAAGCGGGACGCCAGGATATTACAATGATCCGGAACCGGATACACTGCGAAAGCTATTTGGTTATCCGCGCGGGGTCGTGAATTGGCCAGTCGCCGTTGGAACCGTGAATCGCGATGCGGCAGACAATGGATCGCTGTTTGCCTCGAGCGCGATGGATATTCACGGCCGATTTAGTTTTGGCTTTCCTGAGTTGTCGGTCGTTCTCAACGGCAATACCACTGATGATTTTCGGGATCCCAATGTTGCGGGCTTTCCTAACAGTCTGCCTGTGATTGATATGGTCGATTCTGAGTTTGGGAATGATACCGAGTACGCTAACAACCCGTATGAAATGACATTCGATTCTCAGTCAGGTTCAAGCCACTCGAATTCTCCGTTCTCTCCAGCAGATTTGGAGCGACATTTGCGACCGTTCGACGTCGATACAAATGTTCTCTCCAAACGCATTCCGTTTGATAGTGAAACCGACAGTGAGACCAACGTAAACAACGGCATTGTTGGTGGAATTCCCAGATCGAAACGTAATTTGATTACGACTGAGAGTTGGGATGTCCCCATGATTCCTGACAATTTTAAAGCGAAATTGATCTCGCGGTTGCCCATTTTGGCGTCGGACCTGGGAGCAAATTCAACCCTGGCTCAGATCAATCAACGAGCTGATTCGTTAATCGATCAAGGTTTGTTCGCGCCCGAGTTGCTGGCCGGTTTGAAGATGAATATCAATCGGCCATTGGGCAATGGATGGGACGATAACGGCAACGGACTTGTGGATGAACCCGCCGAGGCGAATCTCGAATCCAATCGCGATTTTACCAAGTTTAAAAATCCCGGATTCGATCTTGATAATGATCTCACTCCCAATGGTGGTTGGAATAACGAGTCGAAGGCGCGCATTATTTTTACAAGGCAGCTTTATATGTTGGCCCTGTTATTATCCGATGTGGTTCCGGTGGATTTGGACGGCGATGGGACTCCGACGGCTCCGGAATATTCAGAAGTGATTGCGCAGTGGGCCGTTAATGTGGTCGACTTTCGGGACCCTGATAACATCAATACAAGATTTGCGTTTGACCCGAATCCCTGGGACGGAAATTGGAACCCTACTCCTGCGAATGTGGTATGGGGTGCCGAGCGGCCTGAGCTATTGATTACAGAGACGTTGGCGGTACACGCAAGAAGAACCGAAGATCTTGGCGATCCAGGTGGAAATGCCAACGGTAACGCGAATGGACAACAGAATGGTAATCCAAATCCTGGAACGCCACCTGGACAAAATAATGAACTGTTCGACCAACGACTGCGTCCGGAGGCATTTTCTTACATCGAGCTTTATAATCCTTGGACACAGAACAGCTTAAATCAGCGGCTAGACCCGAGTCTATACAATGATACTCAAAGTGTTGCGTTGGATCGTTTTGTTTCGGAAGCGAACGGGACCAGCAGTCCTGTTTGGAGACTTTCCATTGATCGCCCTGATCGGGATGGGGATGGAATCGATGGAAACGATACCGAGGCAGGGACCAAAAGGGTCATCTATTTCACGAATTCAGCCGATGTGTCTGATGACATTATCAACGATCACGGAAATGGTGTAGAGGTTTATTTTTCAGATCGAGACAACGCCTGGAACCCATATTTATTGAAGCCAGGTAGTCAGGCATTGGTTGGAACGCTCGGTATTCAAGAGGGTGACTGGTATCGATCGTTTATGGGCAGAAGAACCGGCGAAACGGAACTTAATCTGACGCTGGATGACCCTGATGATGCCTTGAATACGCAGAATATCCCAATCAATCCCGGGGCGGGGGCTGGTGGGGGGGGGGGGGGGGGGGGGGGGGGGGGTGTGTTTTTTTTTGTGTTTTTTTT
>JAAHTH010000212.1_pt3 | contig 40371 bp, 60 predicted proteins | sample 6116091 | NCBI WGS metagenome assembly JAAHTH01 (sample SAMN13939990, study PRJNA603662) | sponge metagenome | isolation source: marine sponge | host: Mycale hentscheli | place: New Zealand | collected 2006
GCGCACGGGAGATCGTCTAGGATGCATCGCCATGCGGTTTGTGGAACGTATTCTTGAGGTAGCGGGTGTACAGCCCGTACCTAAACTGGATGTGGTGGGACACCTCATGGGCGACCAAGCATTTCAGCAGTAGCTCACGGTCATCGCAGTTGCTGATGGTGCCGATAACCGGATCATCAGCAAACGAGCGGTACTCAGTGAACGAGGTTAAGCCTCGGCGGTATTCACCGATGTCGATGCAGATGTGAATCTCGCAGCCGAGGCTTCTCTGACTGCGATACTTAGTCCGCACCTGAAGCCGCTTGATAGCATCGGCATACACGACAGGCTTGCCTTGATACTCGATCTCATACTGCTTCTTGCAGATCTCTTTCAGGCACTGCTTTGCAAACTTCACAACGAGCTTGTGCTCGTCGGGTGTCACGTTGGGGCCGCGTCTTGATTTGATAGTCATTACAGTCCCCCCTTGTTGGTGAACTCCGCTGCGTATGCCTCAAGAATGACCCAGTCCATGACCGGCTCGGTTATCTTGAAGATCTCATCGTCCTCGTAATCCTCGGCATCTTCTGGTGAGATACGAAACATCTCGAAGACGGCGTCTTCGTAATTGCATACGCCGTTGTTGAAGATGTCGTAGTAGTAGTTCTGCGCCAGTCGGAATCGCTCTAGCTCTGGTCTCTGCTCGGCGTTCTCGACCTCGCCCATGACTGGGATCAACTCAGCAAGCTTGCGAGCCAAGCTCTGATACCGGCCTCGGCAGCTCCAGTAATTGTCTTCTGTTAAGTTCATAGTCCGTCTCCTGATTGATAGTTTGAGTATGCTGCTTGAGAGTTTCAGCATACACGAATTGTAGCACGACTCACGAAGTATGTGAAGCGGGGTTGAGTAACAAACCCCCCGCAGGGTTCGAGACTGAGGTCTAACTACTAAGCCATTCCTCGTATGTCTTTAGGGGCTTGCCCGTGGTGAAGTCGTTGCCCTCACCATCGTCAGCGCAGCCCAGATAGATCTGGTACTCGCTGTCGTTGTCGCCCCTATAGCGCGTCTGCCAGAAGGCTTCCCGCTCTAGGTTTGGATCAGATTCCATTACGTCTCCTATGTTGGTTATCCAAGACGCCTCGCGGCGTTTCGACCAGTCACCATCTGGTCTCATCAGTTGGAAAATTTGGCATTGAATGCCCTGCGTCGGCGCTCCAGTTCCATCGCGCAGTAGTGGCGCTCGTCGGCATACTGACCACACTTAGGATTGTCTGGGTTGGCAGCCATCGCTGCGGCACAGTCCTGCATGACATGTAGCAATGAGTCGAGGCACATGCCTTTGGTCTTGGCGATGTACTGGGAGTGCCAGCGCCCGTCGCCATCGGTGTACAGTGCGTTCATAGATCGATCCTCCTGATTCCTGACTCATCCATTAGCTGCTGGGCCTGTATCATGTAATCCAACAGCACGACCTCGCCCCATCCACGCGCTGGGTTACGGATAACACCCTCGCCACGCGCAATGTCCTTGGCTACCTGCTCTTGCAGATCACGCCACCCATCAAATCCAAATTGCAGCCACGGGTGATCGGCGTTCTCGTACAGGGTCACCGACTCCACCATCTCAAGGCTGCGCTCACCCTCGTAAGCGAAGCCATTCTCTAGCCGCCTGCCGGTGTGATACCAAAGTTCGATGTCCACCATGCCCTGCGATCTGACGCCGTAACGCAGCGCGTCGAATCGATTGCTGAACTTGCGGCGATCATCGCCGTCCAGCACTTCCCATGTTTCGACTTTCACTATCATGCTCTTATCCCCATCTCTGCTTGATGTGTCCGCCAGTCAGCGGCTCGTTGTTCTTCCATTTCCCGTGCGTCAGCCCAGTACTCATCGAGCAGTGCTGGCGTTAGCTGCGACAGGTCATACCCTCTGACGGTGGTGCGCCCCTTGCATCGGGAGCAGGCCACGTCGTATCGGCCTGACATGTAGCCGTCCATGAAATCGTCTCGGTCACAATCGTCTATCTCTGACAGGCTCATGCCGTCGAAGGCGGGGTTGCCGATCTTGCCCTCACCGCTGCACTTCGGGCATACCACCCAGACTTCAGGTATGACGTGAGCATCGCCGTTTCGTGAGTGCCAGATCCCGTCAAAGATTGGCGAGTCGTTCAGTGTCACTAACATGTTGATCCCCTTGGGCCGCTATGCGGCCTCTCCTAGATTTAATTTATCGAATCCAAATGTGGCGCAGACAAACAGTTGCCCGTTGATCTCGCAGATGTCACCGACAGACATGCTGGCGCATATCCGGTGACGGGTGATGCTGTCTGGGTTAGCCCAGTGATTCATCTCACCGTAGGCCACCTCCAGCGCAGTCCACTCGTCGGTGTCTGGCATCTCGACGGTCACGACCAGTTCGTACTCATCGATGTTCGCGGTGGCGAACTCTGCCACTGCCTCGTCGCCAGCGATCTGAAGCAGGCGCTTTTCACCCCACTGGCTGATGCGATCCGTCGCCTCCCAGCCAAGGTGCTCTAGCTCTTCGCGCTCCATGTCCGTCAGGTTGAATTGGAATACATGTACTTTCATTTTGATGCCCTCGGGCCGCACTAGGCGGCCTCTTCAGTTGATTGTTCAGCGGAGGGTTGATGCTCCGCGATGTGATCCACGGCTTGCTGGGCAAGCTTGGCGGCTCGGTAGATCAGGCGCTTGTCATTCTTCAGCGCGGCGATCCAATTGTTGAGGTACTTGGCGTGATCCTCGCGTGGCTCGGCGCTGACGCCCAGCATCAGGCATTGGAATGCGGCCCCCAGTTCAGCCACCAATTCCTCGAAGGCGTAGCCGTCGTTATTCTTGATGTCGAGCCGGTTCAGACGAGCCTTGTTACCAGTGGCATGAGTCAACTCGTGAAGCTGGGTCGAGTGAAAGCACTCGGTAGCGGTTGACGTTGCGGTGGCCTCGAATCCATCAGCGGGTGGCATGTGGATTGAGTCGGTGCTGGGACGATAGAACGCACGGCCCATCTCGTTGTAGTTGATCGTGAGATCAGTACCGTTGACGTAGTTTGTCACCCAGTCGTTGACTGCTGCGATCTGCTCGACCTCAGTCAGCGGCTCACGCTCGACCTTGAACTGATCAGCGTACTCGCCCTCGACCTGCTCGGCAGAAAAGACCACCGAGGTCTTCAGCATGGGAATCGTCGTGGTCGCCTCGCCTGTAGGGTCTTTGCGATCCTTGACCGTAAGCTTCTTGAAAAAGACGATCATGTTGCCGCTGCCCTTGCCGCTCACGACTCGGCAGCCCTTGGACTGCCATTGCTTGAATGTCGCCCACTGCTGACTGGCGGCGGGTACATTTTCCTTGCCGTTGAATACCGTCAGGCCCATCAGCAGCATCACGTTGATACCGTTATATCGGTTTCCGGTGGTGGCGTTCATCGGCCAGCCTCCGCCAAGGCCAGAGCCTGCCATCGGGTTGATCCAGTTGCTGTCGCCAGACTCCATCTGGGCTACGATTCGGTCGGTGATTTCCTGATAAATATCGCGCATTGCACGTCTCCTAAAGTTTAAGTTGGGCCTGTCATCATCAGTGCATCGGGGCCAATCGATGCAGACCGCCAGAGGCGGTTTCGACTATGTCTCAAGCACGGCAGCGGGTTCGAGATCCCACTGATCCGCGAGCTTGTAATACATCTTCGCAAAGTGTTTGCGCTTGTAAGCGTTGAAGCCCCCGGTCTCGGCATAGTGGTTGTGATACACATCCTCTTTTGCCATGTCTGAGATCGCTTGCAGCACGTCCATTCGGGCCTGCTCCAGCGGGGTGTGGTTGTAAGCGTTACGCATGGTTTTCTCCTATTTGCGTGGGGGGTTGGGTTAAAGGTTCTGCTCTCGCATGAAATCCTCAAAATCATTGTGATCTTGGTTATCCATCGCACGGTCTCCGGTTGTTGACTTACTCGAAAGCACTAGCCCGATTGCCAGTGCGCTCTGGTAAATCTCACGTTCTAGAATGTTGGCTGATGTCAGGGTGTCGGGCTGGGAAGTTGTGACCGATATGCCCGTTGCGGTTCGATCTGCATCACTCATTCCCATTCAACCCTAGCCTTCACCATCAGTTTAGTTCTAACCCCGTGAGGGGTTGCAGGTCTCGTTAATCTTTTTGGCCTCGTTCCGTTCGTAGTTGACCTCAAAAACTGTAGCTGCCGATATGCCCGTTGCGGTTCGATCCGCGCAGCTTGTCGCCTATCCTGCCCTAGCACCTTTGACCGGCTAGTAGTCGCACCCCGAAGGGTGGCGGGATTCGAGCGCGCTGCGCCCCGGCTCCCCGTCGCCGATGTCAAGAAGATCTCACGAATAACGACCAATGTATAGTGTAGAATCACGCTAGGGTTATATTCCTGTTTGTCATAGGTCGGGGGTCGTAGGTCATGGGCTGGTGGGGTGGCGTGGGGCAGATAGAATGACAGCCACTATATAGGCAAACGAAACCCGACTCCGAAACAGGGCGAAAGTAGGGGGAAGGTGATGCGATGCGGCACGGTTTACCCCTGAAAAAGGGGGGGTGTCGGGTCGAAACAAATCTAAAAAGAGAAAAAAGCGATGCGATGCGGCAAGGGTAAGTGCTCAAAAAGGGGGGGCAATGGATAAGCTGACACCTAAACAGGAACGGTTTGCGCAGCTAGTGGCTGGGGGTTCGAGCCAAGCGGATGCATACAGGGAAGCATTCAATAGCAATGGCAAGGATTCGACGGTTCACAGTGAGGGGTCGCGGCTGATGAAAGACCCCAAGGTTTCCGCAAGGGTGGATGCACTTATTGGTCTGAAAGAGCGAGCGATTCAACGAAAGGCGGTCTCTGACAGAGAATTGGTCGTCGGCAAGCTGCGGCGATGGGTGGAGGATGGTATCGACCCAACGACAGGCGACGAACCGACTAATGCTCAACTGGCTGCTGCACAATTGTTGGGTCGGACTGTCGCACTGTTCAGCGACAAACAGGTAGTAGAGAAAGTGGAACGGTCGCCGGATGAGATAGCCGCCGAGATAGAGAAACGATTGTCATCAGTGGCAGACGACTCACCGCTGCACTAAAGCTAACGGTTAACGTAAGACGCACAACGAATCACAACGGTTAGAATGAGGGGTCTTTTTTTGAGAGGATCGCGCTAATCACGCACACCCCCACCCCCCCTAATACGTGCGAGCGCGTCACCATATATACATAGTGAAACGCTCAAACGATTACCCCTTTTTTCTGACAGATAACATAACGCACAACGACTAACCCCTTTTTTGTGTGGCACAAAGGCTAGGAGTCCCAGAGCCAAAAAAAATTTCTAAAAAAATTGGCGTACTTTTTGTTGACTTTCTTTGTCAAGGTCTTCAGTCTGCTAGAATCACCAAAGGTGACATAGAACGTTCTAAAGGTTGAACGTTCATACGCCCCTCCGGGGTACTACGGGGCTTCAGGTTATCGTTTTAGGATTAACGTTCTACAGAAGAACGTTCTATCTGTAGAACGTTCTATGGACTTACATGTCAAAAAGAATCGACAAAGATTTGCTCAAAGGAGTGACTGATCTTCCGATAGAAGAGCAGAAAGAGATCCTAGAGCTTCTTGAAGCCTTAGAAGAAACAGAGAAGAAAGAACGTGCCCGTGAAGAGTTCATGGGGTTTGTGAATTACGTTTGGCCTGCCTTTATCGAAGGACGGCACCACAAGATAATGGCTGATGCTTTCGAGCGTGTAGCTAGAGGGGAATTGAAGCGGCTGATCATCAACATGCCGCCCAGACACACGAAGTCTGAGTTTGCTTCGTATCTCCTGCCAGCATGGTTCCTTGGCAAATACCCCGAAAAGAAGATTATCCAAACGGCGCATACCGCCGAGTTGTCTGTAGGTTTTGGTCGTAAGGTTCGTAACCTTGTCGATGCAGAGGACTACAAGACCGTATTCCCCGACTTAGGCTTGAGATCTGACTCAAAGGCTGCTGGTCGATGGAGTACCAGTAAGAACGGCGAATACTTCGCTATCGGTGTTGGTGGTGCGGTTACTGGTAAAGGTGCTGATCTGCTGATCATTGATGACCCGCATTCTGAGCAAGAAGGCCAGAGTGCAGATCCCGGCGTGTTTGACCGTGTATACGAGTGGTATACCTCCGGGCCTCGACAGCGTTTGCAGCCGGGAGGAGCCATCATTGTGGTCATGACCCGATGGCACAAACGAGATTTGACGGGACAGATCATCAAATCATCCGTTCAACGGGCAGGTACCGATGAATGGGAGGTGATTGAGTTCCCGGCGATCATGCCATCTGGCAAGGCGCTATGGCCTGAGTTCTGGTCTTTGGAGGAGCTAACCTCCCTACAGAACGAACTACCGGCACCTAAATGGAATGCCCAGTACCAGCAGAACCCCACCTCCGAGGAAGGGGCGCTGGTCAAAAGAGAATGGTGGCGACGATGGGACGATGATCGTCCTCCGCCGTGTGAATTTATAATTCAGTCGTGGGATACGGCGTTCTTGAAGACGCAGCGTTCCGACTTCTCCGCTTGCACTACGTGGGGCGTTTTCTACAAACCCGACAGTGATGGGATAACCCAACCGAATATCATACTGCTGGATGCCCACAAAGAGCGTCTTGAGTTCCCAGAATTGAAGAAAGCGGCAATGGAGTTCTACAACGACTGGCAACCTGATGCCACTATCGTGGAGGCCAAGGCTGCGGGAACCCCGCTGATCTTTGAACTACGAGCGATGGGTATCCCAGTCGCGGAGTACACCCCGTCTAGAGGTAACGACAAGATCAGTCGTGTGAATGCGGTCTCAGACCTGTTTGCCTCTGGCATTGTATGGGCACCCGGAACGAGGTTTGCCGAGGAAGTGATCGAAGAGTTCGCTGCTTTCCCGGCTGGTGACCACGACGACCTTGTTGACTCATCGACACAGGCACTGCTTAGGTTCCGCCAAGGCGGGTTCTTGAGGCTAAACTCCGATGAAGAAGACGAGCCTCACTACCCCAAAAGGGCTTCGTACTATTGATTGAAGTCAAAGGGTATGTGATAGACACGGTGTTAAAGCCGTTCTTCCGAAGGTTTTCCACCTTTGGTGACAAGGTATTCTTTGAGAACAAAGACTTCCCGTTCACTGAAGTTCTCGAAGAGAACTACGATGTGATCAAGGCTGAGTTCGAGCGGATGCAAACCCGACTGCATGAGTTCGCACCGTTCCAAGAGATCAGTCCAGATCAGACCTTCATCTCAGACGATGACAAGTGGAAGATGTTCTTCCTCAAAGCAGGGAACGTGCGGTTCGAGAGGAACTGCCAAGAGTTCCCAGAGACCATGAAAATCCTAGATTCAGATAAGAATTTGGTATCTGCCTACTTTTCTGTGATCGGGCCAAACAAAATGCTGATGCCACACAATGGGCCGTGGTGCGGCGTTCTAAGAATTCACATGGGGATACAGGTTCCAACCGATGGGAAGGGCTGTGTTCTTGTTGTAGATCAGAAAGAGTATCGGTGGCAAGAGGGCAAGGCCGTGGTGTTTGATGACACATACGAGCATTTTGCCGTGAACATGACCAACGGATATCGTATAGTGTTGTTTCTGGATTACCTGAGACCACTGCCTATGCCGTTGAGATGGGTTAACCGATTCGTTTTGTACATCGCTAGATTCCTGCCCTACTTCAAGGAGCCTATCCGTAGGCACAAGAAGTGGGAGGAGAGGTTCTACGGAGAGTCTGCGTAATGGCATATCTCCAAATCAACATCCCGTACTTCACGTGCTGGGTACGGCGCGAGTACACATACAACCACCGTAAGTATCACGGAGAGTTTCTCCACGCGATGGCGATAGCGGTAACGACCATGCCGTGCAGGAGCCTGAGCTTTCAGGTGATCTTTACCGGCGCAGAGACATACGACACCGACGATCCTAATGTTCACGGTGGCGCGATGTGGGCGCGTATGCCTTTGACTGCATTAGTTGGTGATACCCCTCTTGAGGAGTGGCCTGAACCGATGCCGACATGGGCTGCCCAGCCGTGGGATTGCAGTTCGAGAGATCATTCCGTGTATGTCTTAGATCGTTGTACGCCGTGCCCGTGGCTTGCTAAGATCGACGGCAAGATGTACCCAGCTAAGTACTTGTTTACCGTGGATTACACGGACAATGAAATAGCTGATGACCCAGCGCAACACAAGCAGAGTCATGTGATGGAGCTTCTGGATGCTGGGAAGTGGACTGGAAATATCGTTGCTTTACCGAATAATAGGGTTAGAGTGACTCATCCAGCGTGGTTCGAGACTGGGGAAGGTGCCCCAGACTTCAGACCATCGCAGCATATCCACTACAGCAAGTCGGACTTGGATTACACGTTAGACGTTAATCAGGTTTTTGATAATCTTTATTCAGAGGATGACCATGAAAAAGACTAAAGGATATATGGCTGGCGGCAAGATGAAGACCAAAGGCTATGCAGGCGGCGGCAAGCTGCCTATGGTTGAGAAAGGCGGAAAGATGGTTCCTTTCTACGCTGCTGACGGCGAAGGCAAGATGGCTGGTGGCGGCAAGGTGCGAATGAGCACAAAGCTAATGGCTAATGGCGGCCCTACCATGCTGAACAAAAAAGAAGGCGGAAACGTCTCTGTGCGTGGTAACGGCAAGGCTCGCACACGAGACTTTGGTAAGAACGGCTAAATGGCAATTGACCGCCCTCTGGCGACTCCAGAGCAAAGCATATTTTCGCAAGGTCAGGACGGTGAGCCTGACCTAGAGATTGAGATTGTCAATCCAGAGTCTGTTTCTATTGAAACAGAGGACGGGGGTATGATCTTTGACTTTGATCCTCAGGATTCCCTGACGGGCATGATCCCTCATGACGCCAACCTTGCCGAGTATATTGACGATGATGAGCTACGAGGGATTGCTACTGACCTAGTAGGGCAGTACAAGTCTGACAAAGAAAGCCGTTCAGACTGGGAGCGCACATACATTGAAGGCTTGGATCTGTTAGGACTCAAGCATGAAGACCGCACCACCCCTTGGGATGGCGCTTGCGGCGTGTTCCATCCGCTTTTGACGGAAGCAGTTATCCGCTTTCAGTCACAGTCTATCCAAGAGTTGTTCCCTGCTGCTGGCCCAGCCAAGACTTCTGTTGTTGGTACGGTTACTGACGAGAAGCAGGATCAGGCTCAAAGGGTTCAGGACTACCTGAACTATTTGCTGACTGAAAGAATGAGCGAGTATCGCACTGAGACAGAGAGGCTTTTGTTCTCTTTGCCGCTTGCCGGTTCCGCGTTCCGCAAGATTTATTACGATCCAAACATGAGCAGACCTTGCAGCATGTTTGTACCAGCAGAAGACTTCGTTGTTAGCTACGGAGCTTCGGACTTGCAGACCTGTGAGAGGGCTACGCATGTTATGCGCCGTAGCGCAAACGAGGTACGCAAGCTTCAGGTTGCTGGATTCTACTCGGATGTAGATTTACCGGCACCCTCTCCCGACTACGATGACATAGAAAAGAAGTACAACGAGCTTACTGGCGACTCAGCCAACTATGATCTCGACTATCGTCATGTCTTGTTGGAGATGAATGTTCATTTAGACCTTCCCGGCTTTGAAGATATCGTGAAGGGTGAGCAGACAGGTATCATGTTGCCGTATGTGGTGACGATTGATTTGTCTTCTCGCACCATTTTGTCCATTCGACGTAACTGGTACGAGTCAGATGAGCAGAAAATGGCTCGTCAGCACTTCGTTCACTACCAGTATATGCCCGGATTGGGCTTCTATGGCTTCGGTTTGCTCCACATGATTGGTGGATTGGCTAAATCTGCCACCTCTTTGCTGCGACAACTGGTCGATGCAGGCACTTTGGCTAACCTTCCGGGTGGTTTGAAGGCCCGTGGGCTGCGAATCAAGGGTGATGACACCCCAATTATGCCCGGAGAGTTCCGCGATGTGGACGTTCCCGGCGGAAGCATAGGCGAAAACATCAGCTTCTTGCCCTACAAAGAGCCAAGCACGGTTTTGTACCAGCTTATGGGCGACATTGTGGAGGAAGGACGGCGTTTTGCGTCCGCTGCTGACGTAAAAGCGTCCGATATGAACGCTGAAGCGCCGGTTGGCACCACATTAGCCATACTTGAGCGGTCAATGAAGGTCATGAGCGCCGTTCAAGCGCGGTTACACGCCTCTATGAGGTCAGAACTGCGGATTTTATCAAATGTTGTGCGCGATTTTGGGCCTGAAACGTACCCATACGACGAAAACAAGGAGCCATTGGTGGCTTCTGACTTCGATGACAGGGTAGACATCATCCCAGTCAGCGATCCTAACGCAGGAACGATGGCTCAACGCATTATGCAGTACCAAGCTGCACTACAACTGGCGCAACAAGCGCCTCAGATGTACGACATGCCGCAATTGCACCGGCAAATGCTGGAAATCCTGAACATTCGGGACGCAGAGAAGCTTGTTCCCACAGATGATGACATGACTCCAGTCGATCCGATCACTGAGAACATGAATATCATCAATGGTAAGCCGGTTAAGGCGTTTGTTTACCAAGATCACGAGTCCCACATCATGGCACACAAGGCTATGCTGGAAGACCCCAAGGTCATGGAGCTTATGTCGCAAAGCCCCAACGCAGAGTCGGCAGCAGCAGAGATGGCGGCCCACGTACAGGAGCATTTGGCGTTCCAGTACAGATTGGAGATCGAAAAAGAGCTTGGATTTGAGTTACCGGGGCCAGAAGAGCCGCTGCCTGAGGATATTGAGTACCGTATCTCTAGGCTTGCAGGACTTGCGGCGGATCAACTCAAAGGCAAGAACCAGCAAGAGGCGCAAGCTGCGGAACAACAGCAGCAGGCAGAAGATCCTATCCTCCAGATGCAACAAAAAGAGTTGCAAATCAAGGAGATGGAGGCGCAGCGTAGAATGCAGTCTGATATGGGCAGGCTTGAGCTTGATCAGCAGAAGGCTGCTGTTAAGGCAGAGCTTGATCGCATGCGGCTAGAGCAACAGAAAGATATTGAAGATAAGCGAATCGCGGTCAAGCTGGCTCAGGACGAGACCATGCAGCAGATCGAAGGATTCAAGATTGGCGTTGATTTAGTGCAGGATGCGCTTGATGACAAGTAGTTCTCAGAACGTATTCCAGTACATGCAGGGCAACCTGCGCGAAAAAATGAACGAATATGCAGACTTTATAAGCGGTGGCGCGTGTAAAGACTACAGTGAGTACACAAAGTTGTGTGGAATCATTGAAGGTTTGGCTATCGCTGAAAGAGAGATTCTAGACTTGGCTGAAAAGTACGAGTCTGAATAACGTTACGTCAGGTAACGCAAGCGACTCTGGACGCTAATTTCCAGTGCGAAAGGAAGACTAATGTCAGAAGCATTAGAAGATATCGGGACAGATGAATCCCGCAAGGCTAATCAGTTGCCTGAGCCGCAAGGCTACAAACTGTTAATTGCTTTACCCAACCCCGACGAAAAAACTGAGGGTGGCATCCTGAAGGCTGCTAGCACTCTGCACGATGAAGAAGTAGGGTCTATTGTCGGCATGGTTCTCAAGATGGGAGCAGATGCTTACAATGACCCTAGTCGGTTCCCCAACGGCCCCTACTGTCAAGAGGGCGACTGGATAATCATGCGCTCCTACTCTGGAACTAGGTTCAAAGTTCATGGGAAAGAGTTCCGGTTAATCAACGATGACTCTGTAGAGGCCGTCGTAGAAGATCCAAGGGGGATTATTAAGGTATGAGCGAAGCAGAAATGGACGTACAACCAGAACAGCCCATGAGTTCTGAGGACAAGTTCTTCGGTGTAAAGACGCAGATTGGTAAAAAATCAAGTGAGTCTGTCGAAGAGCAGGGTGAGTTTGAGCTAGAGGTCATCGATGAGCGACCTGAAGAAGATCGTAGGCCGCCAAAGGTAGAGGCTGCGGATACTACTGTCGATGTTGACGATGATGATGAAGAGCTTGCTGGATACAGCGACAAGGTACAGAAGCGAATCAACAAGCTTCGATACGAGCAGCACGAAGAGCGCAGGAAGCGTGAAGCGGCAGAGCGTATGCGAGAAGAGGCGGTACGAGTCGCGGAGCAGCTAAACAAGCGCAACCAAGAGAATGAAGCTCTAATCAACCGAGGCGAGGCTGCCTTGGTAGCTCAGATTAAAGCTAAAGCCGAGCTTGCTCTGCAAGACGCTCGGAATAGTTACAAGCAAGCATACGAGGAAGGCGATACAGATCGACTTATCTCGGCTCAAGAAAGCCTGAATCGGGCACAAGCTGAGTACGGCGAGGCGGAAAGGTACGAGAACAACCTAGCCTCTAACCAAGCGCAGCGAGAGCAGCAGGCAGAAGCTTGGCAACAACAACAGATTGCACAACAAGCTGCACAGAGTGTGGCGCAAAAAGCCCAGCCAGAGCCTCAAGTAAGCCCTGAAGCAGAGGACTGGGCGGGTCGCAACTCGTGGTTTATGCAAGAAGGCTATGAAGAAATGACTAGCCTTGCGTATGGAACCCATGCAGCATTGATTAAGAGAGGTATTCAGCCTAATAGTGCTGAGTACTTCAGACAGATTGATTCGCGCCTAAGAAGCGCGTTTCCAGAATACGACTGGCAGGATAAAGGCGAATCATATAGCCGTGACGCATCCGTGACTGCCGGTCAGCCCTCGTCGGTGGTGGCACCCTCCGCAAGGAGTAACGGTGCTAAACCGCGCAAAGTACGGCTAACGGCTACCCAACTCTCCCTCGCTAAGAGATTGGGTTTAACCCCGGAACAGTACGCGAGGCAACTCGCTAAGGAGACCTCGTAATGTCTGAAGAGCGCACCCCAAGAGAAAGTAAATCTCGTGAAAGTATTGAACGACCAAGTGATTCATGGAAGCCAGCTTCCATCTTGCCAGATCCAAAGCCGCAAGACGGCTATGTGTTCCGGTGGGTTAAGACCTCACTGTTAGGTCAGTCTGACAACACTCACGTTTCTAAGATGTTCAGAGAAGGATGGGAGCCTGTAAGGGCGGAAGACCACCCAGAACTGATGCTTGAGTCTGATGTAGGCTCACGCTTTCAAGGAAACATTGAGGTTGGCGGCTTGTTGTTGTGTAAGGCTCCTGCGGAAACAATGGAAGCTAGATCACGACATTTCCAGCAGGCTGCTGAAAATCAGATGGCTTCGGTTGACAATAACTATCTGAGAGAAAACGATCCTAGAATGCCGATGCTCAATCCAGAGCGAAGCACTAGGACTACCTTTGGAAAAGGCTAACCCTTAGCAGGGGTTAGTTATTATTAACTAGGAGGCCAATTATGGCTACTTCTGCTGCCCCAACAGGTGCGGAACCAGTTGATACCTTGAGTGCGAGCGGCTCGTTTACCGGGAAGATTCGTCATATCAAGATTGCAAGTGGTTATAGCACCGCTATTTTTTACGGTGATTTCGTAAAATTAGTGTCTGATGGTGTCATTGAAAAGGACACGGGTACTGCAACTTTGACTCCTGTAGGAGTTTTTGTTGGTTGCGCGTACACCGATCCCGGCACAAACCAAAAGACTTTCAACCAACAGTTCCCAGCGTCTACTGCTGCCAGTGACATTGTGGCCTACGTGGTTGATGACCCTAACGTTTTGATGCGTATGCAAGGCGATGCGTCTCTCGCTCAGACTACTCTAGGTAACAACGCGGCGATTGTTCAAACCGCCGGTTCTACCTCTATTGGTCGAAGCAAGAACGCTGTTGACGCAAGCACTGCTGCAACAACTAATACACTCCCACTACGAATCATTGATTTTGTAGATGGGCCAACTAGTTCGGCTGGTGATAGCTTTACTGATGTAATCGTTAAATTTAACGTTGGTCATCAGTACGTTAACACCACTGGCGTATAGGAGGTTTAGGCAATGGCTATCTCAAGAGCGCAAATGCTTAAAGAACTCCTGCCGGGGCTTAATGCTCTTTTTGGTTTGGAGTACGAGAAATACGAGGACGAGCACACTCTCATTTATGAGACTGAAAGCTCTGATCGTTCCTTTGAAGAAGAAGTGAAGTTGTCTGGCTTCGCTGCTGCCCCTGTGAAAGCAGAAGGCGCGGCTACCAGCTACGACTCCGCTCAAGAGTCTTACACCGCTCGGTACAATCACGAGACCATTTCGATGGGCTTTGCGATCACCGAGGAAGCGATGGAAGACAATTTGTACGATTCACTTTCTGCTCGTTATACCAAGGCGCTTTCCCGCGCTATGGCGTACACCAAGCAGGTGAAGGCGGCAAACTTGTTGAACAATGGTTTCACCAGCTTCCAATCTGGAGACGGTGTAACTCTGTTCAATGCTTCACATCCTTTGGTCAACGGTGGAACTAACTCCAACCGTCCGTCCACTGGTGCTGACTTGAACGAAACGTCACTGGAAAATGCGATCATTGAGATTGCTGCGTTCACCGATGAGCGTGGTCTTCTTATTGCAGCGCGTCCTCGCCGTTTGATCGTACCACCCGCTTTGATGTTTACGGCAGATCGTCTGCTTGAAACGACTCAGCGTGTTGCGACCAGCGACAACGACATCAATGCCATCCGCAACATGGGTGCGATCCCAGAAGGCTATGCAGTCAATCATTACCTGACTGACAGCAACGCTTTCTTCTTGATCACCGATGTGCCAAATGGCATGAAGCACTTCGAGCGTACTTCGCTTGAAACTTCAATGGATGGTGACTTCGATACTGGCAACGTGCGCTACAAGGCGCGTGAACGTTACAGCTTCGGCGTTTCTGATCCTCTGGGAATCTACGGATCGCCCGGATCTAGCTAGTAGCTAGGGAAAGTTTGGTGGCCCCTTCGGGGGCCGCCCTTTTTCCTGACCGAATGTTCCACATGGAACAATTGGACTAACCCAGACAGGAGACTACAATGGGTAATACGACTTTCACTGGAGCGGTACGCTCCGAAAATGGATTCAAGGTTGTTTCAAAGGATTCAACTTCTGGAGAGGTAAGCACCTCGTTCCAGCTTGATAACTCTGGACTTATCGTTACGCCGGTTCTACTTACCGATGCAGACACCACTATCACGGCAGCAGAACACGGCAGTCGAACAGTCGTTGTTCCTGCGGTAACAGCGAATCGAACCTTGACGTTGCCTGCACCAGCGGCGGGTATTAACTTCAAGTTTATTTACGGCGGCGCTGCTGAAGAGACTGAGAACGTTATCTTTGATACCGGATCTACGTCTAACTTCATTCAAGGCGGTATCGTTCACATCGACTCTGATGCAGACAGCGTGTCTGTTTACTCAGACGGAAACTCAAATCGCAAGCTCACGCTGACCGACTTTGGCATTTTTGAAATCAACTTTGTCGCCAAGGATGGTGATAGTTGGTATGTCTGGGGTTACCAGCAAGGTGCGGATGCTCCTGCGTTTGCCGATTCCTAATAGGAGATAGTCATGGCTGATGCAGTAGCAACGCAAACCATTCAAGATAATGGTAGTACTGCGATATTCCGATTCACTAATGTCAGCGATGGCAGTGGTGAGTCGGCGGTAACAAAGATCGATGTTTCTGCATTGGCTGTTGATCCGGTAACGGGCGCGGCTTGCACCAAGGTATCGATTGAGAAGATCCAGTACACCACCGTAGGGATGGGCGTTAAGATCTTGTTTGACGCCTCAAGCGACGTTTTGGCGTGGCAGTTGAAGGCTGATGACGCTAGAACGTTTGACTTTACTGACTTTACGGGCATTCCGAATAACGCTGGTAGCGGTGTAACTGGAGATATTCAGTTCTCTACTGTTAGCGCAAGTTCGGGTAATGTGTACGTTATCGTTATGCAGGTACGGAAGCACTTCTAGTGGCAGAGAAAAAGAAGTCTCGTGTAAATGAGGCTGGCAACTATACGAAGCCAGCCTTACGCAAAAGACTGTTCAACTCTATCAAGGCAAGCGGGAAAGGCGGTAAGCCGGGACAGTGGTCTGCGCGTAAAGCGCAGATGCTGGCTAAACGTTACAAGGAATCTGGCGGAGGATACAAGGACTAATGGCTCTCAAGAAGTCACAGAAGTCTTTGAAGAAGTGGACTAAGCAGGAATGGGGAACCAAGTCCGGCAAGCCATCGACACAAGGAAAGAAAGCGACAGGTGAAAGGTATCTCCCGAAGAAGGCTAGAGCGTCTCTATCAGATGCGGAGTACGCTGCTACAAGTCGAAAGAAGCGAGCGGACACCAAGAAAGGAAAGCAGCACTCCAGTCAGCCAAAAAAGATTGCCAAAAAAACAGCGAGGCATCGCAAATGAGCTTGACGGATGCGGAGAAGAACAGGCTAAAGAAGGCCGGTCTGCAAGGGCTGAACAAGCCTAAAAGAACACCCAGCCACCCCTCAAAGAAAGGGGTCGTTGCTGTGCGCGATGCGGGGAAGGTAAAGATAATCCGCTTCGGTGACCAGAAGATGGGTCACAATTACTCAGACGAAGCTCGTAAAAGTTTTAAGGCTCGTCATGCAAAGAACATTAAGAAGGGCAAGACATCAGCCGCATACTGGGCTAACAAGATGTTCTGGTCTGGCAAGGGTGGCAGCAAGAAAAGCCCCCCTAAGTCGCAGAAGCAGAAGTTTGGCAAAAGCTAATGCCAATAAGCCGAGCGCAACAGAAGCAACAAATTAACAAACCTAAAGCTAAGAAGCGCAAGGTTAAGAAGAATCGGAGGTAGTAGGTGGCTACTAGCGGCACATTTACATTCAATCTTGACCTAGCCGATTCTATGGAAGAAGCCTTTGAACGCGCAGGGTTAGAGCTTCGTAGTGGCTATGACTACAAGACAGCTAGGCGCAGCCTAAACCTGATGATGCTTGAGTGGCAGAACAGAGGTCTTAACCTATGGACTGTTGAGTTTGGGACGCAGGCGCTAACTGCCGGAACTAACACATATACGTTAGATGGGAAGGTTCTAGATATAATCGAAGCGTTTATACGAACAGATGCAGGCGACACAAACTCTCAGTTTGATCAGTCAATGACTCGCATATCGGTGAGCCAATACTCAAACCTTCCTAACAAGCTGTCTCAAAGCAAGCCACTCCAGTACTTCGTTGATAGAAACGCAGATAACATTACAATTAATCTATGGCCTACACCAGACGCTCAAGAGACGTACTCGTTTGGGTACTACTACATGGAGCGTATTGAAGATGCAGGCAGCCCTGCGTCAAACAACATAGATGTTCCAGCTAGATTTTTGCCGTGCTTAGTTAGTGGTTTGGCGTATCAGTTAAGCATGAAGTACCTCCAAGCTGGTGCTAGAGCACAAGCGTTGAAGATGGACTATGAAGAGCAATGGAAGCTTGCTTCTGAGTCTGATCGCAACAAGGCTTCTTTGTTTGTTTCGCCGGGAGGATATACCTTTTGAGTAGAGCAAAGGGCAAGTACGCTTACGGCTATTGTGATCGAACTGGGTTCAGGTATCCGCTTAGAGATCTTGTGCCTGAAATTTTTAACCAAAGACCTACAGGGTTCTTGATTGGCAAAGATGTTGTCGATCCAGACCAGCCGCAGCTACAGGTTGGCAAGCTTTTGCTTGACGATCCTAAGCCTCTCTTGAACCCAAGACCCGACAGGTCTTTGGATGAGAGCAGAATCCTATCGTCATTTGATCCTGTGGGTCAGGTGGGCTTGGGTATGACAGGTGATGTAGGCCGAGTAACGGTGACAACAAGCTAATGGCACTTACATTCACTACGCTCAAGTCTGCTATTCAGGATTACTTAGAAACCACTGAGGCTACTCTGGTGTCTAATCTGCCGCTAATTATTCGGCAGGCTGAAGAGCGCATACTCAAGTCCGTTCAGTTGCCTAACTTCAGGAAGGCCGCTGGCGGCGTAACCACGTCGGGCAATCAATATCTGGAGACCCCTTCGGACTTTTTATCTCCGTATTCTCTAGCGATTACGCCTACGTCTGGTTACGACTATCTGATAATCAAAGACGTAAACTTCATCCGTCAGGCGTATCCGGTAGCAAGCACTACGGGGACACCAAAGTATTACGCACTGTTTGATGATACGACCTTCATACTTGGCCCTACGCCAAACGCAAACATTGCGGTAGAACTTCACTATTTCTATGCTCCGCAATCAATCACGGAGTCTGGAGACGGCACTAGCTGGCTAGGGTCTAATGCAGAAGAGGCGTTGCTGTACGGCAGTTTGATTGAAGCCGGTACGTTTATGAAGACAGAGCAGGACATGATGCAGCTTTATGCCACAAGGTATGAGACTGCGTTAGCTGATCTGAAGTCTTTAGGCGAGGGCTACAGCACAACGGATAACTACAGAGCCGGTATGGTTCGTTCAGAGAGGATGTAGCTGAGTGCTGATCACACCTTCAGAAATGGGCGTAGGTAACGTCCTAGTCTCAACGACAGATAATAAGGGTCACGATCCAGACTTCTGGGCTGACTCAGCAGCAGATAGGATTGTTAGTGTTGGCGGGAACTGCCATCCTGCAATTGCAGAACAAGCGAATGAGTTTAAGAGGGCTGTTAGAGCAACGGTCTTGTTTTACATCAAAGAGGCGATTCGTAGTGACAGGGTTACTCTTGCCGCTGAATTTGAAAACCAAGGCCATGCTGATATGGCGAACATCATAAGGAGTCTATAATGGCTATCACGACTGCAATGTGTACGTCTTTCAAGAAAGAGCTTTTGGAAGCAAAACACAATTTTCTAAACTCGGGCGGAAGCACGTTCAACTTGGCGTTGTACACAAGCAGTGCTTCTTTGGGCGCAGGCACCACCGCATACACAACTTCTAACGAAGCTTCAGGTACAAACTACACCGCAAAAGGTGCAGCCCTGACTCGCGTAGATCCGTCCACCTCAGGTACAACTGCGTTGACGGACTTTGCAGACTTAACGTTCTCAAATGCGACAGTTACGGCTCGTGGGGCGCTTATCTTTAACGATAGCGCGTCAGGTGATCCTGCTGTTTGTGCGTTGGACTTCGGTGGTGACAAGACTTCAACAGCGGGTGACTTTACCATTCAGTTCCCTACTGCGGATGCGTCTAACGCCATTATCCGAATAGCCTAGTACTTAGTACATGGCGGTAATTAACGGCTGGGGTCGCGGTGGCTGGGGTGACCTTGCGTGGGGCGAGGGAAGTGTCCCTGTCACCGTCACAGGCGTTGAAGCGACTGGTGCTGTTACTACGGCTACTGTCTCAGGCGATGCCAACGTTACGGTCACTGGTGTATCCAGTATTGGTGCTGTTGGGTCTGTTTCGATTGTTGCGGAAGCAAATGTTACGCCGACAGGAGTTTCGGGCACTGGCGCAGTTACAGTGCCGTTACCCGTTTCAAACAACACTCTTTCTGTTACAGGCGTTGAAGGTACGGCCCAGCTAGGAGGGGATGTTTCCATTGGACTGGGCGTAACTGTCCCGGTCTCAGGGGTTAATGCCACTTCAGGTATTGGCACGGTTACAACCACAAGTGTCAACGTAATACCGCAAACAGGTGTTGAGGGGACAGGCCAGATTGGAGCGCCTTCGTTCTCACTGAGTATTGTTCAGGGAGTTACTGGGGTATCTGGTACTGGTCAGTCGAACACAGCGACAGTGACTGGCGACGCAACAGCATCTGTTACTGGCGTTGAAGCCACAGGATCAGCAGGTACAGCATCCACGATAAGCAACAATACAATCCCGGTAACAGGGGTTGGGGGAACTGCATCAGTAGGTTCGCCTACGGTCTTGCTCAGTATCAATGTTGCGGCTACCGGCGTGGAGGCTACTGGAGGCGTTGGAACTGTTGACGCTGATCCAGACGCTAACCTCACGGGCGTTGAGGGCACAGGTCAAGTTTCGGCTCCAACCGTCTCAGCAGACGCCACAACAAGCGTTACCGGGGTTTCTGCGACAGGTGATACATCTGCACCCACAGCTACCGGAGGGGCTACAGCGGCTGCTACAGGCGTCTCTGGGACAGGTTCTGTCGGTTCTGTGACCGTAATAGGTAAGGCGGTGGTTTCTCCGACAGGCGTTAGTGGAACTGGTGCGGTTACCGCAATAAACATATGGGGGCTTGTCGATACAAGTCAGACGGCTTCTTGGAGTGCGGTATCTGCTGCACAGACAGCAAATTGGACAGAGGTAGCATAGATGGCGACTTACGTTAATGACCTTCGATTAAAAGAAATCACCACAGGTGACGAGAGCGGAACATGGGGCACCAGTACAAATACTAACTTAGAGTTGATAGGTGAAGCTTTAGGTTATGGAACTGAAGCGATCACAACTAATGCGGATACGCATACGTCCACGATAGCTGATGGCGCGTCTGACCCTGCTCGTGCAATGTACATCAAGTATACAGGCACCTTAGATTCGGCCTGCACAATTACGATTGGCCCGAACACAATGAGTCGCGTTCATATAATAGAAAACGCGACCAGTGGATCGCAGAACATTATTATCAAGCAAGGCTCTGGTGCTACTGTAACCATCGGCAACGGCAACGTAAAAATTGTGTACTTGGATGGTGCTGGCAGTGGAGCGGCGGTCACAGATGCGTTGATAGATCTGGAGCTAGCTGATGTTGCAAGTGCTACGATAGCGTCAGTGGATATCAATGGCGGGGCGATTGACGGCACGACAATCGGTGCTAGCTCGGCTGCTGCTGGAACATTTACTGACATAGTTTCCAACGGCAAAACGGTAGGGACGCAGTCAATTGTTAGCTCGAATCCGACATCTGCTTCTGGGTTTCCAGACGGGCATGTGTTTTACGTCATTAGCTAGGAACAAACAGTGGCTATATTTATTAACGACAATGGAACGCTGAAGGAGTTAGATAACGACACGCAGATTGCTGTCCGCGCTACCGCCAATACGCTCCATCAGGTGAACTTCATCGTCGTTAATAACGGCGGTACGTTGGCTACGGTCTGGAACGCTATATACAATACGACTAGATCGACGGCTACGACACGCGCTACAGCTACGACTCGTGCAACCCAGACGAGCCAGTCCACTAGTAAATCAACGACAACGACATTTAACACTACGACTACGTCTGCCACGGCTACGTCTCGGTCTACCACTACATCATTTAATACTAGCTTTAACACTAGCAAGTCCACGACTACTGCCTTCAATACGACAACCACGTTTGGTACTAGCAAGAATACGACTACTAGTTACAACACGTCGTTCAATACCACGACCTCACGAGGAACAAGCAAGAGCACATCAACGTCGTTTAACACGTCGAGGAATACGTCTAGGGGCACTAGCAGGAATACGACCACTACCTTTAACACGTCGTTTAATACGTCTCGCAATACAAGCAGGGGTACGAGTAAAAACACTACAACATCGTTTAATACGAGTAGGGGTACTTCCAAACAAACATTTACTGTTGTGGGCGGAAAACCGTCAGCTACCAATACAACGTTCAATACAACGTTTGGTACTAGCAAAAGCACGTTAACGTCTTTTAACACAGCGTTTGCTACGACATTTGCTACGAGCAAATCAACCAGCAAAAGCACATCAACGTCGTTTAACACTGGGTTTAGCACGACATTCGCTACTAGCAAGAATACCACGACGAGCTTTAATACGGCTTTTGCTACTGCTACGAGTAGAGGAACATCCAGAACGACTCTGTCTTCTTTCAATACCTCACGGGCGACAGGAACGAGTAGGAGTACGACCACAACCTTTGCGACTAGTCAGGTCACATCGGCATCAACCACAACGACGTTCAACACGCTGACGGGGTTTGCCACAGCGACAAGCAAGTCAACTACAACGACATTCAACACAGCGTTTAACACTACAACGACGTTTAATACAACGACGACTTTCAACACAAACACTGTTATATTTGAGCGATTGACTGCTACTGGAAACCAAACTGAGGTTACGTCTGGTAGCGCACACAACGCTAGATATCACGATGGATCACAATGGACGGAAGCGTAGAGCAAGAGCTAAAGGCTATTAACAAGCGCATAGAAACTATGCTCGAAATAGTGCTTGAACATTTCGGTGATGCAGAAGATCGCTTTGATGAGATAGAGAAGATGATCTCTGACATTCGCAGTGTTGGTGCAGAGAGCGAAGATGGCGATTGAGCAGCTAGCCATTGATGACCGCCTTGGTGAAACAGGATCGCATTTCTTCAAAAGCGGGAACATTCTTAGAAACCCTCGATGTAACTCGTTAAACCTAGCCAGCTTGCTACCTGAGCGCGGACTGTATAACACTAACCTTGAGTACGACCTTTGGTATGACATGGGCGGTGACAAAGAGATTCACGGTTACGTTTATACGGACGCCCTTGAAGACTACCTGTACATAAAACCTGCCAATGTACATTTTGCTGAAATGGCTATGTACGCAAGTGTAAAGCTTGACCCAACCGGCTATGGCGAAAAGCTAGTCGATCAGATGGGTCAGGGTATTGAAGACAAATACAGGCTCAGAAGAGCTAAGTCTAAGCACAAGTTTGTCATATTCCTGCCCGGAACCAACTGCATAAAACAGGTATTGGATTGGGCGTTGGTGAAAGCTGCGGTTGATCAAGGCGCTGTAATTAAGCCTCATCCCCTCACTAGCGTATCGCTAATGGTTCATCTCAAAAACCTGTATGGCGAAGATAATGTCCTGAATAAAAAAGAGTCAGGGCATGAGCTTATGCATGCGGCAGATATTGTTGGATGTTGTTGGAATAGTGAGATGGGGATAGCCGCAATAGCGGCAGGTAAAGGGTTTCATCTATTTACAGATCTGAAATCCAAAAACCATCACACATACGCTGCTATATACAAAGCCATACTAAGCGGCGGCGATTACCGGGACAATCTGATTAGAGTATTTGACAGTCCGTTTAGCGGTATAATCAATGGCAAGAGCGATGACGCGATAGATCGCATTGCCTCATTTTTTAATCAGTTTTCGGAGGTTCCTCACATTGAACCCAAAAATACTAGTCCGTGAGAACGCTTGGAGCGCGATCACAGTAGACTCTATCAAGGCGAACATGCCTGATTGGGAGCCTGTGTTGATCAAGAGGGGGGCTTCTGGTGTCATTGCTACTGCACTTGATAATGCAGACGGCATCACGATGTGCGTCCGAGGCGGTATTGTTCTTGATATAAAATCAGAAGACTTGCCCCCTGACGAAAAACTCTCCACGTTCCATATATCCTTAGCGAAGCGCGGTGTCTATGTGGACAGCGAAAAGCACGATCAGATATACAACTTAGCCGGTGCGAACATCACTCACGGGACATGGGACTTAGATGTCATCATAGTCAATCCCGACATGTGGGATGTTACTCCAGAGCAAGATGCAGGCTCGTTGCGTGACAAGAAGATATTAAAGATGCCTCGTTACATGAATCATAGGGTGGATCGTGTTGCCGAAAGGGTCTTACCTGCCGCAGAGCTAGCTAGGTACGGCGTCCTTGGTCATCAAGCAAGTGTCTTGAATTATGTTGGCGTGTTGACTCACGGTCTCTATGGAGCGGCTAGGTATGCCTATGCCCTTGATCGTGTTACGCCATTTGTAGGGAACCTTAGCGAGGAAAAGAAGACTCAAGCTGAAGCATACATAGGTCGATGCGAGTCGCAGTCAAGATTCATCAAAGCTTTAGCGGAGAGTAACTAATGGCCTTGGTTCGTACACGCATATTTTCCATTGTAGACACTGAATTTGATCGTGTGTTTGATGGTTCTTTAGCCATCATGACAGACGCAGATGCAGGTACATTCCCATTTGCTGAGAGGGCGCTGACAACATACGACGATCAAAAAGCGCACATGCGTAAAATTTGTGAGCACTTCATTTCAAAAGACAACGCTTTTTGTTTTAAGACAGAAGATAACGGTCTGTTGCTCACTATGATTTTTGGAACTGTGGCAAACAGTCAGTTGGATTTGTGGGTTTGGCTTGGTGCGGATGACGCTAATGGTAGTAGAGGTTATGTGTACGACAAGGCCAACGTTGTCAGCTTTCACACATGGCTAAAGGAACAAGGGGTTACCAGCATTCAGAGTCATATTTCTGAAAAAGGTAATCGATTAAAGAACTTTACTGAGGACGGTAACACGCGCATCAGAGATGTAAGTGGTGACTGGGGAATATCAGAAACGCTAGAAGATATGTCGGGCACGGCCTACTCTAGTCGTAATGCAAGAACACTCACGATGAACAGTAATGCAAATATCACTGTAGATGGTGATTAAGGAGATATGGTGTACATACCTGAAAAGATTGATGTTGATGGTACTGAATATATGGTCGAGGATCTTCCAGAAGAGTTGCAAAACATGCTTGTCGAGCATTGCAACGCATCGTTGCAGCAAAAGGCGTATGAGCGCGTATGTGCCTCGCTTGCTGACCAGATTGCTCATGGGGTGAAGGACTGGAGTTCGATGAACACCGAAAGCATCCCTGATCTGCGCCCTGTTTCGTAGGAGGTTGTATGTTGGACTTTATAGGAAATGTGATCGTTATTGTCACTGGTATTGTGACCGTCGCTTCGCTGATCGCGGCAGCTACAGACACGCCTAAAGACGATGAGTTGATAGGCAAGCTTTATAAGCTGGTAGACATCTTGGCTCTCAACATCGGTAAGGCTAAGGATTGATGGGCGTTTAAGTCCATCGACTTAGTTGTATGACTAATGAGGAGTCAGAGTTCTGGCGAGAAGAGTCTTGTGATTCTAGGCTGGAGGTCTTGGTATTCTTATGTCAGATAGCTCTGATCGTGATTTTGGCGATATTAGTGAGGCCGTTAGAAGGGCCATTGAAGAAGCTCAAAACCAAGGTTTTGTCACTGTTGTAATATCTGGGGTTGTTGGTGTCGTTTGGTGGCAGGCAGTTGCGGAGATGCTTAGTCAAACTAGGCAAGATTTATATAAAGGTAAGCGTTAATGACCCCTACAGAAAAAGCTATAGCAAAGATTGAAGCGCACGAGAAAGAGTGCGCTATCCGGTACCAAGGTATTGAGCAGCGCCTGCAAGACGGCAGTAAGCGGTTTGATCGGCTTGAGCTAATGATCTGGGGCGTTTATGTGACGGTAATTGTCGCGGTGGCTTTGCCGCAGTTCATGGGCGGCTGATTGTGATTGGTGAGATCGCTGCGATTGTAGCTGGCGTAAATGCAGCTACCAGTGCGATTAAGCAGGTCGCTGAGACCACTAATGACATTCAGTCTATCTCTGGGTTTTTGTCTGCGTTAGGTGGTGCCGAGGTAGAGCTACAACGCGCTCAAAACGAGGGAAAGCTGTCAGAGGCAGATGCTGTAAAGGCGGCACTAGCCAAGAAGCAGATCCAAGAAACCATGCGCGAAATCAAAGATCTGTTTACCGTCAGCGGTAATGGACAGTTATATCAAGAAGCTATGCAGGCGATGGCAGACGCCCGTAAGCAAAAGCAGCTTGAACTGGCTAGGGCAGCGGCAGCTAAAAAGAAGTTTTGGAAAGAAGTTAAAGAATACTTAGCTATTGGTGGCGTACTAGTATTTCTGCTACCCATGACGCTGGCACTGCTACTGGGTTGGTTAACACGATGATGGCGTTCTTACTAGTTGTAGTGGTGAACGGAGAGCCTATAGAAGATCAGTTTTACTTTCGAGATGTTACCCGATGTAACACATTTGCGTATTACGTCAGCACAGGTAAAACCAAGATAAACAACCGTTACCAGATGCAAGAAAACATAACGGCTTATTGCATACCGAAACGGGTTGCGGCGAACACGAAAACTTGGGACTAAGATGGCAGCAAAGCGACTAGAGGAAGGCAGCGAATACGCCGAATACGATGCGGATGGGGACGGTATTGTTACCGACGAAGAGCTAAACACCAGCAAGGAATTGCAGGAACTGCGGCTACAGCATGAACGCGCCGATGCTCAACGTGCTATGAGTTGGTTCGCCCTGTGGGGCATGCTTCTTTACCCGTCACTGGTGGTTGTCAGTGAGTTCTTTGGGATGAATCAAGCTGCAACAATCCTTGGCGACATGGCAGCGGTTTACTTCGTTTCGGTTGCGGGTATTTTGGCGGCGTTCTTTGGAGCGCAAGCTTGGTCTAATAAGAAGCCCTGATGTTTCAGTTAGCAGGAATCCTTGGCCTCGCGTTGGTGCTTACTGGAGGCGCTTTCAAAATGTATGTTGATAAATCTGAAGCAGAGAAGGAGCAGATGGCGACTCAGCTTCGTGTTTCAGCGGATAATCAGTTAGTCCTTGAAAATAGTATTACTAACCTGAATGACCAACTGGTAAAAGCAGAGCAGCGTCAACAAGACATACTTGATCGCGTTAACAAATTGCAAGCTCAAAACGCCCAAGCGCAAGCGGAGGTGGAGTCGATCAGAAAAAAGTTCGCCAAGCACGACATGACTGTTCTCTCTTTGCGAAAGCCGGGGTTGATAGAGAAAATAATTAATCGCGGAACGAAGGAGGTGCTAGGTGATCTGGAAACTATTACCGATCCTTCTTCTTAGTGGCTGTAGCCTTATAGGTCGTGAGCCATACGTCCCCGAAACTAAGCAGGTTGAAGTTGTCACAGTGGTTCAGCCAGCGGCTGTTTACCACCCGCCCTTGCCTAATGCTGTGTCTATGGCACCTGTCGAGTGGAAGGTACTGACCCCGGATACGATGCGCGAATATCTAGAGGATCTGGATGCCGGTAACGCCCCAGTGAACGCATATTACGGGGTATCGCCAAAGGGTTACGAGAACCTGTCTTCTAACATGGCGGAAGTAAAGAGGTATATCCGTCAGGTTTTATCTATAATCGAATACTACAAAGAGTTATCGGAAAACACGGATGGATCTGGAGGGGATAGTTCAGATTGATATAAACATTACGGACTTGTGCAACCGCACATGTTCGTTCTGTCCACGGTCTGATGCATCAATTTACCCCAACAATAACCAGAACATGACGCTAGAAATGTTCGACCTGATCATGGATCAGATCGAAGAATGGCGATTCAGCGGTAATGTCATTTTGGCGGGTCGAGGGGAAAGCACAAATCATCCTCAGTTCGAGAAGATAATTCAGCGGTTGCTTCGTAAACCCAACAGATACCGTACACAGGTGACAACGAATGGGTGGCGGCTTGATCGTTACTGGGATTACTACCGTCAGCTAGATAATCTAGTCCTTAATACCTACACCACCGAAGAAGACTTTGAGGCTAGACGAAAGAAGTATCCACGCCTAGATAACGGCGAGCGGATTGAGGATTACTGGAAGCCGGACGGCGGCTCGGTTGGAGACGTGAATGTGTTACCTGACTACCCAGACCCTAAGGGTGGCAACTTCAGATACAAGCATGTCTTTAATCACAGGGCAGGGTTAATCGCAGGCGGCACCGCCGTGAAAGGCCCGTGTATACACCCCATGAGGGGGATATTCATTAACTTCGACGGTGAGTTGCAGATGTGTTGCAACGACTGGTCGCATCAAATCGGCTTTGCTAACGTCAAAGATGTTAATATGTTTAGAGAGTGGCGTGATAACAAGGAGTTACAACGAATCTCTACTGAGCTTGTTAATGGCAATAGAGATGTGACACAGCCTTGCAGTGTGTGCGATGTGCAGTGTGCAAAGCCTGAGCTTGTTGAGAGGTATAAGCGGTGGGTTTGAAGAAAATAAAGAGTCGATGGCGTAGTGTGTTTGGCGCTATGCGTAGGTTGTACAAGAATCCTAACGATCTTGAAGCCGCTTTTATTATCTTTAACTGGCTATCCTCGCGCTCTGTCCGCAAGCAATATGAAAGGTTCCGTCGGACGCCAGTAGGTTCAAGGGTTATCGTTAGCAGTGAGTCGCTAGTCGATGTTCTTGATGATGTTGATAGGCTTAAAGCCCTGCCCGTTGGTAGCTTGGGGCACGAATACTCTAAGTTTCTAGTTGAGACTAGCCGGTCTACATCTCAATTTGCTGATGACACCAAGAAGCGGGGTGAGAAGCCCTCTGAGTCGGCGTTCAACTGTTATATCCGGTGGTATAGAGATCAGCATGATCTGACTCACACCGTTACAGGATATGAACGTAATCCGTTTGGAGAGGTTGTCCTGCTGTGGTTCTTACACGGTAACTTCGCAAACTTTGGCATCATTGCAATGACAATACCAATGACGATAACCCACGCTAGAAAAAAGGGCTGGGGTGTTTTTGCTGCGTCTTTCGAGGCGTACATGAATGGTCGCAAGGCGCAATGGCTTGCTGGTGTTGACTGGCCCTCCCTGTTAGAGGTGCCTCTGGTCGATGTGAAGTCGGTTGTTCAAGTGAAGCCGCCTGTTAAATATCAAGAATTGATGTATAACCTAAGAGCGTCGAAGAGTCCGATTCGTGAAGGTGTTTGAGGTTCTCAGCAGATCAAAGGTAATTCGATGAATAAAAGAACAAGCGCAGAAGGTATAGCTCTTATCAAGAAGTTTGAAGGTTGCGAACTGGAGGCGTATCAGTGTTCCGCTAATGTTTGGACTATTGGGTACGGTCATACTCGCGGCGTTGAGGAAGGTGACGCCTGCTCTCAAGAGGACGCTGAGAGCATGCTCGTTGCGGATCTTGAAGAGTTTGAGGGATACGTCAATGACATCGTTGAGTGCCCCCTAGAGCAGAATCAATTTGATGCATTAGTGGCATGGACATACAACTTAGGGCCAACTAATCTGAGGGAATCGACGCTGCTGGTCAGGTTGAACGATCAGGATTATCACGATGTTCCCACGCAAATACGTCGGTGGAACAAAGCTGGCGGCAAAGTACTAGATGGTCTCGTAAGGCGCAGAGAAGCAGAAGCTCTCTTGTTCTTAGGGCAAAATTGGGAAGAGGTATAGGTCATGGGTAGAGGCAGTTCAGGCGGCGGCGGCAAGGGCGGGGCGGAAACCATCCCTTACGGGGGCGGGAGCATTGCAAGAAACAGGTACGGGTTCGGACAAGGGCAACCACAGCGTACTATGCCCACTGGCTTTTTAGCTGGCGGCCCAAATCCTTACGGGGCAGGAAACGACCTTGGTGCTAGTGCAGGCAGAATTATTGGCGACATGAGGTATAACCACAACGTTGGTGGTTATCAAGGGTTGCCACAACAGCAAGCGTTTCAGCAGCCCCAGCCGTTTCGCCAGCCCATTCAGCAGCCCCAGCCGTTTCGCCAGCCCATGAGATATCAGCAGCCCATGCGAGGCTTTGGCGGCTACAATCAGCCTCAATACCAACCCATGCCATTCCGCGCCCCCTCTCCGGGCAAGGGGGGATCAAAGGGTGGCGGCATGAGTGTGCCAAGAGATCCGAGATTCCGAAACGAAACACAGCCATACCCAATGCCTATGCAAGAAAACCCGCTGGGCGATAGAGGCATGATGCGGACAATGGAGATGAGGCCCGGAAGAGATTACATACCTTTCAGGCCGCCTGCGCGTCAGATGCAGCATCAAGCTACACTTCAAGGTCTTGGGGGGTTCTTTAGGTAATGCCTCTCGCCAAGATTCAGTTCAGCCCCGGCGTAAACAAAGAGGGTACTGAGTACACGGCAGACGCTGGATGGTTTGACTCCGACAAGATACGGTTCCGTAAGGGGCGTGTAGAAAAAATCGGCGGCTGGATAAAGGCTGTGACTGATACATTCTACGGGATCGCAAGGTCTCTGCACTCGTGGTCATCGCTCGAAGGCACCAGATATCTTGGGGTCGGCACCAACCTAAAGTTCTATGTAAATGAAGGCGCGACGTTCAACGATGTCACTCCGCTTAGGCTGACTACTGGTGCCGGTGATGCAACGTTTGCTGCGACAAACGGATCATCCACTATCACTGTGACGGAGGTGGGGCACGGCGCTGCCGTCAATGACTTTATTACTTTTTCAAGCGCAGCTAGCCTTGGCGGGAACATTACGGCTGCCGTGCTTAATCAGGAATATCAGGTGGTGTCGGTGACATCAACTGATGTGTTTACTATCGAAGCTGTGGATACCTCAGGCAATTCTGTCTCCGCAAACGCCAGCGATACCGGGAATGGCGGCAGTTCTACCGTCGCCAAATATCAGATCAACTCTGGACTAAATGCATTTATCGTAGGTGCTGGCTGGGGTTCTGGTGCATGGGGCGCAGGCACGTTTGGCAGTGCAAGCTCTATCTCTTCTGCTGGGCAGTTGCGTTTGTGGAGTCAAGATAACTTTGGCGAAGATCTTATATTCAACGCTCGTGGCGGTGGGATCTATTACTGGGACGAGTCGGTTGGTGTAGGCACCCGAGCGGTTAATGCTACCGCCTTGGCTGGGGCTTCTGACGTTCCGACCATCGCCTTGCAAGTTATGGTGTCAGACGTTGATCAGCACGTCATTGCCTTTGGATCTAACCCGATTGGCAGCGCAGACATTGATCCGTTGTTTGTTCGATTTTCTGACCAGCAAAATGCGGCAGACTGGACGCCTACTGCGACCAACACGGCTGGCGGTGTCCGTATCAACTCAGGATCTGAGATTGTTGGTGCGGTGCAGGCTAGGCAAGAGATACTGATTTGGACTGATGTAAGTCTTCACTCTATGAGATTTGTCGGGGCACCGTTTACATTCCAGTTCTCCACGGTGAGCACTGATATATCCATGATATCGCCCAAGGCTGCTGTAAATGCCAGAGGCTCTGTTTTCTTCATGGATCAGGGCGGCTTCTACGTTTACAACGGCTCAGTTCAACCCCTCCCGTGTTCTGTGCTTGAGCATGTGTTCGACAATCTAAACGTGTCGCAACGCTTCAAGGTGTTTGCTGCTGAGAACAACGACTACTCTGAGGTCATCTGGTTTTATCCAGTTGGAGAAGGCAATACAGACATAACGAACTACGTGTCATACAATTATGCAGAGAACCTTTGGGCTGTTGGCACGTTGGCTAGAGGCACATGGGGTGGTCGTTCACTTGAGAATAGACCGCTAGCTACAAGCGCGGTTGATACCGCTGCCAAGTCAAACATCTTGTACGAGCATGAGGTGGGATTTGACGATGACGGATCAGCGATGACTGCGTTTGTCGAATCTGGTGACCTTGAGATTGGGGACGGTGACAGCTTTATGTTTATCAAGCGCATCATTCCTGACTTCTCGTTCACAGGCCAAGAGAGTGATGCGTCGATAGATCTGACCCTCAAGGGCAGCGACTTCCCATTGGAAGAGGCAAGCACTCTGACTACGTCAACCATCAGCAACACAACCAAGCAGTCTCACGTCCGAGCCAGAGCTAGGCATACAAAGGTTCGCGTAGAAAGCACCGGCTTGGGTTATGGGTGGAGGCTTGGTGATCTGAGGTTTGATATGAGACAGGACGGTAGGCGCTAATGAGTATACTTGAGCAGCCGCTACCCATCCCAGAGGTAGAGTACCGGCAAGAGAATGAGGCGTACACCCGCCGCACCCTTGAGCTTGCCCTGAATAGAGTTGAGAACGACATCAATATCGCAAAGACACAGGGTGACAAGCAAAGTTCACTGGCGATGCGTAGGCATCAGTTTCTTCTAATGGGTGCCTCGTGACAGATGTAATTAAGGTTCTGGGTCAGGTAAACCCCAGCGCAACAACCACTACAACGCTGTACACTGTGCCTAATCTTGCTCAGACAACAGTAAGTTCCCTCGTTATCTGCAATCAGAACGCCTTGGTTGGCTCGTTCAGGGTCAGCATTCACGTAGCTGGTGCTGGCGCAGATGACAAACAATTCATTTTTTTCAACGAAGCAATAGCTGGTAGTACCGCGAGGACTGTAGTGATTGGCATGTGCCTGTCTCAGACGGATGTCGTGAAGGTCTACGCTAGTTCTGGAGATATAAGCTTCAACCTATTCGGCGTGGAGACCACCTAATGAATATGCAACAAGCCCCTTTCCCAATGCAGCCAATGGCTGAAGAGATGGCCCGACAGGGACGATACGGAGATTCAATGCTGGTTCACATGAACCCGATTGAAGTCGAAGGTCTCGCATCACTGTCGCCTACAGGGGAGTTAACCATCAACCCTGAAACGGGGCAGCCTGAGGCGTTCCTTCCTATCTTGGCTGCAATTGCTAGCAGTATTGGTGGTGGCGCATTAGCGACTGGCATTGGCGGCTTTCTATCTGGTGCTGGTCTTGGCTCTCTTGGTGCGCTAGGTGGAGGGCTGGTAGGAAAGGCAGGCATGTTAGCGTTAAAAGGTATAACAACAGAGGGCTTACGCGCCGGTTTAACTGGTACGGATTTTGACCTCGGGAAGGCTGCGACCTCTGCCGCTACCTCGTTTGGTGTAGATAAAGCGATTGGGGCAGCCACAGATGCAGTAGGTGGAGCAACATTACAAGGCACAAAGGATGCTTTGGCTGAGTCAACTCAGGGTGTAGCGGACGCAAGCAAGGGTCTTGCCGAAGCGACACAGGCTTCCACTGAAGCTGCTAGCCAAGTTATGGGCAGTAGCCCTGCAACAATTATGGATGCGGTTGACGCATCAGCAGCAGTCGATACTGCTAAGTCAGGCTTAAAAGCGGCACAGACAACGCAGTCAGGCTTTCAAACTGCTCTTGATACACAACGTGCAGGCATAGCTGGCGGTTCTGGTCTTGGGGCACTGGGCAGCATGGAGGGCGTGACTGCCTTTGGTAAGGGCTTATTGTCTCCAACCTCTGCCATCCCAATCGCATTGGGCGAGGGTCAACGCGCAGAGATGGAGCGTCTTGACGAATTGGATCGTCAGTTCGGTCAGTACTCAAAAGAGAAAGAAGAGGAGTACCAGCGTAACCTAAGAGGTATACAAGACAACACGTTTGGCAACATCACTGGTGGTGTTGGCGGTCTGGCAGAGGGCGGCATTACTAGCATCAACCCACAGAACTACATGGATACAGTGTCAGGCGTTTACGGCCTAGTAGGTGAAGCGCCTCCAGTTAAGATGATGATGGGTGGTGGCCCGTCAAACCCTGACTTTAATCCGATGACCGCAAGCAATCTGTCTGGAGGTTTTGGCTTGGGGCCGGGAACCACTGGCCCCGGCATGGCGCAAAATCGCTTGCGCGGTTCTGAAGTTATTAGTCCGGCAGATCTTGAGGGTTATCGTCCCGGCGTAGATCCAGAAATCATGTACTTCCGCAACCCAGAAACAACAGCAGCCACTGATGCCGCTGCGGTCATGGCATCAAGCATGTCAGATAATCCGTTTATAGAGGCAGCAGATCCATCGAAACGTGCTGAAGCATTAGAGATTTTGAATAGGCAATCGGTTTCACAGCGAAAGCGCAAGGCGGCTCAGAACTATCTAGACGAGAATCCCTTTGAGGATATGACCGAGAGCGACATAGCTAGCATGAGGTATGGAGAAACATACGGTATGCAGGAAGGCGGTGAGACTAACGCTGGAATGGAGAAGATGCTTGTCGATCAGACGGCAATGGCCCTGATGGGTCGTTTGTCAGAAGAAGAGACAGACCTTGTCATCAAGCGGTTCATCGATGAGTTTGGTATTGAAGCCTTCCAAGCTCTGAGGTCTGATGTTCTTGAGGGAGTTGTCCCCGGATCTCAGAAAGAAGGGTTGATTCAGGGTCAAGGCGGCGGTATGGATGACATGATCCCCGGAATGATTGGTGATCAGCAGCCTGTAGCGGTGTCTCCCGGCGAGTTTATTGTTCCCGGTGATGTTGTATCTGGGCTGGGTGACGGAGACAGTTCTGCTGGAGCACAAGAGCTTGAGGGCATGATGGATAGAGTCCGCATGGAAAGGACTGGCACAACAAGGCAGCCAGCACCGATTCAAGCTAGAGCCGGGGGTATACTACCAGCATGAATAAACTACTAGACTTCGACGCATCACAGTTCAAGGACATCTCCAGAGAGCCTAAGGTTAGGCGTAGGGATGAGCCTAGAGAGGTGACCCATACGATCACAATGATCCCACCTAACTACCTGAACACGCTTTGGGTAGAGGTGAAGCCTCAGTTGGCAAGGGCGGTTGATAGGTCTCATGGGCGTTGGAATCTAGAGTTTCTTTATGCTGCGATACTCAACGGTAGCCAGCAGTTATGGGTAGCATTTGATGAAGAGAAACGGATCGAAGGCGTAGGAACTACTGAGATTTATCAGTACCCAGAGAAAAAAATGCTAGCGGTACAGTTCCTTGGGGGCGACAATTTTAACGGTTGGGTCTGGGACATGCTGGATCGTTTCAAAGAATTTGGTCGAGATGAAAACTGCAATGGCATAGAGGCCACTGCGCGGATGGGATTCTGGAAGTGGCTTGAGCAAGACGAGTTCTCCCGATCCTATGTTGTATATGAAAGGAGCCTAGAAGATGGGAAAGAGTAAAGGCAGTAGCGGCGTTCAAGAGAGCAAGGTCACACAGACAAACATCCCTGAGTATGCGCGTCCCTATTTTGAAGAGCTTATGGGGCGTACTGTCTTTGAAAGTACCCGCCCATACGAGGCGTATCCCGGTCAACGGCTTGCTGAGTTTACTAACCGAGAGATTGGAGGCATGCAAGGCTTCGAGGATATGGCTCGAAGAGGGGTGCCGCAGCAGTTTACTGATGCCTCCAACATTGCAGCACAGGTAGGAACGGCACCCCCATTCATGTCAGGCGCTGATGTGATGCGGGGGTACAGACCACCCTCGCAGTACTCTGAGTACCGTGCCGGTGATATCGACGCTGGTTATCAGGCCGGGGACATTAGGAATATGTATCAGGCAGATCAGCGTGGTGTGAACTACATGCCGGGACAACGGGATGTGGGCTATCAAGCTGGGATGTTCGATCCGGGCTACGAAGCAGACAGTCGAGACCAAGGATATCAGGCCGGAGAGATATCATCCGATTACATGGCTGGTAACTTTGACCCCGGTTATCAGGCGGGTGCCCGTGAGTCGCAGTACACAGGTGAGATAGACCAAGGGCCGGGATTTCAAGCAGGCACCATTGCAGATCCAGCGACACTAGAGAAGTACATGAATCCGTACACCCAGTTGGTTACGGATATGCGTAAGCAGGAGGCTCAGAAGCAAGCCGATATATCCCAATCCCAGATAGAGCAGCAGGCTGCCCAGTCAGGGGGTCTAGGGGGCTACAGGGAGGCCATACTGTCCGCAGAACTTGGATCTGATACCAGAAAGCAGCTTGATGAAATACAAGCCACAGGCGATCAGGCGGCGTTCCAGCAGGCCCAAGAAGCGTTTGAAAGGGACAGAGCGGCACGATTGTCTGAAGGTAAGTTCGGGCTAGAAGCTGCTGGTCAACGGCAGCAGGCGCTACAGCAGCGTGAGCAGTTTTCTCAGAGCGCCTTTAATGCAGGCGAGTCTGCTAGGCAGGAAGCGGCAAAGCTTGGCCTCAATGCGGCACAGCAAGAAGAGGCGGCAAAACAAGCCCAAGAGAAGTTTAAGCAAGATGCGTTTGCTCAGTCTGAATCTGGCAAAGCCCTGATGGAGAAGCTGAATCAGTCAGCGTTCCAAGCAGGAGAACAGGCAAAACAAGAGGCTGCGAAGCTTGGGCTGTCCGCACAGCAACAAGAAGAGGCCGCGAAGCAAGCAGAAGAGAAGTTCAGGCAGCAGCAGTTTGCGACTAACGAGCAACTCTTGCAGGCGCGTGAGAAGTTTGAGCAGACTCAGTTCAAGACCAATGAACAGTTGCGGCTTGAGCAACAGCGAGAAGAACGTGCCGTCTATCAGGCTGGTGAGGCCGCTAGGCAGCAAGCTGCACGACTTGGTCTGTCTGCACAGGAGATCCAAGAGCGGGTCAATCAGGCAGAGAATCAAGCTCGTATGTCTGCTCGTCAACAGAACGCTCAACTTGAAGAGCAACGAGCGAGGCTAGGCTTATCTAGCATTGCAAGCGACAGATCAGATCGCCAACAGCAGCTAGAGTCAGCACGTTTGCTAGGTCAGCTAGGCGTAGATGCCCAGCGCATGGAGATCGAGCGTCTCAGGAACATGCAAGCTGCCGGTGAGATAGAGCGCACGATGTCTCAGCGTGGACTCGACATGGGATACCAAGACTTCCTGCGTCAGCAGGCGTTTCCGCGAGAGCAGTTGGCGTTCTATAACGCTATGCTTCAAGGTCTGCCGGTCACGCCGGGAACGACCACAACAACCTTTGGCGGCCCCAGTGAGACTGAGCGATTGCTTGGCGCAGGCATTGGCGGTGTCGGTTTGTATAACGCCACACGGGGTTAGTAAGAAGTTATGAACATACTTGATGTTGAAGACATGATTAAGGGGCTGCCAGACCAGAGGCTACAGCAGGAAGCTGAAGCTCCTACAGGTCAGGTGCCTCAGTTCCTTGTGGTCTCAGAGATACAACGACGCACGGATATGCGTAAACGTTTCGCTGATCAGCAACAACCGGCTCCTCAAGGCACGGTCAAAGATCAGGTTGTTCAGCAGGGTATAGCTGCTATTGCGCCTCCAGACCCTCAGATGCAGGCCGCTATGGGCGCTCCTGTGCAGATGGCTGCTGGTCGAAGCGTCCCCTTCTCTGCTGATGACCCAAGAATGCAGTATTTGCAACAACTAGCGGATCAAGGACTGTCTAGGGAAGACATCGATAGAATGTTGTCAGGCATGTTCTACGACACCGCTGGCGAGGCTTCGGTGCAAAGCGTCACTGACCAGCCAACTTCGACGGTCATGCCTCCCAATACGCAGGGAGTTGGCAGCGTCATGGAGAACATTCCCATGACAGATATCGTGCGTCCGGGCAACGCTGCCTATGCTGCGTTAGATCAGGTGTTCGGTAGTCAGAGTACTCCTGACGCAGACAAGTACACGCCTATGCAAGGCAAGGTTATAGAAGGATTCCCTGCCAGCAGGATGCCAACTCCAGCGCCACAAACCGCATACACGCAAGAGATGTATGACGAGAACGTTGGTGGTTTCAGGAACGTAGTGGATCAAGATCCAAGCCGATACCCTGACATCAAGACGTTCCCGGTTACTGACGTTGATCGTATGTATGCGTCTGAGCTTTCCAAGATGACCGGCGAGACAGTGGCTCCTCAGGGCACAGACCCTAAGCTGGCAGCGCGTACAGATCAGCTAATGCAGAATGAGTACGACGAGATAATGCGTAAGCAATCGGAACCTGATAGGCGCAGACAGGAACAAGAAGAGTTGATCAGACAGATCGAAGCTGTCGGCTCTTCAGGAGGTTACAAACCCGTTTCCTTCACCGCTCAACAAACTGACGCTAACAGAGCTAAACCTAAGGATCTTACTCAAGACGCTCTCAGTGCAATCTTGGCTCCGACTGCCGCTGGTAACGCCCCGCAAAACTTCAATCAACAGTTCGGCATAAACCTGACTGATTACACAGAGAGGAAGGACACGGACGGGGATGGCACTGCTGGAATTAGTGAGCAGGGGACGGGTTCTCCGCCGCCAAACACAGAGCAACGAGGGTACGACACAACCCAAACTGAGCAGATGATAAAAGACAGTATGACTCGGTTTTATGGCAGTGAGCTTGGTCGAGGAGCGACAGGGTATTCCTCTGCTCTTGGGTTAGCTGATCTGATCGAGGGCCAAGAGCGTCCAACGCTGTCGTATAAAGAGTTGGTAGATGAGTACGAAGTAGAGACTCAGAAGCAGCTAGCAGATATCAAGAGTGAGCGCGGCAGTCAGGCGTTGATTGCCTTGGGCGCAGGCATCGCTCGTGGCAAGTTGGGTGACGGACTGTCTGAAGCAGGCAAGGTTGTTGCGGCATCCAACGCGCAGAAACGTGCAGTTGAAGCTAAGGATCGTGCAGCCAAGCTGGGATTGAAGAAATCAGAGATGGACGCTGCGTTTGCCTCTGAGATAGACAAGCAGAGGCGCGAGGTTGAAGCGCAGAAAGTCAGGATCGCTGGCCTGAAAGACTACAACATAAGCCAGCAGAAGGCAGAAAGCGTTGTTCTCAACATGGAGAAAGATCTAAGAACGTTCTTGTTCGATGCCTACAAGCAGAGGAAGGAAGAGGATGATCGTGAATCATTGAACAGAAGGGCGCTTGCCAACTATGCCACGGCTGCCGCCGATGATCTTCTATCTCCGGGTGAATCGCTAGAAACCAAAGCGGCATTGATTGATCAGTTGATTAAGCAGGGATCTGCCTTCCTATTACAGAGCGATATCGAGGGCGGTATTCCAACGCTTAGTAAGATGGTAGGCGAGCTTGGCGATCCCAAGGGCAAGTATCAAGTAGAGCGAGTACCGTAAATGCCTACATATCTGGTTACCGATCCTAAAGGGCGGAAGCTAAAGCTTACTGGTGATACGCCGCCTACAGATGCGGATCTAGATCGGATCTTTGCTCAGGAGTTTCCTAACGAGGCGCTGAATCAAGTCGCCGCGCAGGAAGATCCGGTTGCAGATGAGCGCACGGTTGGTGGTCAGACCTTTGAGTTCGGTAAAGCTATTGCTCGTGGGTTCGGTAACACCTTTGTCACTGCTGGAGAGGGTGTTGGAGAGCTATCTGACGCCGCCACAAACCTCGCTGGATTCGAGGATGTCATAGACGATGGCGATGAGAACGCCCTTGTAGCGGCCTCACGCGACGGCAGACAGGCGATAGACGAATACCTTGGGGCTGATGAAGCCTACCGAGACACATGGATCACCAAGTTCGGTGAAGGCATCGGTTCGTTTGCCACGTTCTTTACCCCAGCAGCGGCGTTACGTTTGGCAGGCTTGGCAGGCAAGGGCGCAAAGGTTCTTGGGGCTGGAGGCATGGGTACTTTGGCTGTTGGTCAAGGTACGGGCACACAGATGCAGCAGGTAGAAGCTGCAAGAGCAAGAGGCATCGATGTCTCAGAAGACCAAGAAGACATCGCCGCAATTGCTAGCGGCTTTGTTGGACTCTCTGAGTTGTATACTCCCGCAAAACTGCTCAAGAAGCTTGATGCTGACGGGAACATCAAGCTGCCTAAGGGATACAGAGAAGTCTTAGGCTCGGCCCTGAGAACCGGGCGGAATGAAGGTGTTCAGGAAGTCTTAGCCAGTATCGCGCAGAATGCTATTGAGAAAGGCGTATACAACGAAGACGCCGAGTTGCTTGGGCCAACGCTATACGATGAGTTTACTGTTGGTGGTGCTGTTGGTGCCGGTGCAGACCTAGTTACTAACGCTATTGCTGGTCGCAGAAACAAGGCCAACTATGAAGCTGCTCTGGAAAAAGAGCAGGCGAAGATTAAAGAACGAGAAGACTTCATAGCGCAGCAAGACGCTGATCTTTCCGCAGATCTTGAGATGGAGCGCGGTGCCGCCCTGATAGATGAGATCGCTGCTGATATAGAAGCGCAGCAGCAGTTAGAAGGCCGACGAGACGTTGATATAGAGGCTGACGTATCTGCCGCTGCAAGAGACAGGGCATCGACTATAAATCCAAGAGGCACTGTTGATGAGACGGCCCTTGAGATATCACGCCAGATGGGAAGAGCTTTCCCGTCAAAGAGAAACACCTTCTCCATACAGGACAATGGCGACAGCTTTTCTGTTGTTGACGCAGAGGGCTATGCATACAGTCAGCCGGTTGAGAGTCGTGGCGATGCCGCAGCACTAGCTGGTGCCCTTAATCGACAGGTGGAGTTGAGCAACGTATACGATGCTGGCGAAGCTGTAGTCGAGTCATCTCCAAACGTTTACGACGATCAGCAGAAGAAGACGCTAAGACGGTACAACATTGCCGCCAATGACCCTGAGCAAATGACGTTCATTGGGCCATCTGTAGATGCTGCCGCAGAGACCACCGTTGACCGTGGGGTTTACGAGGGCGAAGACACAGCCTCCATCATCCGTGACGTTGCAAATGGTGTGCGCCCAGAAGCGAGGATGACTGCATCGCAGCGGATCAATCGCAGGCGCATGGAGCAGGGATTACCGCTATCAAACAACTTCACATTAGAGGAAGTCAAAGAAGAGCTTGGCGACAAGTTCCCTAACATCGTTGACACAAGGCTGAACGGTCTGGTCGAGACCGAAAGCTATCGGGTTGAGGATCGAAGGAAGAAGAACGCTACGGTGCCAGACTTTGTTGTTGTCAGTAGTGCTGGCGAAGTAATCCGTGGCAGGAAGCTGAACTACAAAGAAAAGCAAGAGTATCTTGAGACAGGCGCTGACAAGAAAAACATGCCTAGAATCAGGAGGTTCGGGCGTGATGCTGGAGAGGCTCTAGCTTTTGCCAATCAGCTAAATGCAAACACAGGCATTGGTCGGGTTGATGAGTCTGTATACCGAGACAAGTTCTCTGCACGGCAGTTCTTGCAGAACATTTTAGATGCAAAGAACATAACCTCTCCTATCGATTCTCCAGAGCTACAGTTCTTAGCTGAGAGGTTTGCTGGGGTTGCGCCCGGAACGTCTCTAAGTGAGATGTCAGATGGCGAGTTCAAGATGTTCGC
>JAAHTH010000437.1_pt1 | contig 40089 bp, 61 predicted proteins | sample 6116091 | NCBI WGS metagenome assembly JAAHTH01 (sample SAMN13939990, study PRJNA603662) | sponge metagenome | isolation source: marine sponge | host: Mycale hentscheli | place: New Zealand | collected 2006
TGCTTTCCACTCATTAGAAACACCACCCGTCTTAGGTTTAGTATCTTCAAATATTTTTCTAATATACTTCATATCTATGTTTATATATTAACGAGCAAAACCGTTATCTTAGCGTTTGTATAATACCTTTATAGATAATAAAAAAACGCTTAAATATGAACAATAAAGATGAAGCATTTAAAGATGCGTTAAATCACATTGAATCTAACAGTGAAATTGAATACGATAAAAACGAAGATGAAAAAATCAATCAGGAGCCTGAAAAAATAACTAGTTTAGGAAAAGCTTCTATTTCTAAAACAATAGATACAATGGCTAATGAGTCAGGTTGGAAATTAGTAGCTTTAAACACTCTTCCTTCCCAGGGTTTATTATATGATGATAATATTGAAATTTTAATAAAGTCAGCTAAAACAAAAGAAATAAGGCACTGGTCTACTATAGATGAATATGATCCAATAGACGTGTCTGATAAAATAGCATTTATAACAGACTCCTGTTGCAGGTTGAATGCAAAAGGCGTAATGAAAAATTTAAACTCCAATGATATATTAGAGATAGATAAATATCAAATCTTATTTAAGATACATAGATTAACATTTCCAAATAACGAAAACACTTTAAAAGCGAATATTAAATGCTCAAATAAGAAATGTGGAAAAGTTAATTCAGTCCCAGTTAGTGACACTAATCTTAAAGGATTTGATTTTCCAGAAGAACTAATGGAGTGGTATTCTCAAGAAGAAAAGTGTTTTGTAATTAGTTCTGAAAAATTAATGGACACATTTAGAATATATCTTCCAACCATAGGTACTACTAAAATAATTAACGAATATAAAGCTCTTTGTAAAAGAAGAGGTATAGATGAAGATAAAGCATTTAATAAAATAGCGCCTTACATGATACCTAATTGGAGGAACTTTAGTGCAAGTGATCTTATAGAATTAAGAGGACAAGCTTCTAGATGGCATGAAAATAAATTTATTTTTTTACATAAAGCATGTGAAATGCTTGAAAAAAATTCAAAGAATAAAGTCTTAGGAATTTGTGAAAAATGTAGTACTAAAATGGCCTCTTCCATTTTTTTGGGAGGAAGCTTCACTGCAAAAGATATTTTCATTGTTTCAACTAGACTTAGAGATCTTGTTTGATATAAACATGGAATTAGCAGTGAAGCTTAATCAAAGTTTCGATACCCTTTATGAATTAGACTTTTTAGAATATTCTATGTTGGTTTCTTCTATAAAAAGAAAAATAATAGAAAAAAACGAAAAAAACGCAGAAGCTACTGATACTATACATTTTGATAATAGTAAACCTACTAAGCTTGGAATACCCGATAATCTAAAACCAGGTAGATAAATAATAAAAACACGCGTAGTTCAATGGCTTCCGAATATTTAAACTCATTTATCGCTTTATACAAGGAAAAGGCTCAATTGTCCCTAGACAAAGCAATTAAAAGACTTGAAAAAAGGCAAGGTCAACTTGAAACTTTTAATACGCTACGCCCATTGCTTGCAAACGAGCTAGAAACCCTAGGTTTTATAGAAGACTTCAATAGACTTTTTCCAGAAGACGGGGACGGTCCAATGTTTTCGAATGCTGACATGATGACTTATTCTAGTATGCTTGAATCAGTGGATGACTCAAAACAACTAAAGACTTTTTATAAGATATCTAGCGCTCCGTTTAGATTAAAGGTATCGGAGCAATATTTAGAATACGCAGAAGCAGATTTAGCCAGAGACCCAGAAGAATACTTAGGTGAGCTTCATGGCGCACTAATAGGTGAATTATCTAAAACCTCAAGCCTGGGAGGTGGAAGTATGGATAGTTTAAAGAAAAAGGTATTCGAAGATCAAGATTCATATGAAGATATAATTGAATACACAACTGAAAACGTAGATGGACCTAGAGGAGTTAAAACAAAACCAGAGACATATGCTGCCTTAAAGGAATTAGTAGATAGCGGTGCTTCTGTAAAATCCACTTCTTCAAACGAAACGGCAGAAGACCAGGAGGGGACTTCTCCTATAAATACAGAAGATAAGGCCATAGAAGAAAAAGAAACTTCAGAATTAGCCGAACCTATTGAGCAAGATGAAGATTCATCTGAGATAGAGGTAGAAACATCCGATAATTTAGACATTCCAAAGGAAAATCCTTTAGCTTCCCTTTCTATAAACAACGATTCTGAAGAAAAAGAAATTAAATCAAAACCTGAAGAAGCTGTTATAAATAAACCATCTGAAAATAAAGAAACTTCCGAAGGTATCGCGTTGGATAAAGAAACAACATCTATTGAATCTAATCAAAGCACTCCTGATCAAGAAATAAACGACAGCACTATTGAGCCAAATGTTCAATCTACGAATGTAGTTAATAACATATCTAACATAGAAGATACTTCAAATGAAATTAACAACATTGAAGGTAATTCCTCTATAAATAACCAGGTTCCTTCAAAAAGTAGCGATGTAGAAACAAGTAGTGAACAGAGCGGAGGTGACAGCTTTATAACAAGTTTCCTGAGTAGCATGACCGGATTAAGTACAGAAGAAATTAATTCATTAACTAATACTGATCAAAATTCTGTCATAAACAACACGAAAAGTGATCCTAATGTTGTCAATAATCAATCTAACCAGGTGTCTGGAGACACTGCAGGTGAGATTAATACTGAATCTAATGTAACTAATATAGATCAATTAAATAGTACACCAGATGCATCGTCTAATACATCTGGATTGCTTAATAAAATGGAATCTACAACTAATAATTTAGAAACTAATTCTAATTTTAGTTCTTTTGAGAAATCATCAATAATATCTCCAGACCCTATAACAAAAGAAGATATAGATTCAGTAGGAAATAGCATATCTACAGGCGTTTCTTCAACTATAGGATCTGTGTCAAATGCTATAGAACAAAGTTCGTCAAATGTTTCTTCTTCACCAAATAGTGGCCCTAGTTTTAATTCAGATAGTTCTATAGCGCCTAATCCCGGTAATAGCCCGAAAGAAAGCAGTTCAATTAGTGTAAATAACAATATGTCTGAGCTAGAAAAACGACTTAAAAATATAGAGATTTTATTAATGGGTCCTCTCGAAGTTAAAATAAAAAATTAAAATGAAAGATTTAAAAAAAGAATTGGGTAAAATAGTAAAAGAATACTCGGCTGTTCATCATGATTTAAATACTCTTGAAAAGCAAATAACCGAACAAATGTCTAACTATAACGAATTGAAAAATAGATTAGACACGATACGAGAAAAAGAAAGACAAATAATAAATAATATAGAGGAAGAAACTGGCGAAAAAGTAAACATATTAGATTTCATATGATAAACATAGTAAACATATTAGGTAATGTTTTAAAATTTATAACTGACCCTAAAAACACAAGGATGTTAATGTTAGCATTAATAGTTTGTTTGATATTGCTATTACTAAGGCAATGTAATAAAACAAATGAAGCAAAATTAGAGGTACAGAGAGTAGAAGAACAGGTTACTAGGGTAAAAAACAATCACGAAGCCGCAAAGGCTTCTATAAAAACCTATATGCTAGATAATGAAACTATGAGATCTCAAAAACAAGGTTATGAAATAACTATAGATGAACTCAAAAATGAATATGCTAACATATTAGGAAAACTTGAAATTGAAAAAAGTAAACCGCCAAAGGTTGTAATTAAAACAGAATATGTAATTAAAGAAACTATAACACAAGTACCTGTATATGTAGTAACTGATAGTTCAGGTAATAAAATAGTTTTTTTAGATAGTTTAAATCATAATGAAAGTAATTATAGAATATTATCCGGTAATATTCCTTTTAAAATAGACACCAGCGAAGTAGATCCTAAAATAGTACCTGAAAAAGGTAAATTCTCATTGGAGATAGGTATGAACTTAGATTTAGCATTGGTTAAAGATAAAGAAACAAAAAAGATAAATATATTAGTAGATACTGATTATCCCGGTGTAAATTTTACTCAAATAGAAGGCGCTAGTATTTTGGATAATCCTAAAAATAAAAAAACACTAAGGCAACTTAGAAAGAATTGGAGTCTAGGCTTTAACTTCGGATATGGTATAAATGTAAGTGGAAATAACGTTACTGCAGCACCGTATTTTGGATTAGGTTTAAGTTATTCTCCAAAGTTTTTACAATGGTAAAAAACATTATAGGTAAATGAGAGAAAGTAGATTTGTAAACTTAACTAATTATTGCATAGTTGAATATATGCTAGAGGATCTTGGGTCGCTAGATTATATAAATGACGATTTTAAATTATTACAAAATGATCACGTAGATGCTCATCAAATATTTAACAATGACGGTTCATTTACTGAAACTAGAAATATACAAGATGTAACTGTTACATCTATTGATGGAAATAAATATGCATATTTAGATAGCGAAAAAATACCTAATTATATAGATTATGATGATAAAATAACTGAAACAACTATATCAGGGTATAACGTAACTCTCGATAAAGTTAGATTCCATTTTATTTCAGGTTTTAATTTTGATGATTTTAGAGCATTGGTTCTTAGTGTAAAAAACATAGAAAACGATCAAAAAACAAACATATTTGCAAACATATTGTTTAATAAAGAAACCGAGTCTACTATACTTGCGTTTAACCCAAAACCGTTATATATTACAAACGCAATGTATGATAGATATATTGACGTATATGTTCCTTCTATAAAGAATATAAATGAAGAATTAAATACCTCTCCTACTCCAGCATCTACGTTTGCAGCGGCTATCACTCCAAACAATACTTCATATACTGGATTTATAACTAATAAACCTATTATAGTATCTTTAGATGAATGTGGAACTCAAGGAAAAATAGATACCAATACGGGTTTAGAATATGATTCTTTTGAAATAACAGAGCATTATGAAGCAGTTGTTTCTCAGAGTAATGAATTTGATTCAGTAGGAGCATATATACAAGAATCTAGTCAAGGAGACTTTATAGAATTTTTCTTAACATATAATGGAGGGTTTCCTGAAGAACTTATATCCATATTAAATAGAAGAAATCCATTGAATGATTACATTATAGCACATGAATTAACTGTATATGAGCAAGTAGGGTCAGCTTTTATTGAAAGCTCTAGATTAGCTTTCTTTCAAGACAAAGATTACGATGAGCCTAATTTATTTAGACCGGTTTTAAAAAACGCTAATACAGCAATAACAATGTCAATCGATTATATAGTTAGGTTAATAAATAGATTGAATGGAGATCAGGTCATTAGAGAAGGATCTATGATAATAACTTCTCCTAAAAAATATGGAAAAACTCTTTTAAAAATAGAATTACAAGACAAGCCTCAATCTCAAAATATAATAAATAAAATTTATAAAAATAATTTTGAAGCAACTGAGTTATTTATAGACCCTGCTCAAAATGTAACAAAATCAATAGGAAGCATTGCTTCTTCCTCTTCAATTCCTACGTCTACTCAATATGTACCTATATTTTTCACTAAGTCTAATATATCTGTAGCTAATAAGAGCTCTATAGTTAAAGAAAATAATGATCAAGATGAAGTAGTTTTTAAAGATGGTAAATTAAAATTTGTAATATCTCCTTTTGATAACTTTTTAAAATTTAAATTTTATACTGAGGTTAAGAATAAAACTACTGCCTTAGATTTAAACATAGGCGATGCGATATATCGAGCAGTTTTTCAAACCTCAAGTGGAAAAATAAAAATAGATAATCTAAACGATCAATCAAAAGAAAACCTTTCTTCAGGTGAAATAGTATTTAACATACCTACCGAAAGTAGTGAAGAAATAATACAGTCTAATGATAGAAGCTTTTACATAACGACAGTTGCTCAAGACGGAACAGAAACTTTAATGTATAATGGAGAATGGAGAAAAACATCTGAACAGTCTGATGTAGATGATGCTATTGCTGAGGCTAAAGCAGAAGCCGAGCTACAAAATCAAACTACCACTAAAATAAATGAAATAGTTGATAAATATAAAGACTTAGAATCAAAACAGGTTAGAAAAAGACCAAAGCTAGTGCCTAATAAGGCTAAAATTCCTGGATACGTTAATAGGCGAGCTAGTAAATCTGTTTCAACTGTTAATAGATTTGGAATGAAAACTCCCACGAGAATAAGAACAAATAGGGGTAATGCAGAATAATGCTGCAAATTTATAGAATTTAAATAAATAATTTAAGATAAATAAAAAAAAATAAGTATCTAATAGATGAAGACTTTTATAAACAAAACACTTAACACGTTATCTAATAGCGATATTTCTGATAATTCTTTAGTAAAGATTCTAGTTGAATCTACTAAATATTCTTTAGAATCAAATTCTGGAGTATCTTCAACATATAACTCATTAAAAAGCGGATTAGCCGAACTTAATGCTCATTTACAAAACGAAACTATCGTAAATATATTAGAGCAATTTGAAAAATTTGAATATTCAGATAGTAACAGAATAGATGAAATTAATAGAGAAGCAAATCTTTTATCTGAAATAAACAAGATAAAAGAAAGTAATTCTTACTCAAGCCCAGTTGTAGTTCAAAGAATAATTTCTTTAGAGGAATCTTTAAGAGATAATGCAGAGTTCTTACTATATGGAAAATTTGTAGATTCATTTAAAGAATTTACATACGATAGTGTTGTTAAAGAATCAGTTGATAGAATTTCAAATTATATTAACAATAATGTTGAAAAACTAATGGTATTGGATTCTATAAACATGATGAAAAAGTCTAATGCAGAGGCATATAAAAAAGATATAGAAGGTCTTAGTAAAATGTTAATTTCAGAATCTTATTCTAGTGAGGCTATAAAACATAGATTAAACGGAGAGTTACCTATTCTTAAAAACTTATATACTAGATTATCTGTTGTTGAATCTAAAAATTCATCATCATTTACATTAGGTAATGGCAATAGTAACTGTATTATTGAAAATACAATAACGCCTACTCTAAAGACTGGTAAAAATACAGTATTAAGCTTTATTGATAATAAATTTATAGCAATAAGTACTAAGGATTTAAATAAGGGAAGTATTCTTTCTGAATCAAAATCTTCTAAATTGTATGAAATGGATTCTAGCTATATCAAAGAAAAGTATAATTCTTTCTACACTTTATGTGAATCTTTTTATAAATTAGGATTTGAAAAAACCTCAAAGGGAATCAAATCAACTTCATTAAGAAATTTAGTATTAGAGTTTAAATCAGATGAAAATGGAAAATTAGATATTTATGTTAATGAAAGTTTAATTAAAAATCCATCTGAGTTTAATTTTAATGAAATCATCACATTAGAAAGTAATAGTGTAAAAGAAGATATAAGTAAAGTATTAAATGAAACTTCTAATATCTTTAATTTAGAGTTTATTAAAACTTTAACTAATAAACAAACCGGGAAACAAATAATGGTTATGGAATTAGAAGGAGATTATCATATTTGTGAAATGTTAAATCAAGTTGAAAGAGTCTGGAAAAATGATATAAATGAATTCAAGTTACATGATTATATTTTAGAAAACTTCAATTACGACATCAGTTCTATTTTTCAAGTTAAGATAGATGAGCAAAAAGCATCGATAGCAGCTTTAGATCTAAGAAAATTAGAAATAGAAACTAGCATAACTAAATTAGAAAATGAAGTAACTAAAATTAATAATAATTTAGACTCAGGAGAGATTGATTCAAAATATTTCAACCAGTTAGAAGATATCAAGGAACAATTAGAGATAAAGATAACTTCACTAAGAGAAGAATTCGTAGAAAAAGATCTTAAAAAAAAAGAAATAGCTCAATAAGCGAAAGCTTTGACGGAGATTATAAGAATACCCGCTCCTATAAAATAGGTCAGCGGGTTTCTATTAAGGAAAAGGTAGGAACTATTATAGGAATAAACACTGCTTTAAATGAATATCAAGTAATGATAAATGGAGTTTCTAAATCTTACAAATCAGGTGAACTTTCTGAAATCAAAGATAAAAAATCTAAGAAACCAAATATAAAACTTAAAAAGAAGATCAAAGAAAAATCTTATTTAAGTAAAACCTAATCAACTTATTTAGTATATTATTATTAAATTAATAATAAACCCATGTTATGTTAAATAGTATAATAAAATGGATTGACTTAAATTTAGGTTGGATTTTCATAAACGGTAGAAAAATAGAATGGTGGAATACCACTTTACAAAACAAATATCCAGAAGAATTTAAAAACGATAATAAATGAAAAATAAAAAATCTATTTCTCAAGAAGCTCATTCTATAGTAAACGAAAGGGATGAGGAAAAAGAAAGAATGTATGGACCTTTTAGTGAAGGAATGGACAGGGCAGCGAGTATTTTTAATGGAATGTCAGGGTTAAACATAACAGGCAAAGAAATGTTTATGGCGATGATAGCTTTAAAGTTTTCAAGGGAATCTTACAATCATAAAAAAGATAATTTACTAGACGCAATAGCTTATATACAGGGTTTAGAAAACTATATGAATGAAAACAAAAAATAAACATAAATACAAAATAGCAATTTCATATATAAGCCCATCTGAGGATGAGATACGTATGGAATTGGTAGACTTTATAACTGAAGACATTGACTTCTCAATAGATCAATATGGAAGAAATAGAAACCCTTTTAAATGGGAAATAATTAGAAAAATAGACATCAATAAAAAGAAAAAACATGATTAAATTAGAAGAATTTTTTAGTAACGAACAAAAATTAAATCTCTTGAATTCTAATGAATTAAAAAAGATTAAAAATCCAGATAACACGCAATATCTTATAACAAACTATTTAATGGAAGATGGCGATGTTTTAAATGTTAAAAAGCGTAGAGAAAATGAATTTTTTATACAGCAGGAATTTATAGTAACTCAACCCAATGGAAAATGGTTTAAATACCCTTTCTTATTAAGAAAAAGAAAAGGTACACCTGTTAAACAAGAACTAATGTATCTAAATCATTTAAGAAAAATATCTTTTGTAAAACATGTAATGTCTGGAAAAACACCTGATTCTTTTTCAATGTATGATGTTTTTACTAATAAGCCATTCGATGTAAGTGAAGTAAATAAAGAATTCAGTAAAGAAGAAATAGTAGATATCGCTAAAGAAGCAGATTTTGAGAACCTAAAATATACATTAAATAATAATTAAATATGAAAAAAATAGCTATAATACTTGGAAGAGGAGTAGAGGGTTGTGGAGTAACTCGTTGCGCAGTAGAATTTCAAAAAGCAACTCCTAATACAAAAATATTTGCAACTCTTGATAAAAAATGGTCCCGTAGAGACACCATGATTTTTGACAAAGATGAGTTTACTTGCGCAAACTCAGAGGAAATGAATAGGGTACTAGATGAAGTTAATGAAAACTTTGACATGGCTCTTATTTATTCAGTTCCTTCTAAAGAACACCCAGAGGATTGTCAAACTAATTTTGTTAAACTTGTTCAAGGGATATCTTTACCTAAGGCTATTGTTCAGTTAGATCATAAGATGCAATCATTGAGTAGAAATGGTAAATTCGATGAAATATGTAGTAGTGTAGATGTACTAATGACACACTCTCTTGAATCCGATTTTACCAGATGGGCAGTTAGGGAAAACGTAACTACCCCGTTTGCGAAAATGGCATTAGGTTTTACATACGATGACCATAGAAAAAAATATTGGTTACCTATTGAAGAACAGGATCATAAAACAGTTAGATGGATAGGAAGACTATCTGGATGGAAAGGCCCTAATCTAATGATGGATTTTCATGCAAGTCAACTTATGAATAAAGATTATATTACCGTGCTAGAGGGATTAGAGGCAAGTATAGGATGGGCAGGTATTCTTTATGAAAAAGGAGATAGTAAAAACGGTACTCCATTATATAAAGACAATGAAATAGTTAATTACTTTAGACCTAGAAAAGAATTAGATGAGGTTAAATTTACACAAGACCTGTATGGAAAGGAAGTTCCAGGAGCTGGAGCTTATTTATATCCACCTTACACTAATGTTGATTGCATGAAACGTATGGCAAAAAGTGCATATGGATCTGATTTATATCATTTAAAAGCTCATATGTATGGTAATAATATTGAAAATTGCCACGCAGAAGTAATAGCATCTGGAACAATTCCTATTTTTCATAAGCACTTCTGTGATAATGTTATTCATAGAATTACTGGAAACCCTGTAAGTCAAGATAAACATAGCGGAACCATAGGCCTTGACTATACTAACTTTATTGAATCCTCAAATTTAATGAAAAAATTATCTAATGATCCAATAATGAGAGATGAGATGAGAGAAATGTCATTTGAATATTGGAAAGGCCATTCAGATGCATCTGTAACGACTCTAGAGATCATTAGAAATTTAGAAGATATAGTAAATGAGAATGGGGCAAAAGGTGTCTCAGGTGTATCTAGTGACAATCAACTAGAGTTATTTAGTGAATTAACTCAAGAGGAAATGCAAAAACCTAATGAAAAGGTTTTAAATGATTCTACCGTTGAATCTTCTAGAAAAACAGACGAGGATAGTACAGATTATGATTCACTACTTAACGATTTAAAAAGCTTGTAAAAACAAAAGATATGAATAAAATAAACGGAATACTTAAAGTTAAATACGACGAAGTACAATTAACTGAAAAATTTAAAAAGAGAGAATTTGTAATTCAACTGGCTTCCACGAGTTATAATGGATCCAGTGAGTATTTAAAGTTCTCATTAATAATGGATAGTTGTTCAATGATAGATTCTTTTTCAGAAGGAGATTCTATTACTGTATCTTACGAAGTAAAGGCTAGGGAATGGATAAACCCTGAAAATGAAGTAGTTTATATAAATGATGTAAAAGCTCTTTCAATAAAAGAAAACGCTGAACCGGCAGCTACCGTTGTAGATATGACAGGTAATGGTGATGATCTGCCATTTTAGATAGTAGGTAAACATAAGCTATATTTTGTAGATATATAAAAAAAAGAACTGTCTATAAATAATGGATTTATCAATACAATATGAAAATGAACTAAGATCTAATGAAGGCCAAGCTATATTAGATGCTTTAAAGGATAAAATGCACGTTCTAGAACAAGCTCTAGACTTCGACAATTTAATTCCAGATATCCAATCATTAACAGAAAAAGAATTTTTTCAAAGCCCTATTCTTAGAAGAGAATCCGCGTTATTAAATGAACAAGCTGAAGCGGCACTTAGCACAGACGCAGCAGCTATTGATAATGTGATAGGCGGAGCCGGCGTTCTTCCAACGCCAGACGGAGGAATTTTAGGTATGCTAAAGAATTTATTAAGCAGCTTAACCGAAGGAGGATCTCCTATAGGAATACTTCATCTAGTTCTAGATTTCATAGGTCTTGTTGGAGATGCTTTTTTAGTAGTAGGTATTCCTCTTGGAATAGTTGCTGATTTAATAAACGGTATCATATACATGTTTAGAGGAAAGTGGATACTAGGGTTGATATCTTTAATTGCAATGATACCTTTTGGTGGAGATGTCGCTAAAGGTTTTAAAGGCGTGGCTCATACGTTCTCAAAGCCTTTTTCAAAATTGGCTACCAAAGGTGCTGGTAAAACAATAGCTAAAGAATCTGCCGAAGTATTAATGAAACAAGAAGGAAAAGTTTTCGGTAAAAGTAAAAGATTCCTAGAGTTTATTAAAAAGTCAGCTGCGAAGGTTGCAGCAACTATCACTAGTGTAATTTCTTTTCTACTAAAAGACGTCGTAGGTAAGGCAGTTGGATGGGTTCCATTTATAGGACCACCTCTTAGAAGATTTTTAACTAAGATAGCTGGCATGGCAAAGAATGTAGCAGATAATTTATTAGTATTTGCTAAAGAAGTAGATAAACCTATTGCACAGGCTATTTCTAAAAAAGCAGCTAAGAATTTTAAACTAATGGAAGAAGCATTAGAAACTGGTGGAAAAGTAATTAAAAAGGGAGATAATCTAGTAATCAAAAAGGGTGGCAAAATAGTTAAAGAAATACCTATAGAAGATCTAGCTAAATATTCTAATATATCAAAGAAATTCCCAAACGGGCCTATGAAGTCTGTACTTAAAAATTCTGATGATGTAGCTGACTTCTATACATTTATTTCAAAGCGAGGAGGTCAGGCTAAACGTTTCCTTAAAAAGAACGCTGACGTTGTGATAATGAGAGGACTTGTATTAAGTAAATTTCAATCATTCATAGCTAAACAGATCGTTAAATTATTGGGCTCCTCCGCTAACGCTTTATCTGATTACGAAAAAGAAGGTATTGAAGATCTTATATCTACCCAGGAACTAAATGATAGAATGGAAGAGCATTCCAGAAATGAAAAAGAAAGAAAAGGCTCTGTTATAGATGTGCCATATATAGATCAGCAGCTAAAGGATAGACCTGAAACGGAGTTAAAGGAAGATGATTTGGTTTATGATTTACAAAAGCATTTAAATTATAATGCACAAAGAATGGGACTTCCTAGCTTCCCTTCATATGTATATGCTAGAGCAAAGGAAGAAAAGGAAAAAGAAATGGAAGAATTATATACTAATCACCAAATATCAGATGAAAAGTATAATGAAATAATGGGTATACAAGGATCTGATGCATCTGCATTTGAAAGTATACAATATTCAAATACATTAAAGTACATCAAACCATTTAACTTATAAGGTTATTATTTACCCTGTCCTCTATATTTTTTTCTATAATGCTTAGAATTTTTACTATTTGAAGTTTTACACTTTGAATGAACGCCTTTTCTTGTAAGCTTAGCTTCTCCTTTAGAAAGTGTTGATTTAACTTTAGCCATTTTATATAATATTTTTTATTATATATTTTTAAACTATGTCAAAATTAAATGTAGCCTAAGCCATTTTTGAATATACAGTGTTTGCGAAATTAGTTCTTTTATTCAAAGCTCTTTCAGATTGATCAGCTGGCCTTTCATATTGTGTTAAGAAATAATTAGTTGCTGTTCTAACATCATTTTGAGATTTTAATTCTTTAAACTTATTAGTGTTTTTAGATACCCAATGTTTTAAATATTCATAATTTAACTCATCGCTCATGGGTTGGTTATTTAAATCCACTCCTTTTTTCTTAGCGAAAGCTATTAAGTCAGATTTTAAACTAGAGTGAGTATACTGTGCCCATCCATATCCTCCATTTTTAGCTTGAGGAAGAGTTCCTCTTTTCATACCTGAACCTTGTATTCTATCTGGTACTAATCCACTTTCAGCCCACAGATTTCCAACTATACCCGCTGCTACTTCTTTAGTAATATTTAAATCTTTTACTAAATTATTAGCTATAGTGGATCCTTTTATTGTTTTTTCATTATCGCTCATTGGGACAGGTTTAACGTTAGATAGAGTAGACTTCACATCTACGACATCTATATTTACATTAGGCTTAGGTGGCGTTTGTTGTGTATTTGAAGTTACGTCTTTGAATGCTATTTGCAACTCTTCAATATCCTTAGGCTGCATTTTAATAGCACTTGCTGTTCCTAGCGCATCTATTGCACTTTGGTTATATGGTTTTAAATAAAAAACATTTAATTGTTTATTGTATATAATATCCACTTCGGGTTTTGAAGTAACTATGTCTTTAGTTACGCTTTTTGATACTTCCCCTGTTCCGTCTATTGGACTAGACTCGACTCTTCCGTCTCTATATTTATCTGCTAGTCTAGTATCACTGGACTTTTTAGCATCTCGTATTCTATTAATCCAATTTTTTTCAAGGATTAAATCAGAAAATTTACCAACAGACTTAGTGCTTTCTATCATTGCTCTCTTTATTACCAAATCTGGATCCTTTGAAATGTTTGTACCATCTATTGTTACTAGTTTATTAGGAAATAGATTAGGTATTATTACCTTAACAGTACGGTTAATCATTTTTTGAACAGATTGAGCAGCTTTTGCATAATCTATCCCTGAGTCAACGGTGTTGTCGTTTGCACTTCTTTGTTTTTTACTGTTATTGCTCGCCTTTTTAAATTTATCATCTTTGGTTATTAATGAATAAGTATTTTTATCTATAACTGAATCAGCTTTCATACCGTTTTTTATTTTCCAGTCATTTATAGCGTCAGTTGTTTTAGTACCTATTTCACCGTCTACTCCGTCTTTGTTTGGTCCAAATTCTCCTAAATCATATTCTAATTTCAGTAAAGCAAGTTGTATTTTCTTAATGTCATTTTTTGAAAGTCCTCCAATATACTCTTCGCTTGAGTAATCTGTTGGTGCGTCTGCTACAACAGTTGATATTGTATTTTCAAATTTTTCACTTCTATGTCCTTTAAAATAATCTATAAAACCAACTAAACTTCCCTGTGAAAGTTTTCTAGTATTTCTACCTACTCTATGACCTTCTCCTGATAGTTTATCATTAGTGTTACCTTCTATAGTTGTAAATGTTTTGTTTTTTGTATCTACGGCTGTTACTATTCCAGTGTGTCCTCCTCCTGTTCTCTTTTGGATAAAAACCTGACCCGGTTTTACTAAGCTGGGATTATTTCTTACCCTAGATATAGGTATCTTTAAATCAGAATCCGCTTTATTCCAATGACTCATTACCCCGGCCGTTTTAACAACTGGATTTTTTAGACCTAATTTTTTACAAAAATCATCGAACATTGCGTACACAAATGCTGCACACCAAGGGTATCCGTTATTTCCTTTTTTTCTATTGTTTAATCCAACTAAATCAAAATATCTATCTATCTCAGGGCTTCTATTAGACCCAGCGGGTATCTCTCTTACATTTACATTTTGCGCAAGAGTATCGGCATAAGGTACTGCCATCTGATCCGGTTTTCCTTCTATAGAATCTTCATTTAATATTTCTCTTAGAGATTTCATACTAGTCTTTTTCTTATTTTTATTTATCTAAATGGCGATCTAATATTAATAATTGCCATTCACTTATCTTAGGATAACATTCTTTAGCATCTAAAAAACCGGCCCAGTCTATTTCTTCAGCCTGCAATTGGTTCTTAGGTATTCTTAAACTGTTCATTCCTATTTCAGATAAGTCACTTATTTTGTGTAGAAAATAGATTAACTGTTTTTCAACTTTTCCTTTTTTATCGTATAAGTCACATACATAAGGTTCAGATTTAGAAAGAATAGAGGCGTCTAATTCTATACCTGTTTCTTCTTTAAGTTCTCTAATTGCACCTGTTAAAACATCTTCTCCTCTTTCAACCTTTCCCTTTGGTATACCTAAAGTTCTTTTTTGCCAGCTAGCGTTAGTTGGATGAACTAGTAATATTTTATTATCATATATTATACAAACGCCTGCTACTTTCTTATCAATAGAATCATCTACGTCTTCCCATTTCTCGTTTAATACAGATTTCAGGTCTTTATAAGTTTTCACTTCTTAGATTTACTTTTTTTAACGTTTGCCCATGGTTTACTAGGCGTTGCTTTATTTACTCTAGCCATTGCCCATCCATGTGCAGTCATACCTGGTCTTGACCCAGAACTGTAAAATGCTCCAAGACCCTTAATGTATTCTGCCCTTAAACTACCAAAGGTATATCCTTTTTTATTTGCTACTTTTCTTATTTTTGCTTCAGTTGCTTTACTTAAAGTCTTTTTCTTTTTCTTTGCTTTTTTAGCTTCATTAATGGGTTCAGTGTCTTTATTTCTTATGCAAAGTTCTCCTAATACTTCTATTTTACCTACTATTTCTTGAAATTTCTTTTGGGCAATGTTCATATCTTTAGAAGTAGCTTCTATTAGTTCGTTTAATAATTCATCATATTCATCTTTAAAATCTGACATATCAAATTTTCCACTAGCTGCTTTTTTATAATATGGAAGTTTAACTTTAAAATGATCATACGAAAGCATTGAAAGGCCTCCTTTTTCTTTAGAGCTATCCACTGTACTTTTTGCTCCGTCTCCTCTTTTTTCAGCAAATTCTTTTAAATCTACTTTAGGGTCTATTGTTTCATTTGTTCTCTCTTCAGCTTCCATCTTATCTCTAAGTTCATAAGCTTTTTTCTTATCTGCTTCAGATCCCTTTAATAGTTTCTTAGCCTTATTTAATTTAGCATCCCTGGCGCTTCCTTTAGGGGCCTTGTATTCACTCGGATGTGCCTCTTTTAAGTACTCATTATAATCTTTAATTCGTTCCATATCTTTAATCTTTATCTTTTTTTAATAAAGTCTTGACTTTATCTCTAACTTTTTCCATCTTTTTAGCATATGCTGGATCTGACTTTTTATTAAAGTTTATTTGTTGATTAAGACTGCCCGTTATTTTTCTCATGTCACCTTTTCTTGTTTTAATTAACCATTCAGCTAATGCTTTTATTCCTAGTTTTTTAAATTTTCCATTGGCATCCGGAGCATCAGAATGATGAAATTCTAGTTTTTTTTTCTCATTTACTTTTATAAAGTCGTTAAAGCCAATTACTGCACTTTCAGATGCCATAAAATTAAAATCTAAATTTTTTGAAATAGTATCAGTTTGCATATCATTATTTGGTACAGGAACTTCCTCTGTTGTATTCATAACAAAATCAAATACTTGATCCATATTTTCTTTAGCTACCGATACGTGATCATCTGCCCAATCATGACCTTGTTGTAATATGTCATCTAACATATCAGGATCCATTTGATAAAGCAAAGTTGCTTGTCTCATTATTTGTTGCAAATTCTTAAAAAACATATAGTTTTTTTGTTTATGATGTCCCATTTTAATTCTTTTTTATTTTATATATTGCAATCCCAGTTCCTTTTATAAGCCTATGCCATATTCCTTTTGGAATAGTTATACCTTTTTCAGAATCTGCCGTTCTAGGTAATTCATTTTCTAATTGAATTTGCCAATTATTTTGGTTAAGAGATTTTATTTCCCTATCTTCCATATCCCTATGCCATTTAAAATCCTCTGAATCAGTAGATTCTTTAAAAGTTCTAATAACTACATTATCATTTATCTTATGTTCAATGTAAGGTTTCATGATTCTTTATTACGAGATTCCCAATCTAAACTTACTTCATCGGTGTCAATCGGACCACCTCCTACCCATGTGTAACACGTTCTTTCGCTATGACATTTAAATTTATGCATCCAGCAGTATCCTAAATATCCATCTTTGTCTATTTCACCAGGCATACACTCTTTCATTCTTTTTGAAATATCGAAAGCAGCGCAATTCTTACATTTACTTTCTTTTGCTACTTCGGGGGTAGTTTTTCTATTTTCATTACTCCAGTGATTAGCTAAGTCTACCCAATATTGTTCGTCTGTCAAGTTCATAGGCCCGTAATTTATAGTTTCAGATTTTATAGCTGAATCTCTGTTTTTAGTGTTTTCGACTATGTCCCTAGTGGCTAATGGACATGAATCGTCTAATTTACTCTCGTTTAATACATATTGTTTAAAATTAAAAACTTTTTCTTTCATAATAGTTAATTATTTTTTACCAATACCCGGGGTATGTTTTTCCTCCCCAAAGATGAGCATATTTGTTAATTCTACAAGACCAATATCCTGCAGTTGTTCTATCTTTCTTAGTACTACATTTATGGCGAGCAGCAAAACTTTTTCTAGCTTTAGGGTCACTTACTTTAGCCTTTAACCCGGTAGTATCTCCTATTTGTAACATTTTAACATTTCCAGTTTTAGGATTTTTAACATATACTTTAAATTTCTTAGATCCTCCTCGAGTTGGATAATTAAGTTTAACTTCTCTACCTTTATATTTAGCTTCATTAAGTATAAAATCTTCTAGGGGTAGATCTAAAGGAACTTCAATTCCTTCATATATTCCTGTTTTACCTAGATCGGTTGTATCAAAAAGAATAGCGTCATCGTTGCTTAATTTTAAATCACCTAACATATAGAGCTGCCTAGCTTCATTAAGTAAGTTTATATGGGATTCACTTCCTGGTCTAAAAACTGTTTCAACTATAGATATTGAATTATCTATATGATATTCTAGATTTTCAGAAACTTTGTTTTTTCCAATATATTCACTAAAAGATTTAATTCTATTTTTCATAATTGTTTTTTCTTATTGCTTTATTTTTAATCATTCTTTTTTTCATAGATGGTTTAGTATAAGTCATTCTTTCACGAAGCTGCTTTGAGACTTTAGTGTCTTTATTCTTTTTCTTATACTCTTTTAAAGCGTATTCTATTTTATTATTTAAAACTTTAATTATCAGCATTTATATCTTTTATTTTATTCTTAAACCATGTTGGTATATTGTACCCATAGTGGTCTTCATATATTTTTACATACAACTGATATGATTGCTTTTCATTAAAAGATTTACATTTTTTTATCTTACTCAAATAATATTTACCGCTGCTTGACTCATATATGGTAAGATAATATGCATCAAAGCCGTGACTTTCAGATATTTTCTTTGTAATGTTATCAATAGCATTGTTGATATCTTTAGAAATATTCTTTTCAAATAACTCTCCATTTATTTTTTCATGAACTGACACTATGTCTTCATTAAACATTAACACTTCATATTTGGTTTTTGGTATTACTTTTTCTCTAAAAGTAGTGTAATCATTTTCAGATTTATTGAATTTATATAAAGAATTATACGTAGTTGTTCTATTTTTACCGGTTGCAACTATAGGGAATTTTAACCTCTTAACGTTATTTCTATTATTAACTGCCTTTGGAATAAAAGATTCGCCTACATGTTTCTTCATATAATCATATCCTTTTTTAAAATTAAATGAATTGTATACTTTACACATATTGGATTCATTTAAATTAGATATTTTAAAATCACCGCAGATTAAAACCGGAGCGTTGATAGCTTCGCTGATAGAATTTATTTTCACAAACGGTATATTATTAATATTATCTTGTTCTGTTAGTATATGTATTTTATTAACAATATCTTCTTTATTTCCATTTGTATATTGTTCGTATTCATTGAATGATCTAATATTCATTTTTCAAGTAAAGGCTATTTTTTTTATTTATTTGTCATATATATAAAATAAAATACATTTCACTACATGAAGACTATTAAAAGCTTTAGTGATTTTGATAAATCAACTGATCACGTAGACGAACAACTATTTAAACGTGCCAGGGAAAAAAGAAGAGAAAAGAAAGCCATGAAACAAGCTAGCTCTACTTTAGGCCAGGGTGATGATAAAATAAAAGGAGTAAAGGGAAAGGAAGTATATAGAGATGCAACCGGTGTAAAACATAAAGTCGTATGGAAAGCCCAAGACACTTCTAATTTCATAGTAAAATTGGTAAATGATTACAATTGGTTAGATGCAAATTCAAATCTAAATATAGATGGACAAACTGCTCTAACTCAATTCTTAAATGGTGAAAATTCATTTACAAATCAGTATGGAAAATTAGATCAAGCATTTTTCGAAAAAAATATTATAGCATACTCCGTTAGGATAGATAATGATAGAAGACAAAAAATTCAGTTTACTATATTAAATAGAGCAGAGTTAATGCAAAAACAAGATGCAGCGTCTACTGATGGAGCAGAATTGATTTCAATAGATGGAGTAAATTATATAAATATAAAAGCTATAATGGCTATAGATGCTCAATTAGCTAAAAATCAACAATCACTTTCTAATACTATTATTAAAGTCGAAGATGAGGAAATAGTAGATACTCCAACGCCTAATGAAGAAGAAGAAGAAATAAGTGATGAAGAAGCGGATATTGAATCAGATGAAACCGACGATATTCCCGTGACAGACGATAGTTTAATAGGTAAAAAATTCGAATATCAAAGTGGAGCAGATGGTCTAGTTTATATTATTACCGTCGATGAAGGAGATAATAAAGAACTAAAATTCTGGGCAGTAAGTAAAGATGGATCGAATGAAGGATGGGTAGCTTTAAAAGATGGAGAACCTTTCTGGATTAATAGAGACGGCAGTACGTCCGCTATAACAAACGCTAAAGATATAGATTTCTTTAAACGGATATATTCAGACTCTGAGTATCTTAAAGAGTTGATTGCTGCTTTTGAAGCTAAATATCCCAATGGAGCAGATTGGACTATAAAGGATGTACTATATTACTCAGATGGTAATCAGATATATCAACCTGAACCCGAAGAAGAAACCGACACGGTTGATTCAGGTATATAAAAAAATAAAAGCTAGTTAAAATGTTAAATAGAAATAATTCACTTCCAACATGGTACGCCAACTACGGACAACTTATAGTTGAGCAAAACACAACGGTAGCTGTTTTTTCAGAAGATGCAAATGAAAGATTAAAACAATACCTAGATGCAAATGAAAATTTATTAGAAGAAATAAATGATGCATATCAAAAAGTAGCAGAGGGTAAAATATCAGAAGCATATATCGAATTAGATAGTTCTAAATTTAAAGTAAAACCTGGAGACGAGTTATCTTTAATAATAGATAGATCTGATTCAGGGTCTCCTAGAGTAACTTTATCATTAGAAAATGATGAAACTCTACTTGGAGACTTGAACCTTACTACATTAGCAGGCTATGTATATAAATCAATGGATGGAATGGGAACAGATGAATCTAAGTACGCATCTGCTTTATCGGCTATTCATATGGATTTATCACAGAGAAATGTGTCAGAAAGAGGTGTACAGAGAGTATTTAATATATTTAACTCAGACGTGTTTGGAACTAAATACGAAGGATATACATTAGACGAATGGATAGACGGAGATTTTGATGGAAGAGCAGAAGCATGTGCAATGGCTCTTGCCAGAAGACCTATACCTAAATCTATTATTAGAGGTATTAGCTGGGGAACAGTGTTCACTGACGTAGGACTTTTAATACTTGCAATTCCTACTCTTGGAACTTCTCTTGCAGCTACTTCTGTTGGTCGAGCTGCAATAGCTGGAGGAAAAGCCGCCACTAAAATAGGAAAAGCTGTAAGTAAATCTAAAAAATTAGCAAAGGCAGCAAACACAGCTAAAGCTGCAGGTAAAGCTTTAAAAGCAGGTAAAACATTTAGTAGAATAACTAAACCTATGCTAAACGGGTGGAAAGCTATGTCATCAGCTGCTAAGCTTAGATATGCAAAAACAGTAATGCCAGTGGGTAAAGAACTTAAGTGGATTTCTAAAGCAGGTAATGCATCAACTGTTAAGATTACCGGATATGTCAAAAATTCCGCAGGTAAATATTTAGTAAAAATTCAAAACATAGGAACCGGAGGAACTAAATCAGCCGGTGGGTTTACAGCAGGTTTAGAAACTTTATTATCACAAGCTGGTAAACCGGGTGGAATAACAATGGGTACAGCTACTAAGCTAGCGACTACAGCAGGTTTAGTTGGAGTTCTTCAAAAGGGTGAAACTGGAAATTTAGAAGGAGTAACTGGATCAGATGAACAAATGGACGATATGTTTAATCCATATAATCCAGCTGAATTGATGGGGTATTATGATCAAACTACAGCGGATCCTGCAAAAGCTATGAGACAATACAAACAATTTGCCGCAGCCGAATTAGCAGCTATGTTATATGAAGCAATGGATGGTTGGACAGATAACTCAGATGAATTAGCAATAGCTTTAATGATACTTAGTATGGATAAAGAAACAGCTGTTGCTGTTAGAAAAGAGTATGAATCAGCATATGCCGGAAGTAATTTTTACGAAGATGTTATTTCAAGTGAATTAGAATCAGACATGGAGCAAATAGTAGGATGCTACTGGGCCGCTTTAACAGGAGAAGGTCCTTATATAAGCATGGTTAAAGAAAAAATGGCAGCTGCTAAGAAATAATTTTTAAAACCCATATTAACTAATAGGTATAATAACAATAAAATTTTAGCTATTATGGAATTAAATTCAGATCAATCAACAGGAACTGTTGAAGAAACAAAAACAGTTGAATCATTAGAAAATGATACACCGAAAACAGAGTCAGTCGAAAGGGAGTTAACTGATGAAGAAAAACTAGTCAAATTAAAGGAGTTTAGAAAAAATGGAAGCGTCACTCTAGATGCAACCTATGATGTCTTTAAAAAGGTTAGAAATACTTTTAAAAATGACACGCCTTGGACTGGACCTAATCAAGCGTATTTACTAAGTATATTAATGCTTAATCTAGAAGCATCTTTATCTACACTTGATAGTAAGTCAACAGAGACCCAAAAAGTAAGTGTTAGGAATGATGCTATAGAAGCGATGAGCGTATTTATATCGTCTATAAGTGGTAAAAACTCTCACTCTGCTCAAAATCAGTTATCTATGTTTCTTACTTTACAAAACGGAATACATCAATTACAAATGGTGGATAGCCAAATATCTGAATTAGAAGAAAAACTAAAGTCCGTAAAACCTGAAAAAACAAAGAATTCTAAATAATTTTTTTTAGTTTTTTATTTGTTTAAGGCAGATATATAAATAAAATAAACATTAGTAAAATGAAAAGAAAAATTGCTAACTTTAATTCTTTCATGAAGAATAGATTAAATGAAATGGAAGAAACCGATAACCAATTCGCAATGGGTATGGAAGCATATTCAGAAGCTCCAGAAGAGGATATGGAAGATGATATGGATGAAGATCCAGATTTAGACATGGACGAAGAAGGAGAAGACGAAGAAGAGCTTACTATGGAAGATCTTAAAGCCATCGTTGACGACCTTGAAGACAGATTATCTGCATTAGAAGGTGGAGATGAAGAAGAGGAAGACGAAGAAGAGGAAGAAGAGGAAGGCGAAGAGGAAGAAGAAGACGAAGAAGAGGAAGAGGAAGAAGAAGAGGAAATCTAAACCTTTCAATTAATTCTTAATAAAAATATTAAAGCATAAATGGCTATTATCTATAATAGGTTTAGCTGTTTATGCTTATTTAGCTTCTAAATGGACTCTAATTCTAAAAGATCAATTCCCTTATTTGAAAACTATTGTAAACAGGACACAGTAGATAATAAAATAATTGAGTGTGATTTAGGTAATTGTCATATGAAACTAAAAATAGCGTCTACTCCCCAAACTCAACTTAAAGGATATCAAAAAGAAAAAGAACCTTCAGATAATGAAGGTATATTATTTGTGTATCCTTCGGAAACCCAAGCATCATTTTGGATGAAGAATGTCGATTTTTCATTAGACATACTGTTTTTTAACTCAAATAAAGAATTAGTAGAGACAATGACTATGCCAAAGGATAGTTATCCAAAAATTTTTACATGTAAATATCCTACTCAGTATGTAGTTGAGACTAAAGCAGGGTGGTACGATAGACATGGGAATAAAGATATTAAACTTTCGATATGAAATCATACACTAGAAAAAACCTGAATTGCAAAATATGCGATGAGACAGTAAAGAATGTTGGAATAGAAGCAACAGCCGTTACTTGTTGGAAATGCGTAAACGACCAATTGAAAGGAATGCCAATACATATGTGCGAAGAAGATCTAGAAAAACATAATGATTCTAAGGAATATAATGAAGAAGAATAAACATATAAAAACCTTTAGCTATAAAAAAGATTATTATAATGTTTTATTAGAAGAATATTCAAGTCAATCTAAATACAAAACTTTTAAATCTTTTGTTGTAAATAAAGCCTCTAAGGTAAAAGAAATATCTAAAAATGTAATAGGAGCCTTTAAAAAAGAAGGTTCTGAGACAAGCGATATGTTAAGTGTTTTTAATAGACAATTACGAAAAAAATTAAATTTAAAAAGCAGAAAGGATATTCCTACTAAACAGGAATTAGATGAAGCTTTAAATCAATTAAAGGATATTCCAAAACTTTTACCATTTGTTTTAGTAATGTTAACTACTCCTATACCCGGTTCTTCTACTATGTATACTGTTTTTGCTTATTTTCTTAGAAAAAAATCTAACGGTAAAATAAATTTATTACCTGATTCCTTTGATGACGTTTTGTCTACGTCTAATAATGATATTAAGTAGTCAGTATGACATATGTGCAATTAATCTGTAAATTATATGACATTTGTTACAATTCTATTGAATGGCACATTTTTTGCAGAATCTATAATAAAAATAAAATAAACATATGAGACAATCAAACCTTTTAAAAAATTTCTTTTCAATTGCTGATGAAGCATTTTATAATAATAACATGCCTTCTTTTTTCTATGAAACAACTAAGCTAGAAAATTCTATTGAAGTTGAAATGATTCTTCCAGGATACACTAGGAAAGAATTAAGCATTACTTCAGATAACGATAATTTGTTAGTTGAAACTAATGAAAACTTTAAAGAAAGTAAATGGAAAATTCCATTAAAGAGAGCTTTTAAATTATCTGAAAATCTAGATAATAAAAATATAAACGCTAAATTAGAAAATGGAATACTTACGATTAAAATTCCAAACAAAGTTAAGGCTAAAAAGCGAAATGTTATTATAGATTAGATATAATAGCATATTTTTTATTAAAAGGGAATTATACAATTCCCTTTTTTTATTTACATTTTTTTAAAACCGTTGATTAAATCCCGGTATAATAAGACTATATTACAAAATATTTATTTAAATGGAATTAGAAAGCATGAATGTAGGAATAGTGGGCCAAGGATTTGTTGGAAAGGCCGTTAGGGAAAAATTTAAACATACAAATATGGTATACGCGTATGATTTAGATAAATCTAAGTGTGGAGTTTTTAATAAAGATTATCATACTAATTTTTTACCGTCAACCGACGCTGATTCAGAAGTGTCTGAATCAGAATTAGATATACTTAGTGTGGTAGAAAAATGCGATATTGTATTTGTATGTGTACCAACTCCTATGTTTAAAAGTGGCAAATGCGACGTTAGTATAGTTGATGATGTTATAAATCAAATAGATACGGCAAGCGCGAGTCTAGATAAAAACACTATAGCTATAATTAAATCTACAGTTCCTCCTGGAACCACTGAATCTTTTAATAAAAGATATCATAGAGTAGGTATTAGTTTTAGTCCAGAATTTTTAACCGAAGCTAATTCAATTGAAGATTTTAAAAATCAAAATAGAATAATCTTAGGTATCGATTGGGCAGAGCATATTAAACCTATAACTTCTTTATTTAGAACTGCTTTTCCAGATGCAACATTAGCAGTGTTAAATACAGTAGAAGCAGAATTAACTAAGTATATGACAAACTTATTCTTAGCTACTAAAGTTAGCTTTTTTAATGATATGTATAAATTATCAAATTCAATAAATAAAGACAAAACAGTTTCTCATGATATAGATTTTGATTCAGTTGTTTCAGCAACTCTATTAGATCCTAGAATAGGAAAAACACATGCATTAGTCCCTGGGCCAGATGGAGATTTTGGATATGGAGGACATTGTTTCCCTAAAGACATGGCAGCTATGTTAAATTTAGCTGATTCTTTAAAAACAACGGTCCCTACTCTTCTCGGAGCATCTACTACTAATTCAATAGTTAGAAAAAATAGAGACTGGGAAGAAATGAAAGGTCGGGCAGTTTCTGAACAAGAAGAGGTTGAATTTCATGGTACAGATTTAGATTTTAAAACAACAGGAGAAATCTTTAAAAATGAGCTTTAATAAAAAAATGATACCTGTAGAAAAAAACTATCTAAAAAAGGAGTATTTAGATATAGGTCATGAAAAATTTGTTAAAAAATATAGCAAATACGATGCTTTTTTTACCGGCAACTATACTAATTCATATTTTATAAATTGGGTAATGTATAGAGGAAAAGTTTATAAATTTGGAATATATGAAATAAATCAGTTCATATATAGATTTAGAGAACTTGGTATAAGAGGAGTGATAAGTAACTTAAAATATAAACTAAAAAAAAATATAAATTATGTATTGGGTAGCAAAGGTTAAATTTGAATCAATTAACGATAACAATGGTAAAGTACAAACTACTAAAGAGGAATATCTAGTTTCAGCTGAATCTGTAACTGAAGTAGAAGAGAAATTAAACTCTAAATTCGGAGAAGGAATGTCAGAGTTTTCTGTATCGGGCGTTTCTGAATCTAAAATAATGGGGATTGTGGAGTAATGCAGCATTTTATAAGCAATACCGATATAAATAAGAATGATATTGATTTAAATAATCAAGAAGAATTGGCAAATACAGAGATAATTTCAAAAAAAGTTTCTGAAATAAGAAATAAAATACAAGAGCTTTTAAAAGAACTTGATGAAGTGGTTTCTACATGTAATCATCAAAACGGTTATGATATAAAGCTAATGAGTAATTCAAAACTATATTCCGGAGGTTTAAGAAGAATGTGTAAAATATGCAACACACCTATCGGATATGCTAGTAAAGAAGAAACTAATGCCTGGAAAGATAGCTAATAGTAAAATAAAAGTTTCTAAGTCAGAAGCTATATACGATGTTTTAAGTAGATTAATAAAATGCTCATCTAATCATTATGAAAAAGAGTCTTTTATATATCATCATTCTGTAGTCTCGCATAACATAAGAAAGTATAGACTTAAAATGTACGAATCATCTAATGTAAATTGGAGTTTTATAATATCTGAAAATGATGAAGCATTACAATTTAAATGCAAAGACGGTACTTCAATGGATATTTTTTTACAATCCACGGTTCTTAAGAATAGAGCAAATAATCTAATAAATTATATCTTAAAAGAATAAAGTGCAGACTATAAAAATACCTCTCGTAGATGATGAATTTTTTAACACTCAACTTAAAAAGTTTATTTTATCTAAAATTAATTCCTTATACGTAGAGTACAAAGAAATACCTGATGAAGTATCATTTAGAGGTGCACTAGGGAAACGTCTATTTAACCTTATAATTGATAATAATTGGAACTTTGGTAAAACTAAAGTAATTCACGAGAAGGGCTCTAATGAAATGGAGATAAGATACACTAGAAACATCACTATTAAAAAAAATTCTGATTTAGCGTCTCACGTAAAACCAAGCGTAGATGGAAAAATAGTAGATGGGTGGATGGATTTAAAAAGTCAATCTTCTATAATAAACTCAAACGCTAATACTAACTTTAGTATAGAAAAGACTGTTACCCCAAATTTAATAGTAAGATTAGAAAAATTAAAATAAATGTGATATATAAAATAAAGCTTTTTATATCATGAATAAAATAATTTTATTTTTATCTTTAATATTATCTCAACTATCCTATTCTCAATCTTACTCTGACACTGTTAAATTTGATTGTATGGAAGACTTCGATTGGTCAGGAAATTGGTATTTCCAGGAACCAACAACTGGATTTTTTACAAATGCATCGAAATCTGCACCGGTATCCGCTGTTATTTATGGAACAGGTAGTGGAGCAGACGAATATGATTGGTATTCTTTACCAAATGTCACGGGTCTAGATCCGTTTAAGGAATATAAAATACAGATTAATTTAGGAGCATATAGATTTACTTCTACGGGATCTACATCTGGTGTAGATGCTGGTGACTACATAGATGTGCAAATATCTACAGATGGAGGAACTAATTATTCTTCTGAGTTGAGAGTTACCGGTTTTAATAATGCGTATTGGGACTATAATTCAGCAACTGCAAGCGTTACGGCAGATGGAACTGTAGATATATTTACACCTGCTGCGGGAGGTAATAGAACCTTAACGGGCGACGGCTATTCAGTATTAGAGGTAATATTGCCACAAGGTACTTCACAAGTGGCTATTGATATATTGTCTTTAGTAGATAGATCAGGAGAAGAATGGTGGATAGATGACATATATCTATTAGGATCTACTACTAATCCTTTACCAATCGAATTAGTATATTTTGAAGGTGAATATATTAATGAGCATAATATACTAAGTTGGTCAACTGCTTCGGAAATCAATAGCGATGTATTTGATTTAGAATGGAGTACGGACGCGTATGAATGGCATTTACTAGAGTCAATACCAGCGGCAGGTATTTCAAATATGAATCTATACTATTCATCGATCCATTCTAATCCTCCGTCTTATATCAATTATTATAGGTTAATTCAAAGAGATTGGAATGGTGATTTTGAAATATTCGGCCCTGTAGGCATAGACAACATAAAGCGAAAGAAAGAAATAATAGGCTATTTAAATATCAATGGGCAAGAAATAAATCCTAATTATTTCTCTGGAATAGTAATAGTCTTATATAAAGACGGTACTACTTCTAGAGAGTACTTAAAATAATATATCTGACGCTATGTAATAGGAGGAATATAGTAATAAACAATACTCCTCCTAGTTTTATATCTTTTATTTCCATATTTTATTATAGAATACTCCATTTTTAAATACTAAATACATTCCATTAGGCGCATATTTAATATTTACCCTTTTACCTGTCATGTCGTATATCTCTTCAACGGTGCTATCAACCGTATTAACATTATTAGATATAGAAGCAGTTGAATAATTTATATCTAAAATTGGTTCTATCACAGGTTCTATAGGCGTTGTATTTTGTGACCAATAGTAATGTGATAAAGCTGTTTTTACTGCTTCCCCGGCCATCAATCTCCCTGCACCCAACATGCCTATGTAACCTGGATTTTGTGCATCTATATTAACAGCAGTGGATTGAAGAATGTTTTTAATTTCACTTAGAGATATATCTGGGTAAACAGACATCATAAGACCCACTGTACCGGACACAATAGGCGCGGCATATGATGTTCCGCTAGCAAATAAAGTCCAACCCGGGGCGGCGGTTATTGGTACATCATACCCAGGTGCTGTTAAATCAATTGATGAATTATGTTGATGAGTGTTACCACTTGATTGTTCATGAGAATCGTTGTGATCCACTGATGAAACAGCAAATACTACATCATAGGCAGCTGGATAAACTAATTCAGTAGGTCCTCCGCATGTGGTTCCATTTCCTCCTGCCGCTACCATAAATACCCCTAGTCCATATACTTCATGAAGCGCATCTTCTATGAATTGATTATGATCACATCCACTCGTCCAGCTCATATTAATAACTTTATAACCGTCGTACGCTGCTTGTAATACGTCGTTATAATTCATTCTATATAAACCCATATTGGTGTCATATCCTATGCTTGCTAGATTTTCTCCATTATTAGTATTACCTGCCGCCATTACAGCAACGGCCGTTCCATGTCCCTGTGAAGAGGTATTAGTATTATCATAGTGTAATATCTTACCCACTAAATCTTCATGGTTTGTAAAATAATTTTGATCTGATATTGCTATAGGAACCGTGCCATGTGTAACGTCCCATGCTGCTTGTGCCCATATCAAATCTAAATGCCAACTTGAAAACGTATTATTATTGAAGTTTTGATAAAGAGAATAATCATCAGGTTCGTTTAAAGTTTCATACTTAGGGCCGTATTGTATTTTATCCATTCCCTTTACTTTATGAGCCTCTGCGTATAATTCAACCACATCATCGCATTCGCAGGAAAATTCGTAAACTTTATTTAAATATTCATTTCTAGAATTAGATAAAGGCCTGTTAATGGAAAGTGAAAACCTTTCATCTAAATCCTTTAGTAATTCTGATTTTTTTAGACTTTCAATGTTTTCTACATAAGCCCATATAGATTTAGTTTTTTGAGAAAAAGTATAACTAGATAGAAATAGGCATACAACTATCGTAATCCAACGTAATCCTATTATTTTTAAAATTGTTTTCATAATTATTTATGTTTATTTTTATTTATTGAAGCTTTTTCATAAATATAGCCCTGGTGTGAACCAAGATAGAAAAAAGAGTATTTTATACTATCGTCATATAGTACTTTTTAACTATATGACGATAGTAAAATATTACTATAAAAGTCTTATTATAAATAACATAAAGTATATTTTATATGTATAACTCATTAATAACCCCATTTGAACTATTTGAAAGCGTATCAGATTTAGATAAATTAGAAGAAAAAGATCAAGCTATATTATTTACCGATGTTAAATCTAGTTCTAAGTTGTGGAATATTCATAAAGATGGAATGTTTGATGCTTTAAAGGAACACGAAAAAAGAATGGAAGCAATTGTCCCAAAAAATGGAGGAGAAATAATCAAAACCATTGGAGATAGTTATATGCTTGGTTGGGATGGAAAGGATTCTCTATATAGAGCAATCTTAGCAGGCGTTGAAATACAAAAAGATCTTTTCAAAAATCCAATTAAAGTAAAGGACGTAGATTTAACGATTAGGATGGGAATATCATGGGGGCCTTTATATAAAAAGAAAGTTAACATTCAAAATAAAAAATTATGGGATTATTTTGGAAATACAGTTAATACTGCTTCTAGAATGGAATCAACTGTTTCAAAACCAGGACAGATTGCCTTTAGCTTTACTGATTCTTTAGATAAAACTCAAGAAGAAAAAATAGTAAAATATCTAGAAGATAATAAGTTTAAGATAAGTATAACAGATTATAGTCATAAGTGTTATTCCGGTAAAAGAAAAAGATCTGGTAGAATGCTGTCCGAATTACAATTACATACATGCGAACCTTTAACTAAATTAAAAGGTGTAGGAAAAGTCACAGCCTATACTGTAAAATTATAACTTAATTTAGATATAAATAATAAAAAGAATTTTTTACAAATGAAAAACTATTTAAAAGCCTTCAATGAATTTTCAATAAATGAAATGGCAAGTACTTTAAGTAAATTAGGAGTACCTAAAAAATTAATTAAGGTTATACACAATTTACCCGATGCCATAGAAAAAATTAAACCTTTTACATTTAAAGGCGGATCTCAAAGACAAGCTGAGCTACCTCCCATTGCACAGAATAGACCTACTCACGCAGTAGAAGTATTGGATCATTTTAGAATGAAAAAAACCGAATTACTAGGTAACAACTACGGTGTTCATCCCTATAAACAACCTGGTTATTTAGCCGATCTTGAAAAAATTCCATGGGGAGATACTAGAATATTATTAGCTGTCCCTGAACCAGGAGGTAAATATGCAGGCCACGCTCCGCGCTTCGATTATATTTATAGTAAAGAAAGTGCATGGGGTAAAAAAGCTCAAGGAGGAGGAAAAAAGTATAGAGTGCTTACGATGGATGAAGATGGAAGAATCTTAAGAGATTGGCAGGCATATCAAGGAGACTTAACGTATCCTAGAGATCCTAATAATCCTGACGCTCCAAGAAGAAAAAGAAACGATTTTAAAAACTTCCCAACTGCAGCTGATGGAAAAATAGATGTTTACATACTAGACCCTGAAATAGAGGACTATGAGACCACTTACCAAGACATGGGAGGCAGAGAAACACCAGTGTCAAGAAGAGTTGGAGTTGGAAAAGCAAGGGCTCTTAAAAGAAAAAGAGTAAAATCTAGAGAAATAACAGGAGGAGGTTTTATAGAAGACTTTTCAGAAAGATTTTCAAAGATATTAAATGAACTATTTGGAAAAAGAAAACAAAAAGCGGCAGAAAAATATGCTGAATTAATAATCAGAGATAACGCTGATCCTAGTGAAATAGCTAAATTATCAGATGTTATTGCATCTAATCCAACTGTTGCAGAAACCGTTAATAAATATTATAAATCATTTTTAACTTATTTGAAGGCTAACGGAGATTATGCAGATGCAGACTTGAATGAAATAGGAGATATCTTTTCTATCTATGGAGGAAACTTAGGGATCTATGCATCTATAGCGGATGTAATTAAAACACATGGTAAATCTAAAGCTTTACGTAATTTTGCTGAATTCATTTTAACAGGAGACGTAAACGATATCAATAAAGAAATGGAAAAAGCTATAGAAACACCTGAAGAAGAATTAGGAGATGACTTTGAAGATATGTTAGATTTTGATTTCGATTTAGAAAATCCGTTTGGAGAAGATGAAGGTCAACAATAAACATATAAAGATATTTGAATCTAATGAGATATCCAGCGCTATAACTAATCCGCTAGTTAAATTAAAAAAAGTAGCTATTGAAGCATCTAGCTTAGATAATTACGTGGATGGGGCTAGAATGATAAATGATTTTATTGAAAAAAATTTAAGTGATATTGAAGATTCAATGACAGTAGCTAATAGAACTCAATATACTATAAATATAGCTGATTTAATATATCCTTTTTACAATAGGTTTGGAGGAGAAATAATTAAATCTACGCTAGATGATTTAGAAACTAAAGATAATGATGAATACGAAAGTGATCTTCCAAGAGATGACCAATCTGAGACTGAAGATGATTTAGAGATAGATTTTTAATCACAATTTTTTGAAGAATTATTAGATGATTTATTATTTCCAGCAGCGTATTTAACACCCATTATAGTTCCTATAATACTAAACGCATTTGTTAATAATATACCAAACATGTTGCTCCAAGTGTTTCCTATTAACTGAGTTTCCTTACCATAATATATTGAAAACATATACAAAGCTGTTGTAAAAAATCCAACGCCTATTATAATAGCTAGTGATATTTTTACAATAACTGTAACCAATTCAAATTGGGTTTTTTTCTGAAGAATATCTAAGTCTTTTAAAGCGTTTTCTTTAGATTGTTCAGCACTCGTTAAGGCCTCTTCTAATTTAGAATTTGCTTCTTGAATTTCCTCCTTAGCGATCGTTAACTGTTTATTTTGAGTTTGAACTTGTTTGGTTACATCTAATCTTTTTCTTTGTTTTTCTTTCTGTAATTTATTTGCTTTTTTTACGTATTCTTCTAAATCTTTATCATTTACCGGATCTATGAGCTTTAAGATATTTCCTTCAATGTATATGCCCTTTTCATCCCCTATTTCTAAGAGTTTATCTCTAGTGTCTTTACAGAAAGTTATTTTCATCATTTATATATTTTAAAGGGGTTTGTTCTATCCACATACCCTGGATAATCTTTCAAAAAATCTTCTAGTCTAGGCTCTATTTCATCTGATTTTATTATCCAAAACTGAGCACCTGCACTTATGGCTCTTGCTTGCTCTTCTTCTTCATCACTAGACGATATTATTCCTATAACTACGTGATTACCGTAATTAAAATTTATTCGTCTAATGAGTTCTATTCCATCGAAGGAGGATCCTACCATGTTTAAATCCACAAAAACACATGATGGTTTTTCATGTTTTTCTATTCCATCAAACCATTTCTTAAACATTCGTTCAGCGCTATCTGCACTGTTAATTGCACGTAAAGATAGGGTTATATCTAATAGGCTACATGCATCTTCAAAGACTAAGTGAAATAGATCTTCGTCATCTATTAACATTATCGAATCAATCATAGAAATTTAAATATTATTATATTTATTTATCTAGGGATATCTCTAGTTTAGTCCCTTTTCTTGTTTTTAAAAGATTTAATTTCCATTTATGTTCCTTTATTATCGCAATACTTATGTTTAATCCTAAGCCACTTCCCGATTCTGTATTATTGTGTTTTCTAGTATATGGCTTTGAATATTCTTCAAATTCTTTATTTGTCATTCCTCTTCCGTTATCCTCGATTACTATGTTTCCTTTTTTTCTGTATACTTTTACTAATTTGGTACTACTATCGTTATACTTTAATCCATTTCTTATTAAATTATCAACGGCTGTGCAGAATAGAGAACTGTTTACATGTTCTTTTCCAAGTTCCGATAATGAAACGCTGCTAGAGTAGGCAGTGTTTTTCAAATATTTTTTAAGAATAATTGTTAAATCTAAATTTTCTATTTCCATAGTAGATTCTTTTTTAACTAGGTTTGTAAATTCTTTAACTCCGTTGTATACTTTTTGAGAATGGGCAAGTCCGCCTTTTAGTAATTTCATAGGTCCCTCAAACATTCTGTCTAATTCTTCAGGGTGTATATCGTATTCATCTGAAAACTTAATTAATCTTCTTTCAAACGAAGATATTCCCCTGGGGATATATGTGTTAATCCCGCTATGCATATCGTGTCTTAATATTTTAGATGCGTGTTCTAAGTATGAATTTTTTCTTTCTAATTCTATTTTTTGATTTATAGAATCTGTTATATCGTTAGCTATTTTAAGTATCTTAACTATTTTACCTTTAGAATCTATTATTGGAGTATAAGTTCCAGCTATCCAAAAGATAGAACCATCCTTTTTAATTCTCATATATTCACCATACTTAACAACTCCATTTTTTATACTATTCCAAAAACTTTTATACTCAGTGTTGTTGTAATCGTTTTCATTCATGAATATAGTGTGATGCTTTCCTTGTATTTCGTGAAGAGTAGGGTATCCTGTTAATTCTAAAAATTTATTATTTGCATTTATTACAAATCCATTTGTACAGAATTCTATAGTTGCACTTGATTGGTTTATAGCATTCATAATACCCATCATTTCTTCTTCTTTATTCTTTAGTTTCTCTAAAGATTCGTATAGATCCGTTAATTCATGCCTAACCGATATGAATCCTATATGGTTTCCCTTACTATCAAATTCCGCCATTATCCACGAATCAACTATGTAGTTTTTTCCATTCTTCTTTTTATTAGTTACTATCTCATTCCATATAGTTTTATGATCAACTGTTGCTTCGTACATTTTTTTCCAAAACATAATATTATGATTACCTGAATTTAACATAGAATGATTTTTACCTAATAATTCATGAGGTTTATATCCAGAAGAATCACAAAATAGCTTGTTAACATGTGTTATAGTTCCTTCTGTATCTGTTTTTGAAATTAAAGAAGATTCGTTTAATATATTTTCAATAGTGTTTCTTTTAAGTGTTTCTAGTCTTTTATTTTTTAGAACCTCTTTAAATATAATTGATATCAATGGTATCGATAATATTATACATATAAACCCAATTGATAAAACGCTATGAGTAGGTTCTATTAGATTAAAAGTAAGTACAACCTGTAGCATGAGAAATAAAAACATCACCATTATTAGAAAGGCGATAGATACTTTAGATTTAAGATTTAGATTTTCAAACATTATAAATATTATTTTAATTATTTATTTAAAACCCTATTTTGTTTATTTCGTATAATATTTAAAATATCAATAGTTATATGAAAAATATATTAGTAACCGGAGGTGCCGGATTTATTGGTTCAAACCTAATTAAACAATTATTAAAAGATCATCTTGAAATAGAAAAGATAATTGTATTAGACAATTTTTTTACTGGAAAAGAATCAAATAAAATTAAAAATCCCAAGGTAAAATATACTTTAGGATCAACGTGGGAAGTAGAAAAACTATTCTCAGAAGAAACCGGCTTATTCGATACAGTTTTTCATTTTGGAGAATATTCTAGAATTGTAAAAAGTTTTGATGACGTTAATTATGTAATGAAAACAAATTTACATGGAACAACTAGAGTACTTGAGATGTGTAGAAAATGGGGAGCTAAATTAATCTACTCAGCAAGCAGTTCTAAGTTTGGTAATGATGGAAAAGATGAGAACTTAAGTCCATACTCTTGGGCCAAATCAAAGGTAGTTGAGCTTATTAAAAACTATAATAACTGGTATGATTTACAGTATGAAATATGTTATTTTTTTAATGTCTATGGTCCCGGTCAAATTACCACAGGTGATTATGCGACAGTTATTGGTATTTTTGAAAAACAATATTTAAAAGGTGAAGCCATGACAGTCGTTAGCCCAGGTACTCAAACTAGAGATTTTACTCACGTATATGATATAGTTAAAGGTGTCTCTAAAGCCTCGATTATTGGAATGAATAAGGAATGGCATTTAAGATCTGGAAAAAACGTATCTATCATAGAAGTAGCTAATATGTATAGTAAAGGAGATTGGCATCTAATACCTGAACGTAGAGGTGAAAGGTTTACATCTGAGGAGTTTCCATCTGATACTAATAAAGTACTTCAGTGGGAACCTCTAGAGGGCCTAGAAGAGTGGATAGGGCTTGTAACAGAGTGTAAAAAGGCAGGTGATGATTTAGACGTACAATATTTTTAATATGAAATGGAAAGTATACATATTATGTTGCTCTGATGGTACTTATTATACTGGTATTACTACAGATATTGATAGAAGACTGGAGGAACATAACGCTGGAAAAGGCGCAAAATATACCAGAAGTAGAACACCTGTTCAATTAGAAGAATACATGCTGTTTAAAAATAGATCTGACGCAACTAAGGAAGAGTTAAGAATAAAAAAATTAACTAGAGCTAAGAAGGAGAAATTAATAGGAGAATGGAGAGTAGATCGTCTCCGTAAGGAATATGTTATTTAAATCAAATAGATGGAGTGTTCCATCTATTTGATTATTAATTGAATCTTATCTTTCGTTTTCTTCTGACGATGCAGCTATATACTGTAGTGAATAATTAAGCGATAAGTCCTTTAAAATATCTAAAACCCCTGCTGATCCGATATTTCTACGAAATGATGAGTTAGATGAATTGACATATTTTCCATATTTAGGTAAACCTTCCATTTTCTTAAGAAACTCTTTTTTTCTAAAGGCTGCACTTTCAATTCTTTCATTTTCATAAGCCTCTGCTGCTTTTAGGTCAGAAAATAGTTTTCCATCTTCTGTTTTATATCCTTGTATTTTATTTGCCATTTTTATACTATTATTTTTTATTTTTTAACTAAGTAGAATATTACCTTTTATTCTGGAAAAGGTGCGGCAATTGCCTCTTGTAAAACTATATTAAAAGTTACTATACCACCTTTTGAACCTGGGAACGTAAATGATGCAGTTTCTGCTGAATTCCATACTATTTCAAATTCATCTTCTTCCTCTCCTATATAAAAGCTGCTAGTTATGTTAGGTTTACCTAGTACTCTTACTCCATCTAGCGTTGATTCTATACCACCATCCATATTACGCAAAAACAGAGTAGAAGGTCCTCCGGTTGTTGAAACAGCAGCCCATACAGATCCTTTTTCTGTTATCCAGTTTACAGGGGGTAGAAAGCTTCCTCCTCCATTTTCTTTTTCCCACGCCTTAGATGCATGCTTATAATCAAAATATGTTTTTTCAGTTCCCCTAGCAAGATCTTCATTGAAACCATTATATAATTCTAATTGCCATATTAATTCAAAAGGGTTTTTATCATAAAACCTATTGCTTGTGTTTGCTTTACTAAAAACAGCTTCATAAAGGTCTTTTATTAATTCTCTATCTTCAGTTTTAGGATTGTCTATATCTGCTTTCATTCTCTTTTGTAGATATGCAGTAGCATCATCGTAATGACCTTCTAATAAAACAGTGTTATATTTTCTAAGAAGTACGTTATCTTGACCCGTTGCGCTAGCCTCTGATTCAAATAATTCTCCGGTTACTCTAGATTGCCAAAGTGTTAATTCCTGTATCATGTTTATTTTATTTTTATTTATATAATAAACACAGCTTACACTTTATAAACTAACTATTTAATGTTTAGTATAATAGTATCAATAATATTTAGTATAATATTTATTGTTAAACTAAAACAAAGACATTATGGGTTCTTTAAAGGATGAATTAATAGAAAAAGAATATGATTCTTTTGAAAATAGAAGATTTAGAACAATGGCACAGGGTAGAAATACTATAGAAAAAACCACCGTTTATACGTCTAATATGAGAGATAAAGAAAAAACTTACATAGGAAGAGGTTCAAAGGCGGGTTTTGTGTGTGAAAATGGAATATACAATCAATTTATAGATTTAGAAAAAGATGATGGAAAGTGGAGCAATGTTTTTATAAAAGATAATTTTATAGAAACGTGGAAAGATACGTCTAGAAAAGAGGATATTCAAGATTGGAAACATGGTAAAAAAGGCATGGTAATACGGTTATTTGTAAAAACTAAAGAAGTGCCTTATTACATGGGATATGGAATATATTATTATGCGGGTTCTTCTGAAAACGGAGTGCTTTGGAAAAAATTAAATTAAAATGAAAGATATAACAATACCCGAATGGTTTACAGGGGAAATATACGAAAAAGGATCTGTTGTTAGAAACCCATACAGCGGAAGAACATGTAAATTAAATAACATTGAGCTTAGTATATATGATTATGTAATAGGTTTAAATAATATAATACAATCTTTAGGAGGTGTTCTTAATCCTGAAACAGGCTCTTTTCAAAATGAAATGGCAAAGGGCATAAGCTGGTTTAGAAACAACAACGCTGAAGCATATATGGCTTTATTAGATTAATATGAAACACGATTTACCAACACAGTTTGAACACGTTAACAGAGTTATCTTAAGTTGTAAAACGGTAGATCAAAAAAGCAATGCTCATAAATGGGCGTGGGAATGGTCAAAGCGGGCTAAATCTAGTTTTCCTAGTGTTATACATAGTCATATTGATTTATTTCTAGATGTTGTAAGAACAGATCTAATACCAATTAATAAATAAAAATCAATCATAATGTTAAAATTTTTAAAAATATTTAAACCTAAAACTTTAGTAGAAAAATTAGAAAAAAAACAAAAACGTGCTTTAACCGAAGCATATAGACTATCAAAAATAAATAGAAGAGCCAGCGATTTGAAATATTCAGAAGCTATTGACTTAGCCGATCAAATTTTAAAATATCAAGAAAAAAATAATATAAATGAAAAAAAATAATCAAAAAAGTAAGTGGAAATTTTCACATAGAGGATATGAAATCATTAAAGAAGATAATGGTTATGTAGCAATGATAGGTCCTCTTAAATTAAGAGCCGTAGAAATGGTAGACTTAAAAAAACAGATAGACAAAATTAGAGATTTTTAAAACCAATAAATATGAATTTTGAAAGATTAAAAAGATATATTACATCAGGATACAATAAGAGACAGGGTATGGTTTCTCATCAAATAAAACCATATAAGGCAGGAACTGCTAATATTGAAGCTAAACTAATGGAAAAAATATGGCTTTGTAGCGCAATGTACTTAAGAGTATTTGGAACCGCTAAAAACTTACTAACTGGTAAAACATATGATCATTTAATAGATAACCCGGATCCTAGTCTAGCAAACATAGATTCAACAGATTGGAGCAGAGAGGATTGGACAAGATACACCAAGGATTGGAATTATTATATAGGCAATATAATTGAGTTAGAAAAAGAGTGTGAAATGATGTCAAAGCTTTTAGAAAAAACAGTAAATGCTAAACAGTTAGAAAGCACAGATGAGGTCGAAGAAAATTCACACGCTGAAATATTAGGCCGTTGGCATTTTGACAGTAAGAATAAACAAAGAAAAAACAATAGAAGATGAAAAAACAAAAGCAATATACTATTAAAAAAACATTGCTAGAAAAGAACATTCAAGTAATTTTAAACGATGGCTTAGGTGTTGTAGCATATTTTACATTCGATAATGCAGTACAAATGTGTCAACTGCTGAATGCAAATTCAGATAATAATTGTAGATATGAAATTACTAAAAACGATATATAAAGCCATCTCTAAAAAGGTCGATTGGTTCATTAGAAATGGATTAGATATTAATTCTATTGAAACTCTGGCCTATCGTAAAAAAGAATGGGATTGGATGAAAGATGTAAACCAAAACAAAGATGAGTAAAGAATACAAACTTAGATATGAAGACAAGTTTCATATTACTAATCATGGTGATTCTGTAACAGTGAGGTGGAAGGACAATGATTGTGAGAACATAAAAGAAGGTGACGTAATTACTGAACTAGTTAGAATACGTGATGGTGAAACAGATACACAGATATATGAAGTTATTGGTGTAACACCATTTATGAAATCATTCGGAATCAAAGGTGACCTTTTATCAATTGTATATAAACCAAAACAAAGATGAGTAAAGAAGGAATAGTTTATATAAAATGGGTTCCGCGACCTAAACTTCCAAGAAAGAAGAAAAAACAATTCATAAAGTATATGGGTCCTAAAGCATATAAAAGATATTTACTAGGAGAACCAGATTATTGCCTAACATCAGATTATATAAACATCAATGGAGTTTCATATGCACCTTGGAATAAAAAAATATGGAGAAAGGAACAAAACAAATTATCAAGGTTTGCAAAAAAACCCATCAATTCACGATATTACACAAAAACATTAAACCAAAACGAAGATGAGTGAAATAGATTTATATACGTTACCAGAATTAATCTCTATAGGTATAT
>JAAHTH010000438.1_pt1 | contig 40076 bp, 29 predicted proteins | sample 6116091 | NCBI WGS metagenome assembly JAAHTH01 (sample SAMN13939990, study PRJNA603662) | sponge metagenome | isolation source: marine sponge | host: Mycale hentscheli | place: New Zealand | collected 2006
CAGTTGAGATAGCGGAGGAATTCCCACCTTAGTTGTTTGGTCTTCAAGTTGGGTCTCAACTAGTTGTACTGAGGACTCACCTGAAGTTGAGTCGTTGGGGACGAACGTTGAGTCCTTAAGCGGCAGGGTTTTCACTCTGCTGAACTCACGAAATGCAAATTCGCTCGCGTTCGGAGCAGGTTTCCCCACGTCTCTTAACTGCATGGGGTTGAACTGTTTGGGAGCAATGACACGAGGCTGATAGACGGCTCTGTCCGGCTTCTTGCTGCGAACCTGTGCGTGCACAAACGCGGGGGTCATAAGCAGGCAAATGGATAGGCACAATTGGGTGCGTAGCAACTGATGAAGGAAGTAGGTGAGGAACGAAGTTTTCGTGTCCATCTTGTTTCATGGGTCGAGCGGAAGGTTCGGCAGGGGTGCGAGCGCACCTGATCCCGTGATGTCCTTCGTGATCTTCGACCATAATGGTCAGTCGGGTTGAATCGATTTGGCAAAGTTTGTCGATTGCGCCAAGTCTGTGTTTCACGGTGGCTTTGCGACCAGGCTGCACGGTGCTTTGCGGCCAGGCTTCACGGTGCTTTGCGGCCAGGCTTCACGGTGCTTTGCGATTAGGCATCACGATGGCTTTGCGACTAGTGCAGGGGCCAGCGTGGGTAAGCTATGAGTCTGGTGAGTGCAGGCATTTGGCCTTACTTAATCGCTTCGCTCGAACGTACTTCACCGTCTTTCGACACCTGCCAGACTTGACCACTGTGAAGTTCAATCGCAGTCAACCAGCCTCCGCCATAACAAAAGGTATCAACACAGATCAGGTGCCCCCAATCCAAAATTTCACCGTCCTCATTGGCTGTATGGCCCACCACGGCAACCTTGCCGTTCAAATGCGGTGTTGGAACCAAGTCATTGAGAGAATGCCAGCGAAGCATATCTGCTGCTTGCTCGTCGAGCGGGATTTTGGGCGCGTACGCGGCATGAGTGAAGAAATGCTGCCGCTCTTCATGGAAATCAACGAGTGAGGCGAAGAACTCCATGTGTGAGTCTGGGAGAAAATCCAGACTGCCTGCGAATTGATAACTATCGAGAGTATCGACACCACCATGCCGCAACCACATCTCGTGCGGCGTCTGGTGCTTGACTACCTCGAGCGTCATTTCCTTATGATTTCCCATCAGGCCCACATGCCGCGTTTCTCCCCCCAGTTTTATCAGGCGGTCGATCACGCCGCGTGAATCCGGTCCTCGATCGATGTAATCACCAAGAGTCACGATGGTGTCGTCGCTGGTGGGGTGAATCGACTCGAGCAGATGTTCCAAGGCGATTTTGCAGCCGTGGATGTCTCCGATAGCGATCAAACGTTCACTCATTATGCAGGGAGTAGCTCTTTAGAGGGGGTGGTTGCAGCTTGGAGTCGACGTTTTGTTGTGGCGGCGTTGTTTTGAACTGGTGTATTAACCTTCATTTCAGCTATTTGATGGAAGATGCTAAAAGATAAATCTGCCTTGGGGTACATGCGTGGCGGATGGCCGTTACAACTGTGAGTCGATTTTCGCAGGAACATGAAACTTATCCAGCTTCCAAGTTGAAAGTTTGTGTGGGTTGGGTGAAAATATCTTGTTGGTGGTCGGTAAACACCGATTCCACTGAAAGCACCAATTTGGGTGAATTCCTCCTCAAAGGCAGTTAGCGATGTCAAGCATGACCCCTCCTTCTTCAGGCCCAGAGTCGAATCAACCATCGGACAGGACACCGCAAAACGGTGCCGAAAGCGTTGATGCTTGGGATGAGGCAGAGCTGGAGGATGAGTCGTTGCTCGAGAATGAGGAGGCGACGGCTCTCATCGGCAGCATGTTGGTCCATCTGATCATCATTCTCACCTTGGCTCTCGTACCACTTCGTGCCGAGGTGGACGATGAAGCGGTGGTTCTCGTTTCGCCGCCAGAGTACGAACGTGAGAAAATCGAGACAATCGAGGAGATCACCTACAGTGAGGTTGAACAGACTGAGGTGGGAGCGAACAGCGACGCCGAGATGGAGATGGCAGAAGCTTCGGCAGCAGTCTTTTCGGAGGAAGCTGAAATTCCTAATCCAGTTGAACTTGATCCGGCTGAGTTGGGCCAGATCGAGGTGAACAATATGTTCGAGCAGGCCGTCGCTCCCTTGGACAAACTGGAAGATTTGAAGGGAAAAGTTGGCCAAGGCACGCAGGGTGCAAAGGGTGCCGTCGACCGCCTGACGTTCGAAATTCTGCAATCGCTGGAAGAGCGTCCCACGCTTGTGGTTTGGCTGTTCGACCAAAGTGGTTCGTTGCATCGTCAACGTCAGGAGATTCGGGATCGTTTCGAGAGAATTTACACCGAACTTGGAATTGCCAAGGCCAGTGAAATCGAGGCATTTTCGAAAGACAAAAGTGAACAGCCTTTACTGACATCTGTGATCGGATTCGGCAGCAACGTCACACTTTACACTGAAGAGCCCACTGAGGATCTGGAAGAAATCAAAGCCATCGTTGACAACATTCAAGTCGACTCGACCGGTGAAGAGAAGGTGTTCAGCGCTATCTCATCGGCCGCTGACAAATACAAGGGGTTTCGGCGGATGCGTTCTGGCCGGGAGCCTCAACGCAATGTGTTGTTCGTCGTGGTAACGGATGAAAAAGGTGATGATGGAAACATGCTGGAGCAATCGATCAGCTCCTGCCGAAAACTTGCGATCCCAGTGTATGTCATCGGGGTTCCTGCTCCTTTTGGACGGGCACATAGCCTTGTGAAGTATGTTGATCCCGATCCAAAGTATGACCAATCACCACAATGGGCTCAGGTTGATCAAGGTCCTGAGACTTTTTTACCTGAACGCGTGCAGGTCGGATTCACGGCAAATTTCGAGGCTGAGCCTGTGATCGACAGTGGATTTGGACCCTACGCTCTTACACGACTTTGTTATGAGACCGGTGGTATTTACTTCACTGTCCATCCCAATCGCAATGTCAACCGTAAGGTCAACCGTGGTGAAATCGATCCCTATGCGTCAGACCTCAAATACTTTTTCGATCCTGTCGCCATGTCACGTTATCGCCCGGACTATTTGTCCCAGCAGGACTACGTGAACATGGTAAAAGCCAGCCCGCTACGTCAAGCGTTGGTCAGTGCAGCACAAATGAAGCCTGCAAGTGGCTTGGCGAGACCCAAAACACGATTTGTGAAGATGAGTGACCCACAATTGGTGGGCGATCTTACTGCTGCTCAGCAGGATGCCGCAAAACTCGAACCCACGCTCGTGCGAATGGCACAGACGCTCAATCCGGGTATGAAAGTTCGTGATGAAGAGCAAAGCCTGCGATGGAAGGCCGGGTTTGATCTCGCCATGGGACGCGTTCTGGCTCAGAAGGTGCGAACTGAAACCTACAACGCGATGCTCGCAAAAGCTAAGCGAGGCATGTCGTTTGAGGACGGAAAAAACAACACATGGGAGCTCGCACCAAGCGAGGAAATCTCGGTTGGAAGTAAGTGGAAGAACGAGGCGGAAACGGCTACCGAACTTCTGAAGGCGGTCGCCAGCGAGCACAAAGGCACCCCATGGGCATTGCTCGCGCAACAGGAACTTTCCGTTCCGATCGGCTGGAAGTGGGAAGAATCTTTCACGGATCTTGCACCTCCAGCTCCTCGAGGAGCCGGGAACAACAATAACAACAACGTCCCTCGGCCTGCACAGGACGACAAGGCACGCATGCTGAAAAAGGTTGCAAAGCGACCCGTGCCAAAATTGTAATCCGAAGGTTTTGCCGGCAACAGAAATCTTTGCACGGCTGGAAGGTTCTCGTGATGGATGCGAACTGTTTGGGGGTGGACTGTGAAATGCTCCGCCCAATGACCTGTAGGAAGACCTGTAGGATACCGAGCTCGGCGGGCGAAACAAGTTTGCTGTGAGACGTGCGTTTTGGAAGGCTTCTTCATACAAGCACTGGTCGAGTCGCGCAGCAGTTTCATGTTTGTCGCTTCATAGCCATGGTTTAAATTTGGTGTCTGTCTATGAGTTGCTTAGCGGCAATGCGCCGTGTGCGACCATGTCTCTGAGTTGACCGTCAATTCCTGCTCAGATGCTATTCCGCGGTCTGTCGGCAATGGGTAGTTTTCAGGCGGATCCTGATTGGCTGTGCGAATGCGAGTCAGCCCTCCTGTTGTGTGGGTAATTCAGTCCACGTCAGTCTCAGGATAGCAACCGATAGTAATGCGACGGAGGTTGCCAGCAGGACCACCACGTGAACCCATGCAGCTTCCTGCCCACCAATGGTCTCTGTGACCGTTCTTGCCGTGGTCCAGTCCATCCAGTCAGCGAGTAGTCCGCGTAGTCGGTAGTTGATGGTCAATCGATTGGCCATCGCTGGTACGAAGGCGAGGCCGTACTCAACAAGCAGTGTGTAGAAAACAGCTGTCACCATCGTGCGACGAAAAAAGATGGTTCCAATTAAGATGTAGAGAGCAGCATGTGCAAGGCACGATAGAAGCGAGAGAACACAGATGACAAACCAAAGTTGAAGCCCGCCGGCACTTCCCATGATGATCGCGCAGGCCGTGGTTGCGACGCAAGCCGCTGAGCAAGACCAGAGCACTGCGGTGAGGTATTTGCCGATGAGCACCAAGTTTCGTCCTGATCTTCGCATCGCCAGATAGATCCACGTTTGACCTTCGACTTCGGTGCTGACTGCGGGTGTGGCCCAGAGTAGTAATCCGAGCAGGCAAACCACCTCGGGGACCAGGAAGTACAGTGCCATCCCCCAAGCTTCCGCGTTTTCTGCAGTTCGATTGCTAAGCAAACGCAGTGCGGCCACCAGAGCGATTGGAAACAGAACAAGAATGCTCCAGATCGCAAGGCGTCCCGGTGATAGTGAGCGACGAAGCTCAAAGCGGACAACATCGAGTACAAGCAGTGGCTTCACTTTGATTCTCCACGGTGGTGACGCAGCAAGGATTCGAAGACCGCAGTGAGGTTGCTATTGGCAGTTTGGAACTGATTGATTTGTAGTTGGTCTTTAGTGATCCAGTCTGCGATGGAGTGGTATAGGTTTGAGGGATCGCGGAGCCCAATTCTGAGCTCGGTTCGTTCGGCAAGCAGTTGGATCGAATCGACCCAAGCTTGATCTGCCAGGTGAGGAATCAACTTGGGGACATCAGGGCCGAAGAGTACGACCTCCTGAGGCGTATCGGCGATGATTTGCTCGACTTCGCTTGCCGTGCCCGAGGCAAGTAATCGGCCACCGTGTATCAGCAGAAATGATGAGGTGATTTCTTCGATTTCATGAAGCACATGACTTGCGAACAGCAGGCTGGTACCCTGCTCCGAAAGCTTGATAAGGAGTTGGGTCATTTGGTGGCGACCGACGGGATCAAGTCCATTGTAGGGTTCATCGAGTATCAGTAGTTCCGGTCGGTGTGCCAGCGCTTGAGCAATCTTGGTTCGTTGTCTCATTCCCAATGAGTATTCGCCCATCGGCCGGTGCATATTTTCGGTCATCTGGACATGGTCAAGACTTTCAGTGGCCCATTGCTTGCTGTCCGCGTGGGAAAGGCCATGAAGGCGGACTTGATAAGTGACCCATTCGTACGCAGACACGTTTGGGTAAAGAACGTCGGTTGCCGGGCACAGGCCGATTCGTCGCAGCAGTTTGCGGTTGCGCCATGGGTCCTCATTAAAGACAGAAACTGTGCCAAGCGTGGGCCTTAGTTGTCCAGTCAAAAGATTGATCAACGTTGTTTTCCCAGAGCCGTTGGGACCCACAATGCCATACGCTCCTGGCCCCAGTGCAACTGTAAGATCATTTGCTCCAATGACAGTGCCGTACAGTTTGGAAACCTTTTCAAGTTGAATCATCAAACACTCAGCCTTGCGATAAGACGACTTCGAACGAAAAGGGTGCCAATCACTGTGATGGCGAGCAGGGTCAATATCGCTGGCCAAACCGATGTTTCGCCAGTATCGAGGCCGAAGATCCACGTTTCCACTTTGCCGAGTGTGTGGTAGGGGGAAACCAAAAGCCAGCGTTCTGTATCTACATCCATATTGAAGCGATTCCTGCGACCTCGTCCCATGCGCGGTGCGTTGGTAAGGATTTGATAAGCCACCGAACCCATGATCCAAGTGGCAAACCATGCAAAGGATGCATAGCGATTTTCCACAGTGCATGCCGAGTAGCTAATTGCTAACGCGGTGGTGGGAACAATCAACGCGACGGAGGCAAGCAGAATCCGAAGCGGGATATCCCATGTCATGCTCACCACCGAGATTTCTGGGGAAAGTAAGACCCCCAATAGGTAAAGCGTCAGTCCCGGCAGCGTCGTGATCATGCCGAGAAAGAACCAGATCACCGCTGACTTCCCAATGATGTACTCATTGGGTGAGAGTGGACGAGAGAAATACTGCAGGTAGGCCTTGCTGCGAAGGTCATAGGAAATCAGCAGGGGCGCGATAAGGCCTATCAAGAGGACCATCGAATACACCTGCGGCACTCGGAAAAATCCCAAAATCAACGCAGACCAAACTTCATGCCGGATGCTAACAGGATCTTGTAGCATCTGAGCAGCAAGGTCTGGGCGTTCCATAGGACCTTGCAAGGTCTGGATGATAACGTTGCGGTACGTCGCATCAGTAACTCCCTGCTCAAAGCAGAAAATACCGATGGCTGGGATGGCAATGGGCAGCCATGCAACCATCAAGAGCAGTTTGAGCATTCGTCGCCGCCAAATCAGCGTGATTCCGCTTCGGGCGACAAACAGAGGGCGGATCAGACGGTGATTGCGTTGGCCGTCCCACTTTCGATATCCGAGATCATGCAGTGGCATATTAGGGACGCTCCGATGCGGATACAGCTTGAAAGAAAATCTCTTCCAGAGAGTTTTGTGCCGGGGCGAGTCGGCGAATGGACGTATCGGTGGTTGCTGCAATGTCCCACACGTCAGAAATTTGATTGACGCCTATACCAGTGATCTGAAGCGTACCATCCGCCTTGGTAGCTACGGCGTAACCCGCGTTGCTGAGAGCACTCAGGAACGCATCTTTTTGCCCATAGATCATCACGTTCAGTGTTGGTTGCGCCGGTTTGCTGAGGTTTTCCATCGAGTCATAAACTCGTACCTTGCCGCGAGCGAGAATGACGACTTGATCACACACTGCCTTGACGTCTGGCAGGATATGCGTGGATAGCAGAATGGATTTTCCGTGTTCCCTCGCCAACGTGCGAATGCGACGAAGCATGGCATCACGTTGGTCAGGATCAAGACCGGTGGTTGGTTCATCAAGGATCAGGAAAGGGGGATCATGCACGAGAGCCTGCGCAAATTTCAATTTCTGACGCATGCCGGTCGAATATGCTTCGACACTGCGATACTTTTCTTCGCCGATGTCACAGAAGTCCGTGATCTCGTGAGCTCTTCGCAGACCTTCTGTCTTGGGAAGACCCGACAAATTTGCCATGAATGCTACGGCTTCAATCCCCGTCAGGCCCGCGATGTAACAATCGTCCTCCGGCAGGTAGCCCACATGATCACGGATCTCACGAACTTCGCGGGGCCACTGCAAACCCAGCACGCTACCTGCGCCCTGATGATTGCGGACCAACCCCAGTAACGATTTGATAAGAGTACTTTTCCCAGAACCATTTGGGCCAAGCAAACCTGTGATCCCAGGTTGAATCTCCAGTGAAACATCGTCCAGAGCCCGGAAGCCGCTGTAGAGCTTTGTAACTCCGGTAAGTGAGATTATCGGGCTCAGGAGAGACTCCGCGTGAGTGGGGTTAAGAAAAGTATCGGGCTTCATTGGATCTGCCGCTGACGTACGCCGGCCTCAGCCTAAACGCAGTATCAGTTTCGGTCCAGTCCGCTGCTTCTCACTGTTGTTGATCTTCCGAGTAAGGCACTGCAGAGCAGGCGTTAGAATCGTCGTCAGTCACGACGAAATGAAACTTGGCAGAGTATACTTGGACCCGGCTCATTCCATCACCGATCATCAATCAACTGGCTGCTTGTATGTTCATTTCTGCTCGCTGTTTATTCGCATTCTTGTTTCTGTTTGGCTATGCGTGGGCGGCAGAGGACCGTCCCAATATCGTCGTTGTGCTTTGCGATGACCTTGGTTATGGCGATCTGGAGTGTTACGGACACCCTGTCATCCAGACTCCGCATCTAAATGAGTTGGCGGAAACGGGGGTGCTCTTCACCGACTTTTATTCAACTGCTCCTGTCTGCTCGCCTTCGCGTGTTGGGTTGCTTACGGGACGTAGTCCTAATCGTGCAGGTGTCTATGACTGGATTCCTGAAGCGAAGAACGTGACTCAGAATCGACGTGAATTCGTGCACATGAGGGCTTCCGAAATTACGATTGCAAAGCTGCTCAAGGATGCTGGCTATCAGACTTGCATGGCTGGTAAATGGCACTGCAACAGTGAATTCAATAATGACCGGCAACCACAACCCGGCGACTTCGGGTTCGACCATTGGCTGGCAACACAGAACAATGCCTCTCCGTCTCACCGCCATCCCCGTAATTATGTTCGAAATGGAGATGCAGTGGGTTTGATTGAGGATTTCAGTTGTCAAATCGTTGTCGATGAGGCGATCACTTGGCTCGAGACCTGCGATCCTGACCGTCCCTTCTTTATCTATGCCGCGTTTCATGAACCTCATGAGCCAATCGAGTCACCTCCTGCTCTCGTGGAAACGTATCTTGGGTTAGCCAAGGATCGTAATGAGGCACAATACTTTGCGAACGTTGCCAATGTTGACGCGGCCGTTGGTGAGTTGCTTGCAGGACTTGAAAAGCTGAATCGACGTGATAACACGCTGATTGTATTCACTTCGGACAATGGTCCAGAAACATTGAACCGCTATCGCGGTGCAGCACGTTCCTATGGTCGTCCCGGGCCGCTTCGGGGTATGAAGTTGCACACCACGGATGCGGGTTTCCGCGTGGCGGGCATCATGAACTGGAGGGGCCACCTTGAGGCGACGGGCAAGCCTGTTTCAACGCCTGTATCTGCACTCGATTTGCTGCCCACTTTTTGTGCCTTAGCAAATGCCGAAGTCCCGGCGAATCTTATCCTTGACGGCACAAGCTTTTTGCCGGTACTAAAAGGCAATCAGCTTGATCGTGAGAAACCACTTGTTTGGGCATACTTCAGTGCTCTCAACGATGCCAAGGTCGCCATGCGTGATGGACGGTGGAAGGTCTTGGCAAAATTAAATGGTGGGAAACTTGCCAAGATGCAGAATGTTACGGTTGCTAACGCGAGTCTGGTTCGGAATGCCGAACTTACTGACATCGAAGTTTACGATCTTAGCACAGACATGGGCGAGTCAAAAAATGTTGCAGATGAAGATCCGGCAAGAACGGCAAGACTTAAGGCAACGCTGCAGCAACAATATCAGGAACTTGTTCAGAATTCTCACGCTTGGTGAGGCGGAGAAGCTTGTTGCGATGGCGCGTCGTTTTTCAATTTCTGTTGGGCATCCGAGAGGAATTTCATCGCATCCATCGGCGTCATGGCATTAACGTCCAGTTTTTGCACTTCGTCCAGTAGTGGATGATCGGCAAATCCGAATAACGTCAATTGGTACTGGCCGTTTGTTGTATCCGGGCCCGGTGCTTGGATGGTTGGACGATCAAATGCATCACGATGATCAGCTTCCAATTGCGAAAGAACATCCTTCGCCCGCTCGTTGACTTCAGCTGGTATGCCGGCAAGCCTGGCAACATGTATACCGTAGCTCTTGTCAGCACCGCCTTCGACGATGCGGTGCAAGAATACCACTTCATCATCCCACTCTTTGACGGCTACGTTCAGATTCGATACCCGTGGCAGCGATTCGGAGAGTTGAGTCAACTCGTGATAATGCGTAGCAAAAAGAGTTCGACAACCAATCTGTTCATGGAGATGCTCGGTGATTGCCCACGCAAGTGAAAGCCCATCGTAGGTACTCGTTCCGCGACCAATTTCATCAAGGATCACTAGACTGCGTGAGGTGGCGGTATTCAGAATTCTTGCAGTCTCTACCATTTCCACCATGAAGGTACTTTGGCCGCGACTAAGCTCATCGCTTGCTCCCACGCGAGCAAAGACACGGTCAGCGATACCGATGTCTGCAGAGTCAGCGGGTACAAAAGAGCCTGCCTGAGCCAGCAGGGCTATGAGGGCAACTTGTCGAATGTAAGTGCTTTTTCCCGCCATGTTGGGACCGGTAATCAGCAAGATCATTCCCGTTTCCGGCGATTGAACACAATCGTTGGGAACGAATTCACCTTGGGGCAAAGTGACGTCAAGTACCGGGTGACGTCCGCCATTGATTCGTAAAACAGATTCGTCATTCAAGCTTGGCCGCACCCAGCCTCTTCGGCTTGAAATTTCACCCAACGCGGCCAAGGCGTCCAGTTCCGCGATCGCCATGGCCACTTCCTGCAGCGTTGAAAGCTGCCGGTGCGTTTCGTCACGAAGTTGCTGGAACAGTAGCTGTTCTCGCGATGATGCTTTTTCGTCGGCAGCCAGAACCTTCTCTTCGTATTCCTTCAGCTCGGGGGTGATAAAACGCTCGCAGTTTTTCAGCGTTTGCTTGCGGATGTAGAAGTCGGGAACTTTGTCACGATGTGCATTCGTGGCTTCAAGGTAGTATCCAAATACTTTGTTGTACCCAACTTTGAGGTTGGAAATTCCAGTCTGTTCCATTTGGTCACGTTGGTAGGCAGCAATCCATTCCTTGCCTCCCTTTGCGAGGGTTCGTAACTCATCAAGTTCGGTATCGAATCCTTCGCGAATGAAATTTCCATCTGCGGCAGTCAGGGGGCATTCGTCAGCAAGCCCTGAGTCAAGTTTTTCCCGAAGGTCAGGACATAGGTGCAGGTGAGCGTCGATAAAACAGAGCCGTTCAGGTTGTCTGCCGGCGAGTTGGGATTTCAGCAATGGCAGGCTGGCAAGGGTGCGTGCCACCTGTTGAAGATCACGCGGACCAGTTCGGCCTGTGGCGATGCGACCTAGCAAGCGAGTCAGGTCAAACGTCTGGTTCAAAGTCTTTTGGGTCTCAGATCGAAAGCCTGTTTCTGCTGATAGCATTTCAACAGCGTCCAGACGCTGGTTGATCCCCGTTGTGTTAATCAGTGGAGCTGAAATCCAATCTGCAAGTAATCGAGAGCCCATTGGCGTGCAGGTGAGATCGATGACGCCCAGCAATGAACCTTCGCGAGACCCACTTCTAAGTGTGCGAGTGATTTCTAGGCTGCGTCGGGTCGCTGCATCGATTTGCAGAAAGCCACTGCGGCGGTGGGACGCAAGAGATTGAAAGTGATCCAAGCCGCTTCGTTGTGTCTCTTGAAGATAGGTCAGGACGGCTCCCGCGGCACGGATGGCCGGCACATCCGTCGGTTCAAAACCGAAACCTTCCAGGTTGTGCACCGAGAATTGCTTGCACAGTGTATCGGTTGCAGAATCTTCAGCAAAACTCCATGCCGGCCGTGGAGTCCAAGACCATGGTGCGGTAGTGTCGGGACTGAAGTGAACATCATCTTCTCGGAAAATTACTTCCGCAGGACCAATCCTCTCAAGTTCATCCTCGATACGTGACTTCGAAAAGGTTCCGGCTTCAAACCGACCACTCGAAAGCTCTGCCCATGCTATTCCCACCTGCGGATCTTTCTTGGTATTTCCACCACGTTTGTCATGTTGCAGGCAGACTGCCGCAACATAGTTGGCTTCGTTGGGGTTCAGAAGCCCATCGTCGGTTAAGGTACCTGCACTGACGATACGGGTAACTTCTCGCTTGACCAAGCCTTTGGCGGTTTTGGGATCTTCAACTTGTTCGCAAACAGCAGCTCGAAAACCTGCTTTGATCAACTTCTGCAGGTAAGAGTCAAGTTGGTGATGTGGAAAGCCTGCCATCGCCGTGGGGTTATCACTGTCCTTGTCCCTGCTGGTGAGGTTCAGACCCAGAATTTTCGCAGCGACTTTGGCGTCGTCGAGAAAGAGTTCGTAGAAGTCGCCCATGCGAAAAAACAGCAATGCGTCTCCGCATGCTGCTTTCGCCTCGTGGTACTGCCGCATCATTGGTGTCATGAGCCAAATCGTAACGGCAAATCGCGCCGATTCCCAGCCTCCGCGGCTAAGGAATCAAGGATCGTTTTCGATGTCTGACAGTGGTTTTAACGACTGGGTAAAGCGTAAAGCACTATCTGTCAGACACTGGTGCTCGATCAGAATGCAGAGCGGTTCGCTCAGATTTCTGAATAATCAGCTGGCGTCAGGACATATTTGTGAATTTTGCTCACAGTTCCCGCATATTTGGAGATCTTTTTTAAGACTTGCCAGTCCGGGTGTGAGCGAAAAGCTGTCCAGGCTTCGTTTCTTGCCTTTTCGTCGGGGTAGGCTGTCAGATAGCTGAGATTGGGCGTGAAGGGGCCGATGATCGCTTGGCCGATAAAGATGGGTTGGATGCCACAGTCGAGAAAGATCGGTACCTCACCATTATTGAACATATGGACTTTCAAGTCGCCTAGTCGTTCGTTGGCGCTTTCGTAAACGCGGAGTTCAAAAACACGGCTGCGATTTTCAAGCTGATTCTCAGGGACTTTTAGCAGGGGCATGCAGTCCATCGCCACCAAAAGCTCGCTCTCGATTCGCTGGTAGGGGGAGTTCTTTGGCCCCCGCGCCAAGTAGGATTTTGCGGCTTCCTGATATTTCGCGTCTTCCGCTAGTTTACTTTTGCAAACGGTAATCGCATCCGCGTTTTCATAAGGAACCACAACAACAATGCGTGGACTGTCCGATTCGTCTTCAGTCGCGTTAGCAAAGACACCAATTGGTCCTATCTGCTGCCGCTTCATTGCCGGTACGAGAGCATCACGCAGATATTGATGGATTGTCTCGGAATCACCCTTCTCACCAAGTAGGTAGCTGCGAATCTCGTAGTACTGAGGTGAATCAGCAGTTACGTTGGATCCGGTGAGAAGCACGGCGATACTCGATAGAAGAAGAGGAAGGAACGTTTTCATCAGTCTGGAGACCTGAATCTGGGGGCGTCTGGTAGTCGTATATAATTTTCCGCATCATACTCTGTCGAGCATCTTCGCAGCCATGGCGTGATGTTTTTGCGTGATGGGGAGCATCTGTGTCGCATTTGGATCTGGAGAAAACGCGATGTTGGAACTAATCGATTTGACAGGGGTTATTGAAGGCACAGGTCTGCTAGCTGAGTTGGCTTCCGATACTGGAGCCGATGCGGAAGGGGAAACACAAGCATTCTGGTCCTTTTCCGGCATTTTTACCCTGGGCATGCTAGTGCTGCTTCAGGCTGTTCTTGGCTTCGATAACCTGCTCTACATTTCAATCGAGAGCAAACGCGTACCGGCCGACAAGCAGTCGATTGTACGGCGTTGGGGGATTGGTTTAGCAATCGCATTTCGAATCGCTCTGCTTTTCGTGCTTGTGAATCTGGTCAAACTGCTCGAGGAGCCCTTGCCTGGGTTTCCTCTACCAGAGAACGATTTTATTTTGATGTCCTTGAGCGGTCACAGTCTGATTGTGTTGTTTGGTGGGGCTTTCATCCTTTGGACAGCGGTCAAGGAAATCTATCACATGTTGGCAATCGATGATCTTGCTAACTCTCCCGGGAAAACCGGAGGAACATCGGTTAAGAAGGCCGTGGTCTTGATTGTGATCATGAATTTGGTTTTTTCGTTTGATTCCATCCTCAGCGCGATGGCTCTGACGAAGAATTTCTGGATCATGGCTGTGGCGATTATTTTCAGCGGTTTGTTGATGATGTGGGCAGCTGATTTTGTCGCTGAATTTCTCAAGAAAAATCGCATGTACGAGGTGTTGGGCCTGTTCATCCTCTTTATCGTCGGGGTGATGCTAGTGAGTGAAGGGGGACACATGGCAAAGCTTCAACTGTTTGGGCAACATGTCACGCCGATGGCAAAGAGCACGTTTTACTTTGTGCTTGCCGTGCTCATCTTGGTGGATGTCGTCCAGTCGAAATATCAGAAAAAATTATTGGCTCAGCGGGAGCTGAACCAAGCTGGTGCCGAGTCGGCTGAAAGGGTGGATACTGATAAGGTTCAAGCCTGAACCCAGGCAATCACTCCAGTCGCCGTGTTTGGAAGAAAGGCTGCTGTGGGGCTTGTCATTGCCTGTGACCTCTTCTTGTGGGCCGACTCAATGTGTTCTTCGCGTTGCTGTTCATTGGTGTTGTGCTTTGCAATGCCTTGGTCTTAAGTAAGAAATTAACCTCTCAGATATTCTGATGCAGTTTCTAAAAAATCATCCATTCGCAGTGGATGCGCATTTCGAAAACTCTCTGGTTTTGACATTTGCTGTTCCAAAAGAGCAAATTCAACCTCTCATTCCGGAGTGCTTGCAACTTGACACCTTCGATGACAAGTGGGCCTTCATTGCCATTGCAATGGTGCAAACAAAACATCTTCGACCGAAGGGATTTCCCAAGTTCATGGGTAACAATTTCTTTTTGATTGGCTATCGCATTTTTGTCCGCTATGTCACCAGCGAAGGCAAAAGATTGAGAGGTTTGTACATCATCAAATCAGAGACGAACAAAAAGAAGATGCAGTTTTTTGGGAACATTTTTACTCACTACAACTACACTACAACCGACATTTCGCAGAGCCTGGATCAAGGTGTAAAGACGATTCGCTCAGAGAAGTCAAATTTTCGATTGGAAGTAGATAACACGGAAAGTGAAGTAAATCTCCCAGTAGATTCGCCATTTCGTGGATGGAAAGAAGCGCGACGATTTGCAGGACCGTTGCCGTTTACTTTTACCGTTGATACTGAAAATAAATCCGTGGTGATTATTCAAGGTGTTCGTTCAAACTGGAAGCCTAGTCCTGTAAAAGTGAATCGCTATGAGTTCGGTTTTCTTGATAGCTTGAACCTCGAAGGTGCTGTCCTCGCTAATGCTTTTGAAATCAGGGACGTTCCCTACTGCTGGAAGAAAGGAAGGCTAGACTCGTGGGGGTAGGTCGAAAACCTTTGCAGGGTGTGCTCAATATTGTTTGTTTCAATTGGCACTTTTACCTGATCGCTGGCTTGACCATCATTTCATCAGGTGTATTCAGTTTCTTCATGCCTGAGCGTTTTCAAATGCTGGCACTCTTGGGGGCGGTCGCAGCAGGATGTGCGATCTCGGTTTCGTTACTTGCTTCTTGTTATGTTTATGATGTTTCCGACCTTTATCAGTTTCCATGGTTGCCCAGTCTCAATAAAAAATCAGTGCTAAACGTCAATGCAGGATTTGATGAAACGAGCTTGCTACTTCAAGACAAATACACCAGTATCGACCTCAAGATCTGCGATTTTTACGACCCGCAAAAGCATACCGAGGTGTCGATTAAGAGGGCAAGAAAGGCTTATCCTCCACTCGAAAAATCAGTTGCAGTTTCAACAGAAAAGCTTCCGTTTGCAGATCACTCGTTCGATTGTGCATTGGCAGTTTTGTCGGTACACGAGATTAGGAATGACAGAGAACGTGTTCAGTTCTTTAAAGAACTGGCAAGGGTGATCAAGCCTCATGGGCAGATTATGGTCACCGAACACTTGAGAGACTTCAGTAACTTTGCGGCGTATACCATCGGCTTTTTTCACTTTCATTCGAGAGCAACGTGGCTGGATACATTTGAAGAAGTTGATCTCACCGTAAAACGCGAAATAAAAACCACTCCATTGATCACTACCTTTTTGCTAGAGAAAAAAGGGCATCCATTTTGAAACCATCGGTGTTTTAATGATGGTGCTTGCGTTTGACGGTTCTTGGGGAGGCTTCCCACGGACAAAGAAGCAAGCGGCTTGATCGCCTGGATGTGAGCTATTCGCTATGTGGCTTGCAGTCAAAAACCGCAGACAACATTGTCAAGTAGGACGCCTCTATGAGAAGAACCCCGGTTCACTGCGTTTCCGTCACCGCCTGCGTAGGTTCTTATGCTCGTTCGACCTTTTCTGCTCAGTTACGCTCATCAGATAGCAGGCGTAGTGTTTGATCGACTTGGTCAGCGTACGATTGAGACGGAGAGGCTGTCGATACTTTCTCGGTATTAAGCGAGTTGCTGTTTTGAGGTGTGGTCGGTGTCAGTAAATCGATCGGTCCAAACGGTGTGAGCTCGGGTTTTGAAAGTTGCTCTGCTTCCCCGAGTCTGCCAGCGGGCTTGGAAGGCACTACTCGCTCTCCTTCCGGTGAGCCTTCGCCATTGCCCACGGTGCCACTCAGGGCCCGTTTGTTGAGTTCGTTGAGTAGCAAAAGAACATCCAGCACTGTGACGAGATTGTCTCCGTTCACGTCGTAGAACATGTCAGCAATGTCCGGCGAGATGTTTCCAGGGCCATAGATATTGATGTAGTTGAGAATATGGAGTGCGTCTCCGGTTGTTCCCTTGCCGTTGTTATCAACATCAAATGGATCGTTTGGATTGTGGTTCGGAGCAGCATTTCGCTGAACTTGAATAATGAAGTCCTTGTCCAAACGGCCAAACTCAGCCAGCGTGTCGTTGACGCTCACCGTTAGGAAAATTTGATCCTGCTCTTCCTGATTTAACATCTCGCTGTCAAGCAATTTCAAGCCCGTGTCAGCGATTTCAAATCTCGGGTCACTGACTGATAATGAGAATCTGTCGCTTGGTGTTTTCCCATCCACGCTGACAGCACCGACAGCAGCACCCCTTACCCATTCCATCACGTCTTGCCCGGATAGTGCAATCGTGGTTGGTTGTTCCTCAACGTCAATGACGGTCACTCGAAGCGGCGCGGTAAATGTCTCGCCTCCGGAGTCAACAGCTGTCATATTGACGATGATCACGGAGGTTTGCTCGTAATCAAGCGAAACGCCTTCCGCGAGATAAAGATTGCCGTTGGAAATTCGGAAGCGTCCATCATCAACCGTCAGCGAGTGCGTATCATTGGCGTCCGGATCGGAAACCTGAATCGCACAGATAAAAGCACCTTCGCTATTTTCGCTGACCTCTGCCGTGCTGGGAGAGATACCATCGATTGGATCATTGGCATCCAAAATGGTGACAGAAACAATGCGTTCGATTGTGGTGTCGGTCTCAATATCGGTTGCGGAGATGTTTAAGGAAACACTTGGTTCCGTTTCGAAGTCGAGGTTTCCACCGACAAAGATGAGTTGGCCGTTATCGACCACAAAGCGTGGATCGTTCACTAAGATTGTATGCGGCATCCCCCCAAGGCCATCAGCATCGATTACTTCGATGTCACCGATGACTTCGTCTGGTCCCAGATTTTCAGGGACGTCATCAAGGTCATCTGAGATGCCGGACGGTGAATCGGGAACCGACTCAACGATCACAGTCACTTGTTCAATAACACCCAGATCGCGTCCGTCGTGCAGCGAAACATCAATGGTATCGACACCGTTGAAGTCTGGGTTGGGTGAGTAACTGAACATGCCATCAACACTGATGATGGCAACACCGTTTCCAGCAGGACCACGCTGTAATACGACGTATTTGTCGTCCTCAGCGTCGCTTGAGTGAGCTAGTGCGGCGGGAGCAAGTCGAAGGAAACCGTGATCCTCTTTCGTTGTGAAGGTGGGAGCTTCGGGGTCGTACGCAGGCGCTGTGTTGGAGCCTTCAATACCAATCCCAAACAGGATGTCATTGACATCTGTGTTGTTCGTCACGGTCACCTTGTGGGCATCTGCTCGGCGTAGAGCAATCTCTGTGATCCCAGCGGCGCCCAGAACCGTGATGGCGTCATTTGATGCGCCGATTGCCAGATGACTGATTTGGCCGATGGTGGAGAGATCAATCGCCATATCAGCGATCATTCCGCCATCACGAAGGTTCAGTAATTGCAGGCGGGAGCCACCTGATGGGTTAGAAAATAGCAGGTCCCTGGAGCTATCGATGGCCACTGGGCCACTGGCTGCTGGTAGTGTGTGCAGCGGTGCGAAGTTGGCATCAGTGTCGTAGACCCCGACGCCTCCAGATGCAGTTCGCACAGCGATGATCCCAGCAGCATCATCAAAAGCGACGAGTTCGCTGGTCAAAGAACCAATGATATCTGAACTGGAAATGAAGGAAGCTGTCGCATTACTCCAAAGAGATAATTGGGTCCCGCCGGAGTCAGACCATGCAAACACAGATTTCGTTCCATCTGATGCCAGGACCTCAGCGTCGGCTGGGATGCTCTGCAAGACTTCCGAAACGAAGATCGCTTCGGCATTGCTGGCATCGAGCTCGCGGATCCCAAGCACACTTTCGCCAGTTTCGTGTGAAATTGTGGGCTCGAGTAGGACACCTCTTCCTGAGGAATCAATGGCGATGTCAGTCCATGGCGTCGGAGTATCCGTTTCAGCCAAATTGACGGCAGTACTCGTGCCGGCTTCCACGTCAACTTGCCATGCCGTCTCGCCGTTTGCCCCTGTTCCAACGACCAGCAAGTCGCCATCAGGGAGAACTTGCATTCTTGTCAGCTCGACCCCAAAACTGATTTCAGAAGAAGTCCCTGTGTTAAGGTCGCCCAAGACCACGGACTGGCTCGTCAACGCAATCGGTGCCCGGCCATTGCTGACTAATTGAGTACCCGCCGTTACAGGGGAGATGGGCCCTTCGAGCGTGGCAGAAACCGGAGTGGTCTGGTACTGAGTCTCGGTCCCGTTGAACAGACGCAGCTCATGCATACCGTCGGCGACGTTATCGAAGCGGTAATTGCCTTCGGCGTCGGCTAAGGCATAGGGTTCACCAGCATCGATGCGGGTGTTCTGGTTGGTATCGATGTACACCAAGCGGTGGGGTGCGTCTGCATCGCCAGCATCAAGCTGGAAGGAATGATTCAAATCCTCGAAAATAGCCCCGGTAATGGCCGCGAGAACCCTGCGATCACTCAGGTGCTCAACCAGCAGTCGGCGGCGGTGGCTTCTCCGTTTCTGCGATCTGGCGACGGGTTTGGCCATCGTTTTCTGGGGGTGTTGAGGCGGAATCTATCTAGACTTACGTGATTGGACGCATCATGCTGCGACTGGTTCCCTTCCGCTGGGGAAAATCTCAGGAAATATGAGGAAGATCCACACGTTGGATTGATAAGAAAAGCAACCCTTTCCAGCTGAGAACCGTCTATCATACGCTTACAGGGTTCCAGTGGGTACGAACTTCTGTTGCGAAGAATGAGATTTCTTACCCAAAATACGGTCTTGGCTCACGGCTGTGACCGGTAAAAGCTCTACGTGCTACTAATATCCCCCCTCTCTGAGACTCGAATCACATGCCTGTTTTTCGAACTGAAAACCTGAATACCGACCCCCGCAGCTTTTTGAAATTGCTCGGGGGCCGCTTGCTCTCTCCGATTTGCTCGTTGCTATTGGGGTTTGCTGTCTTGACCCTCCTCTGCGGATCTGTCCGAGGACAAGCTCCATCTGCTCCTGGTCGTCCACAAGCGGGTGGGGCGGGTTATCCCGGCGGATCAGGCTACGGAGAGGAGATGATGGAGGAAGATGAGGACATGGGTGACGAGGGCGACGGCTCGGACCGAGGGTACGGTAGCGGGGACGATATGGGGGAGATGATGGATGATATGGGTGACGATGGCTCAGGCTATGGGGATGACGGTGGCTACGGGGGCGGAGGTGACTATGGCGGCGGTGGTGGGCGCGGAACTGGGACGCGGGCGGTGCTGTCTTCGCCGCAAGCCGATGCTCTGGATGTTTATGGAGCTCCTCTTGCCTCCTTGCGCGACCAGCTTAGTTTTGCACCCCTGTTTGCGCCCACTCAGGTAGCAGTTGCTGAATCAGGACCATTTCTTGGTCGTGATGCGGAAGATGCGTTCAAAGCAGGGAATCAGCCTTTAGCCCTGGCCTTGATGTTCGGTCACATGACTGTGGAAGAACGTGCTGCCTTGGTTGCTCTGCAAACCGTGAAGTACAACGCCTTGTTGCGTCGACCCATCTGGAACATCCGATGGGGAGTTTCTTTGGCGATCCGCGGTGATATCACTGGTGATGCCCAACCAATCCAAGAGGGCGCCACATCGTCTGGTCGCGGTGGGGGTGGCGGTTTTGGCGCACCCGGAGGCGGTGGAGGCCGCGGTGGAGGCCGCGGTGGTGATCTGAGTGTAAGCGGAGGTTCGGGGGGGCCAGGTGGTGGCTTTCCAGGTGGAGGTGCGCTTGGCGGCTTGATCGAAGATGAAGGCATGTATGAAGGCATGGACGATGGGATGAATGAGGGAATGGGCGACGAAATGGGAATGGATCAAGGTTATGGTCGAGGCTCTGGACAGCCCCAAGGCGGAGCGGCTGGGCCTGCAACCCCGTCGATCCCCTCCAGAAAAATGTTGAGTGACCAAGCACGGGTCGTGTTTGATAAGAACCTCGGGCTGGTAGCAAAAGTGATGGGTGAAGAATTCAGAAAACGTTTTCAAAGTGGAGCCTTCGGCCCACTCTTTTCAACCGTGACCGCACCACCGCCACCTGCCGATAATGGGGCTGGGCGGAACGGGGCGGCACCCGCTGCTTCCTCACACGTTGTCGGTGGAGCTGTCAATGAGTTGTTAATGGAGGCTGGTGAGCCCATGGCCATGTGGCAACCAGGAATCATCTTTCTTGGGGAGGGTGACATTGCAGATGTGATGCCGAATGCAAGAGCCGCGCAGGTGGACTTGTTGCTCCATTTTGAGGTTGTGCTGAAGGCTGGACGCAATGACAACGTGCAAAACACATCTCGCTGTCGCCTGATGAATGTTGCCACAGGCAAGCAGGAAATCGTTTCCAAGGGAATGTCTAACGTCGAAGCCGCACAGATGACACGGGCTGGTCGACAGACTGAACGCGACTACGTGATGGGACAGCTGACTTCGCTGTTCAGCTTCATTGATCGAGCAGCAACCGTAGCCGACCTTCCTGCTCTGACCCCGGAAATCGCACGACGCCGCGTCGAGGCTCTGGTTGGTAGTCCTCAGTCTCGATCATTACGTACACTGGCCGAAGTTCGGATGTACCAAGCCAAGAATCTTCTTACAGCGGAAGAAGTCGAGGCTGTCTTTGATATCGTAGGTGGTGCTGAGGGGCTTGTGATGCTTCATGGACCTCAAAGCGAGAAACTCGAAATGGCTCGCCAATGGGCGTTGCAAAGCTTGCCTAGTTTTGAATCACAATAGCTGAGCAAGCCTCGCGGCCGTGATGAAATTGCGGAAATTCAAAAGCATTGAAAGCCGTAAGTGGCATTGGTGGCCTCGGCTTCATAGGATCGTGGCTGCTTGGGCAGATATCGCTTCTAGCAGCAGATCGGTCTCAATTGAACTTCGTGAGCAAAGTGTGTGAGACTGAACTGAGTCAAGGCATCGACGTGTTTGTGGTGCGAACTGGAGCGAATTCTGTGCGTTTGAACTAGCGAGTTTCAATGCTCTGGATGAGGCTAGCGAGCCGTGCTTGCGTGGCGATCGCCGCAATTCATCATTCAGTACAGATTCTGCTTCAACTTGTCGCTTTCCAGTGGAGTTGCTTGCTTCAGTCGCGAGGTACTTCGATACCCCGAACGAGGGTTCCCAGTTCTTCATCGCAAGTCCGCCCTTCGATCTCTGCCTCGGCGGTCAGTTGGATGCGATGCCGCAATGTGGGTAGCGTGATATCCACCACATCATCAGGAGTAGCGAAGTCACGTCCACTGAATGCGGCGAGCACCCTGGCTGATTGCATCAGTGCGAGTCCAGCTCGTGGTGAGGCGCCAATGTGGAAGGCTGGCCATGTGCGTGTTGCCCGCACAAGTCGATTGATGTAGTCAATCAGGCTATCCTCAATCCTGACTTGAGAACACAAATCGATCATTTCCAATAACTGAGTTGGTGAGGTTACCGTTTGGACCTCGTCATTCAAGCGTTGATTCAAATCAACCTGTTGGCTGTGCAGTTTGAGAATCTCGATTTCTTCGCTCGCGGTTGGGTATTCAACCTTGAGAAGGAACATGAACCGGTCGAGCTGCGCTTCGGGAAGGTTGTAAGTTCCTTCACTTTCGAGTGGGTTTTGCGTTGCCATTACCAGGAAGGGTCTTGGCACTTCATGACTGGTGCCATCAATGGTCACTCTAAACTCCTGCATGATTTCCAGCAGGGCAGCGTGTGTTTTGGCAGGCGATCGGTTGATCTCATCCGCCAGCAAGAATTGTGTGAACACAGGTCCTGCTCGGAATCGGAACTCCGATTTCTGCATGTCATACACGGGTGCACCCGTGATGTCGGATGGCATGAGGTCTGCAGTGAACTGAATTCGCCCGCACTCGCAACCTAGGACTCGCCCCATCGTGCGGACAAACAGTGTTTTGCCAAGCCCCGGGACAGATTCGATCAAAACATGACCACCCGCAAAAAGAGCCGTCAGGCTGCCCAGGATCAGTTCTTCCTGCCCAACAAATAGTTTTCCGATTTCCTGCGAGATATCTTTGTACAGCTTTTGCACAGGAGCAAACTTTTCAGACTTCACTTCCTTGTGGCCTGGATTTACCGTTGAACCACTACTGGATTCTGGGGGAATGTTACTCAATTTTTTTTCCGTCAAGTTGGGATTTCTCTGATTCGTCTTTGTCTTCGGAAGACAAAGACGAATCAGGAGATTCGGTTGCATTGGGTTGTGATTTGGTCTGTTGTGCTTCTTCGGTTTTCATTCCTGTCGCTGGTTGTCCTGACAGTCGACTGGCACGTAGAGTTTGCGCCGGTTGGGAAAGGGTCGTGGATGATTCATTGATGATCCATGGGCCAGCCGTTTCGCCGCGAATGCGTTTCATGTAGTCGCTGATCTTGGTGCGAGCATACCGCTCACCGCCGACACGCTTCATAAGAGCAGCCACAGCATCAAGGTGGTGTCCAAAGTTTCCAGAGTTTAATCGCGAAATTTTTCGCGGACGTCCAAAGATTGGCCACAGCATCAGGCAGATTACAAAGCCCAGGAAAATACCATGCATGGTAAGGAGGCTGATCGGCCAAACGGTTAGCAGCTCCATGCCGGACGGCACGGGGGCTCCACTTTCCGCATCACTCACGATCAACGCTGTGCCATTGTTGTTGAGAAACCCAGCACGCATGCTTGAGTTCTTGGCTGAGGCTGCTTCTTGAATGATCTTGTCTGCTAGTAACTGATTTGATCTTTGGGTGAGCCCGAAGTTTGATAACAGAGACCCTGCCGAGATCACAAAAATCTGCGAGCCATTCCATTTTTTGGATGTGATTTTTGCAACATATGCCGTGCCCTTAGTCGTTTCCAGCAGAACATGAGTCATGTCATTTTTGGGAGTCAACGATGTGCTGACGGCATATTCAAGTGGCGTGGCCGGCAACTCAACGGTGCTGGCGGTTGGCATGTTTGAATCTGCTGTATTTGACTGCTTTGGGGCCCACGAGCCTTTGACGCCTTGGATGAATTCCGGTTGCGCTAACTTGCTGATCGTAAACCATTCGTACGAGTGAGATTGAGCGGTGGTGAATCGAGTTTGCCTGCGTTGCATCTGACTGTTGGCAGCTCTTCGCCGGTATTCCATGCGTTTTTCAGCTGATGCCATCGCCATGGTGCTTGTCCAGTATTCAACTTCACTGCCGCTGTCTGGGCTGATATAAATCAGGGTGCTATTTGCCTGCTTGAGCCAAGAGCCAAGCCACGTGACCGCTTCGGGGTTGAGACGTTTTTTGTTTTGAGGTGCCCAGACAACGAGGTCGGTGCTTCTCCTGAGCCGGTCCGTGAGCCGATTCATTTCCCGGTCAGAGAATCCTGCATTTTTAATGGCCTGACGAAAAGTACCGTATCCATTGATGCTTGAGTAGGCTGAGCTACCGCTCGTTTTCCCATAGTCTGTCGTTAGCTTTGAACAGCCGACGACAAAAAAGCAGCTGCCTAAAATGATTGTTGTCAGCAGTTTGGTTTCACATGCTCTCATGCTGCTTCCCCCTGCTTTTCTTCAAGTTTTTTTTCGAGCTGTTCGTTCAATCGCCAAGTGTCTGCAAACTCATTGCGAGTGATTTTGTGGCGGCCAAAATAAGATCGTTCAAACGAAGCAATGGTGGTCTCAATGCAATTCGCCACTTGTTCATTCGCGGCGCGTGTTTCGCGGATGTACTTGCGGTTGGTCTTCCCGCGGTTTAGTCGCAGCATTCCATAGCGATCAAGCAGTAGAAGTTGATGAGCAAATAACAGGATGATGGCCTGGTCGTACTGGGCGGCTTGCATCAACCGCTGCGCTTCCGAACGCAAGTTGACATCCGTTCGACGCAGTTCCTTGGGTAAGTGCTTCATTCGCTCAATCGTTTGTTCGTCAGGCGTTTTTCCTGATAACGCCTTTCGTCCACCCTTCCCGATCTTCTTCGTTTGCATTTCAGCTCGGGAAAGAGCGTAGAAGATTGCTGCCACGCCGCCCAGCACAACGATTCCCAGTGTCAGCCACCCAAGCAAGTTCAGCGCGGACAGTCCTGTATTGAATAGTCCCGTTCCAGTAACCGCCGCGCCACCAGTATTCGCTTGAGCAGGGGCAGCGGCGGGACTGACGCTTTTGCTCTTTTTTACCGGTGGTGGTTTGGGTAGCCAACGACTGTCCCGATTCAACGAATCGTCTGTTTGCGGTTTGACATCAACCGGTTTCAGACTGTTCTGTTCTGCGTCGAACCAGACCGTTGTACGCAACGCGTCACTGACGGGAGAAGTTTCAACGCCGTCGATTTGCTGACTGCTTGCGAGCGAGGAGAAAAGAAAGACACTTAGAAAGGCCAAGGGCATTCGTTTTGGGCAACATGATATCGCATCCTTTTTTGGCATGATTTTCATTACTTTGCCCCCGCAGTTGGAATGCGTTGAGCCTTCGGCTTAACTGAGTCTTTCGTTTCCGCAGGTTTGCTATCTTGGGAATGGGGTTCCGGAGCTGCGTTAGCAGGCTCTTCACTTCCAAACTGCCGCAGTGCTTCTGCCCGCACTGATAATTCAACTTCCCACCCTTCGAGTCGAATCCTTGTGTCCAGGTAGTTCAGTAATCGAATGATCACGCTCACGCTCGCGACCAGCCACAATGCTAAAGGAAAGAAAACGAGCAGGACTGTCAGGTTCATGAAATTCCAGAATCCCAACGTGATACCACGGAACGAAATGAGTGTATAGAAACAGCTAAAAGCTATGCCTGCCAAAATAAGGGAAACAGAGGCAAAACGACCAGTGAGTTCACCACTCATTGGACGGTGCAGTGATTTCGAGCGTTTGCTCATTGTGATTACGGATTCCGAAGAAGCCCGTAACGGGCATTGCTCCAATAACAGAATCTCCGGTGCAAATGGACGATTTGCCCGCACCACGACGGCCCAGCCCAGAATGATCAGCGGGATGCAAATGTCCCAGAAACCTGAGACAGGCTGACCCCAGCGAAAGGCCAGCAAGATCATGGTTGGCACTGCCAGACGCTGTATTCCCAGAACCCAGAACCATCGCTTGAATTGTCGTCGGACCTCTGATCGAACGAACTTCCATGTGGGCCGTTTTTCAAAGACCGCTTGCCCTAGGTAGAGGGTTGTGAACACGCCTGCAGCAGGCGTTTGCAAAGTGACTAGTAGCGTCATCCAGATCAGGTATCGTGAGACTTCACCAAATGCCGCCTCATCGTCTAGTCCGTACGACGACTCTTCCCATGGAATCCAACCGAGCAAGATCATGTTGGTAATCACCCAGCCAATTGCCCCTGCACCAAATCCAACCAGCAAAGCTTCCGGATAGCGTCGAATCATGATCAGCGACAGGTCACCAATTTCGGTGAATTTGCGCAGTCGGATCACCACATGAGTTTGGTCAAGCTGCATCCGGGTAATCTCCTGTCGGTAATTGAGATGCAAACTCGCCAGTTTCTCGGGGGAAACCAAGCACGACGAAGTAAAAACTGATTAGTCCGGAGGAGAGTACCGACCATACAGCTTTTAATACGTACGGTAGAGGACTAGGGGAAATGAACCCTTCCGTGAAGGCGGCCAGAGTAAAAAGTAGGGCTGATGCGGCCATGACTGGGACAGCCTTCATCGCGTTCAATCGAATCGAATCGATTCGCGCCAAGCCTGCGGTATAGAACAGGCCGAGACCGATTCTCAGCCCCGCCGCCGCAGCTAACGCGATGGCAGTGAGTTCGAAAGGTCCGTGTGCGGTGACGAACTCAAAAAAATTATCTCCACCAACGACGTCTGGTCGAGCCATGTATCCAAACATGGTTCCCAAGGCGAGTGCATTGTAGGCAAGTGAGAATAGGCATGGGATCAGTAGAATCCCATAAGCAAAGCAACGTAGGCCGATTCCGGTATTGTTCATGATGTAAAAACCGGACATCGTAACGTAATGATCAAGGGAAGCCGCAAGCGGTGTTTCATAAGCCTGTTCCAGTTGCGACAACTGTTCGGTCCCGACCATGCGATCAGCGAACCCCGGTATGATGGTGTCGTTACGACCAAGGTACATGGCTAAGGTAAACAAGCCAAAAAAAACAATGGTGGCCACTCTTACGCAAGGGTCAGAAAAAATCTGCCGTGGAGCAGTCTCGAAAATGATCGTCGACCAGCTTCGAGGTTCAAACTTACCTGCCCTATAGAGCTGGTTATGAGCTCTTGCTACCAAGCGATGCAGGTAGGTGACGGTGCCTGGTGGCAACTGATAGGTGTCTGCGAGCGCGAGGTCGGCGCAGGCAGCTCGGTAAAGGGTAGAGAATCGTGCAATGCCCTCTGCACCACGGTGATGCTTGAAACCTGATTTGTCAGTTCGCCCCCGAATTTCCATTGAGTCGCACAGCCGTTCGAGTTCAGACCATTGCACACGTCGCTTTTCCAGCAGTTTTGCTACGTTCATCTTTGCTCCTCTGAGCGAGGCAAGTCCTGCTTTGTATGGGAGGTGCGTTGGCTCCGCGGTCGGCTGCCGCCCGGCTGAGGGTGAGGCAATGACTTTCCTAGTAGGTCGGTGTTCGGAACATTGGCTCCAGAACTCGGTGTTCGCTCGGGATCGACCTTGGGATGGTTTGCTGCGGGTGAAATTGGATTAGCTATGTCTCCCCGAAGGCCTTGCGGCTTGTTCTGATCACGGCGAAGCGGGCTGAAGCCAGCGAGCGGTCCGAGGTCGGCAATCTCATCTGACGAATCTGAAAGATAAACCAGATCGTAACGTGCATACATCAAAAGATCAGGGTCGATGTCAGCCCGAAACTCGAATCGGTCGATCAACGGGATTGCAAGATGGCGAGCGATCTCGCGACGGCGTGCAGGTGTTAGATAATGTCTTCGCTCGGCGTAAATCGCCAGTGCCTTGGCCATGCTGCGGCTAACACGGTAATCACCGGGGAAAAATGAGGCTAACGCTGAAACGCGCGGGTCATCAACCTTTACAACAGGTAATCGCCAACCGCGTTCGTCAACGATGACCATGGTACCCGCTGCGAGATCGCCGAGACGCTGCATCCGGCGAGTAGAGATCATGGCCAGCAAGCCAATCATCCCTGTCGGAAAAAAAATCGGAGGTGTATCGGTCACAAATGAACTCAGCGCGACCAGGGGTAACATGTCTGCAATACGCAGTAAGTTTCTCAGTAGGGCTCTCTTGCCGCTGATGGGGCGGCCGTCAGTGTCAATGACTCGAATCCCACATGCCCACTTGCCAAGGGTCCGCCCGTTGAAATATGTCTCAAGAACGGTGCCGTAAAACCAGCTGATCAAAAAGTAAAGAATGAATCCCGCGGCTAGCACGAATGAACCCAAACCCGAAAAACTAGCCACTAGTCCTGCCAATCCAAGGCAAACCAACACCAAGATGATGACACCCCACCGAACACCGAGGTCAATCAGATAAGCCGGAAGACGTCGGAAAGGACCCGCCAACTGGTAGTCGAACGCGATATTTTCAGGCGTTACCACCGCGATCGTGGTATCAAGTGCGGCAGTTGAGGCCATACGGCAGAGGTGAATTCAGAGGCTACGTGAATAGATCCTTACCTCGGCATTATCGTCTGCAACTGCTCCTATTTGCAACGGATGCAAATGACTACCGGGTGGATACTCGAAAAAAGAAACTCTTTGAACAGTGCCCGGGGACACGCTGAGGGGCTAGAAACGCTCATAAGCAACGTTCGTGGATTGTCTCAACCGTTACGGTTGTACGCGTTTTCCGCTGCTGAGGCGATGGTTGGCCATAGATTCCAGTTTTAGTTGACCGCGCGGGTTTTTGTATTTGCGTCGCGTTCCAGCCAGGTTGCCCCAACCCATGGCTTCCATGGCGTAAACTTCCCGCTTTGATTCATGTCACTCCAAGAAATATAGCGTAGGCCCGTGCCTAACTTTTCCCCCGACAAGTCCCGAGGAAATATCATGGAAACTCTGTCCAGCGAGCAGGGACACCAGGGGTCACCCAGTAGTACTTCGCCTCGTGATCCGTATAGTCGCAATAAGGCTGGGATACGCGAACCTCCCACCAATATTTGGGGAAGTCTGCGGTATCTCGGTCCCGGTTTTATCCTCTCTGCCTCAATCGTCGGATCCGGCGAATTGATTGCCACAACCATTGTGGGTGCCGAGGCCGGGTTCATGCTGATGTGGTTCATCATCTTCAGCTGCCTTGTGAAAGTCACCGTACAAATTGAATTCGGTAAACACGCGATTTGCTCGGGTGAATCCACGATGGCTTCACTCAACAGTCTGCCTGGGCCTCGGATCGGTAGGGCAAATTGGTCCATATGGCTTTGGCTGTTACTGATGGTCGGCAAAATGTTTCAGGTGGGTGGAATCGTTGGCGGTGTCGTGTTAGCGCTCACCGAGTTCTTCCCTGAATTGAACCCGGACGATAATTTTCGCATGTTCAGTTTGGTTACCTACCTCGTCGCAGGTTCTGTCTCCCTCTTGGTCTTTCGCGGTTACTACCAACTGATTGAGAAAGCGTCCTTGATCATGATTGGCTTATTTACGTTATTTACGATTGCTTCTTTGTGCGCGTTGCAGACAACTGGTTTTGCAATCTCGATGAATGAGTTTGCCTCGGGGCTGATTCCCCGGCTTCCTCCAGAAGCAATTGTTTTGATTGCCATTGGTGCATTCGGGATCACGGGGGTCGGAGGTGATGAGATCATGGCGTACAACTATTGGCTGCTCGAAAAAGGATATGCCTCGTATGCCGGGCCACGAAATGATTCGGAAGAATGGGAAAAAAGAGCAAAGGGATGGATACGTATCATGTACCTTGATGCGATCCTGGCAATGGTTGCTTATACGCTGATGACAGTGATGTTTTATCTTCTTGGTGCAGCCATTTTGCATCGTCAGGACATGGTGCCCGAAAGTACGGAATTGATCAGCACTTTGGGGACCATGTACACAGAGTCTCTTGGGCCCTGGGCGCGGTCGCTGTTCGTTGTTGGTGCTTTCGTTGTGCTCTATTCGACTTTGTTCGCAGCGCTTGCTGCGTGGACGCGAATGTTCGCAGACGCGTTTGCGCGAATCGGCGTCTTCGATTTCGGGGATGAAAAGATGCGACGCTTTTACATTGCTGTCTGCGCATGGATCATTCCGGCGGTTTGGGCAAGCCTATTCCTGTTCTTTGAGAAACCTGCTTTGATGGTCGTCTTGGGAGGGCTGCCAACCGTGGTCATTCTCGTCATTGTGGTTTTCGCTGCATTGTATTTGCGCTATCGTCGTGTTACGTCTCGGATGGTGCCCACCCGCACTTATGACATTGCTTTATGGACGAGTTCGATCGCAATTACGCTGGTTGCGGGTTATCTTGGCTACGAGTTGGTCCATGGCTTACTGGAATGGGTTACCCCAACTGCTCAGGGAGAGCCCCTGTAAGTCAGAGAGGCTGTAAGCCAGAGAGGCTGTAAGTCCGTGAGACCACGCTTTTGTCTTCGAGCTCATGTCGGTTTTTATCTTTTAACGGTCCACGGATTCAATCACTGCCTGCTTCATGTCCAATCAACCACAGAAAACTCGTTTTGGCGTGATCGGCACGGGACGCATTACGCGTCGACTGGTGGCTGATCTGCAGTCAACTGATAACGTGACCGTCACTGCGATTGCTAGCCGTACGAGTGATCGGGCCAGTTGGTACGCCAGTCAGTACGGAATTGCGACTGCAGTCGAGGGCTACGAGGCTTTGTTGCAGAGAGATGATGTAGACGCCGTTTACATTTCTTTGCCTCCTTCGATGCACGCGGAGTGGGCAATCGCCGCTGCAGAGAATGGCTTACATGTTCTTTGCGAAAAGCCCTTGGCACTGTCTGCTGATCAAGCCGTTGCCGTGGATGTCGCTTGTCGAAACAGAGGTGTGCGGTGGTTAGATGCGACAGGGTGGTTGCACCACCCTAGAACAGACTCCTTTCGTGACTGGATTCGTAATGGTCGGTTGGGCGACATCGGTCATATCAGCGCGGCCGTTTCGTTTTATCAACCTTTTCAATCGGGTGATCATCGGCTGGATGCTTCGCTGGGTGGAGGCTGTGTTTTGGACCTCGGTTGGTACGCATGCGGTTTCGTTCGCTTTGCGAGTCTTGGCATGCCTCAGGAGGTTGCTGCTGATGTTGTTATCCGAGAGGGAGTCCCGCAGCGTTTGACTGCGATGCTCTGGTTGGCAGACGGGGTGACGGCAACGATTTCGTGCGGCTACGATACAGCGACGCGCAAGTGGTTCGAAGTTGCTGGAAGTGCCGCGTCACTCATTTGTGATGATTTCACTCGCCCCTGGGCCGAACGGCCTACGCGATGCTGGATCCATGATGCGTCGGGGCAAGTCGAAGGGCATACCTTTGAAGGTAGTCAAGAACGCGTGATGATTGCACGCTTGGTTGGCGAGCAGGCGTTAACCGAGTGGCAGCAGAATGCGATCGATACTCATTTGACACTCGATGCCATTCAGCAGTCGGTGGATTCCGGTGGCGGGCGGGTCTCTGTCAGGCAGGCAGTCGGTTAACCGAACCGTGTCCTGTCTCTCCGACTCCTAGTTTTTCCATGCAAGGGTATACGCGTTTCTGATCAAGGTTCTTAGCGTAGGATTTGGTTGCAAAAAAAAGTCTTCCTGCTGCTATTTCGACGGAATAGGGGTGTGATTGGTTTTTTTTAGACGGATAATGGAAGCATTGTCCTCTTCGGCAATTCTACTTTTGTCTGTACAGGTACTCGGAAACCTCAGTGATGAGCAAGCTGCGCCATGTCACAACCGCTAGTCTCCGCTGGAGTTGGTTTGTGCTGATGGTGTTACTTGCTTTCGGGTACTTGGTAGCAGGATTGTCTGGAAATCGCCAGTCAAAGCTCTTTTCTGCTACTGATGCGAGCACTCAAGGCTCTTCCGTTTTGGCTCCTGTTCCGATGTCCGCCATCAATCGTATAGGGGAATCGCTTCTTCCTGCAGTGCAAGAGATCAACGTTGAGCGTCAGCAAAGATTAGCTAGCCTTGGGTTGAATCACGCCGAGCCAGCCGATTGGCTGACGATTTGTCGTCGGTTGTCGCTTGCATTGGTTGGTAACGGCTTGTCGCTGGAGGAGATCAGGGCTCTTGAGCAGATCGAAGAATCCAAGCGTGAACGTGTTCACTTGGAAAATCTGTTACAGGACCAGCGTTTTCACCATTATTGGGCTGAACGCTGGAGTCGATTCCTTGTTGGGACAGATGGTGGGCAGTTCATCGTGTACCGTCGACGGCGGTTCCGTATTTGGTTGGCAGAAGTTTTTGCCGCAAACCAGCGTTACGATCACTTTGTCCGCGAGCTTTTAACTGCTGAGGGACTTTGGACTGACAAGCCTCAAGTCAATTTTTTGACAGCGACTTTCGATAGCAACAACGGAAGTGCAGATCCAATTCGGTTGGCGGCTCGTACCTCGCGAGTTTTTCTTGGTTTGCGGATCGATTGTCTTCAGTGTCACAACGACTTTTTGGGCAATGTGAATCTTGGTAGCGGATTTGATCTGCGAGAGGGAATGCAGCAGGATTTTCACCAACTGGCAGCATTCTTCACTTCTGCAAAGACGAATGGGTTGCAGGGCGTGCGTGATGGTGAAGTCGACTATGTCTACAAGTACCTGAATGACGATGAGGAAACCGATGTCAAAGCTGGGGTTCCTTTTTTGCCCGAATTGTTACCTGAAAAGGGTAAGCCACGTGCTCGCTTGGCAGCTTGGGTGACGCATCCCGAAAACACCCAGGCGGCCCGGGCGGCGGTCAGTCACGTTTGGGCTTTGATGTTCGGTCGCTCGATGGGAGAAGCTGTTGACAATCTGCCTCTCGATGAGCCGTGTCACCCGATGATGGATTTGTTGGCTCGTGACTTTGTTGCTCATGGATACAATTTGCGAAGACTGATTCGCGTGATTGCTGCATCCGAAGCGTTTCGTGCAGGTAGCAGAGCTGAATTTGAAATCACTTCCGAGCATGAGCAGAACTTTGCCGTATTTCCTTTGGTTCGTCTTCGGCCTGAGCAGGTGGCCGGTGCCATCATTCAGGCGGCAAGGATTAAAACGACTGATCGTGAATCGTCACTGTTCCTGCAGTTGCAAACAATGGCGGGTACGAACGATTTTGTAACGCAGTATGGTGATATCGGTGAAGATGAATTCAATAGTGACAGTATTACCATAACTCAGCGACTTCTGATGATGAATGGTGAACTGCTGCGTGAGTTGGTGGAATCCAATCCATTACTTAACGCATCGGCGCACGTGGGAATGTTTGCGAAGGACAGCCCGCAGATAGTTGACTTGCTTTATCTGTCATCTCTCAATCGTCACCCGACAGCAGTCGAGAAAAAACACTTCGTCTCGCGGATTGACTGCTCAGAAGACTCGGAGAAGGCGATCGAGGATCTCGCGTGGGTTCTGTTGAATAGCAGCGAACTTGTGTGGAATCATTAGTTTTCAGGAATGCTTAGGCTATCCCCATGTCTGTCAATGATCAGTTCAATCACGACCCGTTCTGCAATCCGCAGTTGCATCTATCACGTCGGACACTGCTTGGCGCTGGTGGGGGTGCTTTGATGATGTCATCCATCGCCCGTCGATTGGCGATGGCGGACGAGACAGGGGTAACAGATCCAGCAAAGCCCAAGAGTGTGATCCTGTTGTGGTTGCAGGGCGGTCCCAGTCAGCTGGAAACTTTTGATCCACATCCCGGTGGGGCTTATGGCGGAGATGTTTCGGCTATCCAGACGTCCGTCAGTGGGTTGCAGATTTCGGATTTGTTGCCACAGACCGCTGAGCAGATGCATTTAGCGTCGTTAATCCGCAGTGTCATCAGCAAAGAAGGCGATCACGAACGTGCGGTCTACAATATCAAAACCGGGTATCGACCTGATCCTACCTTGAAACATCCTTCGGTTGGCGCTGTGTTGTGTCATGCAGATCAGGGGGGGGCTGATATTCCACGCCACATCTCCATCGTGCCAAATGGCTTTCCTGGCCGTGGGGGGTACTTGGGTGCGGCCTTCGATGCGTTCAAAATTTATGATCCTGCTCAACCGGTTCCTGATATAAGTCGTTCCGTTTCAGAACCTCGTTTCGAACAACGGATTGCTGATTTGTACGATGTTGTAGAAAGGGAATTTCAACGAGGAAGGCTGCGGCAGTTGGAAACAACAAAAACGTTACATCGCACTGTGACAGAGGGTGCGTTGCGAATGATGTCCAGTCAGCAGTTGGGTGCGTTTGATGTGTCATCAGAGCCGAAGCAAGTGCTCGAATCTTTTGGTGATAGTCCTTTTGGTCGTGGCGTGCTGGCGGCTACACGCCTGATCGAAGTCGGGGCACGCTGTGTTGAAGTATCACTTGGGGGTTGGGACTCCCATATCACGAATCACTCGTTGCAGTCATCTGCTTGCGAAAAACTTGACCCTGCTTTGTCTGCACTCTTGCAACGTCTTGAGGAGCGTGAATTGCTCGATTCAACACTTGTCGTGTGCGGTGGAGAATTCGGACGTACCCCTTCTATTAACCCCGCTGAGGGGCGTGATCATTGGCCGCACGGCTTTTCTGTTCTCTTGGCAGGCTGTGGCATTCGGCGTGCCGGACTGTACGGCGAGACTGCTGGAAAACCAAAGCTTGATCCTGATAAGCCAATGGCTGACGTTGTAAATCCAGTCACGGTAGGTGATCTGCATGCAACGATTTTGACTGCGTTGGGTGTCGATCACGAAGAAGAAATGGAGACTCCAATTGGACGTCCCATGAAACGTAGTGAGGGAAAACCGATCGAAGCAATTCTTGACAGCTAGTTGTGTGTTTTGACCCTCACATGCGAAGCGGGTGTGTTGAATTAAGGTAAGCCAATGTGTGCGAAGCTGCTGGTGATCATGCTCTCCGTCTTCATTAGTTGTGATTCCATTGTTAGCTCAGCGGAATGCAATGATTGACGTTTGTTTCGGCAATATGTCCGGTTTGGGCTGTTGGGGATTCACTCTGTTGTTGATGGTGGGTTTTTCTTGCTGTAACCCAACATGATAAAGTGGCATTCTTGTGGAATGGAGTACGAGTCATGCTCGCTGCTCCCGGTATAAGCTAGACGACGGTAAGTGAGGGTTGATGCTTTGATGAAGTCGATTTTGTGTGTTTGTTTTGTATTGCCTGTGGCTGTGGTGGCACAGGATTTGAGTTGGCCTGATCCAGTGGCGAACCATGTTGTTCCGCGTCAGAGCACGGCAGTGACGCACGGTCCAGTGCTTGGGGATGTCACCACGAATTCAGTTCGTGTCTGGTTGCGTTCTGAATCGGAGATTGAGTTCGAAGTCTTGATTCGTCCCAGTCGTCCACCGTTCAAAAATGCCAAGGTGCATCGCGGACGAACGTTGCCAGCGGAGGATTTCACTGGATTTGTCGAAGTAAGTGATTTGCGTCCCAATACAGAATATGCCTACGCCATTCGCGTTGGGGGAGAGACGATCGACTTGCGAGCAGGATTCAAAGATCCATGGCCCACGTTTCGTACTCTACCGGATAAGGATAGTTACGCTCATCAGTTCAATCCTCAGGGCAAGTTCAATTTCAGCTTTTCAATTGGTGCTTGCCAGCGACAGCGTTCACCCGGGAAAACGTATGGGATTTACCCGAACCCGCCCGCCTTCGATACGATTTGGGAAAAACATCGAAAGCGTGTCTCTTTTCATATCGTGAACGGTGACTATAGCTATGAAGAGACGCTTGATGGTACCGCGGCGGGGATAGAAAATAATTACAAACTCTATCTGGAACGTGGTCGCTCTCTCAATCGTTTATTGCGTTACGTGCCAATGTTGACGATGTACAACGATCACGAGGTAACTGATAACATTGATGGCAGTGGTGAGGTTGGGTTGGGTGATGGGAACTATCTTGTGCGTGATCCTGCGATACGCGTTTGGCAGTACTACGCTGATTGGGCGAATGGAGAGCATGAGCAGCGAATGCCGGTTCAGTTCGGTACAGGAAATCTTGAGGGGAAATCCAATGTTCTCCATGATTTGCAGGCTGATTTCACCAAGTTGGATTTGCGTCAGGTAAGCACCTTGCACGTTGGCCCTTTTATCAAGGGTGCAGCCAAGCCTCCTGTGGGGATCCGGGGGGGAAAGAACTCAGGAGTCTACCGGGTGAAGAGGGTCATTGATGCGACTCACTTGCAGATCGAACCGGCTGCCAAGGTTTCTGGGTTGGCCCCCTATAGTATCGGTACGCACCACTACTTCGAAAAATTTGTAGGGAATTGCCACTTCATTTTTCTGGATACCAGGGGTGAAAGAAGCAAGTTCAAAGGTGTTGCGCACTCCCATGATAAAGATCGACATGTTCTCGGTGATGTACAAAAAAAATGGTTCATCGAAACGGTGACCAAAAGTGCTGCCGAGTTTTTATTCGTGATCTCACCTGACCCCTGGTTCATTTACCATAGTGCCTATCACATGCGAGGTCAGAGTACTGAATCGAAAGGAGATGGTTATTGCGGCTATGTCCATGAGCGTGAAGAGTTGACAAAGGTGTTGGATCAACTCGACAAACCTGTGTTGTTGCTCACCGGAGACGTGCATCATCCTGTGGCGGCTCAAGTCACTGACAATGTTTGGGAGTTTCTGGTGTCACCGGTGAACTCTGCCAATCATCCCATTGGCACGGCGGGCCTGCCTCCTTTGGGAGGCTGGTTTGACAGCGAAGGACGCACCATCAAGATCAAGTGGCTGGGGGGGTATCCCGATAATGTCCATTATTTAAGGCAACGGCATACTGTGTATTCAGTGATCTCGGTTAACAATATCGTAAAGGCCGGACGACCCGCAGGATCGGGATACCAATTTGTGGCTTACGATGAGCCCCAAGTCGTTGTTACTTTCTATGACGGCTACAGTGGTGAGATGTTGTACAGCGAAGGCATTTCAACGCTCGATGCCAAGGAGCAGCGGGAACCTGCAGAAAAGAAAAACCGTTTCGGTCATTGGAATAAATGACGGGCAGGTGGGAATTGCTTGACTTAAGGCAACAATAACACTCAAAGCGGCGAGCCGTGAGAATTCAACCGGACGAGTAATTCATGAAATATGTAGCATCCTCCCAACTTCCGGTATCGGTTGAAGATGCGTTTGCCTACCACGAACGGCACGGGGCGTTGCAAAGACTGGTTCCCCCATGGGAATCCGTTGAGGTGGAGAGAACGGATAACAGCCTTGCGGTCGGTAGCGAGGTGGTGTTGAAAACATCGGTGTTCGGCGTGCCAGTACGATGGGTCGCCCAGCACACGGCATACGAACCTCCACGCCTCTTTGCTGACACGCAACTTTCAGGTCCCTTTGCCAAGTGGTGTCATGACCACCGGTTTGAGGCCGTTGGTGAGCACTCATCTTTGACGGATCAAATTGAGTTTGACGTGCCATTCGGTGCGATCGGTAGCCTCTTCGGAGGTAAGGCGGCACTCGGGAAAATCGAGTCGATGTTTGCTTATCGGCATCGAGTTACCCGCGATGATTTGACTCTTCAGGCTGAGCACCCATTGGGGGTGAAACGCGTTGCCATTTCAGGAAGTACAGGTTTGGTCGGGAAGCAACTTGGATCGATGCTTACGTTACTGGGTCATGAAGTGATCCCGATTGTCCGCAAACAGAAACATGAATCGCCTTCCGAGGGAAAGATGATTGCGGCATGGTCAGGCGAGGCAGCGAAATTGGCTGATACCGACGTGGTGGTTCATCTTGCTGGTAAGTCGATCGCATCTGGGCGATGGAGTGACGAGACCAAACGTCAAATACGAGAAAGCCGGGTGCAAAAGACTCGTTCACTTTGCGAATCATTGGCGAAGCTTGAAACGAAGCCCGAGGTCCTGATATGTGCTTCAGCAACAGGTATTTACGGCAGTCGTGGAAATGAGTGGTTTGATGAGTCATCGAGTTTGGGAGATGATTTTTTGGCGGATGTGGCTCGCGAATGGGAAAACGCTTGCCAGCCCGCAATCGATGCAGGGATTCGAGTGGTCAACGCACGCTTTGGATTGGTGCTATCGCCCAAGGGTGGTGCCCTGCAAAAAATGCTGACTCCAGCAACGTTTGCGGGAGGCTCTCTCGGAAACGGAAGACAGTGGTGGAGTTGGATTGCATTGGACGATGTTTTGGGGGCGATTTATCACGCGATTGCCATATCCTCTCTGTCGGGGCCTGTGAACTTTGTCTCGAGTGATCCGATTACAAATGCGGGCTTTGCAAAAACATTGGGGCAAGTGATTGGGCGACCGGCGATTTTTCCGGCTCCCGCATTCATGCTGCGGGCTGCGTTGGGGGAGATGGCAGATGCTTTGTTGTTGTCGAGTGCTCGAGTGAAGCCGACGAAACTGACGGAATCCGGCTACCAATTCCGCTTCAACGACCTGACACAGTTTCTCAAATATAGCCTTGGCCGGGAAAGACTTGAGTCGACAGAATGAATGGGGCAGTTCTCCTTGTGGTTAACCTGATCGCGACTTGGTACATGGTTGGACTGATCTGGATGGTGCAGATCGTGCATTACAACATGTTCGATCGCGTGGGACATGAGCAATTTCAGCAATACGAGGCCGACCATAATCGTCTCATCACTCCGATCGTTGCCGTGCCCATGTTGTTTGAGTTGGGTACCGCCGTGCTATTGCTTTTCTCAGCTCCCGACAGCTTTCCGCGTTGGGCTGCCATCGTAGGTCTCGTTATCGTCGGGTTAATCTGGCTTTCCACAGTTCTGTTGCAGATCCCTTGCCACACACAATTGCTCAGTGGTTTTGACGAGGCCACTTATCGTCGATTGGTCAGCAGTAACTGGGTGCGTACCGTTTTGTGGACGGCCCGTGGCGGGCTGATGGGATACTACGCGGTCATAGCGATCAAATGACTCTGAAGCTTTGGGTAGCCGCGGGCTTTACCTTCCCAAGGTTCGCGAGCCTGTTTCAACTGCTAAGTGTCCTGTCGTTCTGTTCTGACCGTGATAAGACAAGCTAGGCGCGATCCGCCTTGAGTCCTGCAGCAGATCGACACGAACGATATAAGAATGCGCCGTGCAGTGGGTTCACATTTGTAGCTAGGCAGGCTGTCACTTGGTTTTAGCTTTTTGCAATGGCCTTGACTACGGCGTCGCCCATGTCTGCGGGTGTTGGTGCGACAACAATGCCGGCGTCTTCCAGTGCGGCCACTTTTTCTTCGGCCGTCCCTTTTCCGCCACTGATGATCGCGCCTGCGTGCCCCATGCGTTTGCCTGGAGGGGCAGTTCGACCAGCGATAAATGCGGCAACTGGCTTGGTCACGTTTGCTTTGGCAAACGCAGCCGCTTCCTCTTCAGCTGAACCACCAATCTCACCGATCATCAGGATTGCTTCGGTTTGTGGATCTTCCTGATAGCGAGCCAATAAATCGATAAAGCTTGTGCCAACGATCGGGTCACCACCAAGTCCGACACCGGTGCTTTGACCTAGCCCAAGATTGCTCGTTTGCCAAACCGCTTCATAGGTCAATGTGCCACTGCGGCTCATAACTCCCACTTTGCCGGGATTGTGAATATAGCCTGGCATGATGCCAATTTTGCATGCACCCGGCGTTATCAGTCCTGGACAGTTTGGACCGATCAGTACCGAGTCACTTGCTCGCACTTTTTCGTAGACTCGGACCATGTCGAGAACCGGAACTCCCTCTGTAATCGCAGCGATGACCTTGATTCCTGCGTCAACCGCTTCGAGGATTGCATCGGCGGTGAAAGGGGGAGGGACGAATATCATTGTCGCGTCTGCACCGGTCTGTGCTACGGCCTCTTCGACCGTATCGAAAACCGGGATGCCTTCAACGTTTTGGCCACCTTTGCCGGGTGTGACACCACCTACCATCTGCGTTCCATATTCTCGACATCCGAGTGAATGGAAGGTGCCTGCGTTACCAGTGATGCCCTGACAAATGACTTTCGTATTGCCGTCAACCAGAATGCTCATGTTCGAATCGTATGGTGAATAATGGGAGTTGATTCGGATTGTCTTGTTATTATTGGTCGTCACAACGAAATGTTGTGCTCACTTAACCAACCGCTGCAACGATCTTCTTTGCCGCGTCGGTGATGTCAGTGGCGCTAATGATGTCGACATCGCTGTCTGCAAGCATTTTACGTCCTTCTTCGACTTCGGTGCCTTCAAGTCGTACTACCAGTGGCACAGTGAAGCCCACGGTCTGGCTGGCTTCGATCAGTGCTGCTGCAATGGTGGTGCAACGGGCGATGCCACCAAAGATGTTGACGAGAACACCCTTGCAATTGGGATCGGACAGCAGAATTCGAAATGCCTCTGTGACCTGTGCGGCATTCGCCCCGCCGCCGACATCAAGAAAATTGGCAGGTTGTCCACCGTGATACTTGATAATGTCCATTGTCGACATGGCGAGTCCCGCGCCATTAACCAGGCAACCAATATTACCTTCCAGCTTGACATAGCTGAGTCCGGATTCACTTGCCCTCACCTCGCTGGGCTCTTCTTCGGAGAGGTCCCGGAGTTCCAACAAGTTTTTGTGACGGAACAGAGCATTACCGTCGAAGGTGATTTTTGCATCCAAGGCAATCATCTGATCGTCACCAGTAATTACCAGTGTGTTGATCTCTGTGAGGGAGCAGTCGTAGGCAA
>JAAHTH010000074.1_pt1 | contig 40066 bp, 44 predicted proteins | sample 6116091 | NCBI WGS metagenome assembly JAAHTH01 (sample SAMN13939990, study PRJNA603662) | sponge metagenome | isolation source: marine sponge | host: Mycale hentscheli | place: New Zealand | collected 2006
CTTACACAAAAAGGTTTGCTTTAACAATATTTATTAGTATAATATATAACTTAAAAATAAAAAATGGGATATTTAAATAATCAAGTTGTAACAATTGATGCTATATTAACTAGAAAAGGTAGAGAATTGTTAGCTAGAAATGATGGTTCTTTTCAAATTACACAATTTGCTTTAGCAGATGATGAAATAGATTATACTCTTTATAACCCAACTCATCCTTCTGGATCTTCATTTTATGGAGAAGCAATTGAAAATATGCCTTTATTAGAAGCATTTCCTGTTGAAACTCAAATTATGAAATACAAATTAGCTACTTTACCTCGTGGAACAGCTAAATTACCAGTATTAGATTTAGGTTATTCTGCTATTACATTAAAACAAGGTTCTTCATTAGCTATTACACCTCAAACATTAAATTATTTAGGTGCTGATCAATCTTTTGAAACAAGTGGTTATTCTTGTACTATTTCTGATGCTAGATTATTAGGAACTTTTACAGGAACAGGAATATCCCAACAGACAGTTAATAATGTTACACCTACTTCTACAACCACTTTAGGAACAGATGTTTCTACTACAATAGTTGGTACTCAAATTAATTTAAGGGCTACTACTATAAATACTTTATTTGGTTCAAACAGTTCATTAGCTGCTACATTAACATTTGTAGGTATAGATAGTGGAGCTCGTTTAACTGTACCTTTAACAATAACTCGAATTAATCCAACAACAGTTTAAAATATAAAAAATGTCATTTAAATCATTTGACCCCCAAGATTTTGTAGTAAGCAGTGATTCTATCACTTCTACTCTTTGGTCAACTAACCTTCCTGCATTAACCCAATTTTTTACCTCCTCACAACAAATTGCAGGATCTTCAGGTAATTATTATTTAAGTGTTTATAATACTTCATCTGCTAATCAAATAGTTCAATTTGAAACTGTTTATGCTGATTTATTAGGTAGTGGAAGTGAATTATATAATACAATAGTACCTAATAATTCATATACTAAAACTATGTATGGTCAATATAGATCTCTTATTTTAGAAGACGAAAATGCTAATTTTATCTTTGGTACAGACAATAATACTATTACCTCAAATCATTTTTGGGTAATATCAATAGATAGAGCTAGATATAAACAAGCTTTATTTCCTGGTTCTTTAAATTTAACCCTATCAGGATCAGGAGGACTTTTAGAACTTACAGATGATTCTAATGATATATTAATTAATAGATTTATAGGTAGTTCTAGAGTATACCAACTAATTTCAGGATCTAATGGTACTGCTGGTTCACTTGCTAATAGTGGATATGTACCCAACTCAGGATCATATGGTTTAGTATTCCCTGATCTAGGAACTATTATTTTAAACCCATATGCTATTTCAGAATCTATTCAAGTAGCACCTAGTCGTTCATTTAATTCTCCTGGATTAAATACACAAAAAATATATACTGCTATTAGTGGAGGTGCTTCATTTGGTTTAAATTCCCAAGAAACAATTACATCAGATTTTGTATTTGTTAGAGCTAGAAATAGCGAATTTAACTACTCAGAAAACCCATCATTTATATCAGGATCAACAGGTGAAGTTATATATGATGATTTTATAAATCAACCTCAAACTTATATAACAACTATTGGGATGTATAATAATTCAAATGAATTATTAGCTGTAGCTAAATTATCAAGACCATTATTAAAAGACTTTACTAAAGAATCTTTAGTTAGAGTTAAACTAGATTTTTAAGATGAATGAGTGTTTACAAACCTTTTATCACTTCAGATATTGTTACTTCTCCTTTTGAGGTAAATAAATCTTTTACTTTTAAAGGAGATTCAGAACTTACAGCTTCTAATGTTTCAATAGATAGATTTATAGGTCGAGAACAAATATTTGTTTCTGGTTCTAACACTACAGGATTAATTACAACTCAATACCAAAAATTAGTATATAGTTCTATAAAAGAATTATACTATTCTAATTTCCTAGAAGGACCAGCTGGTTCCCCTGCTGGAACAGCTTCTTTTAATATTGATGGTACTATAACGGGTCCAACTTATACCCCTAATTATTATAACTACTTATCTACTACCTTAACCCAATCTCGACACTTCCCTACAGGATCACAAGAAAAAGTATTAGCTTTTTCTATCCCATCTAATTTATATGGCGAATATATTAAACCTGGATCTTTTATTTTAGAGTGTAATAATGATGGGGTAGACTGGATAGAAAATGTTACAATAGTTGATGACAATAATGGTAATTTACTATCATCTAGTATTAATGTAGGTAATATAATTTATGAACATGGTATAGCTATATTAACCCAACAAGATTGGGGAGTAAGTGAATTAGATTTAGAAAATATGTATGAAGGACAATCTATAACTTGCTCATTTGAAAGTACAACAACAATATATGAATCACAATACAAATGTACGCTACGCCAAAACGAATTTAACTTCCCCCAAAACCCTACTCTCATATCCGGCAGCTCCCTAGACGGTACCTTATACAATTTTGCTACAGGTTCATATTTTACACCATATGTAACCACAGTAGGAATGTACAATAATGCTAAAGAGTTAATTGCGGTAGCGAAATTAGCACAACCCCTCCCAATATCTCAAGTTACAGATACATCAATACTTGTCAACTTAGACTTATAAAATCATGAACTGGACATACGATAAAAAAGAAATTGAGGATCTTTCTCAATTCCCAAATAATACCTTTGGGTTTATTTATAAAATAACTCATACTCCAACCAATAAATCATACATTGGTAAAAAAGTACTATACCATAACAGAAAAGTTAAACTAACTAAAAAAGATTTATCTTTATATGAAGGAGTAATAGGTAGAAAACCTTCCTATAAAATAGCAACTAAAGAATCAGATTGGAAAAAATATTGGGGATCAAATAAACCTCTATTAGAACTTTTAAAAAATGAACCTAAAGAAAATTTTAAAAAAGAAATTTTGAGGTTTGCTTCAACTAAAAAGCTTTTAACCTATTATGAAACACAAATTTTATTTGTTTATAGAGTATTAGAAGAACCTGAAATGTATTATAATGATAACATATTAGGTAAATTTTATAGAAAAGATTTTGAATAGTGAGATAAGTTTTATATTTTACATATATGATAAATGAATTACTAGTTAATTTAGTAAATAAAGTTTTAAATAAAAGTAAACGAACTGCTAGAGGTAACCAAGCATATAGTTGTCCTTTTTGTCATCATCATAAACCCAAATTAGAAATTAATTTTACTGAAAACAAAAAGGGAGTTAATCTTTGGCAATGTTGGGTATGTGGTAAAAAAGGTAAAACTATAAAAAGTTTATTTAATCAATTAAAAGTTTCACCTGAATATCATCAACAACTGAATAAATTAGTTAAGTATGTATATAATGATAAAAATGATATTATAGAAATAGAACAATTAAAATTACCTAAAGAATTTAAAACTTTTTCTAATAATAAAGACATTATTGCAAAACATGCTTATTCTTATTTAAAAAAAAGAAACATAACTGTACAAGACATTTTAAAATATAACATAGGTTATTGTGATTATGGTCGATATTCAAATATGATTATTATACCTTCATATGATAACAATGGTAAACTAAACTATTTTACTGCAAGGTCATTTGAAAAAGACCCCTATATAAAATATCGTAACCCCGATGCTTCCCGTGATATTATACCGTTTGAATTATTTATTAATTGGGACTTACCTATTATATTATGTGAAGGACCTTTTGATGCTATGGCTATAAAACGTAATGTTATACCTCTATTTGGTAAAAACATACAACCAAATCTAATGAAAAAACTAGTTAAATCTAAAGTAGAAAAAGTATATATTGCTTTGGATAATGATGCAATGGTGCAAGCTTTAAAATTTTGTGAACAACTTATAAATGTTGGAAAAGAAGTCTATTTAGTTGAATTACAAGGAAAAGACCCAAGTGAGTTAGGTTTTAAGAATTTTACTAAATTAATACAAACTGTTATCCCATTAACGCAATACTCACTAATGGAAAAAAAATTATTTAATATATGAATACAAAAAAACCATACAACCGCATTTTAAAAATCTCAGAGGATTTTAAACAAATAACACTTCCTGATTCTAGATATTATCAAAGAAATGGAGAATATTATCCTTCAATAACATACGTTTTAGGTTATTATCCTAAAGGTAAATTTTTTGAAGATTGGCTTAAAAAGGTAGGATATAATGCTGATTATATTGTTAAAAAAGCGGGTGAAGAAGGTACTCAAGTACATGAAATGATTGAGGATTATTTAAATGGAGAAGAGTTAAATTTTTTAAATAGTTCCCACCAACCTCAATACCCTCCTAACATATGGCAAATGTTTTTAAAATTTGTTGAATGGTGGGAAGAATATAACCCAACCCTAATTGAAACAGAAATACACCTATTCTCAGATAAACTTAAAGTAGCAGGTACTTGTGATTTAGTTTGTGAAATTGATGATGAGTTGTGGGTTATTGATTTTAAAACATCTAATAATTTACAAACAATATATGATCTACAAACAGCCATTTATGGTAAATGTTATGAAGAATGTTTTGATAAAAAAGTAGATAGGTATGGTATTTTATGGTTAAAATCCTCTAAACGTAAACCTGCTAAAGGTAAAATGCAAGGTAAAGGGTGGGAAATATATGAATCTAAACGCAGCCAAGAAGAAAATCTAGACATCTTTAATACAGTCAAAAAATTATTCGATTTAGAAAACCCATCACATTCACCATCATTTACAGAATTTAAAACTACCATTAAAAGAAATTCATAATATGTATAAACATGACCCACCTAGAAAAAAAAGAACCTAATAAAAATTTAAATAAAGATATATTTGGTTTAAATATGTTTGTTTATGAATTATTAAAAGAAGAAAAAAATTATAATACTTTTAATTATCCAAAACATATAAAATCACTAACTAAGTTTATGCTTGATAAAGGAATGAAATTAAGACCTTTACCGACTATAAAATTTATAAATGATAATAAAGAAAATGCTGAAGATTTTTTTGGTAAAACAGCGTATTACGACCCAAACAATTATAAGATAGTATTATATACTCTAAATCGTCATCCTAAAGATGTTATGCGATCATTTGCACATGAAATGATTCACCATATGCAAAATTATGAAGGTAAACTTCAATCTATTCATACTCAAAACACTAATGAAGAGGGTGATTTACCTGAAATTGAGAGAGAAGCATATGAAAAAGGTAACATGAGGTTTAGAGAATGGACAGATACATTAACTGAAAGTATACTAAATGAAAAAATCATAGGAGATAAAATTAAATGTAATAATTGTAACTGGAGTTGGAAGATAAAAGAAGGGGGAGATGATTTATATATTTGCCATAAATGTAACTGCGACAACACACCTAAAATTTAAATATGCCTAATCTATTTAGCCTATATAAAATAATTAAAGAAAATAAAATATCAGCATACACTATTTATTTAGATATGGATGGGGTAATTGCTGATTTTGATCAAAGATTTAAAGATGTATCTGGGATGACCCCGGATGAATATAAAGATGAATATGGAATGAAAAAGTTTTGGAATTTAATTGATAAAGAAAATAAAATTAAATTTTGGGTAGGTATACCTTTAATGCCTGGAGCTGAAAAACTAATTAAATATGTCTCTCAATATGATTATGAAATACTAACCGCCCCCTCAATTAGAAAACAATCGAAAATCGGAAAAACAGTATGGTTACGTAAAATCTATTCTAACCTTTTTCCAAATAAACCAAAAATAAATTTTAAACCTGCTGAAGAAAAACATAAAATTAAATCAATATTAACTAAATCTGACATACTTATAGACGACAAAGAAAGTACAATTGATAATTGGAATAATGCAGGTGGAACAGGAATCTTATATACATCTGCTAAAAATACAATTACACAACTTAAACAAATAGGGATATAAATGTCAGATTCAATATTAAAAAAACAATTTAAGAAACATGATGTAGAGCGCCTTAGAAATCTTGTAAAAGGTAAAACTGGTAATAAGATTACTTCTGGTATAGGCTATAATGGTGAAGAGTCAATTTCTTATAAAGAAGGCGACATATGGGAAGAAAATGATAAAACATGGACTATTCGAGATGGTATAAAAGAAAATATAACAAAATTAGATAAATTTAAAAGTGTTGCTGTTCCTATATTTTGTCCTAATTGTAAAGGCAATATGAATAAACAATTAGACCCACATTATTATAAAGCTTACGGGGAATGTTTAGATTGCAGGGCAACAACTGAAACTAAATTAAAAAATGAAGGTAAATGGCAAGAATATATTAAAACAACTTTCAATAAAGAAATAGATATTAATATAGAAGAATATAAAAGTTTTATGAGTGATATGCTTTCTGAAAGTAATAATAACTACATCACAGAGGCGGGAGATATCCAAAAATGGGTTGGTGGAATTGATAAAAAACGTGCTCAAAAAGCACTTGATGAAGGAATTAATTACTTAAAGAATCTTAAAAAATGATATTTACAATCGAAATTATGGGAGCAATAGTTGTTGCCTTTATCACAGCAGTATTAGGACCTATAGCTGTAGCTTGGGTTAAATCAAAACTAGAAAAAAAGAGTAAAAAATCCCCAATGGGTGAGGCACTTGAAACGAGTTCTTTAATTAATACTCAAATTTCTGATTTAATGGAAGAAATAGATTGTGATAGAATTTGGATAGCCCAATTCCATAACGGTGGTCATTTTTACCCTACAGGAAAATCAATACAGAAATTTTCTATATTTTATGAAAAATGTAAACCTTCAATACCCACAATCCAAAATACTTTTCAAAATATACCTGTATCTTTATTTACACCTATAATGTCTAAAATATATAAAGATAAAGAATTAGAAATACTTAACACAGAAATAGAAGAAAACGTTTTTGGTATTTCTTCACTTTCTTCCCAATTTAAAGCAAAATCTATTTGTATGGTTGGGCTTTATAGTTTAAATAACAATTTAATTGGTGTAATGGGAGTTGATTTTACAGATGAAAGAAATTTAATAACTGAAGATTGGATCCCTATAAGACAAAAAGTAGGGGTTATAGGAACATTACTTTCTGAATATTTATCACCGTCTAACCAAAAATAACATATATTTATAATAAACAAAACATAATGAAAGACAATTTTAACTTAAAGAAATTTTTAGTAGAAAATAAAGCTATTGAAAAATTAAACCCTTATTTTAAAAAAGAAACTTTAAATGAAGGTAACCTTCGTAAAAAGGTTCGTGAAATGATTATTAACGAACTAAATCCTGATTATGCTGATTATGATGAAATGGATGATATGGGTGATGATGAAAGTGTTGAAGCTAGATTAGGGAAAGATTATATAGTAGATAAAGAACATGATAACTACCATAATGAAACTCCATATGAAGAAGAAACCAAAGAAGAAGAAGAAGAATTTTGGATAGATCCTGCAGGAGGAACACATTCTTCTGGTGAAGATGATCCTGCTGCTATGTATTTAGAAGAAGCTAAAGAAGAAGAAGAAGAAGAAGATGTTGAAACTGAAGAGACTGAAGAAGATGTTGAAACTGAAGAAGATGCTGATATTAATTCTGAAGATGGGTTAGAGAATGTAGCTGCTGATATGGAAGGTGATGAAGGTGATCTTATGAATAATTTAATGGGTGCTTTAAAAATTGCTAAAGGAATGAATAATGAAAAATTAGCAACCCAAATTGGAAATACTTTAAAATTCTTTGTAAGCGAATACATCTCAGATAAAGAATAAAAACTTTAATAAATGGATAAATTCAATTTAAAAGAATATCTTTATAATAACCCACTTTATTCTACTTCTTTAAAAGAAAAAGATTTAATAGATAATTTAATTTTTATTAAAGAGTTAAATTTAAATATTCATAATGAAAATTTAAATGAAGGTTTAAAAGACTTTGTTAGTAATCTTAAATCTAAATTAAAAGATTTAAAACCTACAGAACGTTTATTAGCTACTTTATTTGCTAAAATAAAAAAAGGTTTACCTAAAGAAATAGACATAAAAAAATTTCTTACTAATTTAAATAAATGGGCTAAAGAAAATAAAGGAAACATAACAGATGAAACTCTTAAAAATTTCCTTTCCACCCAAGATAGTAAAGAATTAAACGAAATTATCCTTTCAGATACTGCTAGTAAAGTAGGCAGTTGGTTTTTATTAACCCTTAAAACAACAGCTCTAGTTCTATCCCTCCTTACTCCTGCCACAGCACAATCTTCTATAGATGGGGCTGATCAAGATATCAAAAAAGTAGAAGCTTCAGCTGAAGATTCAGGCGATTCTTTAGAAGGTGGAGATTCTATTAACAGTGAAGATGTAGCCAAAGAATTAAAAGTCCAAGATAAAATCCAAACAACTATAACCCCAGACCCCAATTCAAATTCTGATTCTGCTAAAATTTCTTTTGATACAGGTGAATTTAAAGCTAATACTGATTCTTTTGGGAATGACATATTTAAGATGTTAGAAAATGATCTTAAAGGTACTAATAATATTGGAGAAGACGGGGAAGGCTATAGTATTGATCTTAAACATTCTGGAAACATATCCAACACCCCAGGAAGTCAAGATGACAATCCTGATGGTCCTGATAAAACAGGATTAGGGGATAAAAGAAATCAAGTAGCTAAAGAAGGAGCTGAAAAAGGAGTTAAAGAATTTTTAAAAAAATATCCTAAAGCTAAAGTAAAAATTGTTGATGGTGGAACAAATGTAAATGATCCTGGAGATGAGGTAGATTTTGATTCTGCTAAAGCTAAAGATAAACAAACATCTACTGTAAAAATAACTAATAAAAAACTTCCCCAAGAAGACACAGAAGAAGAAGATTCAAAACCTGTATCATCTCCTGAAGATTTAACTGCTTTTTATGCTGATAAACCTGTATACAATGGGAGTAGATATATGTCTATTTTATTTCATATTTTGCCTAGAATAACAGATAGAGAATCTTTTGAATCTGTTATTAAAACTATTGGCATTAAAAAAGGAGAAGTGATTAGTGATAGTTTTATAAAAAGAAAACTAGCTGAATTAGAAAAAAAGAAATCTGAAAAAGGAGCTAATAGAGAAGAAATAGATAATGCTATTAAAACATTATACTGGGCTAGATCTTCTAAAAAAGCTCCCTCTACCCTTCTTAATCAACTTAAAAAATTAGCAGATACTGACCCTAAATTAAAAGACAAAATTGGGGATAGACAAAAATACATACTTACCCAACCAGGAAAAGCTGGTCAAGCTGCTGTTTTAAAAGGAACTGGAGATAAAATGGGTGATAAACAAAATGTAGGACCACAAATAGGCACAACTAAAAAAGGAGGAGATTTAATGGAAAATATTTTATTTTCTTCTCTTTTATTAGAAGCCCAAAGTGATTTTGATAATTTACCTTTTTATAAAGAAGACATAGCTACCCAAAATCTAGGATTTCTTATACCATTTTATGCTGGCATCTGGCCAGGTAAAGATGAAGATTATATAACTAGTGCTTTAGATGTTTTTGCTGATAATAGTAAAGATAATTCTTATAAAAGCAGTTTTAGAGAATTTACTAAATTTCCTGCTTTAACTCAAATTATAAATGATAAATATAAAAAGTTTGATAAAGATCTTTCTAAAACTCAAGATAAAAAACAAGAACCATCTAAAGATGTTAAAAGGAAAACTATTCCTGCTTCTAAATTATACAATATTATACAAACTACAACCGATGGTGAAGTTACAGTATATTGGGGGAGAAATAAAAAGGGTGAAGATTGGATAAATTTAAAAACTGTAAATAATAAAGATTTAAACTCTGAAAAAGATGTAGCTCAATTTATAGGACCTAGTACTAAAATTAATAAAAAACCTACAACATCTTATAAAGACTTTGATAACAAAGACACCCCTACACAAAAAGATGTAATGAATATAGATAAAAAATTAGATTCTAAAAAAAGTGTTGATAGATCTTTTAAATTTATTAATAATAAAAAAGAATTAGAAGATTTATTAATTTTACTACTTGCTAAACTTAGTGATGAAAATGATATAGACCCTAAAACTATAAAAAGCTACCTACTCCCCATAGTCCAAAGAATAGATAACGATGGAACCCCAGAACCAACAACTACTTCAACTACTAATACAAAAATAAAATATGATTATGTAAAAGAAGAAGAAGAAAATACAACTAAAGATGTTGAAAAAGTTAACAAAAATTTAGATAAATTTAAAGACATAAATCCTTTATTAAATAAAATTAATACCAAAGAAGAAACCATACAATATATACTAAGAGTAATCCTCCCAGAATTAAACCCCCAATTCCTTAAAAAACCAGAAGAAATAAAACAAGCTATTAGAAATACTATTAAAAATTACTCTAAAAAACAAGATTTAAATGAAGCTTTTTCTCCTGAAGAATCTAAAAAAATATATGATAATTTTTTAGCTATTTTAAGTGATAAAAAAAGAAGAGATAAACTTGTAGCTAAACATGGCAAAAGAGCTGAAAATGTAGCTTATGGAGCTTCTGTAAATAATATAAAAAGGAAATCTAAAGAATCAAATAAAGAAGAACCTATGGATACAACAGAAAAGCTTAAAGAAATGGTTAAGGATGCTTTAAAAAATCCTATATCTGAAAAGTTTACTTCAAAACATGATGATAAATTTGATGATAAACGTAAAAATTTACCTGATGACTTACAAAAAGCTATTTTAAAAAAACAAAATAAATTAGATGAAGATTTAGATTTAGGCCATCAAGATGATGAACCAGGTATGTTAAAAGCGGATGTGTATCGTATTGGAAAATATGCTATGGAGCTTTATAAAATGCTTGACAAGTTTGATAAGATGGATAATGAAGTAGATTTTCCACATTGGTGGCAATCAAAAATATCTAAAGCAAAAGATATGATTGTTTCTGCTAAACATTACCTTGATTTTGAAATGAAAGAACCTCAAATTGATGCAATGGTAGATGTTGCAAGTGAGGAAGGAGTAATTGATGAATCCAAACATAAAAAACTAGCTGAAGCTATATTTAATAAGCTTAAATCATGACAAGAGAAGAACTACAAGGCAAATTAAAACTTTTAATTAAGCAAGTATATGCTAATAAAAGAATTACACCTAAGGAAGCTATCCAATACGATGAGTTAACTAAATTTCCTGAATTAAAAGCTGTTATTATAGATCTTTTAACACCTGAATATGATAATTTTGTAGCTTCAATTGATTGGGTTGCACCACGTCCTTCTACATTTAGAATTAATTTAAAAAACAACCAATTATTTTATTTAATATATGGTAAAAGAAGTTGGATTGCTCAAGTCGAAGGAAAAAAATACTACCTACTAAACCTCCCAGAAGAACAACATGCTGCTGAATCAATAGCTCGTATTTTAAGATATGGAACTAAACCAGAAGAAAATGAAAATGGGGAAAATACTGAAGAAGAACTCCCATCACCTCCTCCAACAGAAGAACCACCAACAGAAGAACCGGAAGCATAATGGAAGAATTTGATTTAAAAAAGTTTATAACCGAAGGTAAATTATATGAAGCAGCAATGGCTTGCCCTACTGCTACTCAAAATCTTGAGTTAAATACAAAAAATAGAGATGCTTCAATTAAAGCAGATTATATTAAATATGGTCCTTTAAACGTAGATGAACCTGGAGACTATTGGGTTGATTTAGCTAAATATTGGGATACAACTGAAGAAGCAGCTAAACAATCTCTTTGTGGTAATTGCGTAGCATTTGATATTTCTCCTAGAATGAATGAATGTATGCCTGGCCCTGTATCAGATGATAGTGGTAGATTAGGATATTGTTGGATGCATAACTTTAAATGCCACTCAGCAAGAACTTGTAGAACATGGGCTAAAGGTGGGCCTATTACAAAAGATAGTGTATCTTACGAATGGCAAGAACGTAAAAAAGAAAAATAATGGATATTTTAGAAAAATTTTTATATAGTATAGCTTATAAGTTTCCTAAAGGATATCCTGACATGGATAATAAACAGGATATCTTATTAATAGAAAATGAATTTCAAAAAATAGGGATAAGTTTGCAAGAGCTTATAAAAGACAAACATTATCTTGACCGAAAAAAAGAAAGAGGAGAAGATATTTTATCTATTACTAATTTAAATCAAAAAATGTTAGGAGATAAATATACTGTTAAAGAAATTATCCCTATTCTTATAGATAAAATTAAAGCTGAATTACAAAAGAGATTATCATATTTTGAAAAAATGAATAATTTTTCTGCTTCTTTTAAAGAAATTATTGGTTATAAAATTTTAAAACCTATATTAAAAATAAATGATAATGAATATGAATTATCTTTAAAAACCCAATATAGTAAAGGTAAAGATAAACAGGGAAAACCTATAATGAAAGATAACATAGGAACAACTTACATTCTTACTATTTCAAATGATAAATTACTTACTTTACTACTTTACCCAACAATGGGCGATTCTAGTATAGAAGACAGTTTAGAATCTCATGAAAAAAGAAAAGAAAAATTCAAAGGAGTTAGATTATTAACTCTAGGAGATTTTGAATATATTATAGACCTAGATGAACCAGTTAAAAAACCTGATGAAAAAATTAACTTAGATGATTTAGATTATAAAGTAAAAGCATCATATAGAAAAGGTTCTACTTTTACTCATAATAAATATGGTGTTGGAAAAGTAGTTGATGCTGCTTCTGCTGGTACAAGAGCAGGTGAACCTGGTAGTAGAGGAATAGTAGATTGGGTTGAAGTAGATTTTAAAAAACCTTATCTTGCTAGTGGAAAATTAAAGAAAACTCGTATTATAAAAAGTGTTTATACTACTTTATCCCCGTTAATTTCTTAAATATAATTTGGATACTCAAAAAAATAGATATATATTAACTTAAAATCTATTAGATTATGAAAACAAAAACAAAATCCCTATCATCAGAAATTACTGATAGAATAGTAACAGTAGATGGGCTTTTAGAAGCTCACAATGTATCTTTAAATAATTGGGATATAGAAAAACAAATAGTAAATACTTGGGAAGTAGGAACTAAAGGCCCTGACGGTAATATATTAACTACTCCATTATTCCAAGTTAAAGTTTGGTTAAATAGTAAAACAGAACCCATTATAAAGAATATTAGAGAAGAATTTATAGAAGATTTAAAAAAATTATCACCTAAAATAGAAAAAATTAATTATAAATCTAAAATAGATAAAGATCCTTTATTATTAGAATTAAATATATTTGATTTACATTTAGGTAAAATTTCTTGGTCTGAAGAAACAAATCAAGAATATAACTTAGAAATAGCTAGTAATATTTTTAATCAATGTATTGAAGAATTTATCCAAGAAACATCAAATAAGAATATAGAAAAGATTATATTCCCTATTGGAAATGATTTTTTTAATTCAGATAAATCACATCCATTTAATAGTACAACCAAAGGTACACCCCAAGAAGAAGATGCTAGGTGGCAGAAAACATTTCGTTTAGGTAGACAACTCCTTGTAAACACTATAAATAAATTAATCAATATAGCCCCTGTAGATGTAATTATGGTTCCTGGTAATCATGATTTTGAAAGAAACTTTTATTTAGGGGATTCATTAGAAGGTTGGTTTTATAATAATAAAAATGTAACTGTAGATAATTCCGCTAATCCAAGAAAATATTATAAATACGGTGAAGTATTAATTGGTTATACACATGGTAATGAAGAAAAGGTAATAGATTTACCCTTAATAATGGCAAATGAACAACCTAAAGAATGGGCAATGTCTACTTTTAGAGAGTTTCATTTAGGTCATGAACATCGTAAAAAAGAAATTAAATTTAAATCAACTGAAGAATATCAAGGGGTAATTATTAGATACTTTAATTCTCTTTCTGCTACAGATTCTTGGCATCATAAAAGAGGATATGTAGGAGCAAAACGCTCTGCGGAAGCTTTACTTTGGGATAAATCAAAAGGTTTAAAAAATAATTTATACTTTGTTGTATGAATCCAAAAGACTTAGTTACACCTGAATTAGTAAATCGTTGTTCTAATTTAGGTGCAATTATAGTTTTAGGTTATACTAAAACAGGTAAACTCCCCATAGCAAAAAAATTATCCCAAGAACTAAATTACCCCTTAATAATCTCAGATGATTATTTACAATATGAAGACCCATTAGGGACTTTAACTAATATAATGTATAATAATGGGAGGGAAGTTATTGTTGAAGGTACATTATGTTATAGATTATTAAGAAAAGAATTTACAAACAATTTTATTCCTGGTGTTATTATTAAAACTGCTTGTAATGATGAAACTATAAAACATTTTTACAGACAAGATAGGGAAGAACATAAAATAAAAAGAGCGTTATCATTTAATAAAGGTTTAGGTAAAATATGGGATGAATATAAAGATATGTTAAGAAATAATATTCATAATATATCCCCACCTAGATATATAGAATTAAATACTACATTACCTGAATTTTCCTATTTTTCTTAGTATTTATAACTATGGAACGATTAACTAATCTTATAAAAGAAATACTATCTACACCTTTAAAAGAAAAAGAAGGTTGTAATTGTGGGTGTGGTGGTTGTAGTAAACCAACTTCTAAAGGTATAACATTAAACGAAAATATAGCCTCTAAACAAATATTATCGGAAAATCTGCAATATCACGTGCATAATAAACTACCATTAACTGAAAACACATTCCGTTATGGTTCTGAATCATTTATCAATTTATGGGCAGAAGCTCGCTCTTTATATTTACGTGAAATTATTGATATAAATAAAGATGATAAAGAAATTTTAGAAGAAACTGACTTAGGTAATTATGGAATATATGAAAATATTAAAGTACCTCTAGATATGCCCCTCTCAGTTAGAGCTAATGAAGTTCCTTTAATGAATATTTTAAGAAGAGCTGAAAAAAAAGGCCAAGAGGGATACCCATTTTATAGAGAATTAGCTGATGAATTAAGACAAGAATCTATAGATTTAAATCGAGTTAAAGAAGTTTTAAGAGATTATGGTGTATATTATGAATATGAAGATCTTTTAAACTTAAATGAAGCACGAGAACCACTTAAAGATATATCAAAAGAATATTTAACTAAAGATATGAATCTTATTAAAGAAAGTGATTTATTTATTGAGGTATCTATTGATAAGGATAAAATTAAAATAAATGGAGGGCAAGAAATAACAGATACTGTTAAAGACATTCAAGGGTATAGAGTTAAAACATCTAAAAAATTTTATGAAACACCAAGAGAAGTAATAGAAGCTCTAAAAGATATTAAGGGTAGATATTATAAGTATTCCATTACACTTGAAAAAACTGAATTTGAAGAGGAAGAAGAGATAATAAATTATACCTTTTATTTAACACCTAATGGTATAAGAGAACCCCTTAATGAAGCTAAAAAGAAAAAGAAAAAAGATCCACCTATAGGAAAACCAAAACGTGGTGGCTCTAAAGCATATTATGTTTATGTTAGAGATCCTAAAACTAAAAAAGTAAAAAAGGTTTCATTTGGTTCTGGTGGATTAAAAGCAAAAATTAATAACCCTAAAGCTAGAAAAGCATTCGCAGCTAGACATAAATGCAAAACAAAAACCGATAAAACAAAAGCAGGATATTGGTCTTGTAGGCTACCTCGTTATGCCAAATTATTAGGTTTAAAATCATCTTTTAGTGGATTTTGGTAAAATGGATAGATTAGAAAAAATAATTAAAGAAGTTCTTACTGAAAAGAAAAAAAAACGAGACAGATGTTTACGCATTGCTGATCGCAAATTTGATAAACCTTCAGCTTACAAATCAGGGGCTGTAGTTAGATGTAGAAAAGGGTCTATTTGGAAAGGTGTAAAAGAAGATCAATTAAGAGAAATAATAAAAAAAACTCTTTTAGAAGATGAAAGTTTACATAAATGGTTCAAACGTTCAGGCCCTAAAGGTAAAGGTAGTGGATGGGTAGATTGTAATACATGCAAAGATGGTTCATGTAAAGCTTGTGGTAGAAAAAAAGGTGAAAAACGATCTAAGTATCCTTCATGTCGCCCCACACCTGCTAAATGTAAAGATAAAGGCAAAGGTAAAAAATGGGGCAAAACAAAATTATTAAATATATTAAAAGAAATCCAAATCCAACCTAAAAAAATGATAGGACAAGGAGAACAAGGAAATGTATATAATGTTGGAAATAATAAAATTGTTAAAAGATCCACCTATCAAGATGGATTCACCCCAGATGAAATTGAAATTTATAATCTATTTAATCAACACCCTAACATATTTCCTCATATCTACAAACTAACAAAAAATTATGTTATTATGGATAAACTTAACTCTCCGGGAAAATCATTAGGGGATGTTTATAATTTTTTAGATAATATAGACCCACTATCAGGAGATTCTATGCCCTGGAGAGAAGAAGATTTTCTTAATAATATATATAAAGATTTATATAATAATAATTTAGAAATATTTAATTTAATTCTTCAAAAAGCAAAAAAATTAAATAGAATGGATATATATAATACATTAAAAAAGTGTTTAGATTTTTGTATCGAATTAAAAAAAATATTTAAAAATAAACGTATAGATGTAACTTTAGGAAATGTAGGAATTGATAATGGTGGTAAAATAAAAATATTTGATGCTTCATTTGGTGATGATGATTTTTATGATTTATAATATACTTACAACTATATGACCCCATATACAGATATAGAAATTACAGATAAATATATTATTCGTGAATTTAACGAAAATATAGACCCAATAGAACTGTTATGGCATCGTGATAATGAAGATAGAACTTTAGAAATCCTTGGAGAAACAGATTGGAAAATACAACTTGATAACAAACTGCCAACTTCATTAAATTGTCCCATATTTATACCAAAACACCATTGGCATCGTGTTATTAAAGGAAATAATAATTTAAAAATAAAAATTTATAAAAAGTGATTTTAGATTGGAGAAAATTTGTATTACGAAGTGATATAAAAAATTTACCCTTAGAGGAACAAAGAAGAAAATTCTTAAAAGAACAATTATATAATGATACTCTTTTAAGTGAGCAAAAACAAAAACAGTATGAGTTTTATATGTCTCAAATGCAACCTAAAGGAGGATCTGGAGGCTTCTCAGGACAAGGTGTTGATGGACCAATTGCTGGAGCAACAGTAACTAGTAATGTGGGAACTACAACAACAAATGCTGTAGGTGTTTTTAAATTCCCTAAAAAACCTAGTGGTCCTATCAAATTAACAGGAGGAACAGATGCAATCACAGGATTAGCATTTGAAGGAGAACTTATAGGATACCCAGAATATAAAACTATATCTCCAATCACTACATTTGCCCATTACTTAAAGGAAGCTTCTGCAGAAGATAGCAAAACACCAACTTTAACAATAGATGAAGCAGTAACTAAAACATTTGTTAGCTCATCTGATTATTTTGGTATTGATTTGCCAATTGAAAATAAAGATGTTATCCTACAAAAAGATTATGTTGGAGAAGCTATTGCAAATAACAATAAAGTAGGGATATCTGCTCAAGCTATAACAACCCAAATAGAAGCAATCACAGAAACAGTAGGTGTAGCATTAGATGGATCTGTAGTTGCTAGTAAATCAAGAGATGCAGGTGACACTATCCCACAATTTGCTCCTCTTAACCGAAAACGAACAGCATACGCAGCTTTAGGAAGACAGGTATCTAAAAGAGGAAGGATCGATCCCGGCTCCATTGCCGGAGAGGTTGTTTTCTTTAACCCACTTAATAAAAGAATTGAAACGGGAGGAATAGAGTTTGAAAACACTACTGCTTTAGGCAATCAACTCACTGCAACAATCGATGAGTTAACCGAGTTAGCTAAACAAGAGCAGTTTACAAACAACTACTTAACAACAAGAATACAAGCTGTTAACAGAGCACAAAAAACTGTTATTAAAAACGAAACAAGAAGCGCTGTTGAAAATAGAGGATCATTCTCAAACATAAACACTGTGTCGACATCACAAGCAGTTGAAGATGCTTTAAAACAAATCGAAAGAGACAAGGCAAACGAAACATTACCAGTACTGGATGGAAAACCACAAACAATTGAAAAACCTCTGTTTTGGCAAGCTAGGAAAGATAAAGCCGGAAACGAGACTGTTGTACAATTAACTTTCGTATCTGAAAAAACTTATTATTACTTTGGCACAGCAAAAGATCTACCAATCTTAATGAAAGGTTCTCCTGGAAAAGAACCTGGAGTCATTGATTACGCTCCAGCAGAGTTCCCATATGCTACAACTGAGCTTAGTGGTATCTCACTAGACTCACCTTGTGAAATAAGAACTACATCTGTAGATGAAGAAACTAACATCACAACAAACACTACCTACACCTTTAGACCATTTGTTTCTAGTAAAGGTGAAGAATTTCCTAATGTAGGTTTAAGATTATCAAGCATTAGTGTTACCCAAGAAAAACCTGAACCAGTAACACATATTGCAGATAGTGGAACTTATACTCCATCATTTACAACTGATAAAGGCGGGCTTAGTGGTAAAATGAAAGGAACAATCGCAGAGGGTATTTTAGGGAATAGATTAGACATCGGTGATGAATTGCGAGAAGTAGCATACAGACTTTCCCCTACAAAAGTTAGAGGAGAGTTTGATCTAAACTTTATTAATAAAGACAATACAGAAACAACACTAGCAACTGGAATAACATTTAATTCTGAAAACGTGGCAACTTTCAACTACACTAGAACCGGAGGCCCTGCAGGAACAGAAGTAGTAACGTGGGAAATATCATACGAAGCAGGAAGTGGTGGTGGAGAAGTAGATCACATAGTATCCAAATCCCAATTTGGAGGCTACTCTTATAGTATGGCACTGGACGATGGCGCGGAAAATTTACCTTCAACAATGACCAAAAACGACGGACTCAAAAGTGGAAATTTCCTCACTTTATCATCATATGCTATCGCCCCCGGTGTGGCACTAAACAATATAAGATTAGCAGCAGCACCCGGCGGTTTTCAATTAACAGCTGGAAACGAAGGAGATGAGTACAAACTACAATCTATCCCCTATCATACTTTTAATTCAGATAATGTTTGGCAAGCAAAAGGTGTTGCTATACAAGAAGGCGGAAAAACATATACAATTACAATAACATACTCAATATAAAATGAAATCAACAAATGAAATAAAGTTTAGTTCTTATGGTGTTTGGGATCTTCTTAGAAAAGTTTATCAAAATAAAGAAGAGCTTTTACCTAAACTTGGATTTAAAAAATATGAAGATTTTTTAGATTGGATGAAGACAGGTGATCAAGATACTCAAGATGAAATGGAAGCAATTGTTACTAAGTATGAAAAAGAAAAAGCAGCTCCTATGACGGAAAGCATATTAAAACAAACTATTAAAGAAGAAATTAAACGTATTTTAAGTGAAAATATGTTTAAAAATGATGATATTGTTATGTATATGGGAGAAAAACATACTGTTATTTCTGATGATGGTTTTATTATTACACTAAAACCCCATGATAAAGAGAAAGAGATTGTTAATCTTAATTACAACCAAGCAAAAGGAAAAGTTCTTTACCCAAAAGACTTTAAAGAAGGGTTAACTGACAAAAGAGGGCTTGGGGCTGGAAAATCATCTTATGTTAGAGGTATTGTAAATATGTTATTTAATGATGAAAGAATGACTAATGCCCCATTAGCTTTATCTAAAGCATTAAACCTCTTAGATGACAAAACAGCAATGGATCTTAACATAAAAGTACAAGAATTTATAGAAATGGGAGGACAAATAGACCCATCATCTAAATCAAATCAAGATGCAATTAAAGCAATGATTGATATAGATAGAGAAAAAAGCAGAAGACCTAATCTAGACTAACATATAGACTGATTCATAGCCAGTCGAATTTAAATAAAAATTTTTTTAGAGCTGTGGCCTAATCTTTTGGATTAGGCCTTCTTTTTTCATATATTCAAATTAAATAAAAGTTATGAATATATTTTATATTAACCAAAATCCAACTATAGCTGCAAAAGAATTAGCAGACGGTCATATTAGAAAAATGCAAATTGAAAGCGCACAAATGTGCAGTACAGCCCATTGGGCTACAGGAAGTGAAGCTCCATATAAAAAAGCACATTTAAATCACCCATCAACTAAATGGGTAAGAGAATCTATACAGCATTATAGATGGTTAGTTAAACATGGTTTAGAAATATGTGATGAATTTAAAAAACGATATGGTAAAAGACATAAAACAAAAGATGTACTTGAATGGCTCCAAATTAATGAACCAGATATACCTAATAAAGGTTTTATTGAACCACCACAATGTATGCCTGATGAATTTAAGTTAAAAGATACAATAAAAGCATATAAAAATTTTTATATTAATGATAAAATAAAAATTAAAAAATTAAATTGGAAAAAATTAAACAATAAACCAGAATGGATAAAATAGTAATTGTAGGAGCAGGTGTAGCAGGTGTTAATGCTGCAACAAAATTAGTAGATAATGGATACCCTGGTGATAAAATCACTATAATTGATATGGGTAAATCACCTTATGAACGTAAACCTGAAGAAGTAATGACAGGTTTTTTAGGAGCAGGTGGTTGGAGTGATGGTAAATTAACCTACCATACTGAAGTAGGAGGTCAATTATCAAAATATTGTGGTGAAGATAAAGCAATGGAATTATTTGATCAAGTTATAGCTAACTTTAAACGATTTCACCCTAAACCAGAAGAAGTACAATGTTCTGATCCTCAAGCAGAACCTGATTTTATTAAACCATATTTTGGTTTAAAATTATTTCCTGTATGGCATGTTGGTACAGATTATTTACACGAAATAGGTAAAAACTGGTATGATTATTTAGTTAGTAAAGGTGTTGAATTTATTTGGGAAACTAAAGTTACTAATATTGATTTTAAAGATCAAATGGTATCTATAGGAGTAGTAGATGAAATGCAATATGATAAACTTATATTTGGTGTTGGTAAATCAGGAATTGATTTTGGAAAACAGTTAGCTGAAGATTATAATTTAGCAACTGAACCAAAAGCAGTACAAATAGGTGTTAGATTTGAAGCACCACAAAAACACTTTCAAAAATTAATAGATATTAGTTATGATTTTAAATTATATAAAAAATTTGAAGATAAGGGTGTATCATTACGTTCATTCTGTACAAACAATAATGCCGCTTATGTTGCTGCGGAACATACTTATGGCGATGTAAGTTATAATGGACATGCTAAAAAAGATGAAGTATATCGAAATAATATGACTAATTTTGGTATACTAATGGAAATTAGAGGTATAGATAAGCCATTTGATTGGTCTAGAGAAGCAGTTAAAAAATTACAAATTAATGGTGTAGGTACATATTACTCACCAAGCAATAGAACACCATCTAAAACATCAGAAGGTGACTCTGTTAAATGCGTTGTAGTAGATAGTATAGAACCTTTATTTGAAGCATTAGGAGAAGAATATGCACAATATATAGAAGATTTTATTACAGAAATGGGGATTGTATTTTCTACACTTAGAGATGATTGGGGTATTTATATGCCTGAGGTAAAATATTTATCACCTGAACCATTAGTTGATTATCAAAATCTTAGTTTAAATGATTACCCTAACGTACATTTCGTAGGAGATGCTTTAAGCGCAAGAGGTATAACAGTTTCAGGAGCACAAGGTACTTATGTTGCTGAATCTATATTAATAACTCATTAATTTAATAAAAAATAAAAGTTATGTCAGATATTTTAAACGATGTTAATCGTATAGGAAAACAATTAATGATTAAAGAACCTTTTTATGGAGTTTTTTTATCAACCTTAAACAAAATCATTAGAACAGATATAGATACAGCAGGTGTTAATATATTTAATATTAACTATCAATTAATAGTTAATCCTAATTTTTGGGAATCTTTAGATAATGACAATAAAAAAATAGGTTTAATTAAACATGAATTACTTCATATAGTTTTTAATCATTTATTAGATAGAAATAATTTTTCTAATCATAAACTTTATAATATAGCTGCTGATATTGAAATAAATCAATATATTAATCCTCATTATTATCCTACTAATGATATTTTATTACCATCTACTTTTCCTAAATTAAATTTACCTTTAAAAGCAGGTACTAAAAAATATTATGAGTTATTACAACAAGCTTACAAACAAAATTTATGTCAAACTTTAAATAATTTAATGGAAAAAGATTGTTTTCATATAACATGGAAAGAATTTGAAAAATTATCTGAAGCTAATAAAAAGCTTGTTAAAGCTCAAATTAATCACCAAATTAAAAACATAGTTGATTCTAATAAGAATAATAAATCTTTTATTCCATCTGAATTAAAAGATCATATTGATACTTTATTTATAGTTAAACCTTCATCATACGATTGGAAATTATATTTTAGAAAATTTTTTAGTAGAGGTTCCCAAATCCAAACTAAAAAAACCCGTAGAAAACCTAATAAAAGATTTATAGGAAACCCTTCATTAAAAATTAAACCTAAACAATGTGTTTTAGTTGGAGTAGACACTTCAGGCTCTGTTAATAAACATGATTTAGTAAGATTCTTTAATGAAATTTATCATATGCATAAATCAGGAGTTAATATTACTATAGCTGAAGGTGATATTAATATCCATAATGTTTATATATATCATGGTAAAATGCCTGAATTTGTTCAAGGTAGAGGTGGAACAGATATGAACATATTTATAGAACATTTTAATAAAAATAAACATTATACCAATTTAATTATATTAACTGATGGGTATATAGGAAATAATACTATAAAAACATTTAAACCCACATTAATGGTTTTAAGTCCTAAAGGAGCACCTATTGAGAAAATTAAACAAGATGGTTGGGGGCCTACAATTAAAATGAATTTGGCTTCTTAAAGTATTTTTTGTATATTTATATATATTAAAAAATAAAAGTTATGTCACAACAAACCTCTCAGGTTTCTTTAAATATTAAAGAAACAAAAGATTTTCTAAAACATATTATTTCTAATAATCGTTATTTACAACAAAATAATAAACCAAATGTATCTGTTGAATTAATAGGTGATTCTGGAATTGGTAAAACATCCACTATTGTACAATTAGCTAAAGAATTAGATTTAAATTTTATTAAATTAAATTTAGCCCAAATTGAAGAATTAGGAGATTTAATTGGATTTCCTATTAGACAATTTGAAGTATGTTTAACCGATAATGATTGTATATGGATTGATGAACATGCTGTTACTGAATACACTAAACAAGGGTATAAATTTACAGGAAAAAATAGAATGAGTTATTGTCCTCCGGAATGGATAAGTGGAAAGGATAATGGAGGAATATTATTATTAGATGATTGGAATAGAGCAGATGTAAGATTTATTCAAGCTATTATGGAGTTAATTGACCGACAACAATATATAAGCTGGTCATTACCTAAAGATTGGCATATAATCCTTACCTCTAACCCAGATAATGGTGAATATTTAGTTAATAGTATAGATAACGCACAAAAAACTCGATTTATATCAATTAATTTAAAATTTGATATAAATTGTTGGAGTACTTGGGCAGAAAATAATCATATTGATAATAGATGCATTAATTTCCTTTTAAAACATCCTGAATTAATTTCAACTAAAACTAATTCACGAAGCATAACAACATTTTTTAATTCAATTTCATCAATTCCTTCATTTCAAGATAATTTATATTTAATACAATTAATAGGAGAAGGATCTGTAGGTTCTGAATTTACAACATTATTTACAATGTTTATTAATAATAAATTAGATAAAATTATTTCACCTAAAGATATATTAACTCATGAAAATGAAGAATATATTTTAAATACTTTAAAAGGAGTAATAGGTAAAAATAAAAATTATAGAGCCGATTTAGCTTCAATTATTTCAACTAGACTTATTAATTACAGTTTATATTATAGTAAAAACAATAAAATTGAAAAATCTTTTATAAATCGTTTATCATTTTTAATAAATGAAGAATTATTTACTATGGATTTAAAATACAACATAATAAAATCAATTTATAGTGGGAACCCATCATCATTTAAGTTATTAATGTTAGATAAAGTATTAATTAAATTTTTAAGCAAATAAAATTATGTTAGGAGTAGTATTACATTACCATCAAAGACCTATTAAATATAAAGATCCTAGTAAAGGTTACAAAACATTTTTTACTACAAGTAAAAGAATATTTGGGTATATAACACAAGAAATAATAGATGAATATAAAGAACTATATGAAGCTAATAAAAACAATAAACTTGAACCTAATAAAAATATTTATTTAACCCCTTTATCAGAATACGCTTCTTTTAAATTAAAAAACTATATAGAAGAAAATAATTTAAACATAAAACTAACCAGAAAAATTTCAGAATTAGATAGTTTTATTATTAACCATAATTTTATTTCAGAATCTTATTTACATTCTCCAAATCTTTGGTATAAAATACCAATTAATATCTTTTATCAAAATCCAACTTTTAAAAAATATATTCCAAATGGTGATGATTACTGGTTATTTAACCATAAAACAATAAAAGCTGCATCTTATGTTTTTATTTCTCCAACTACAAGAGATGAGTTAATTTCTATAGATTCTAATTTTTCTATAATAGATAATTATCCCCTAATAAATCATTATTTAGTAAATGATGATTGGGGAAAATCTAAAGCAATCAAAAATATAGATTTTTTTATAAATTTATTTAAAAAAATAAAAACTCATAATATTAATTTAATATTTGATAACCAAATAGATAAAGACATAAATAAAGAATTAACAATAGATGAGGATATTTTTGAAAATATAATTAATATGATAAATAATACTGATTATTCTACTATTCAAATAGCTAAAGAAATTTTAACTAATATGGAATATGAATCATCTAAACCTTATCTAATATATCTTTATAACTATTTTTATTTTTTAAGACAACATAATAATAAAGGAGCTACTAAACTTTTATATAAAAATATAAAAAAACATATACATATTTTTTATACTAAAAATTATGAGGTTAAATTTGAAACATTTTTACCTACAATAATAAACCAATATCCTCACTATTCACAAATATTTATGAATTGTTTTAGAATCCATATGAATATTCTTTTAAAACATAATTATATTAAAGAAATAAAAACTTATTAATATTTATAATAAAAACCTAAATGGCTAATATAGTATTATTAAGTTGCACTAAATCTAAAACCCCATATCCTGCACCTGCTCAAGAACTTTACTCTGCTTCTCCAATGTTTCAAAAAACATTAGAATATGGTAAAAGCCTTAAACCTGATAAAATGTATATTTTATCTGCTAAATACCATTTAGTTCCGTTAAATAAAATATTAAAACCTTATGATTTAACTTTAAAAGACTTTAAAAAAGAAGAAAAAAATAAATGGGGAGAAGAAACTTATAAAGAAATGAAACAAAAAGGTTTAAATTTTAAGGAAGATAAATTTATATTTTTAGCAGGTAACGAATATATTAAACCTTTACTAAATTATATTCCACAACAAAATATAGAAGTTCCAATGGTAGGGAAAAGATTTGGTGAAAGATTACAATGGTTAAATAAACAATTAAATAAATTACAAGAAATTTTTACTGAAATAAAAAAATATATATATGAAGCTTTCAAAAAATAATTTAAACGAATTAACTACTTTATATTTAAATGATTTATCTGATTATGGTAAAGAAGGAGAATCAGATGAAGCTGAAGATGTTATAGATTCTCTTAATACTTTAAATGAAACCGAAGAAAGTCTTTATGAAATTATAAAAAAAACAACTGATACTTCCCCCCGACATAAACAAATTATAAACGAATTCCTTTCTTTCCTAACCGAACTCCCAGATAGAAAACATGAAATAAAAAATATTAAATATTATCAACAATTATTAGATATGAATCGTTATTCTTATTCTCAAAGAGAATATCTTCAAGGAATAATAAATTCTGTTAAAAGACAAAACAATTTGGCAACTGATAGACAATTTAATATATTACAACGACTTAAAACAGGAGATTTTAATTACGGTAAAAAATAATTTTTATGAAAATAGGTTTTTGTGGTACAATGAGTGTAGGTAAAACAACGTTAGTTAATGCGTTAAAAGAATTACCTGAATTTAAAGATTATAATTTTAGAACAGAACGTTCAAAATATTTAATGGAAATGGGAATACCATTAAATACTGATTCAACAGTTAAAGGTCAATCTGTATTTTTAGCTGAACGTGCTAGTGAATTAATGCAAGAAAACATCATTACTGATAGAACAGTAATTGATGTTATGTCATTTGCACAATGTTCTGAATCTATGAATTATTTAGATAAAGATAAGTTTGAAGGTTTAGCCGCATGTTTAATACGTGAGTATGATTATATATTTTATGTTAGTCCTGAAGGTGTTGAAATTGAAGACAATGGGGTAAGAGAAACAGATGCTGAATTTAGAAAAGATATCGATAATACTATACAATATTTTTTAAATAAATATGGATACCGTATTAAAAATCAAACTCTTATATCGGGACCAACTGAAGAAAGAATAAAAAGAGTTAAACAAGCGATATTTCCCTCATATTTATAAATAAATAAAAATATACAAAATGAAAAAAACCCGTTTGCTTGAAATTATACGTGAAGAAATTTCTAATACTTTAGAAGAAAAATTATTAAATGAAATCCCTATATATAACGTTACAGACCCAACAGGATTTAAGAAAACTTTAGATAATTTTAAAGAAAAAGGAGTATCAAAAAGTAAAGCTTTAAATCTTCTTTTAACAAAATTAGATGATGAAGGAGCAGTAGACACAGGACAAGTTAGTAAAGATTTAGGAGTTGATACTGCTACTTTTAATAATGCTGAGATCCGTAAATTTTTAGCCCGCCCAGAAGATGAAAGATTTGAGACTAAAACAGGAGAAGAATTAATAGATTTTACTCCTTATTTAGAAAAATCTAGGAAAAAAAGAGCAAAAAAAGCAGTAACTTCTAAACCAAAAATGGAAAAACCAACAGCTACCTCTGAACCAAAAATGGAAAAACCAACAGCTTCTGACTCTAGTATAGATGATATGAGTACTGTTAATAGTGATTTAATCACTCAATATGACGATATTATGTCTACTTTTAGAAAAATAAATAAAGAAGAAGGAAGAGAAAAAGCTAAAGAATATATGAAAACAAAACAAGATATTATTAAAAAATATTTACAAGCTAAAGATGAAGCTAATAAAGATTTAATGTGAATCAAGAGATTAAATTAAAGTTATGGCATGTATTAATTAGTGTAATTCCCCTTACATTTTTATTATATTTTATATTTATTGAAATATCACCTACACAAGTAGGTGATTATAGTAAACAAGAGCAAAAGATAGACAGTTTAAAGAATATCATAATAAAGTTAGAAGATGAGCAATTTGAATTAGATAGATCTATATTTACTCAACAGCTTGAAATTAATATTTTAAATAAAGAAATTGACAGCACAAACAAAGAAATAGTAAAAGTAAGAAAACATTATGCTAAAAAAATTAAAGACATTACTTCCTATACTCCTACTCAGCTCGATAAGTTTTTCACAGAAAGATACCAATAAAGTTTGTTTTAATTATAAAATTGCTCAAATGATAGCAATTGACTTAATTAGAGGAGATTCAGCTATAACTGAACTTAAAAAAACTCATGAGTTGATATATAGTTTAGATCAAAAAACTTTTAGACAAGATAGTATTATTCAAGATTTTATTAAAAAGGATGCAAATTATATTATCCAAATTCAAAACTACATTAAGATAGATAAGGAACAACATTTTATTATTAATGGTTTAGAAAATGATGTAAATAAACTTCAAAAATCAAATAATAGATTTAAAAAAGGTCTTAAATGGTTAAGTGCAGGATTCTTGGCTACTCTAACCTCTTTAATTACTTTAATAATATTAAAATGAGTCAAGACCTTAAAAGAAAAATCAGAGAAGAATATATTAAATGCGCTGCATCACCAGCACATTTTATGCGTAAATATTGTTATATACAACATCCTAAACGAGGTCGAATCCAATTTAATTTATATCCTTTTCAAGATAAAGTATTAACTTTATTTCAAGAAAATCCTTATTCAATTGTTTTAAAATCTAGACAGTTAGGTATATCTACTTTATCTGCAGGTTATTCTTTATGGATGATGCTATTTCATCAAGATAAAAATATACTTTGTATAGCAACAAAGCAAGAAACAGCTAAAAACATGGTTACTAAGGTAAAATTTATGTATGATAGTTTACCTTCTTGGCTTAAAGAAAAACAAAAACCTTCTGAAGATAATAAATTAACTCTCCGATTAAGAAATGGTTCCCAAATAAAAGCCACTTCAGCAAGTTCAGATGCAGGTAGATCAGAAGCTGTTTCTTTATTAATAATTGATGAAGCCGCTTTTATTAACAACATAGGTGAAATTTGGGCTTCAGCTCAACAAACATTAGCAACAGGTGGTGGTTGCATAGCATTATCAACACCTTATGGTACAGGAAATTGGTTCCATAAAACATGGGTATCAGCTGAATTAGGTGATAATAGTTTTTTACCTATTAGATTACCTTGGGAAGTACACCCTGAACGAGACCAATCATGGAGAGATCAACAAGATGCAGATTTAGGAATAAGAATGGCAGCACAAGAATGTGACTGTGACTTTTCTACCTCTGGTGATACAGTTTTTTATGCTGAAAATTTAGATTATTATGAAAAAGAATGCATTAAAGAACCATTAGAAAAAAGAGGTATAGATAAAAATTTATGGGTATGGGAACCCGCTGATTACTCAAAAGACTATTTAATTACAGCTGATGTTGCTCGTGGTGATGGAAAAGATAGCTCTACATTTCATGTATTTGATGTTGAAACATTTACACAAGTTGCTGAATATAAAGGCCAAATGGGTACAAAAGATTTTGGTAATTTATTAGTTGGTATAGCAACAGAATATAATAATGCTTTACTTGCCCCTGAAAACTCTAGTATAGGATGGTCAACTATTCAAACTATCCTTGATAGAGGTTATCAAAATTTGTATCATTCACCAAAAGGCAATAGTATGTCTGTAGATAACTATTTTGACCCCTATATGGATTATAGTAAAATGACACCTGGATTTACAATGGCTTCAAATACTAGACCAATTTCAATTGGCAAGTTTCAAGAAGCAGTACGAGATAAAGGAGTTATATTTCGATCTGTGCGACTATTAGAAGAAATGAAGGTATTTATATGGAGAAATGGTAGAGCTGAAGCCCAAACAGGATACAATGATGATTTAGTTATGGCATTTTCAATAGGCTGTTATTTAAGAGAAACAGCATTTAAAATAAGACAACAAGGAAGGGATATGACTAAAAGCATGCTTAATAATGTTAGTAATAACACTACTACTTACTCAGGTGGTTATTCAACTAATGGGGCTTTTAAAAATCCTTATAAAATAGATAACCCTTACTCAAACGGTCAAGAAGATATTTCTTGGTTATTATAAAAAACAAAAAAAAATGGCAGATACTGGATTATTTGGAAGATTAAAAAGATTATTCTCAACTGATGTAATAATTAGAAATGATGGGGGTGATCAACTTAAAGTTATTGATATAAATAAAGTCCAAGCTTCAGGAGAATATGAAACAAATTCTGTAGTAGATAGATTTAACAGAATTTGGACCAACACAAACACTTCAGTCTATGGTTATCAAAGTAGTTTTAATTACCAAATGCTACGACCACAATTATATTCTGAATATGATGCTATGGATACAGATGCTATTATAGCTTCTGCTTTAGATATCATATCTGATGAATGTACATTAAAAAATGATATGGGTGAAGTACTTCAAATTAAATCCTCAGATGAAGATGTACAGAAAATACTATATAATTTATTTTATGATGTTTTAAACATAGAATTTAATCTTTGGCCTTGGATTAGAAATATGTGTAAATACGGAGATTTTTTTCTAAAATTAGAAATCTCAGAAAAATTTGGAGTCTATAATATTATACCATATAACGCTTTCCATATAGAAAGACAAGATGGGTTTGATAAAGAAAGACCTGCAGATGTAAGATTTAGATTTGACCCTGATGGAATTTATAATGCAGCTTCAGGACAATACACTGTACCTAACCTTACCCCAGATAGCCCAAATGATAAAGCTATTTATTTTGATAACTATGAAATGGCGCATTTTAGATTACTCTCAGATACTAACTATTTACCTTATGGTAGATCATATTTAGAACCAGGACGTAAATTATTTAAACAATATACAATGATGGAAGATGCTATGTTAATTCATAGAATTGTTCGTGCTCCTGAAAAACGTATATTTTATATAAATGTAGGTAATATTGCACCTGCTGAAGTAGAAAATTTCATGCAGAAAACAATATCAAAAATGAAACGTACTCCATATATTGATCAACAAACAGGAGATTATAATTTAAAATATAATATGCAAAACTTATTAGAAGATTTTTATATCCCTGTAAGAGGTAATGATCAAGCAACTAAAATAGATAACTTAGGTGGTTTACAATATGATGGAATTCAAGATGTAGAATATTTAAGAGATAAATTATTTGCAGCACTTAAAGTACCTAAAGCATTTATGGGTTATGAAAAAGACTTAACTGGTAAAGCTACACTCGCAGCTGAAGACATTAGGTTTGCTCGTACGATAGAAAGAATACAAAGAATTATTATATCTGAATTAACTAAAATAGCTTTAGTTCATTTATATTCACAAGGATATAAAGATGACTCATTAGTAAATTTTGAACTTTCATTAACTAATCCTTCTGTAATATATGATCAAGAAAGAGTAGCTTTAATGAGAGATAAAGTTGATTTAGCTAATACTATTATTGAAAATAAATTAATGCCTACTGATTTTATTTATGAACATATATTCCATTTAAGTGAAGATGATTATGAAGAATATCGTTCTTTGAATGTTCAAGATGCTAAACGTAAATTTAGATTAGCACAAATTGAAAATGAAGGTAATGATCCACTTGAAACTGGTAAATCATATGGTACACCACATGATTTAGCTTCACTATATGGTAGAAATAGATATGAAAATGGAGAAGTACCTGAAGGATATGATGAAGATAAAGAATCTTTAGGTAGACCAAAAGAAAAATCATCTAATAGAAATACCCAAGATAATGCTTTTGGTAAAGATAGACTAGGAGCGATCGGAATGAAAAAAGATAATGATGAATCGGATTCAATAAAACCTAATTATAAAGGTGGTTCCCCTTTAGCATTAGAAACCAAAAATAAACGAAATAAAAATATTAAAATGTTTAATGATATAAAAAATCAAAAAAAGCAAATTATATTTGAAAAAGAAATTAAAGGAAATTCATTATTAGATGAAAACCAAATCAAAGAATAATAAATTTTTATATATTTATAAATAAACAAATATTAAAGGATGCATATTAAACATTCAAAGTATAAAAACACTGGTATTCTTTTTGAACTTCTAGTACGTCAAATCACTACAGATACACTAGAAAGTAAAAACTCCCCAGCTAAAGAACTTTTACAAAAATATTTTGTAAAATCAGAATTAGGAAGAGAATATAAACTATATGAATCTTTATTAAAAAAAACATCTTTAACAGAGACAAAAGCTTCTATTGTTATATCAACTTTACTTGAATCTTTTAAAACTTTAAATAAAAGTGCTCTTAAAAGACAAAAATATAATCTTATAAATGAAATAAAAAAACATTATAATTTAGTACAGTTTTTTAATCATAGATTACCTAATTATAAACCATATGCTGCTTTTTATACTTTAACTGAACTTTCCCATACTAATAACCCTAACCCTGACCAACTAATCCAAAATAAAGTTACTATTTTAGAACACTTAATAACTGGTTCTATTAAAGAAAGCAAAGTTAGAGATGAAGTAATGGAAGAAATCAATAAATCAGATAAAGATATTAAATTATTAACATACAAAATATTAATGGAAAAATTTAATGAAAAGTATGGTAACTTAGTAACTAAACAAAAATTAGTTCTTAAAGAATATGTTAATTCTATCGATAATGCTCCACGTTTAAAAGAATTTTATATAGATAAAATTAATGAAATTAAAAAAGAATTAAAAAAAGTAAATAAAAATACTAAAAATGAAGTTACTAAAATAAAAATTAATGAAATTGTTTCTTTAATTAAAGTTCCATCTAAAAATTATAAGTTAAGAGATAAAGATTTAGTTGACTTGTTACAATATTGCGACTTAGTAGATGAATTAGAAACAGCTAATGGATAGAATTAAAGAAATAGTAAGAAAAAAACTAAAAGAAATGTCTGCCACTACCCAAGGCGGCGCTTCTTTTACCCCAGGTGAAGGAGCTAATTATGCTACTCCAACTGTTTTCAATAAAAATAAAAATGCTAAAGGAGCTAAAAATATTTATTATTATAAATTAGGATTTAAAAATGTTCCTAACATTAAACCTAAATCTTATGATAAGAAAAAATTATGGGAAATGAACGACTTCCAAAAACGTCGTTTAGAATCATTAGATGAAATTGAAAACTTAATGAATGAAATATCCCCATTAATTTCTAATGCTAAAAATAATACAATTGAACAATATAGTGCTGATGTAGGTTCATATGATATAACTGAACCTATAGAAGTTGTATTAAGTTATCTAAAAGAGATAAAAGAACTATTAATAGAAAATTAAACATGAAAAAAACATTACAAGACCAGTATTTGTTAATTAAAGAAGGTAAAGGCCATAGGGATATCTTTATTAAAGAAGCCAAACAACAATTCCCAGGCTTAATTCGTAACTCTGCTACATACACAGAAGTAGCAAATGTACTTAAAACTAAAAATCTCATTAATGAAAATGTTGTAGGTTTAGAACCTATTAATCAACTTAAATCTTCTAAAAAAGAACCATATGAAATAGCTTTTGAAAAATTTATAACTGAATCTAAAAAAGAATATTTCGATGATGAAAAAGCAGAAGTTAAAAAACCTTCAAAACAAGTAGAAGAAGATGCTGAAAAGAATTTTGATTATGAGGATAAGAAAAACCCTGATAATTTAATTTTTGATCAGATTATGAAGGGATATTACACTGAAATGAAAGATCCTAAAAATGAAAGTAAAACAATGGAGCAATTAAAAGCCATTGTAATTAAAAATCTTGAAAAAAATCCTATATATTATACTGAAAAAGGTCAATTTGGTGTAAAAGATTTAGGATATACGATGGACGCACCTGGTTTAGGTGAACCAAAAGAACCTAAAGGTAAATATAAGTCTTCTGGATATGGTAATTTAAATGAAGAGAAAAAAATACCTATTCCATATACTGGTCAAGCTCGTCCTACAACCCCTGAAGAAGATGCAGAATTTAAACAAGAAAGAGAAAGAGAAGAAAATGAAGAAGACACTCTTAGAGGTGGCAGATTAGAATTAGATGAAGAAAGTAAACTTCGTGAAGTAGTTCGTTCTATGATTAATGAAGAATTAGAAGAAATGATCAACATCAACCCAGTAAGTGGTGGTGGTGGTAGACGAAAAATACCTACAAACTATCTTTTACCTGATTCAATTATTAGTAAACTTAACTTAAGTGATCCTGGCCCTAATGCACCTACTTACGATGAATCAGTACAGATACCACATATTAAAGTATTTTCTAAAGGTGAAGAAGTAATTCTTGCTATATCAGATTTAATGTATGTAGCTTTAAAAGGAGTAACAAGAGGTAGATCTACAAGAGCACAAAATGTTACTAAAGCTACTCTTCAAAAAATTCAAGATAACTTTACAGAAAAAGATTGGCCAGCAGTTAGAGCATTAATCAAGAAATTTGCAATTGACAGAATTTCAGAACTGCCAGTTAAAGGACAAATGAGACCTTACCATATAGTATCTTTCCCTGAAGGATATTCATTAAAAGTAATTGATGATGGTATAATGATAGACTTACCCCCATATAAACCAGATAACTTACCAGAATCCAAACAAAGACTTAAAGCTTTAATTAAAGAAAATGTCCATAATGAATTAAAAGAAATTAATAAATTAGCTGAATATGAAGTATATGAGTCTAAATTAGCTAAAATTATGGAATTAATTGAAAAAAAATGTTCACGACTTAAAAGACTTGATGAAGATGAAGATTTGAAAGCTTTAACAGATAATAAAAAAGTTAAAGCACTTAAAAAAGATGTTAAAATTTTAGAAAGAGCTAAAGCTAAGATTGAAAAAGCACTTGCTAAAGAAGCTAAAAAAATTAAATCTATCCCTAAAAAAGAAGTAATTGATGAAGATGAACCACTTGATGAAGGCCCTAAGGAGGATGCTAGAGAATTAGCTGATATTCTTAAAACTGAAATTAATCCTGAAGCTGAAGAATTTAAAGACACAGTAGCTTCTATTGAATTAGAAGAAGAAGATGATTCTCTTGAAGAAAACAACATTTATGGATACCGATACATTAAAAAATAATTAATTATCATGAATAAAGAACTCTTAATAGAAACTAGACAATTTAAATCAAGTCCTACCCAACTTGTAGAAGGATTAAACAGAGGTGGAAATATTTTTGTTGAAGGTATTTTAGCTACTGTTGAGGTTAAAAATGGTAATGGTAGATATTATAAAAAAGAGTTATGGGAGCGTGAGTTAGCAAACTTTCAAAAAAAAATAGATCAAAAATCAACAGAAATTTGTGGTGAATTAGACCACCCCGATTCACAAGTAATTAACTTAAAAAATGCATCACATGCTATTAGAGAATTAAGATGGGATGGAGATGAAATAATAGGTAAAGTAGAAATATTTTGTGATGAAGGCCCACTTGGAACTGAATCAGGTCGTATAGCAGGAGCACTAGTTAAAAATGGTTTAATTATTGGTATTTCTTCTCGTGGGATGGGCTCATTAAAACAAATGGGGGAAGTAATGGAAGTGCAAGATGACTTTGAATTACTTACTTGGGATTTAGTATCTAACCCATCAAACCCAGACTCATGGATGAAAAATGGTGCTCTTAATGAATCAAGAACTACATATTTAAATAAATACGCGCGTACAAATTCAATAATTACTGAAATACTTTGCGCAAAAGGTACCTGTCCTGTACTTTAAATGCGACTTTGAAGACTCTTCATATATGTATATGAGAATATGCCACGACCCTATGTGGCATCATAATTAATTATTCTATTACGTTTTTTAAATAAACGTACTTTCCCAACAAAATAAAATTTAGGAAAAATGGCAACAAACAGAGAATTGCTTAAAGAAGCAATCGCAGATGCTAAATCCATTAAAGAAATGGCGATAGCAAACGCTAAAGCAGCTTTAGAAGAAACTATTACACCTCGTTTAAAAGAAATGCTTTCTGCAAAAATCCAAGAAATTGATGAAGAAGATTCTAAAAGTATGGAAGAAATGAAATACGAAGAAGACGACACTGATAAAAAAATGGAAGAAGGAATGTATGAAGAAGATGATACTACAGTTGATGAAGCAGGATTTGAACCAATGACTGCAACATCAGATGATCAAGGATTTGATTCTTTAAAAGGAAACATACCTGAAGGTGATGATTTAGACGAATTAGAATTAGAAGAACTATTAGCTGAATTAGAAAAAGAAGACAAAGAAGAAAAAGTTGAAGAAACACTTAATGAGGCTGAAGATGATGAAAAAGACGACGACAAAAAAGACGACGACTCAGAATCTGAAGAAAAAGAAGGTGAACCACTTGATCTTGAAGACATGACTGATGAAGATCTTAAAAAAATGATCGAAGACGTAATCGCTGATATGGTCGCTTCTGGCGAATTAGAAGGTGGAGATGTTGAAGATGAAGAAAAAGATGAAGAAATAGAAATGTCTGATGAAATGTCTGATGAAATGGATGAAGAAGAAGTTGATTTAGCTGAATTGTTAAGAGAAATCGAAGAAGAAGTTGAACAGGAAATTTCTGAAAGGAAAAAGTATGGTGGAAATAAAGGTGACATTCCTGCTTCTAAACGTGGTGATAAAAAAGACACCGCTGAAGAAGAAGGAGTTGAAGATTATAAGAAAAAGCTTAAAGAAGCTAAACTTAAAATCGAATCTTTAGAAAATAAACTTAAAGGAAAAGATTTTCAATTAAATGAAGCTGTTAAAGAAACTAATGCAACTAATTTATTAAATGCAAAACTTCTTTATACAAATAAAATCTTCAAGTCTAAAAACTTGAATGAAAGTCAAAAAGTAAAAATATTGGAATCGTTTGATAAAGCAACTACAACTAAAGAAGCTAAATTAGTATACGAAACTTTAAGTGAAGGCTTAAAAGTTAAAAAGTCTACTATTAAAGAAAATTTAGGTAGAGCTTCAAAAACGACAACAATACCAAAAACTAAACAACCAATTGTTGAATCTAACGAAGTATTCGCTAGAATGCAAAAATTGGCAGGTATTACTAAATAAATTTAAAAACTAAAAACGACAAAAAAAACAAAACTATGTCAACAATTAATTCACTACTCGAAAGCTCTGCAAGCAATTATAAAAACATGCAGAGTGATGCTGCTAAAATGGCATCAAAATGGGGTAAAACCGGATTGTTAGAAGGTCTCGACAATGAGATTAACAAAAACAATATGGCGATGATCCTCGAAAATCAAGCTAAACAACTTGTAACTGAAGCTTCCAATACACAAATTGGTGGATCTGGATTTTCAGCAGGACAAGGCGAAACTTGGGCTGGTGTAGCGCTTCCATTGGTAAGAAAAGTATTTGGATCTTTATCAACTAAAGAATTCATGTCTGTTCAACCAATGAACCTACCTTCAGGTCTTGTATTTTTCCTTGATTTCCAATACGGACAAAACAAACAATTAGACTTTGGACCAGCTGGAGATGCTTATACTTCACCTGCTTCAATGTATGGTGATACAGACCCAGCTAATGGCGCTGACCCATCAGGTGGTCTTTATGGTGCTGGTAGATTTGGTTATTCAATCAACCAAACTTCATCAGTAGCTGTAGGTACAGTATCAACAGCTTCATGGCAATCATTAAATTATGATTCTGAACTTTCAGCTTCAGTTGCTGCAGAAGAATTTACAGCTGTATCTATCCCTGTTGCTTCATTAGCACGTCCTGATGAAAAAGGTGTTAGAGCATTTGCTCTTGCTTCTGGATCAGCTATGACTGCTGGAACGGCTGCTAAATTATTACCACAATACACTGAATTTGATGGGAGTAATATCTTCTTCATTTTTACAGGTTCAGTAGGTACTGCTGATATACCAACAAATGGTACTAACCATTTAGTATTGTATAATATGCAACCAACTGATAATAATAGAGGTGATTTTGAAGATGCTAGTGGAGCTGGTTTCCCTAATGCTCAAAGTACTACAGATATCGCAATCCCTCAAATTGATATCAAAATGAAATCTGAAGCTATTGTTGCTAAAACACGTAAGTTGAAAGCACAATGGACACCAGAATTTGCTCAAGATTTGAATGCTTACCAATCTTTGGATGCAGAAGCAGAATTAACTTCAATCATGAGTGAGTATATTTCATTGGAAATTGATTTAGAAAACCTAGATATGTTAATCCAAGACGCATCAGCTGCTGATGAGTACTGGAGTGCTAAAAGTAATACAGGTCTTAATGCTGATAAAACAGCATGGGATACTGATTTAGGATTCTTCAACACACAAGGGCAATGGTTCCAAACTTTAGGAACTAAGATGCAGAAAGTATCTAACAAGATTCACCAAAAGACTCTTAGAGGTGGTGCTAACTGGTTAGTATGTTCTCCTTCAGTTGCTACAGTGCTTGAATCAATCCCAGGATTTGCTTCAACATCTGATGGTGATACTTCAAAAGCATCTTACGCATTTGGTATCCAAAAATCAGGTAACTTGAACAACCGTTACACGGTTTACAAGAACCCATACATGACTGAAAATGTAATTTTGATGGGATATAGAGGTTCACAATTCTTGGAAACAGGAGCAGTATTTGCCCCATACGTTCCATTAATTATGACTCCACTAGTGTACGATCCAGATACATTTACACCACGTAAAGGTCTCTTGACTCGTTACGCGAAGAAGATGATTCGACCAGAATTCTTCGGACGTATCTTTGTAAATGATTTAGCATCTCTATAAGAGAATAAATCATAAAGATTAAATAAGCCTGGCGAAAGCCAGGCTTTTTTTGTATATGTATAATCAAATGTTATAATATGGCTAAATTAAATACTGAAAAAAACCCACCAAAAGGTTCTGTTAAATTTTCATTAACTCTTTCTGAAGAACAAAAAGCTGCTAAACAAGCAATACTCCATCATCCTTATAATTTTATAGTAGGTAAAGCAGGTAGTGGTAAAACAATGTTAGCATGTCAAGTTGCTTTAGATATGTTTTTTAAAAGAATGATAAATAAAATAATCATAACACGCCCAACTGTTTCAACTGAAGATAATGGATTCCTACCTGGATCAGAAAAGGAAAAAATGGAACCCTGGTTAGTACCTATTCGTTCAAATATGCGAAAAGTTTACAATAAACCACAAATTTTAGAAAAAATGGAAACTGACGAATCTATTGAATTAGTTTCATTAGCTCATTTTAGAGGTAGAACATTTGAAAATTCTGTAGTAATAGTAGATGAATTTCAAAATTTAACTCGCTCACAATTAGGAATGGCTTTAGGTAGATTAGGCAAAGGATCAACAATGATATTTTGTGGTGATAATCAACAAATTGATTTAAAAGATAGAAACTACTCAGCAATCCATGATATGGCAAAAATTGTAGAATCAAAATATGTATATAAAAGAATACTAAATGATAACCACAGACATCCAGCTATTGATGAAGTTTTTGAGATGTTAAGTGGGATGTAAGTTTTTCAATACTTTTTTATATTTATAATAAAAATAATGGCTGCAGGAAGATATTCTTTTGTGATAGAACAAGGTACTACTATAGATTTTGAAATTCAATATAAAAACTCAAACGACACCCCAATTGATTTAACAGAATATTCAGGTAAACTACAAATTAGATCTACATATGCTCAAGATAGTGGGGAACTATTCTTAACATTATCCTCTTCACTCAACCCAGATGGTACAGGACTAAATTTTAGTGGATCAAATGGTACTACCCCACCTACTTCAGGTTCAATTGGTATATATATCGCTTCTTGTACTAGTTCTCTATTAACTTTTGATGATGCTAAATATGACCTTGAACTTTACTCAGGAAGTGGAGATTGCCCATTTACTATAAGATTATTAGAAGGTAATGTAAAATTAAGTAAAGAAGTAACTAGAATATGAGTAAAATAAACATTTTTCAAGGTCAAAATGTTAAAGTAACTCCTACAACTACAGAAAATAGGGTTAAAATAAAAACATCTAACAACAATGATGTTAACATAATCCAATCAGATATTGAAATTGTTGGAATATCTACAGGACCACAAGGTTCACAAGGAGATCAAGGCCCTTCAGGCTCTCAAGGCCCTCCAGGAATTAATGCAGATACTGGATCATTTGTTACAACTTCTTCTTTTAATTTCTACACAGGATCTTTAACTAGTCAATTTGCTGGTACTGCATCTTATGCTTTAAATGCTGAAACATCTAGTTTTGCACTTACTGCATCTTATTTA